>Ga0247812_10000399_pt1 | contig 30185 bp, 28 predicted proteins | sample UWRJL149409B1_FD_178011 | JGI IMG/M metagenome (GOLD analysis project Ga0247812, IMG submission 178011) | Plant litter microbial communities from Arlington Agricultural Research Station in Wisconsin, United States - UWRJ-L149-409B-1 | ecosystem: Environmental > Terrestrial > Plant litter >...
ACTTGAGCGGCGTTGTTGAAGATACCGCCCGAGGAAGATTTGACGATTTCTTCCAGGGTTTTGCCTTCGAACTCGGTGCCTGGCACCAGGTTGTTCAGGTTCACGACGTAGGTGTTGTGGTGCTTGTCGTGGTGGTATTCCAGAGTTTCCTTGGAAATGTGCGGCTGCAGGGCATCGTGTGCGTAGGGCAGCGGCGGCAATTCGAAAGCCATGATGATTCTCCTAATCAGGTCAGTTGCGGTGAGCGCAAGGCCGATCACGGGCGGCCAGACAAGCGCCGGGGAGTTTGTACTCTTTGCGGCGCATCGGATCGGATCATAGCACCGGGGGTGCGGCATAACCACGCAACAACTGTGTGGAATAGAGGTTCCAGAGCTGTTTGGAATATTCAGGCGCTGGTTATCAGTTGAAAGGCAACGGTGAACATCATCACTGCCACCAGCAGGTCGAGGATTCGCCAGGTACTCGGTCGGGCCAGCCACGGTGCGAGCCACGCAGCCCCCAGTGCCAGGGTGAAAAACCACACCAACGAAGCACTCGCTGCACCCACCACATAAGCACCGGGCTCGGTCTGTTGCGCGCCGAGGGAGCCGATCAGCAGGACCGTATCCAGATAAACATGCGGGTTGAGCAGGGTCACGGCCAGCGCGCTGAGCATCACCGCACGAAGTGAGCGCACCGTCTGGTTTTCACCTTGTTGCAGGCTCTGTTTCGAGCAGGCTCGGCGCAGCGCGAGGCTGCCGTACCAAATCAGAAAAACTGCCCCACCCCAGCGAGCGACCGCCAGCAGCGTCGGGTTATGCGCGAGGACCGTCGCCAGGCCGAAGACCCCGGCGGCCACGAGCAATGCATCGCACACCACGCACAGTGCCGCCACCGGCAGGTGATGTTCACGTCGCAAGCTCTGCGCCAGTACAAAGGCGTTCTGCGTGCCAATCGCCATGATCAGCCCTGCGGCCACCAACAGGCCGTTTACATAGCTTTGCCACATGAAATATTACTCCGCGTTGGCTGCCAGATCCCGCAACACGCCCATGGCGCGCTCGGCATCGGCCTGGCCGACAAACAAATGGTCGTGGTAATAGCCGGCAATCACGTTGCAGCTGATCCCGGCCTTGCCCAAGGCAGTGGCGAAGGCGGCTGTCAGGCCGACCGCTTCCAGGGCCGAGTGCACGTTGAGGGTGATCCAAGCGGCGACGTAATCGAAGCTGAAACCTGCCCGTTCAGCGTGGGATTTTTCCAGAATGACCGTCAGGCCTTCCTGCTCGCGAAAGCTGCCGACAATCTCAAGTCCTGCTGGCAACTGACCGTCGCACAGGGTGCAGAACACGTATTCGCCGGCGTTGAGTTGCGGGCTCATGCTGCGCAGCAGTGTTGCCAATGAAGTTTCGCCAGCCATGTGGAGTGTTCCTTGTTCAAGAGTTCTTGCTGGTCATTCTCGTCGTGAACGCTGTATAAGAAAAACCAATCATGCTGATCGCTCATTAGGAAAACTGATGTTCGACTATAAATTGCTTTCTGCCTTGGCCGCCGTGGTCGAGCAGGCCGGTTTCGAGCGCGCCGCTCAAGTGCTCGGTTTGTCGCAATCGGCGGTGTCGCAGCGCATCAAACTGCTGGAGGCGCGGGTCGGCCAACCCGTGCTGGTGCGGGTAACGCCGCCAGCGCCAACCGAGATTGGCCGGCGCTTGCTCAACCATGTGCAGCAGGTGCGCTTGCTTGAACGAGACTTGCAAACGCTGGTGCCGGCGCTGGATGAAGAAGGTCTGCCCGAGCGCCTGCGCATTGCGTTGAACGCCGACAGCCTGGCGACTTGGTGGGCTGAAGCGGTGGGCGAGTTTTGTGCGCAACAACATCTGCTGCTGGACCTGGTGGTCGAAGATCAAACGGTGGGTCTCAAGCGCATGCGTGCGGGCGAGGTGGCGGCGTGTGTCTGTGCCAGTGAGCGTCCCGTGGCAGGTGCGCGCAGCGTGCTCCTCGGCGCGATGCGCTACCGGGCGTTGGCCAGCCCGGCGTTCATTGCCCGGCATTTTCCCGAAGGCGTGCGCGCCGAATTGTTGTCCCGAACCCCGGCGCTGGTGTTCGGCCCGGACGATTTCCTGCAGCACCGCTACCTGGCTTCGCTGGGGGTCGATGGCGGATTCGAACACCATTTATGCCCATCCTCCGAAGGCTTCATTCGTTTGACCGAGGCCGGTCTTGGCTGGGGGCTGGTGCCTGAATTGCAGGTGCGCGAGCAACTGGAGCGTGGTGTTTTGGTGGAGTTGTTGCCAGATAAGCCCATCGATGTGCCGCTGTACTGGCATCATTGGCGCAATGGCGGTCAGTTGCTGGGGTTACTGACCGATCAATTGGTGCATTCATCCAAGCAATGGCTGGTGCCGTTGGACTGACGGGCAGCGTCAAGACACACGCATTACGCAAAACGAAACACATCGGAGCTCTACATGAAAATTCTGGTCACCGGCGCAAGCGGCTTCATTGGCGGACGCTTTGCGCGTTTTGCCCTGGAGCAAGGCCTGGACGTGCGGGTCAACGGTCGCCGGGCCGAAAGCGTCGAACACCTGGTGCGTCGTGGCGCCGAGTTCATCCAGGGCGACTTGAGTGACCCGGAACTGGCCCGCGATTTGTGCTCCGATGTCGATGCCGTCGTTCACTGTGCCGGCGCAGTGGGCTTATGGGGGCGCTATCAGGACTTTCACCAAGGCAACGTCCAGGTCACTGAAAACGTGGTCGAAGCCTGCCTGAAACAACGGGTCCGGCGATTGGTGCATTTGTCTTCGCCGTCGATCTACTTCGATGGCCGCGATCATTTGGGATTGACCGAAGAGCAAGTCCCCAAGCGCTTCAAGCACCCTTATGCCGCCACTAAATACCTGGCGGAACAAAAGGTCTTCGGTGCCCAGGAGTTCGGCCTCGAAACCCTGGCCCTGCGCCCCCGATTCGTGACCGGTGCGGGTGACATGAGTATCTTCCCGCGCCTGCTGAAAATGCAGCGCAAAGGACGTTTGTCTATCGTGGGCAATGGCCTGAACAAGGTCGATTTCACCAGCGTGCAAAACCTCAACGAAGCCTTGCTCAGCAGTCTGCTGGCCAGTGGCTCGGCGTTGGGCAAGGCGTACAACATCAGCAACGGAACGCCGGTTCCGCTGTGGGATGTGGTCAATTACGTGATGCGCAAGATGGAAGTCCCACAGGTTACCCGCTACCGTTCCTTCGGTTTGGCCTACAGCGTGGCGGCACTTAATGAAGGCGTTTGCAAACTGTGGCCGGGCCGTCCCGAGCCGACCTTGTCGCGATTGGGTATGCAGGTGATGAACAAAAATTTCACTCTGGACATCAGCCGCGCCCGGCATTATCTGGATTACGATCCGAAAGTCAGTCTCTGGACGGCACTCGATGAATTCTGTGGCTGGTGGAAGGCCCAGGATCTTCACTGACAGACCCGTCACTGAACCGAGTTGGGGGTTCAGGGTCAATCGATGCGGCCGTGGGGGTTATACTGCGGCGCATCAAGCCATCACCGCGTTTCACAAAGGTTGACTCAATGTCCATGCGTAACGATGCCAACGACGACTTCGATGATGTACCGAGCCTGCGTGCCGACAGCCTCGATGACGATGATTTTGTACCCGCAGCTCGCCACTCGGTGCATTCGCGCCCGGCGCCTGTGGTCAAGGTCAAAAGCCCGAGCACCGGTCCGCTGTGGGCGTTGGTCGGTGCTTTGTTCTTTGCATTCGCCGGCCTTGCCTGGTGGAGCTTCCAGCAGATATCGCTGATGGAACAGCAGTTGGTGGCGACCCAGGAAAGTTTTGCGCGCATCAGTGAAGAAGCGGCGGGACGCTTGCAGGATATCTCCGGCAAGGTGGTCGCCAGCCAGACCAATGTCTCCAGCGATAGCGAGGCGTTGAAGCTGCAGATCAAGCAGCTGGAAAGCAAACTTCAGGATCAGGGCAAACAGCAGCAAGGCGTGGTCGGTCAGGCCTCGGACCTGGACAAACGTCTGGCCCAGATGACGGCGCAAACCGCCGAGCAGGATAAGCGTCTGGCGCAGGCCACCACGCTGGTTACCGAGCAACAAACCCTCAATACACAGTTGCAGGCTCAGCTCAAAACGTTGAGCAGCGAATTGGCCGCGCTGAAGAGCGCACCGGCTGACACCAGCAAAATCGATGCGCAGCTCAAAAGCCTTGGCGCCGATATCGCTGCGCTGAAGAAGCAAGGCAACCCGAGTGCGGCGATCGAGCGCCTGGAACAGGACATGATTGTGCTCAAAAGCGAGCAGGACAATCGTCCGGCCGCGGCTTCGGGTGGCAACACGGCGGAATTCGATGCCTTCCGCAGTCAGGTCAGCCGCAATATCAACACGTTGCAGGCGCAGATCCAGACGCTGTCGAAGCAGCTCAACGCGCGGCCATAAAAATCGGGTTTGAAGAAGCTTTTTGTGGCGAGCAAGCTCGCTCGCCACAGAAGCTCATCAACTCGTACCCATAACAAATCCTCGCGCCATCAAGCCTCCATGTTTTCCTGAATACTCCTACATATCCCCATCCCGTCTACGCTCTTGAAACACCAATAGGAACGAGGGATGCGCAATGGGGGTTTTGCAAAGATTGGCGTTGCTGGGGGCTTTGCTGTTACTCGGCTTGAGCCAGGCACACGCTGCAGGCACAGAAAAAGACGACAGCAAGGCCGCCATCGCCTTGCTGGAAAAGGCCTTGGCCTACTACCACGATAATGGCGACAAGGCCTTCGCCGCGTTCAGCCGCCAGGGTGAGTTTGTCGACAAGGACCGTTATGTCTTTGTGGTCGACACCAAGGGCGTGATGCTCGCCAGCGGTGGTCCGTCTTCAGCGTTGATTGGTCGAGATGTGTCAGATGTCCTTGGCCCGGACTTGCAGAAAGCCTTCAAGGACGCCTTGAGAGTGCCTGAAGGCAATGGCATCCAGCAGGCCGAGTATCGCTGGCAGAACTGGACCGACGGCAAGGTCGAGCGCAAGCACGTCTACTACCAGAGGATCGGCCAGCGCATTCTCGCGGTGGGTTACTACCTGCCTCGAGCGTCGGCGGAACAAGCCATGGCGTTGCTGAACAAAGCAGCAGGCGACCTGGCCAAGGACGAGAAGGGCACCTTGACCGCGATCAACTCCCTCAAGGGCGGTTACTTGCAGGATGACCTGTATGTCTTCGTGGTGGACCTGGACACCCAGCGCTATGTCGCCCACGGCACCAACCTGCGACTGATCAACACCGATTTCAGCAAGATCAAGGACCCCGACGGTAAACCGGTGGGCGAACCGATTTTGGCGCTGATCGCCAAGCAGGATTACGGTGAATATGAATATAAATGGAAGAACCCGGTGACCGGGAAGGTTGAGGCCAAGCATGCCTACCTGAAGAAGGTCGGGCATTTCCTGGTGGCCGTGGGGTATTACAGCCCTTGATAGAGTAGTGACAGCTAGACAGCTAGACAGCTAGACAGCTAGACCGCTATCGCGAGCAAGCGTTGCTGCCACGGGGGGATTGGGCTATCGAAGATCCCCTGTGGGAGCAACGTTTGCTCGCGAAGGCAGGCACCTCGGTCCATCTACCGAACCTTATCCTCACGCCCCCGCAACACGGCGTTCGGCATCGCAATCGCCGCCGCCAATCCCAGCAACGACACTGCCGCACTCACCAGCAGCAAATGCTTAAACGTCATCAGCAACTCTGCACGCAAGGCTTCCTGCGCCTCACCCGGCGCGGCGTTCAAGCCGTCGAGCAAGACATTCCCGGAGTGGCCTTCGGTGATCAGCGTAGAGCCGGCCAGGTGAGCGAAATTCGAATCCTGCAACAGGGCCAGCAGCAGCGCCGACATTAACGCCACACCCACCGCGCCGCCGAGGGAGCGAAACAGGTTGGTGGTGCTGGTGGCGACGCCGATGTCCCGTTGTTCCACCGAGTTCTGCGTTCCGACCAATGAGGTGGGGAACTGCATGCCACTGGCAATCCCGCTGAGCACCATGAACAGGCTGCTCCACATCATCGCCTGCGGAGGGCTCAGGGCCATGCCGACGATCGAGATCGGCATGAGCGCGGCGCCGCCCAGGATCATTGGTTTGTAGCGACCGGTCACCGAGGTCCGGCGTCCGGCAAAATAAGCACCAATCGGCAAACCGATCGCCAGCGGCAACAGGTGCAAGGCCGCGCTGTCTGCCCCCGCGCCGGTGACGCTCTGAAAGCGTAGCGGCATCAGTACGATCAACGAGATCGCCTGGAAACTGGTAAAGAAAATCGTGCACCAGCAGAGGATCGCGGTGCGGTTGGCAAACAGATGCATCGGCAGCAACGGCTCCCGCGCCCGGCGTTCGTGCCAGACGAACAGCGCCAACACCAGCACCGCACAACCGAGCAGACCGGTCACTTCGCTGCTGCGCCACGCATAACCCTGACCTACCTGGGTGATGCCCAGCAGCAATGCGGTCAAACCGATGATCATCAACACGGTGCCGAGGTAATCGATGATCGGTTTGCGTTGTGGTATCGGTAACCCGACCAGCGTGCGATGGGCCACCAGCCACGCGATCAATCCCAGCGGCAAGTTGATCAGAAACACCCAGCGCCATGACAGGTACTCGGTCATGTAACCCCCCAGCACCGGCCCGGCCACGCTGGCCACGGCGTACATGCTGCTGAAGTAGCCCTGGTAACGACCGCGTTCGCGAGGTGGCACGATGTCGCCGATGATCGCCTGGCTGACTGAGACCATCCCCCCCGCACCGATGCCCTGAAGAATCCGCGCCAGCACCAGTTGCTCCATGCTCTGGGCCATGCCGCAAAACAACGACGACAGCGTGAACAATCCCATGCCGAACAGCATCAACTTGCGCCGGCCGTACAGGTCGCCGAGTTTGCCGTAGATCGGCACGGCCACTGTCATCGCCACCATGTAGCCGGAAATCACCCAGGCCAGCAGCGAGACGTCCTTGAATTGCGCGGAGATGGCGGGCATCGAGACCGCCACGATGGTCTGATCCAGTGCGCTGAGGAAAATCGCCAGCATCAGGGCAATCAGCACGCTTTTAATGGCCGGTTTGGGCGTTTCCGGCTGCTTGAGATTGGTCACGGTAAAACCTGCGGGCAGTGAATGACCCGCAAGCCGCAAGACCCGCGGGGATGCTCGCAGTGTAAGTCGATAGCAAGCTATTCGATAGCCTCGTAGGGGAGGCCGACGTAATTTTCTGCAATGGTTTTGCGACCCGCCTCGGAGTCGACAAAGTACGCCAGCTCCGACTCGGTGATGCGCTGGCTGAACGCGTCCTGATCGTCAAACCGGTGCAGCATCGACGTCATCCACCAGGAAAAGCGCTCGGCTTTCCACACCCGGCGCAGACAGACCTCAGAGTATTTCTCGAGCAAGTCGAGGCGTCCTTCGCGATACACCTTCAACAGAATATTGAACAACGTACTCACGTCGCTGGCGGCCAGGTTCAGACCCTTGGCGCCGGTCGGCGGAACGATGTGCGCAGCATCGCCGACCAGAAACATCCGACCGTATTGCATCGGTTCGACCACAAAGCTGCGCAGCGGGGCGATGCTTTTCTCGATCGACGGACCTGTGATGAGGGCGTCCGCCAAAGCGGTCGGCAGACGGGATTTGAGCGTCTCCCAGAAACGCTCATCGGACCAGTTTTCAACCTTGTCGTCTGCCGGGACCTGGACGTAATAACGGGTGCGGGTGGCTGAACGCATGCTGCACAGGGCAAAACCTTGCTCATGGCGGGCGTAGACCAGTTCGTCGTGGACCGGAGGGGTGTCGGCGAGAATCCCCAGCCAGCCGAACGGATAAACCCGTTCGAAAATATTCAGGCAGGTGGCGGGAATCGATTGCCGCGCCACGCCGTGGAAACCGTCACAGCCGGCAATGTAGTCACAATCGAGCCGAAAGGTTTCGCCGTCCTTGTCGAACGTGATGTACGGCTCTTCGGTTTTCATCCCGTGCGGTTCTACGTTGCTCGCGCCATAGAGGGTCGTGGCGCCAGCGACCTGACGAGCGGCCATCAGGTCGCGCGTGACCTCGGTCTGGCCGTAGACCATCACCGTTTTACCCCCGGTCAGCGCCTGCAGATCGATGTGCACCTGACGCCCGTCTAGTGCCAGGTCGAACCCGGTATGAACGAGGCCTTCGGCGTCCATGCGCTGGCCCACGCCAGCCTGGCGCAGCAGCTCTACCATGCCTTGTTCAAGGACACCGGCACGGATCCGCCCGAGCACATAATCCGGGGTCTGGCGTTCGAGAATGAGGGTGTCGATACCGGCGTTATGCAGCAGCTGGCCGAGCAGCAATCCAGACGGACCGGCGCCGATAATGGCGACTTGGGTTTTCAGCGTTTTCATTGTTTTTATGGCTCGCAAGCTTCACGCGACCAGGGCCGGTGAATGATTTTTATGGATCGAGTGCTTGCATTTTTCACTTGCGAGTCGGTCAATTGAAGGGGAAAACTGAGCTGAAACCTGTACATTCTGCCAATCGGTGCGATTATCGCCCGCCACATCTCCGAGGCCTGATTGAAGTTATGAACAAGCCTGCCCTGCCTTCTATACCGGTGTTCAAGCTTTACGGAGAAAGCCTGGACTGGCCAACACCTGACTTGCTGCACTGTGAAACCATTTCCAGACGCAGCCGTGAACATCAGTGGGAGATCAAACCCCACCGCCACGCCGATTTATGCCAGTTGCTCTTCGTTTTCAAAGGTCAGGCAGAGCTTGAAATCGAAGGCAAACGCACAAAACTCACTGAACCGGCGATCCAGATCCTGCCGCCCTTATCGGTACACGGCTTCCGGTTTTCCGAAGACGTCGAAGGGTTTGTCGTGACGCTGGCCGCGCCGCTGCTCAGTCATCTGCAAGCACAGCTGGGCAATTCCCTGCAGGCGCTGGCCCACGCCGACAGTTATCCGGCAGGCAAGGACAGCGATTACCTCAACAGCCTGTTTTCAGCATTGCAGGACGAATACACCGGCCATCAACCGGCGCGCGAAATGCTCATGCATTCGCTGGTCAGCGTGATCCTGGTATGGGCCAGCCGGCAGGCGTTGCAGCGGCGTTCCGCCAGCCAGCGTCCGCAGCGCGCGCGGGAATACCTCAATGGTTTTATCCAGCTGGTGGAAGAGACGTATCGCCAGCACGTCAAGGTTGAAGACCTGGCGCATCGGCTGGGAATTTCCGTGTCCCACCTCAACGGCACTTGCCGCGAACTGGCGGGACAACCGGCCTTGCAGATCATGCACGAACGGCAACTGCTGGAGGCCAAGCGCTTGCTGACCTATACCAGCATGACCATTTATGAAATGTCCGATGTGTTGGGATTTTCCGATCCGACCAACTTCACGCGTCTGTTCCGGCGCAGGGTCGGGATCTCACCCAAGGCGTTTCGCGACCGTTTGAAGGCCGATCAGGACAGCGACACCTGACCCCTTTCGCTAGCGAAGGGCGTTGAGGGTCGCGTTGTGGGGAATGCAGCGCTCGAAATTACAACTCGCGTATTCGCGGGGCAGTTGCCGCAGCTGTTCGACCCGCCAGGCAGCGGTGCCATAAAGCGCCAGCGTCGCTGCGCAGGTGACGAAAATGGCGAGGTATCTTCTTGTTTTGATGTTCATGGCGTTGACCTCTGAACGAATACCCATGGGTATTACTTTCAGCATAGGCCAGACGGGGTGGGATGCCAGTCAAACATCATGCGCACGTAGCCCGACATTCAGAACACTGATGAACCCGCTCCCACAGGTTGGATTTCCTACCGTTTCATGGATTACAGCCCTACAGCCCTAAATCCCACTCGGGCTCTTGCGGAAACCTCAGCACCAGAAAATCCAGCAGGCTGCGCAGCGTCGCCGGCATGTGTTTGCGTGAGGCATACACCGCGTAGATGTTCATCTGTCGGGGCTCGGCCTGGGGCAACAGGCGAATCAGCTCACCGCTGTGAATGTGCACGCCGGCCTGATAAGTCGGCAGCATCGCGATTCCGGCGCCTGCCAGGGTGGCGCGCAACAGTGTGCTGGCTTCGTTGGCGCTGATGTTGCCTTGCACGGGCACCGACACTGGCTCACCGTCCTGCTCGAAATGCCACAGGCTTTTGCCAAAATAGGAATGGGTCAGGCAATTGTGTTGGCTGAGGTCCTCGACTCGCTGGGGCGCGGGGTGCTCGCGCAGGTAGTCCGCAGAGGCGCAGATCACCGAGCGACAGACGGTGAGTCGTCGGGCGATCAGGTTGGGGTCCAGGTCATTGCTGGTGCGAATGGCCAGGTCGATCCGCTCATCCACCAGGTTCACCGTGCGGTCGAGCATCTGCATGTCGATGCTGACGCCGGGATAGCGCTTGACGTAGGCAGCCATCGCGTCCGCCAGTTGCGCCTGGCCGAACGAAGTACTGACACTGATGCGCAGCGAGCCGCGAGGTGCATCGTCCGGCTCACTGACGGCGGCTTGCATGTCGCTGGACAGGTCGAGCAATTGCCGACAACGAGGCAGGACCTCGCTGCCGGCGGCGGTCAGGCTCAATTTGCGCGTGGTGCGGTGCATCAGGCGCGCGCCGACCCAATCCTCCAGCTCAGCCAGATAGCGCGACACCACTGGCCGCGACAGGTCCAGATGATCGGCGGCGGCGGACTGACTGCCAAGGTCGACCACCGTGACGAAAACACGCATTGCTTGAAGACGATCCATGATTTGCCCGATTTCAGAAACAAACTATGTATCAGCATCGCATTTTTTGTACTGAGTCAGGCAACTAAGCTCTGTTCCCTGCACGGCACCGGCCAAGCCAGGCCATCGACAACGGAGCAACACATGATCGGCTTCACTTCTCTCAAACGTATTTTGCTGGCAACGGCCGTGTTTGGCTTTGCCGCCCATGCGACAGCGGCTTCGACCCTGACCCTGGTTGTCTATAACCCAGGCGACAAAGCCATTTTCCCGGTGACCTCGGTGCTGGTCAGTGGCGAGAAGGACGCGATCCTGGTGGATGCCCAGTTCGGCCAATCCCAGGCCAAGCAAGTGGTCGAGAAAATCCGCGCCAGCGGCAAACAACTCACCACGATTTACATCAGCCACGGTGACCCGGATTACTACTTCGGCCTCGACACCCTGACGGCTGCGTTCCCCAACGCCAAGGTACTCGCGTCGCAACCGACCGTGGATCACATCAAAAAAACCGTCGACGGCAAACTCGCGTACTGGGGGCCGAAAATGGGCGCCGACGCGCCGGCCAAAACCATTGTGCCGGGCGTTCTCTCGGGTGACAGCCTGATGCTTGAGGGGCAGAAGTTGCAGGTGCTGGGTCTGGATGGCAAGCAACCGGATCGCAGTTTTGTGTGGATCCCGTCGATCAAGGCTGTGGTGGGTGGCGTGGTGGTTGCGCAAAACATTCACGTCTGGATGGCCGATACCCAAACGGCAGCGTCCCATGCCGATTGGTTGGCTACGCTGCACGCCATCGAAACCCTGAATCCGAAAACCATCGTGCCGGGCCATTACCTCGGTGAGAGCACTCGCTCACTGGCTGCAGTGCAATTCACTGCCGATTACATCAAGGCCTTCGATGAGGAAACCGCCAAGGCAAAAGATTCGACCGCACTGATCGCCGCGATGAAAAAGCGCTACCCGACACTGGGTGAAGAAAGCTCGCTGGAGCTGAGCGCGAAAGTCGCGAAGGGCGAGATGAAGTGGGGTGAATGAGTTACGTACTTAAAACGCATTCTTGTGGCGAGGGGATTTATCCCCGTTCGGCTGCAAAGCAGTCGCTAAGCCCTCAAACGCGTTCTATATGAGGTATTGCAGGTGACTGCTACGCAGTCAAACGGGGATAAATCCCCTCGCCACAAAAGCATTTCATCATCCAGATTTTTACTGACTCACTAAAAGCCAACGGGAGAACGTCATGAGCAAAATCGCAATCATCGGTGCCACCGGTCGTGTCGGTAGCCAACTGCTGGAAGAAGCCCTGCGTCGTGGTCATAGCGTTACTGCCATCGCCCGCGACACTGCCAAGGTGGGTCAGCGTGAGGGTGTGATCAGTCGCAATGTCGATGTGTTGGATGCCAACGCATTGCAGGCCGCCGTGGCCGGGCATGACGTGGTGATCAGCGCCGCGCATTTCGCCACGATTCCGGCTGGCGCGGTCATCGGACCGGTGAAAAATGCCGGGGTCAAACGGCTGCTGGTGGTGGGTGGCGCCGGTTCACTGTTGCTGCCGGACGGAACCCGCGTGATCGACAGCAAGGGCTTTCCTGAGGCATACAAAGCCGAAGCAAGTGCCGGGGCGTTGTTTCTGGAAAACCTGCGTCAGGAAAAGGATCTGGACTGGACGTTTGTGTCGCCATCGGCGGAGTTTGTCGAAGGCGAGCGCACTGGAAAGTTTCGGATTGGCCAGGATGATTTGCTGGTAAGCAGTGAAGGTCGCAGCTGGATTACCTTTGCCGACTACGCGATCGCGATGCTCGATGAAGTGGAATCCCCGAAGCATTCACGCCAGCGGTTTACGGTCGGATACTAATCCAGGCGGATACACCAAAAATCCTGTAGCAGCTGGCGAAGCCTGCGTCCGGCTGCGCAGCAGTCGTAAATCCGGTAAACACGGTTCTCCTGTTACACCGCGGTGTATGGTTTTACGACTGCTGCGCAGCCGGACGCAGGCTTCGCCAGCTGCTACAGGTATTTGTGCGTTTTCAGGGGGTGTGGTTTTTACGCATTATCCATGCGCTCAACGCGATTGAGCCTGCTCCACCAACCATCCCATCAACTCGCGCAGTTTCGGCGAAGGCCCCGGCTTCTCGGGGAACACCAGGTAATACGCCAGTCCGGTTTTGACCTTCAGCTCAAACGGCATGACCAACCTTCCGGCGCTCAAGTCATCGCCAATCAACGACCAGTCTCCGATCGCCACGCCAGTCCCTTGGGACGCCATCGACATGGCCAGGTCCAGGGTTTCGAAATGCTGACCCTTACCCACATTGTTCAAGCGCACGTCGGCGGTCGCCAGCCAGGCTTTCCAGTCCCGCTCATCCCGTGTCGGGTGCAGCAGCAGGTGCTGTTCCAGGTCATCCGGGATGCGCAACGGCACTGACCCTTCAAGCAGCGGTCTGGAACAGACCGGCGTCAGCTGCTCATCGAACAAATGAAACGAGGCCAGCGTGCTGTCCGGCGGCGCACCGTACATCACGGCTGCATCGAACTGTTCGCGGTGAAAATCCACGCCGTGCTTGACCGTGGTGGTCAACTCCACCGGCACGTCCGGGCGCTCCCGTTGCCACTGTAAAAGCCGCGGCAGCAACCAGCGCATGACACAGGTCGGTGCCTTCAGTTGCAGGGTTTCGCGCTTCGCGCCGATTTGCTCCACGGCCTCGTCGATCAACCCGAAAACCTGCTGCACCCGTGGCAGCCATTCCCGTCCTTCAGCGGTCAGTTCCAGGCCGCGAGCCTGACGAATGAACAGTTCATAACCCAGATGATCTTCCAGCCCGGCAATCTGCCGGCTCACCGCGCCTTGGGTGATGTGCAGCTGTTCGGCGGCACGGGTGAAGTTGCAGCACTGCGCGGTAATCCAGAACGTGTGCAGCGCCGGCAGGGGAGGCAGTCGTTTCATTGGGATCCAAGGTATGACGTGAGGACATGGCTAGTATGACTTTTTATCCATTGTTGAGGCGAGGTGTCGCCCGTTCAATGAGGCCATCCCTGGACCTGCCTGCGCATCATAAACATTGCACAGGTCCGGCGTCTCAAACGAACAAGAAGGGCAAACACATGGCGACGTGCGGCGAAGTATTGGTCAAGTTACTCGAAGATTATGGGGTCGAGCAGGTGTTCGGCATTCCCGGGGTTCACACCGTGGAGCTGTATCGCGGGCTGGCCCGTTCGAGCATCAACCACGTCACTCCGCGTCACGAGCAGGGCGCCGGCTTCATGGCTGACGGCTATGCACGCACCAGTGGCAAACCCGGCGTGTGCTTCATCATCACCGGCCCCGGCATGACCAACATTACAACGGCGATGGGCCAGGCCTACGCCGATTCGATCCCGATGCTGGTGATCTCCAGTGTGCAATCGCGCAGCCAGTTGGGTGGCGGTCGCGGCAAGCTGCACGAGCTGCCGAACCAGAGTGCGCTGGTCGGTGGCGTGGCGGCGTTCTCTCACACCTTGATGTCGGCGGCGGAATTGCCGGGCGTACTGGCCCGTGCTTTCGCGCTGTTCCAGGCGGGCCGCCCGCGTCCGGTGCACATCGAAATTCCGCTGGATGTGTTGGTTGAGGACGCCGACGATTTGCTGACCAGCGTGGCAGTGCAGATTGATCGCGCTGGTGCTTCGCCGTCCGCCGTTTCGCGCATGACCGACTTGCTCGCGGGCGCCAAGCGTCCACTGATCCTCGCGGGTGGCGGCGCCATTGACGCTGCCGCCGAACTGACTGAATTGGCCGAGTTGCTGGACGCGCCTGTCGCGCTGACCATCAATGCCAAAGGCATGCTCGAATCCGCTCACCCGTTGCTGATCGGTTCGACCCAGAGCCTGGTCGCCACCCGTGCGCTGGTCGCCGAGGCCGACGTGGTGCTGGCCATCGGTACTGAACTGGCCGAGACCGATTACGACGTCACCTTCGCCGGTGGTTTCGAAATTCCGGGCAAGCTGCTGCGCGTTGATATCGATGCGGACCAGACCGTTCGCAACTATCCGCCGCACGTGGCCCTCGTCGCCGATTCACGGCATGCGGCCCAAGCGTTGCTGAGCGCGCTGTCGCACAAATCCCTGGCTGAGCGCCGTAACGATTGGGGGCAGGTTCGTGCCGCCCGTCTGCGTGATGAATTGGCCGCCACCTGGGATGCCCCGACGCTGGCGCAAACTCGCTTCCTCGAAACCGTCCTGCACGAACTGCCGAACGCCGTGTTCGTCGGCGATTCGACCCAACCGGTTTACACCGGCAACCTGACGTTCAACCCTGAGCGTCCGCGCCGCTGGTTCAACTCGTCCACTGGTTACGGCACCCTCGGCTACGCCTTGCCGGCTGCCATTGGCGCCTGGCTCGGTGGCAGCCTCGCAGCGGGCGCGCGTCCTCCGGTGGTGTGCCTGATCGGTGATGGCGGCCTGCAATTCACCCTGCCGGAACTGGCCAGCGCCGTTGAAGCGCGCACGCCGGTGATCGTCCTGTTGTGGAATAACCAGGGCTACGAAGAGATCAAGAAATACATGGTCAACCGGGACATCGAACCGGTGGGCGTGGACATCTACACCCCCGACTTCATCGGTGTGGCGAAGGCGCTGGGCTGCGCGGCCGAAGCGGTCAACGGTGTCGAGCAACTGCGCGTCGCTCTGCGTGTCGCCAGTGATCGCCAGGGCCCGACCCTGATTGAAATCGATCAGACGTCTTGGATGCAGGCGGTGTCGAAATGAGCTTCGCTTTGACGTTACCGACCACGCTTGATGGCCTGCTCATCGACGGCCAATGGTCGGCCGGCCCTGAACACCTGCGCGTGATCAATCCGGCAACCGAAGCCTTGTTGACCACCGTTAATGGCGGCGATGCGCACTCGGTCGATCAGGCTGTCAGTGCGGCAGCCAACGCGTTCAACGACTGGTCGCAAACCACCGGCGCCGAGCGTGGCGCGGTCCTGCGCAAGATCGCGGCGGGCGTGCAGGCCGGTCGTGAACAATTGATGCATTTGCAGTCCGGCAACAACGGCAAGCCGCTGTTCGAAGCGGCCATCGATGTCGACGATGTGATCGCCACGTTCGAGTATTACGCAGGGCTCGCTGAAGGCCTGGATGCCAGGCAAGACAGCGCCGTTGAGCTGCCGAGCGACGAATTCAGCGCTCGGGTGCGCCGCGAACCTTGCGGTGTGGTCGGCCTGATCGTGCCGTGGAATTTCCCGATGGTGACCACCGCGTGGAAACTGGCGCCGGCCCTGGCTGCCGGTTGCTGCGTGGTGCTCAAACCGTCCGAAGTGACGCCGCTGCCGGAGCTGGAACTGGCGGCGATCATTGCCCAAGCCGGTCTGCCCAAGGGCGTGTTCAACCTGGTCTGCGGCACGGGTCTGTCGGTAGGCGCACCGCTGTCGGTCGATCCGCGCATCGCCAAAATTTCGTTCACCGGCAGCAATGCGGTCGGCGTGCAGGTCATGCAACGCGCGGCAGAAACCGTCAAAGGCGTGAGCCTGGAACTGGGTGGCAAATCCTCGCTGCTGGTGCTGGCCGATGCGGACATCGAACTGGCGGTGGAAGTGGCCTGTGGCGGCGGTTTCTACAACGCCGGACAGATGTGTTCCGCCACCAGCCGTGTGCTGGTCGCTGATGAACTGGCGGATGAGTTCCTGATCCGCCTGAAGGCGCGTGCCGAAGCGATTCGCGTGGCGGACCCGTTCGATCCGGCGGTGGAAATGGGCGCACTGGTCAATCAGGCGCAATACCAGCGCGTACTCGGCCACATCGACCGTGGGTTGAGTGCGGGCGCAACACTGATCTGCGGCGGCAATCGTCCGGCAGACCTGCCGCGCGGCTATTTTTTACAGCCGACCATTTTCACCGACGTGCCCCAGGGCAGTGCGTTGTGGTGTGAAGAGATTTTCGGCCCGGTGATCTGCGTGCGCAGTTTCGCCTCCGAAGCCGAGGCGATTGCCCTGGCCAACGACAGTCAGTTCGGTCTGGTGGCCAGCGTGGTCACACGCGACGCCGACGCCGCGGATCGTGTCGCTAACGCGTTGCAGGCGGGGCTCGTGTGGATTAACGCGCCGCAGGTGATCTTCCCGCAGACCGCCTGGGGTGGCTACAAGCAGAGCAGCATCGGCCGTGAATTGGGCCCTTGGGGCCTGCAAGCTTTCCAGGAAATCAAACACGTGATTCGGGCCGTCTGAAGCCACGAAATCGGTCAGCGCATGCCTCTCCATGAGGCATGCGTCGGCGTCATGGCTTCGATGAGTTTTTATCGATAGTCAGGTGTTTTGCACAACTTCAGGATGAACTCGCTGGCTCAGCCAAGCCCCCGAAAATACGGGGGCTAATGCTGCTCCGGCCGCGCGGATGCAACAGTTTCGACCTGCCTTATACCTACAAAAACAAAGGGAGTCCGTCATGGGCGAGCATGATCTGAACAGACGTCAATTCATCAAGACCGTGGGCGTAGCCTCGGTTGCCGCGGCGGCCATGAGCCTGCCGTTCGTCAAGGCCAATGCCAGCGACACGCGCTTTGCCGGCAAGACCCTGCGCCTGCTGACCTGGTCCGATGACACTGGCCTGGCTGCACTGCGCAACATCGCTGCGACATTCGAAGACAAGTACGGCTGCAAGGTCATCGCTGACCGCACCGGCAGTACGTCGGAAATGGTCGCCAAGCTCAAGGCCGGCGGTGACCGTCCGCAGTACGACATCATCACCCTGGCAGGCGTCGGCGCCGAAGGTCTGGCCGCCGCCAATCTGCTCGAAAAACCTGATCTGAACCGCATTCCCAACCTGGTCGACGTGCCGGAGAAATACCGCACCGGCGCCAACGGTCATGGCATTGGTTACCTGTTGTGGTGCAACAGCCTCGTCTACAGCACCCGCACGATCAAGGAAGCGCCAGACAGCTACGCCGCCCTGTGGGACGCGGACCTGTCGCCGAACATTTTCCTGCCGCCGCCGAACTGGACCGAGGCCATGGACCTGATCATCATCGCCGCCAAACTGGCCGGTGGTGACGAACACAACATCGAACCGGGTTTCAAGAAACTCGCTGAACTCAAAGACCGTGTGGTGACGCTGGGCGAGAACCCGAACCAGATCGCCGAGCTGTTCCGCACCGGTTCCCTGGACATGGGTGGCTTGTACGCGCCGGCGTTTTTCCCTAAACAGATTCGTGATCCGGCGTACGGTCTGGGCGCGACGTTTGGCATGAAGGAAGGTTTTTACACCGACCTGATGTTGTCGGTGATGCCGAAGAATCGTCCGGGCGATATCGACATGGCTTACGCCTTCATCAACCACTCTCTGGACCCGCTGGTGCAGGGCAAGATGGCCGAGGACATCTACAACGGTCCGGTCAACGCCAAGGCGATCATCTCCGCCGAAGCGCGCAAGAGCCCATACATCCTTACGCCGGAGCAGATTGCCGAGAAGGCGATCATGCACGACAACGCCTTCCTGGCCTCCGTGCATGACCAATGGATTCGTCGCTACACGGAAATCTTTTCTTCCTGATCGAGTGACGAACACAGCTCTCCAAAGCACCACAAAACCCTGTGGGAGCGGGCTTGCCCGCGATGACGGCCTACCTGTCGACAATGATGTGACTGACAGATTGCTATCGCTGGCAAGCCAGCTCCCACAGGGTGTGCGGTGGTTTTGAGATTGTGTTCGTCAACTGCTTTCCATTGACGAGACCTTTGCTATGGAACACCAACCTTTAATCCAGTCGGTCAGTGCTGCCGAGCCGCGCGCGAAGCGGGGTGTTTCGCCTACGGTGCGCGCCTGGCTTTTCCTCACGCCGTCGATGCTGTTCCTGGGTGTATTGATTGCCGCCAGTCTGCTGGTCCTGCGCATGAGCGTGGGCACCAAAGGGGCGGAATGGACCGGGTTCAGCCTGGCCAGTTACGCTCAATTGCTCGAACCGTACTACCTGAAATCCTTGCTGCTGACCCTGCGACTGGCGCTGATCAGTGCGGTCGTCGCCGTGCTGTTGGCGATCCCCGTGGCCTACACCATGTCGCGCCTGACCTCACCGTTCGTGCGCCGGGTATTTCTCGCCGCGGTGCTGCTGCCCTTGCTGGTCAACCTGTTGCTGCAAAGCTACGGCTGGCTGGTCATTCTCGGCCCAGGCGGGATGCTTAATCAGGCACTGATGGGACTGGGCCTGATCAAGCGACCGGTCATGCTGCTGTACAACCAGAACGGCGTGCTGATGGGCTTGGTGCAAACCGCCTTCCCCTTGGCCGTACTGCCGATTGCCAGCGCCATGCGCGGCGTCGCCCGCACCTACGAAGAGGCTGCCGCTACCCTGGGCGCCAGTCGCTTGCAGGTGTTCCGCCAGATTGTTTTGCCGATGAGTTTGCCGGGGATCATCACCGGCGCAACGTTGGTCTTTGCCTACAACGCCAGCAGCTTCGTCGTGCCTTTGCTGCTTGGTGGCCGTCGCGTGCCGATGCTGGCGGTGATGGTGCATGACCAGATCGCCCCGCTGATGAACTGGCCTGCCGCGTCCGCTGCCGGGGTGGTGTTGATCGTCACGACGTTGGCGATCATGACCTTGTCCGAATACTTTACTGGCCGACGTCGGCGCAGGATGGAGGCTTCCCAATGAGCACGCTGATCAAGAAGCGTCATTCGCTGCTGCCGGGCGACACCGGCAAGTTTGCCGGCATCCTCTCGGGCTTCATCCTGCTGCTGGCGGTGTTGCCGATCCTGACCATGATTGTCATGTCGTTCAGCGGCGCCTCGAACCTCGATTTCCCGCCGAGCAGTTACAGCCTGCAATGGTACAAGGCCGCCTGGAATACCTTCGTCTCGCCGGATTCCAGTGACGTTCTGAGCCTGGGCAAGGCCATGACCACCAGCCTGATGGTCGCGTGCCTGACCATGGTGTTTGCCACGATCATCGCGGTGCCGGCAGCTTATGCGCTGACCCGTTGCGAGTTCCGTGGCAAGGCCGTGGCGATGCAATTGATGTCGCTGCCGCTGGTGTTTCCGATGGTGGTCTTGGGGCTGGCGCTGCTGCTGGTGTTCGACAGCTTGCCGTTCCACATGACCACCTCGCGACTGGTGATCGCCCACGTCATCCTGGCGCTGCCCTTCGTGGTGAAGAACTGCACGGCTGCGATGCTCTCCATCGGTACCGAAGTCGAAGAGGCCGCGCAAATGCTGGGTGCGTCGCCGACGCGGGCGATTTTCGATGTGGTGGTGCCGTTGATGAAATCGGGGATTCTGGCGGGCATGCTGCTGGCGTTCATCGTCTCGTTCAACGAATTCACCGTGACCTACTTCCTCTACACCATCGACGTCATGACCGTGCCGATCTGGATGTACAGCCGGACCGTGTCATCGCTCGACCCCACCGTATTTTCGTTTGCCGTGCTGATCGTGCTGATCGACTTCGTCCTGATCTGGGCGTTGGAGAAGCTGGTGGGCGAGGGCGGCGTTTCCTTTTGATTTGAGGTGCAACATGATTGGTCTGATTCTGGAAAACGTCGAGAAACACTACGGCTCGGCCTGCGCGGTAAAGGATGTAAACCTGCATTTGCCGGAGGGCAAACTGGTGTGTTTTCTCGGCCCGTCGGGCTGCGGTAAAACCACATTGCTGCGCATGATTGCCGGCCTTGAAACCCTGACCGGTGGCGAGATTCGCCTGGACGGTGAAGACATCGGCCACACCCCGGCACATCAACGAAATTTTGGCATGGTGTTCCAGTCCCTGGCGCTGTTCCCGCACATGACGGTGGGGGAGAACATCGCTTACCCGCTGAAACTGCGCGGCGTCAGCAAGGCTGATCAGCAGGCGCGGGTGGTGGAGTTGCTGCAGTTGATTCAGTTGCAGGAAATGATCGACCGTCCGGTATCGAAGCTGTCCGGCGGCCAACGCCAGCGCGTGGCGATTGCCCGGGCGATTGCCTCGCGGCCGAAAATTCTGTTGCTGGATGAACCGCTGTCGGCGCTGGACGCCAAGTTGCGCGAGTCGATGCAGGTGGAAATCCGTCAGCTGCAACAGCGCCTGAACATCACCACCATCATGGTGACTCACGATCAGCGTGAGGCCATGACCATGGCGGACATCGTGGTGGTGCTGGGTGAGCATCGCGTGCAGCAAGTGGGGTCGCCGATCGAGATTTATCGGCATCCGGCCAACGAGTTCGTGGCGGACTTCATCGGTTCCGGCAACATCTTCCCGGCGACGGCATTGGGTAATGGCAAGGTCGGTTTGCCGGGCGGTGACGCGCTGGAAGTGCCGATCTGCAGCAGCATCGTGGTGGGAGAGAAGGTGAAGATGCTCATTCGGCCTGAGGATCTGCAACTGTCGCAACCGCAAGCGACGGCGGGGAATCGGTTGCTGGGCAAGGTGACGTTTGTACGGGATATCGGCGCGACGATTGAAACCACTGTGGAGTGTTCAGGGGTTTCGTTTACGGCGTTGAGCACGCCGTGTCAGGGGTTTGGGTTGAGCATTGGCAACCCGGTTTCAGTGACACTGCCGGCTGAGGCTTGTCGGGTACTCGGCGCCTGATCCTTAGTTGGTGCTGGTCTTGCCGGCCTCATCGCTGGCAAGCCAGCTCCCACAGGTTTCATCGCTATTCACTCGATAGTGTGATCACCCGAAATCTCTGTGGGAGCTGGCTTGCCAGCGATGAGGCCGGCTGTCACACCACAAAAAATGGATCAGACGCTCAACCGCAATCTCGCCAGATCCCGCAATGGCGGTGCCCCAAACAACCGGCTGTACTCCCGGCTGAACTGCGAAGGGCTTTCATACCCCACCCGATACCCCGCCGCCGAAGCCTCCAGACCCTCCGCGAGCATCAACCGCCGCGCTTCCTGCAAACGCAGCTGCTTCTGATACTGCAACGGGCTCATCGCCGTCATTGCCTTGAAGCGGTGATGCAAGGTCGACACGCTCAGGTTCACTTCCTTGGCCAGATCATCAATGCGCAACGGTTGTTCGTAGTTGCCGTTGAGCCATTTGATCGCCTGGCTGATGCGATGGCTCTGGCTGTTGGCGATGGCGATTTCATACAGCCGATGGCCCTGCTGACTGCGCAGCAGACGATAGAGAATCTCCCGGCGAATCAGTGGTGCGAGCATCGCGATGTCTTTCGGGGTATCCAGCAAACGCGCCAGCCGCAGCACGGCGTCGAGCATGGCCGTGTCGATCCGCTCGACATACAAGCCGCGACCCGTTGGGCGGGTGGGCAAGCCGAGGGGGCCGGCGTCGGCGATCAGCGCGGTGATTTCCGCCGGGTCGATGTCCAGCCGTACCGCGAGTATCGGCTCTTCGGAGGTGACATTCACCACCCGCCCGCTCAAGGGCATCTGCACCGACACCACCAGATAGTTCAGCGGATCGTAGTTGAAGTACTCGTCCGCCAGTCGGACCTCTTTGCGCCCCTGGGCCATGATGCACAGCGCCGGTTGTGCCAGCACCGGCGCAAATTCATGGGACTGACTGTGGCGGGACATGAACAGCGAGCCGACGGCAGTGGCATAGGTGCCGTCCTCCATCGTGTTGCGGCGAATGATCGCGGCCAGTTCCGCACGCTGGCGTTCCATTTCGGCGTCCAGCGGGGCTTGAAAATGATCGAGCGACGACATGCGCGGCATCCTCGGTGGGGCGTGGGTAATGAGGCGAGCTTAAATTTGTGCAAGCAACGGCGGTAGACACATCCTGCCTGAAGCTTGCCTGATTCTGCACGGGGTTGAGGAGGCCGGTTGCTTTAGCAGGCTATTGACCGGAAAACTTGCTCGAACGTCTGTTTCAATCCAGTGGCCGGATTTACAGGTTGTTACAGGTGCGCCATGAAGCTTCGCAGGATTGTGCAACAAGCCGGCAGGAATCGACTAACCGCACTATGACCGGCGCGCTTAACCTTTGATCCTGTCGCAGCCCGTCCCACGGCTGCCACTCGAGTACCTGGGAGGTTGAACATGTCTACGCAGATCCCCGTCAGTCATATGGCTTTTGTCCGTGCCCGCGCCGGGCGTTCAGCGGAGCTGGGTGCGCGGCTCAGTGCCCTGATCGAGCCGTCCCGCAGCGCACCTGGCTGCTTGAGTTTTACCCTGCAGCATTCGCAATGCGATCCTGATCTGTGGCTGGTGTCCGGTTTCTGGACCCATCAACAAGCCATGACCGCCTACTTCAACACCCCGGCCATGGGGGTTTTTGCCGAGCTGGTCCAGGAACTGGTGGTCAACAGCCTGGATTTTCATACCTTCAGAGAGGTGTCGGCAGCCCAGGCGATCGGCGAGACCCGGTCGTGGGTACACAAAATGGCGGGTTGAGGGTTTAATGGCTGCATTCTCAACTAGCCAGGATGCGCGACATGGCACGTAAAGCCTTTGAAACCTTTGAAGCTGTTTCCGCTGTAGTACCGGCTGAAGGTGGGTACCACGCCGCCATCGCCGTCAAAGCCCTCGGCGGGTCAGGCGCACCGCGTTTTCACACGATTCTCGAAGATCAGGTCTTCAAAACCGCCCATGACGCCGACGAAGCCGCGGCGTTGAAACTGACCGGGCTGAAGAACGTCAGCGACGACGCCGAACTCGTCTGGTAACTACTTGACCGCCCCCGGGCGGAACATCTTGAACAATGCCTCAGGTCCCAGCTGAAAATAATCCGCTGGACCGCCGCCGCGCAGAATCGGTTCTGCCGCGGCGGTGTCGTACACCCCATCCTTGAGCAGCCACTTGGCGATGTGCACGGCGACCACTTCGCCGAGTATCAGCCAGCTTGGCACCACATTTCCGTCAGCTCGTTGCAGCTGAATGATCTGCGTGACCTTGCACTCGAACGACACCGGGCTCTCGGCGACTCGCGGCACCTGAATGATTTTCGAAGCGGTGGGCGTCAAGCCGGACAGCTCGAACTCGTTGACCTCAGGCCCGACCATCGCGCAGCTCTGGTTCATCTGCTCGGCCAGCGGACGGGTCGCCAGGTTCCAGGCGAACTCGCCGGTCTGTTCGATGTTGTTGAGGCTGTCTTTGCGCCCGACGCTGGAAAAACCAATGATCGGCGGAATGTAATTGAAGGCGTTGAAAAAGCTGTAAGGCGCCAGGTTCAAACGACCGTCGGCGTCCTGTGAAGAGATCCAGCCAATGGGTCGCGGGCCGACGATGGCGTTGAACGGGTCATGCGGCAGGCCGTGACCGTTGGCGGGTTCGTAGAAGTGAATATCGTCGGGCATGGTGCCGTATTCCTGAAGTGGTGTTCAGAGCAAAGAAGATCATTGTGCAGACGGTATCGGTTAATTTCCAGCAAGCAGATTTTGGCGATGCAAAAAAAAGATCGCAGCCTCCGGCAGCTCCTACAGGGTGTACATCAAACCCGTTCAGGAGCTGCCGAAGGCTGCGATCTTTTGATTTTAACGGTGTTGCAGCAGACTCAGTCCGTGGTGATCCGCGAATGCTTGCGGGTGTCTTTCATGGTGACGTACACCAGCAAGGACACCGCGATGCACGCAGTCACATACCAGTAGTAACCGGTTTCCATGCCGATGCTCTTGAACCACAGCGCGATGTATTCAGCGGTGCCGCCGAAGATCGATACGGTCAGTGCATATGGCAAGCCAACGCCCAGGGCGCGGATTTCAGTCGGGAACAGCTCGGCTTTCACCACCGCGTTGATCGAGGTGTAGCCGCTGACGATGATCAGCGCCGCCATGATCAGGAAGAACGCACCCCACCAGCTTTGAACCGTATGCAACGCGGTGAGGATCGGCACGGTGAAGAGCGTCCCGAGCACACCGAAAGCGATCAGGATGGGCCGGCGACCGATCTTGTCCGACAGCCCGCCCACCAGCGGTTGCAGGCACATGAACAGGAACAGCGTGGCGGCCGAGATCGTGGTGGAATCGGAGATGCTCATGCCCACCGTGTTCACCAGGTACTTCTGCATGTACGTGGTGTAGGTGTAGAACGCCAGCGTACCGCCCATGGTCAGGCCGACCACGGTCATCAGTTCCTTCGGATGGCGCATCAAGGTGCGCATGGCGCTTTCCTTGGCCTTTTCTTTCTTGGTGAACGACTCGGTTTCTTCCATGCCACGACGCAGGTACAGCGCGACGATCGCACACAGCGCGCCGATGGCGAACGGAATGCGCCAGCCCCAGGCGTACAGCTCTTCGGTGGTCAGGACATTCTGCAGGACGATCAATACGCCCAGCGCGATGAGTTGGCCGGAGATCAGGGTCACGTACTGGAAGCTGGAGAAGAAGCCTCGACGTTCCTTGGTTGCCATTTCGCTGAGGTACGTTGCCGAGGTGCCGTATTCGCCACCGACCGACAGGCCTTGCAGCAAACGGGCGAAAATCAACAGGATGGGTGCGCCAATACCGATGGTTTCATAACCAGGGCTCAGGGCGATCACCAGCGAGCCGAAGCACATCAGGTAGACCGACGCCATCAGCGCCTTCTTGCGCCCGACCTTGTCGGCGTACAGGCCCATCAGCCAGCCCCCGATCGGACGCATCAGAAAGCCCACGGCAAAAATCGCAGCAGTGTTCAGCAGTTGGGCAGTGGTATCGCCTTTAGGGAAAAACGCCTTGGCGAAATAGAGGGAGAAGGCGGCGTAGACGTACCAGTCGTACCACTCGACCATGTTGCCTACGGAGCCGCTGAAGATCGATTTGATGCGGCTGGAGGTGGTTCTAGGCTTGGCCGGCACGGCAGCCGACCCTGCGGGCAGGGTATTGGAGTTATCCATTGAAGGATCCTTCATTTAATTGTTTTTTTGGAGCGCGTAAAAACGCAGCCTGCGGGGGCTATAGCAGGAGGTGTGCCAACCGGGAGAAGGTTGGTTTAGAGGGGTTCAGGGGACTTTGTGAGCGGAAATCCGCTTATGTGTGAAGGGGTTTGAGCGGAAAACTGCCTATCGGTCCGCAGGTTTTCGTTGGCTGTTCCGACGATGAGGCCAGCCCAGACACTGCAAAATTAGCTGCCTTGAACAAACATCTCGCGCGTCAGTCCATGCCGCTGCATCTTTTCATTGAAGGTGCGGCGCGGCAGTTGCAGTTCTTCGAGGACGGCTTTCACATCGCCTTTGTGACGGGTCAAGGCGGCGCGCAGGCAGTGCGCTTCAAACGCTTCCTGCCGGGCTGCCAGCGACTGGCCCGGTTCGCTGCCCGCCGGTGCAGGTTCATCCAGCCCCAACACCTGGCGCTCGGCGACGTTGGCCAGTTCGCGCACATTGCCTGGCCAGTCATGGCTCAACAAATGGCTCAACTGCGCGCCGGTCAACGGGGGGAAGGTGCGGCCCAGGCGCGCAGCGGCGCTCTGGGCAAAGGTATCGAACAACAACGGAATGTCTTCGCGGCGATCGCGCAATGGCGGCAGGCGCAGCTCGGCGACGTTCAGCCGATAGGCCAGATCTTCGCGGAAACGTCCGGCCCGGGCTTCGTCCAGCAAGTCCGGTTTGGTCGCGGCAATGATCCGCAGATCCACACGGATGCTTTGATTCGAACCCAGCCGCTCGAGCTTTTGCTCCTGCAATACCCGCAGCAGTTTCACCTGTTGGGCCAACGGCATACTTTCGATTTCATCGAGAAACAGCGTGCCGCCATCAGCGTATTCAAGCTTGCCGATGCGCTTGCCCTGGGCGCCGGTGAACGCGCCGCTTTCGTGACCAAACAACTCTGCCTCGAACAACTGCTCGGGAATCGCCGCGCAATTAAGCGCCACGAACGGCTTGTCGGCGCGAGGTCCGAAATCGTGCAAGCAGCGCGCAACCAACTCCTTGCCGCTGCCGGTTTCACCACGGATCAGCACATTGACCGGCAGGGCCGCCAGCTCCAGCACCTGTCGGCGCAAGGTCTGCAATCCACGGGATACCCCCAACAGCGTCGCATCGAGTTTGGCGCGGTGGTCCGCCTGTTCGTGCAGGGCACGGTTTTCCAGGACCAGGCGGCGCTTGTCCAGCGCCCGGCGCAGGCTGCCGAGCAAGGTTTCGGGGCTGAAGGGCTTTTCGAGGAAGTCGTAGGCGCCATCGCGCATGGCGTCGACTGCCATCGGCACGTCACCGTGGCCGGTCAGCAGAATCACCGGCAAGTCGGCATCGCGTCGCTGCACTTCGGCCAACAGTTCCAGGCCGGTCATGCCGGGCATGCGCACGTCGCTGAGGATGACACCGGGAAAATGCCTGGGCAGTTGCGCCAGGCATTCATCCGCACGGCTGTACAACTGCACCTCGAAACCCGACAGGCTCAGCCATTGCTCGACCGCGTTGCGGATACTGCTTTCGTCGTCGACGACGATCACTGAATTGAGCATGAGCCATGAGCCTCCAGGTCGATCGGCAGGGTGAGGGTGAACACGGCGCCGTTACCCAAATTGTCCGCGCTCAGGCGGCCGCCCGATTCGTGAACGATGGCAAAGGAGACGGCCAGGCCGATGCCCAGGCCATCGCCTACCGGTTTGGTAGTGAAGAACGGATCGAAGACCTTGGCCAGGTTTTCTTCAGCGATACCACCCCCGTTATCAGCGACGCTGAGGCGCCAGAGTTGTTCGTCGGCCTCAAGGCGGATTTCCAGGCGCTTGCACGGTTTGTCCTGCATGGCATCCAGTGCGTTACGCAGCAGATTGATCAACACCTGTTCCAGACGAATTGCATCGCCGCGCACCCAGGCCGGGCGCGTCAGGTGCAGCACCGTGCTGACCTGTTCGTCACGCAGGCGGGTATCGAGCAGTTGCAACGACTGGTCCACTACGGCTGCCAGATCCAGGCATTCGCGCAAGCCGCCGGGGCTTTTGCGGGCGAAGGTTTTCAGGTGGCCGGTAAGGGCGGCCATGCGTGTCAGCATGTCATCCACCGGTTTGAGCGCCTTGTACGCGTCATCGACGCGACCATGATCGAGCAGCAGGCGCAACGTCGCCAGCTGCATACGCTGCGCGGTCAGGGGTTGATTGATTTCGTGGGCGAGGGCAGCGGACATCTGGCCCAGCGCCGCCAGTTTGGCCGATTGCACCAGGCCGTCCTGGGCGGTGCGCAGGTCGCGGGTGCGTTCTTCGACCAGTCGCTCAAGCTCTTCGCGACTGCGCTGACGCATTTTTGCCAGACGCCAGCGTTGGTTGAGAAACAGCAACAGGAACACCAACGCCAGCCACAAGCCGGCAGCGGCCAGCGCTGCATTGCGGCTGTCTTCGAAGGCCGTTTGTGGACGGCGCAGCAAATGCAGCGTCCAGCCCTCGGCCGCCAACGGCAGGGATTCCCACAGGTAATTCACTTTTCCGTCGGGACCCTCGACCTCAGTCAAATTGCTGTTGTCGTCGAAGTTTCGCAGCGTTTTGACCTCCAGTGGCGTCAGCCGCTGTTTGTCGTATTGGCGGGTGGCCTTGAGTTCGGCGAGGTCGCTGTCATTGAGCGGCTTCAATAGGCGGTAACGCCAGCCCGGCTGGTTGGCGATGAAGACAATTCCCCGTGCATCGCTGACCAGCAAGGTGTCGTTGCCCTGGCGCCATTCACGCTCCAGTTCCGGAAACTCGAGTTTGACCACCATCGCGCCCAGAAACTGCCCGTCGTCATCGATGACCGCACTGGACAGGAAGTATCCGGGAATCCCGCTGGTCACGCCCACGGCGTAGAAACGCCCGGTGCCCTGGGTGCGGGTCTGACTGAAATAGGGGCGGAAGGCGTAGTTATGACCGACGTAACTGCTGGGCAGGCGCCAGTTGCTCGCCGCGATGGCAAGGCCCGTGCGGTCGAGCAGTTCCAGGGTTGAGGATTCGGCGGCGCCGTTGATTTTCTCAAGTTTGCGGTTCAACGAAGCTTGAAGATCGGGGTTTATGGCTCCCTTGAGCGCCGAGCGCAGTTCTGGGTCCAGCGCCAGCACGAGGGGCAGGGCGCGGTAGCGTTCGATCAGGGTATGCAATGAAGTGGCGTACAGCCCCAATTGCTGATTGGCGCGAGCGGCATCTTCCACCAGCGCCTGGCGCTCGGCGTGACGCATGGCCAAGGTGGCCGCAAGGACTGCCCCGGCGACGATCACAACGGTATAGAGCGTCAGGCGCAGGGAGCGAGAGTACTCGATCATACGGGGCGTTACACACGGGGGAGGAAGAGGGGGCGCACGATAGCATGGGCCATAAAAAAGGCGACAGGAGCATAGCCCCTGTCGCCTTTTTTCAGTCAGTCGGAAGGCTTACTGCACTTCGACTGCCAGGCTTTCACTGATCTTTTTCTGCCAGATGGCAGGACCGGTGATGTGGACCGACTCGCCCTTGCTGTCGACGGCAACCGTCACTGGCATGTCTTTGACGTCGAACTCGTAGATGGCTTCCATCCCCAGTTCGGCGAAAGCCACGACGCGGGATTTCTTGATGGCTTGTGCCACCAGGTAAGCCGCGCCGCCAACAGCCATCAGGTAAACGGCTTTGTGGTCCTTGATCGCTTCGATGGCGGTCGGACCGCGCTCGGATTTGCCGATCATGCCCAACAGGCCGGTTTGCTCGAGGATCTGACGGGTGAACTTGTCCATCCGCGTGGCAGTGGTCGGACCGGCAGGGCCAACCACTTCTTCGCGCACCGGATCAACCGGGCCGACGTAGTAGATGAAGCGACCCTTGAGGTCTACCGGCAAGGTTTCACCCTTGTTCAGCATTTCGACCATGCGCTTGTGCGCAGCGTCGCGACCGGTGAGCATCTTGCCGTTGAGCAGGACGGTTTCGCCCGGCTTCCAGCTCTGCACATCTTCCGGGGTCAGCGTGTCGAGATTGACGCGACGGGCCGACGGGCCGGCTTCCCAGACGATTTCCGGGTAAGCGTCCAACGGCGGTGCTTCCAGCGAGGCCGGGCCGGAACCGTCGAGCACGAAGTGGGCGTGACGGGTGGCGGCGCAGTTGGGGATCATGCACACCGGCAACGAAGCGGCGTGGGTCGGGTAATCCATGATCTTCACGTCGAGCACGGTGGTCAGGCCACCCAGGCCCTGGGCGCCGATGCCCAGTTGGTTGACCTTCTCGAACAGCTCCAGGCGCATCTCTTCGATACGGTTGGACGGGCCACGCTTTTTCAGCTCGTGGATGTCGATGGATTCCATCAACACTTCCTTGGCCATCACGGCGGCTTTCTCGGCGGTACCGCCGATGCCGATGCCGAGCATGCCTGGTGGGCACCAGCCGGCGCCCATGGTCGGAACGGTTTTCAATACCCAGTCGACGATCGAGTCGGACGGGTTGAGCATCGCCATTTTCGACTTGTTCTCGGAACCGCCGCCCTTGGCCGCCACGTCCACTTCCACGGTGTTACCCGGAACGATGGAGTAGTGGATAACGGCCGGGGTGTTGTCCTTGGTGTTTTTACGAGCGCCCGCCGGGTCGGCGAGGATCGAGGCGCGCAGGACGTTTTCCGGCAGGTTGTAAGCCTGGCGCACGCCCTGGTTGATCATGTCGTCCAGGCTCATGGTGGCGCCATCCCAACGCACGTCCATGCCCACACGGACAAACACGGTCACGATGCCGGTGTCCTGGCAAATTGGACGGTGGCCAGTGGCGCACATGCGGGA
>Ga0247812_10000401_pt1 | contig 29842 bp, 34 predicted proteins | sample UWRJL149409B1_FD_178011 | JGI IMG/M metagenome (GOLD analysis project Ga0247812, IMG submission 178011) | Plant litter microbial communities from Arlington Agricultural Research Station in Wisconsin, United States - UWRJ-L149-409B-1 | ecosystem: Environmental > Terrestrial > Plant litter >...
TGAAAATATCAGATATTGCTAATAGCCTAAAAATTTATAACTTAAAAGTAAATATTTTATTTCTTATTGAAAAAGTTAATAATTTACAATTTGGTTTCAATTGTTTATTAAAAATTTTTATAGAGGACTATCGAAAAAACATTATTGGAAATTTATATTTTGAAGGTTCTATTCATAATTATGATGTTGTTGAATTTATTAAAAATGAAAATTTTAGTTATACTCAATTTATTAGCAACCCAGCACCTATATTTGATTTAATGCTTAATGATCTTAAAAAATCAAGCTTCTCAATGGTATTAAATAATTGTTATAAATTTAGAAATGTAAAAAACAAAGATTTAAAAAATGAAATTAAAAATATACAAAAAATAATCAGTGATATGTCTTGCTATATTAAAAATATTAATAAATTTAGCTTTACAATAAGAGTTAAAGATTATATACAGTATAGTCAACCACATTATTTTTCTTACAGCGATTATATTGTTTGGCATGTGCGTATGTATTCTAAATATTATGATTTAGATATTTTGAAATACTTTGTTGAATCTGGCGTATTGGATATAGACATACCAGAAGAAGATTTGATTGCTGATAACATAGAATATATTAGATCAATAATTAAATTACTAAAATATTGACCTTTACTTTTTCACCAATAGTCTCTATAATCGTAAGACTATTGGTATTTAACATGACGAAATCAATCAAAGAAAAAAGAAGACTGCAGATTATTAAAGAATGCCATGCATTAGATAAACCTGTTCCCATCGAATGCATTAAATTAAAAATGTCATACAATCCATATTCCCGTTTGAACCCAAATCAATCCAGTCAAAAAGCAATACAAAAAATACTTCCTCGTAAAGAACATTATTTTCAAAATGGTTATGCATTTATTCGTGAACACTTAGGATTAGCTTTTAGAGATAAGGTCACTTCATTAATGCATAACATTGCTAATAGCATGAAAATTTATAATTTTAAAATTAACATAAGTTATCATGGTAGTGACGAAGATGGTTATATTGGATTTAGCATCGATTTAATAAATAAGGATTGCAACCTTATTGGTTATATTTTTCTAAACAATAAAATTCGAGCTATATTTGAATATAGTGCTCAATATTCAAACCAACCAGATTTACCGCCAAAAGGAACATTAAGTGACTACGCTGACTCTTTCAATGCATTATTTACTGAACAATTAACATTTGAAAAAGTATTAAATGTGAATTTCCTTAATAAACGAACGATAAACGGAATTAAGATACCTAACAAAAAACATCAGGATTTAATTGAAAATATTCACAAATACAAAACAAAATTTTACGAAGAAGTATTACATAGAAAAGACAATTTAACTATACATATTATTTACTCTGATAATGCTACTTGGCACATTGAAAATTCTAGTCGGCAGATTTTTAACAGAAATTCAAAATATAAAAATAAAGACATGAAATTATTAGAATCCTTTAACGAAATAGAATTCATTAAATCATTAATCAATATTGGCGAAATCAAAAGTAGCCTAGAAAGTGAAGAATTGTTAATGATCAATATCGAATACATAAAAGAAACTATCAAAATGGAAAATTATTGAATGTTAAATATAATAACGGAACATGATGTACACAAAAACCATAGAGTATTTGAACTTGCAAGTCATGTAATTGACAAATCTTTGATTTACAAAATATCAGCAGATGGCTCTTTATCAAAAAAATTAGTTCTTGAACGTTACGAGCCAGAAGATTATGATCTTTTTGAAGATTGTGGTCGTTTGCTTTATCTTCGAAAAGGATTCACCAGATACAGTGACCGTGCAATCAGTATTAATAACTCTAACTATGTTAATTTAACTGAATATGTAGACATTAACAGAGAATTGTTAGCTGTAAGAAATAAAATATTTTCAGACAACACAATGCAAAATAAAAATAACTCAGACTTAGAAAAAGAAATATGCACTTTTGTTAAGAATATTTACGACATTATTAAATCGACATGTCTTTTTGATCTTGATGAGTTTCCAGATAAAACATCAATCTATAACTATTCACCATTTAACGTCCATAAAATAGTCTATGAAAACGATGACAAAACCATTTCGTTATGTTACGAATTTCAATGTTCTGATTTGTTAAATAATTCATGGTTTGTTGACGCAGATTTATCAAGTCAAACAAATAAAGTCTGGACATATGCATCAAAATACATGAGCAAAATACTTAAAGATAACGTTTCTGTAAGCAATCTTGAAGAACTACAATATTATGCACAAATATACCAAACACAAAACTATTGAGGTGTTATGTGAATATATTAGAAAAATATAAAAATGACATACAAAACCTAATAAACCACTCGTTTGCAGACCGTGTATTAGACAACACGAAGGTAAACAGCGCTGGCAGCATAATCATCAATGGTAATCACATATCAACAATGTGGCTCACTATGGATGACATATCAGTTGAAGATTTTAATGTATTATCTTTTTCTGAATGCAATGTAGAAAATCCCAATTTTTTAGTCAATACAGATGGATTTAATTATAGGGACATAGACAAAGAAAAATTCAATAGCATGTTTAGATTTGAAGAACCCGAATTAGAGTACGACAACTTTGTTACTGTCGAAAACATTACAAAAATCATATTCGGAAATGCCGTTTTACATAACACTACAGATAAATACTATTTGTCTACAAATAGAAATATTAAAATTGGTCATTCTCAATTAGTTGAACTAAATGAAGGATATGCAACCAACTATTTCTACCTGAAATATACTGGTGGAAAAGATATATGGAGTGATGACGTTTTTAGATCTTCACTACAAGAAAAAATAAAAATTATGACAAGTTTAGAATACGAATTAAATGATATACAGCCAGACAATTTAAAGGAAATAGGTAGGCAAGTTAAAGCCATTATTTATTAAAAAACATCTTTAATATTCAAGTAGTTTTAAATACTCAATTTTATTTTTAAATTCTTCTGCGTTAAAATCATAAGCGCCATCAATTTTAAATTCTGGAAGCAATTCATTAACAATTGATTCTTCCATTAAATAACGACATCTAATCAAAAAAAATTCATCAGATAAAGACATTATATTTTCTTTTTTTTGTATTCTATTTTCATTGCCATATTGAATATTTAGCAATATAGGTTTAAGTCTTTTATCAAAAACGACTATAAACTGTAAAAGTTCTTTATTCGGTCTGATTGTTCGAAACGTCAACTTAAAATTCACAAAGAATATATCTAAGTTTTTGTCAAATAATATAATCCCTCCTTTATCTATTGAATTATTGTTATCAATGCCTAAATCAAATAATGCATTCACGAAAAAATCAGACAGTATGATTTTACCTACACCTAATTCTCTACTATATGGATCGTGATGTTCATATCTTCTTGGATTTTTCTTGATGTGTATCAACTTTTCAAAATCAAGATTTTCTTCAATTTTTTCTTTAGTGATTGGTATTCCAGCTTCTTTAAACATTACCATGAATTTTTCAGTCATTTCTTTTTTGAATTTTTCATCTTCTGTTAAAACACTTTTTATTTTAAGTAAAGGAAAATACTTGGAAAAAGTGATAACTTTATTATGAAACTGTTTGAAAAATTGAAGAATCATATTTTACATTTTTAAATTGATTTACAAGAAATTTAACATATGACATAGGTAAATGCAATTAACTCTAATATCCAAGAGGTCAACAGCTAGGCAACTTAAAAGAGATAGGATAACAAATTAGAATCATTATTTACTATAATTAAAAAAAAGCCCCTTTCCAGAGGCTTTTATCATTAATTAAATCTTTCTTTTTCTATCTGTTCCTTTCTTGCATCATCAATTGCTTTAGCTTCTTTATGAATTTTTTCTAATTCTTCATTTTGAGCTTCCAAATCTGTACGCTCAATTTTCATATAAATAGGATATCCGTATGAAGCCCAATATGTAATTCTTTTATTGTCTTTTTCATACACATGCTTGCCATTAAAAAACTCAACAAACCAGCTAATATGCTTCCAACCATTTTCTTCTAAATATTTTTCAATGTACTCTTGATGTCTTTCTGACAATGAACTTTTATCATCTGAAAAGCTTATGCGATACATAGGGCTTTCTGCCCACAAAGAAGCTGCATAAACTTTTCCACGACCATATTCTAATTCAATTTTAAAATTTTTAATATCTTTTCGAGTATAGTTATCTTCAGGTTCTAAAACTAAACTTGAAAGATAATCAACATTACCTTTATAATAGATAGCATTTTCGAAATTTGAAGAAGCTTTAAAAGTAGTATTTACATTAAAATAGTCAATATACTCCCAACGTTTATTAACAAGATACATCTTACCTTCTTTTTCAGATGTAGGTACAGCAGAACCGATAAGATTAGCCAATGGCTCAACAAATTCCATATAAGATGGAACATCCCCCTTATAACTAAAACTTGAATACAATTCTTTTGGCAAATCTTCCGCTGTCACCTCCTTTGTTTCAGCCATTGCAAGAGTAGACAAAAACAAGCAAGAAAATAAAATTCTTTTCAACATTAAGGTGCTTCCTAGTTAATTAATTTGAATCTGATTATAGTGCTTATGAACCACAAAAGCAAACATTTTTTGACTGTCATTTTTTAATCCTCGAACTTTTTTCGGTGAATTTAAATAAAGCAAGTAATCTTACTAACAAAAACCTTTTAATTATTTGACATATAAGTCAATGGAAATATTTTTGACATTTATCAATAGATCATATATGCTCTTATGTCTTAATGGTGATATCAATGACAAAATCAATAAAAGAAAAAACAAGATTAGCAAATATACGATATTGCAAAGCAAATAATATTCCTGTTTCTTCTGAATTATTGAAAATAAAGATTACTTATACTAACGAATTTAGAAAAAAGTCTATTTTCTTTAGTAACATGAAGAAAACATTAGAGAATAAAGCTTGGATAAAAGAAAAGTTTTCTATTTGCTTTGATAACATCAAAGAAAAAATCATACCTATCGCAAGACGGCTAGATATTTACGAATTCAAGATATCTCTCGATTTTAGTTATACTTTGGATAAGTTTAATAAAAATATTGAACTTTGCACAAAGTTATCCCTTTACAGCAACAAATATTATATTGGTATAGTAGCCCTTAATAATAGAGTTGTTCATACTCGCAGCACAAAACCAGTTGAATTGACTATGGGACAATTAATAACTCCTGACGTAATTGCACCACTCGTTGATGATTACAATAATAATTGGACTCAATTCCCATATGTTATTAGATTCAATTCTTACTTCAACACTGATTTTTCTAAAAAATTTCCAGAAAGTCAATTTTCCAAATTAATATTAAGCTTTAAAGAACTTGAAAAACATTATTTTCAAAACTTAAAAGTTGACGGACATTTGAGTGTAACTTATACAATAAGTGATGACATTGACATTGACATTTTTGATAAAAGCATTGGAGCAATGATATCTAACAATTTCCAAATACCTAAATATTGCTATATCAAAAACCCTCATGTTCTTGATAAAATAACATTCCTAAAAATATTGATTTATTTAAAACTTATAAAAATTCCAATATCTGATTCTGAATTAACTATAGACAATATTGACGAAATCGAAACTTTAATACAATTAAGCAATTATTAACTACAGATTTGATTTCTTTGAAAATAAAGATATCATATTGTTAAATTCAGGTTCATAACATGACAATTTCAAAAAAAGAAAAATCAAGGATACAACAAATAAAAGAACATGTTTCTAATGGTACATTTGTGCCTGCTGAACTGCTAAATGTTAAATTGACTTTCAAGCCTTCACAAACCAAACATACATTGATTAAACGTTTAAATAAAAAAAAACTTCCTAACAATTATAAAGCTCCTAAAACCCCATATTCTCGCCTAAAAGATAAAAATACACTTGAACATAAAAATATTGGTAAATTGCTTGATAGAAAATGGCTGAAAGGTCATATGGATAGTTATTTTAGACCTAATATCAAGAATCTGCTTGTCGATATTGCTAATAATATTGGTATATACGATCTAAGAGTAAATATATTCTTTTTTATGTTTGATATTAAAGACGCTTGCTTTGCAATGACTCTCTACACAAATGAACATAAATATATTGGCAGTTTATTATTAATGCGAAATAATATTGAAATCATGTCCGAAATACAAAAAATAAACTTTGAATCCCCAACTCAAATGTTACCAAATTCTCTTACAAAATTAGACAGTGATGAATTTTCTTTCAGATTAAGAATCGATTACAGAGAATGTGACAAATACCTAAGCACACATAATAAAAGTAAATTAACAGATTCTATTGCATGTGCTATGGATTTTCTAGATATATACCGCCCTGAAATATCCATAAGAAATAAAAGTTATCCTTTTCAGATGGATTTTCATGTTGATGATAAAGTAACTTGTCATATGAACCATTTTCATAAAATGGGTTATCATAATGGACGGAAAATTAATATTACGAATTTTGACAAAAATCAAGAAATTGAATTTATAAAATCTCTTATATTATTAAAAATAATAAATCTCGATATTGAAGAAGATGAATTCACAATTGAAAATATACCACACATTAGACAACTATGTAAATTGATGAATTATTAAGGTTAGTTATGACTAAATCGATAAAAGAAAAAGCTCGATTAACAGCAATTAGAAATAGAATTTCAGATAATACAGATATCACACCTGAACTACTAAAGATTAAAATCTCTTTTTCTGTATTTGGTAAAAATGCTAAAAATAAACAAAACAGAGTTGAATTTAGTAAAAAAATATATAAAACATTTCTTAATCCTGCATGGCTTAGATCACATTTGGCTGATGTTTTTAAACATAATATTCAAAATAGATTACTTAATATTGCAAAAAATCTTGAGATATATGAATTTAAAATAAATATTATTTTTTTTATAAATACTACAAAACAAGAAGCTTCATTAGGTTTATTACTATTCGATAAGAAGAAAAGGTTGATAGGTAATTTATGCTTAAATCAGATTGATTTACCACTTGTAAATTGCACTATCAAATATGATTTAAATAATCCTATCACGAGTGAAATATTGAACAACTTAATAGCATTCAAAAACAATGAATTAAATTACTATAGAAATAGGATGAATACAAAAGCAATCAACATATATTCAAAACACTATCGTAATAATATTTTATTTAGAAAAATAAATTCAACAAAATTTTTATATTGTTATTATCTAAAAGATCCAAAAACAGCACTTTTTTGCAATAATACCATTAAAGAAATGGAACTTAAAGACACTCCCCGATTATGTTTTTTTGTTTCTAATACAATAGACTGCGAAATCTCTCATTACTGTGATGATATTTTTGAACCAAATCATACATCATATATTAAAGATATAGAAAAATACACTAACATGAATTTCTTAAAAACTTTGAAAGAACTTAATATAATTAAAATAGATATTTCAGAAAATTTAACTAATGAAAACTTAGATGAATTTGAACAACTTGTAAAATTAAATAATTATTAAAAATCAAAAGGGAGTTATTTAAATGACCAAATCGATAAAAGAAAAAACTAGAATAACTAAAATAAAAGAGAATAAAGCTAATAATACTCCTATCACTGCTGATCTTTTAAAAATTAAACTTACTTTCAGTAAAATATCGAATTATAAAAAATTCTATAATCAAAATATCCAGAAAACGCTACTTAAAAAGAATTGGGCAAGAGATCGATTATGTGATGTGTTAAAAAAGGATCTTAGTAGTAAATTACTTCACATTGCTCAACATTTGGATATATATGAGCTAACAGTTCGTCTAGTACTCTCTGTTGATGAAAAATATACAATTTCCAATAACGAAAGTGAACTTTATCTTATTCTTGTGCTTGAAGATTCAAAAAGAAAAGTTCTTGGAACTATAAATATTAACCAAAACAATAAAAACACAATAATATCAAAAGTTTTGTTTAACAGTAAAACTTCAATACCAACTAATATTTTTGACCCCATCGTGAAAAGTTTTGATAATGAAGAATTTATGTATTCTTATAATTTATTAATCCACAATAGCAATGCTGAATACTATTCTTCCAAATACAAACATACTGAACTTACAAATATTATCGACAATGTAAAATATTTAAAAAATATTTATTTGCCTTTTTTAGGTATTGATACTAAATTAGCTTTTAAATATTCAATTAAAGAGAATATAGAATGCTCAGTATATGGTTCAGATAGTATTTTACAATTAACAAGGAAAAATAAAAAAAATCAAGAAAGAAGAAAACCTTTTATATTTAAAGACATGAGATTTTATGACAAAATAGCTTTCATTAAAACTCTAATTGAATTAAAAATAATTAATATAGAGATTCCTGATGAATTTTTCAATATCGAAAATATTGAGGAAATAGAAAATTCAATAAGGATTAAATTTTACTAATTCAATAAAAATAATTGTTTTAATATTGATTTTGCTATATATTACCTATTCTAACTGGAACAATTAAAAATGACAAAATCTGTTAAAGAAAAACAACGCCTACAATCAATAAAAAACTATGAAAAATCAGGTTTAGGCTTAGTTGCAGATATGTTAAAAGTAAGAATTATTTACAAAAGTCATAAATTTTCCAGAACGGAACCTGATAATTATATTTCTGAATTGTTGTTAAAAGAACAAATTCATTCATTTCTAAAATCTAGAATTAAAGATTGTCTTTTGCCAATTGCCAATATCATAAATGTTTATGAGTTTAAATTAATAGTAAGTGTTTTTCTTTATACAGATGAGTCCCATAACCAAATAACTAAATTATTTATGCAGTTGTCTGATAAAAATAATATCTCAATTGGTTCTTTTAGTTTCAATGGTAATCAACTCTCTAATAATTTAATTAATACAAGTCCCGAATATTATCTTATTAATTCTGGTGATAAAAGAAGTCTTGAGATTTTTCATCTTAAAAATCTTATGACAGCTTTTGATGAACAATCAAGCCAAATTGAACTTTCGATTTTCAATAATTATAAAACTAAAAATATCATTATCGAAAAAATTCGTAATGATTTTAAAAATCATGAACGATATTATTGGCGCAGTAAAAAAATATTAAGAATGCCTTTATTAAATATTATAGTCAGCCAATCTATTAAATATTCTATATATTCCAGGTTCTCAACAAAACAAAAACGCCCTAATAAAGACTTGAAATTAGCAACTTCTTATAATGACATTGATTATATTTTGTTCTTAATTGATGCTGGTCTTTTTGAGTTAAATATTGATAAAAGTCAATTAACTATGGAAAATATTGAAGAAATAAAAAATACTATAAAAATTATGTATTATTGAGTGTAGTCATGACAAAATCAATTACGGAAAAAGACAGATTGAAGCGCATAAAAGAACATGAACTAAACGGAACAAGGCTTACTCCTGATTTACTAAAAATAAACCTTATATATGATAGTAAAAGAGCAAAATACAGGAAATCGCGTTTTAGATCTAGATTGGTTAATCCATCATTAGTTCGTTCTATTTATCATGATTTTTTCAAAGAGCATATTGCAGAACTTATGCTTGATATTGCCAAAAATATTAAAATGTATGATTTTAAAATCAACATCCAAGTGTCAAGTTTGAAATATCTATCCAGAAATGCAAAAAAAGGTGTTTCTCTTTATATTTATTTATCAAATTTTAAAAATCAACATCTAGGTAATCTACATTGTTCTGAAAATAGTATGCGTATTCTGAAAAATTTTAACGAAGTTAAAACAGAAGATGATGTTAAAAACATTATGATTGAAATATTAAGCTCTTTAAACAATTCAATGAAATTGCGATTGGATTTAAACCCACGAAGAAAATATAATGTCAAAATGATTAATGACTTTATCAATAGATTTAATAATGACAATAAAAAATACAAGAATCTAGAAAAAGAAATACGAAAAAGGAATGAACATGGAGAAGAGTACGCTGATAATTACGACTTAAATATCATTGTTGATAATGATTACAATTTTTGTATAAACTATGTTTCAGAAACGGGATATAAAGGAACACCCGTCAACGGCTTAAATTGCTATAACGATATAACTTATTTTAAAACAGTTGTTCAATCTATATATCCTAATCTAGATATTCCTGATGAATATTACGTTGTTGATAATATCGAAGAGATCAAAGCAATGGCAAAAATGGCTGGCTATTAAGTCTTGTTATTTAATTTAGAACCTGATATCATTAAAACCATAACTATAGATTAATTAAATTGGAAAATATATTTAAAAATAGAGTAAAAAAACTAATGCAGAATGCTCTTAAACCAGAGTGTTATGATGCAATGGATCTTTCTGCTCGTGATTATGTTTTGGTACAAAATGATGATTATCTTGAACTAACACATATTTTTATTTATGAAAATATAGAAAACATTAACTATAATTTTTATTTCAATCACCTTACACATCCTGACCTCTGCTCTGTAATGCCAGAAGCAAAACTTTTTAACTACAATGTTTTTAATGAAGGTTCTAAAAAATCAATTTTTAAGTATTATGATACACAACTAGAATTGGACAATTTTTACACCCTTAAAAAAGTCTTTAACCTAATATTTGGGGATTTAATCTGGAAAACATTCATGTATAAAAACTTTAAAGAAGAAGATTCTTTTTCCATTACAGAATTTAATAGCTTTAGGATCGACCTAATTCCTCCTAGAAATCACATGGATCAAAAAGTTATATACACAGTGTTTTCACATGACAAGCCTATTCTCGAAGATAGCGTATTTAAAAAATCTCTTATTGACAGAATAAAATTTTTATCCTCAATTGAGTTAGAAGAATCAGATATTACCTTAGACAATCTTTCTATAATAGGTGAAAACGTGAGATCAATTATATATTGAGACTTCTCTAAAAAATATAGAGCAACAAGCTCAATCTATTTTACACCTCAATCAACAAAATCTTTACTTTTAAGTCAATATTAGATATAATGGTTCATCTTTCCATTAAGGCAGAATAAAATGATTAATCATAAAAACTCATCTTCAAATATCAAAAAATCAAAATCTATCCCTGACGCAGAATTCATCTTCGCTCTTTCTGATGGCATTGAAATCACATTGACTGCGAAAGATTTGAAATCTTTTAAATCCCCAATTTTAGATAATGTGATTAATTTTGAGGCGTGGGGCGATTTGGTTAAAAAGTCTATTACGCCCTATCAATCCAATACTATTAAATATGAACTCGAAAGTTTGATTAATAGTTATAATGAATATATGTATCATAGTGATATTACTAGATGCTATCATTCTTTGGTTGATGCTGATGAGCATGAACAAACCATTGAATCTATTCATTCCACATTTAAAGATAAATTTCACTCCGTTGTTGAAAAACTCAAAAAAGACAAATTAATTTCATATCCCTATTTTTCAAAAGATACCAATGATACGAAGTCTTCTTGGACAAATTCTGATAATGGGCTTTCTCAAGAAACCGAGTCTTTTAAATTAATGATTTCAGAAGATCAAAAAAATGAGTTTTTCAACTATATTGCTGATCATTTTAAAACACATTTCGAAAACATAGAAAAAGAAGTAAACAAAAACTTTGAAAGCATTGATTACATTTATAGTATGGAATTCGTTCAAACACAAGCTACAGAAAGGGTAGAAGAGTTTTCGAATAAAGAGCCTTCTGGCGATAGTTTGAAAGAATTGATTTCTTTCTTAATCAAAGACTCTTCATTTTTTGATTTCTTTGGAACAGAAAATTCCGAAATCAAAGAAATTCGTTAATTATTTTGATGGAGAAAATGTCTCAAAAAAGAGCTAGTTTATTTCTAGATTTTATTTTCGGTTCTAATCTAGCAAGTAAACTAACTCTTTCCGATTGTGGTGAAATAGAGCCTTCAATAAACAACGAAGAAATTCCATATCATTTGTTAAAAGCTGATAATACAGTAGATTACAAAAACGAACTTTGTTTCTATCAGTATGCTGATTCAAGCAATTCAGAATATTCATTGCTTTACCATGTTCCTTTCACTTTTTATGACTATTACAACAAAAGTTTTAAAACCACATTTAATAATTACAAGACAGAATACGAAAATTATATTTTGTTTCGCTCATTAGTTTATCTTATGTTTGGAAATGGAAATTTAATAGATACTTTTAAAATATACAGAGAATATAGCAATTCTTTCTTAACTTATTACCACTCTTCGATTTCTATGCCATGCAACGATAGTGATGAATATAAAGACTTCTATATTAGTTATCAAGGAAGCCTAAATTTGTGGAATGATGTTATGTTTCTAGAATCTATTCAACAAATTGCAAATGAAACTATTGGCATTAACATTGATACCAAAAATCTTAATTTTGATAATTTCTATTATATTGCGAAACAAATAAGAATGATGAGATATTAAAAAATATGCCTGATGTTCTCAGGCATACAAATTAATTAGAAAACAGATCTTTTAAAACACAGTTTTCACAATCATATACGAAACCAGCATCAATAAGATCATCGAATACTTGTTTGACTGATAAATTCTTGTTTATTGATTGAAATGCCATTTCTTCTGTCTCGTAAAAATAATTTGGCAAATATTCGCCAATTAATGGTTCGAGATGATTACAGTCTCCACTTGCGTCTTTAGGTATAAAAAATATGGCAATATCTCTTATTTTTGCTTTGTAATCTTTGTTTTCAGCAATTTCTTCTAAATATTCTATCTCATCACAATTCGCATCATCCAAAAATGAAAAATTAACTTCGAATGGAATTTTTATTTTTGTTTCCAAAATTGTTCTGTTTGCATAACCAATAGTTAACTCATCATGCCTTTCAATAAGAATAACTGTAAAACCATTATTTACAAATTCCCGACAAACATCTTTGTTTTCATTTTTAAATTTTCGAACTCTTTTCCATTCTTGATAGTCCTTATCTGGAAATTTCTTTAACAAAAAAATTTTACAGTCGAATGTAGTTATTAACATTTTATATACCTATTTAAAAGATAGCAATATTAACAGCGTACACACTCAATTGCAAATATTAATTCAATTATTTTGTAGACAGGGTTCATTTACTATAGTATAATCACCATTCCAAACACACATGGGAATATAGAAATGAAGCAAGTAGATCCTAATGCACTCTTTGATTATGCAACAGCTTTTTGCAAAGAAAGCGAAGCAAAAGATCGCGGTTCAGATTATCCTACTTTCAGAGAAGCTGCAAAGAAATTTAAAGTACGTATTTCTGATATTCAAGACGCTCTTGAAAACTTTCGCAATGATAACCAAGATGAACGCTATATGGATGCAATGGTTGGTATGCGTTGTGGGGCTGGTATTGTTTCATTTGAACGGATGGGCGATTATAAAGTAGAAGCATACGTTTAAGAACTAAAAAGAGCCTTTCGAGGCTCTTTAACTTTCTAATGACACGGCTATTGAATAATTATATTTATTAAATTCTTTTCTAATTATCTTCTTTTTAACTAACTCTTCTTTATAGTGTACAGTTCTTGAACAAGGGCTATCATTAATTTTGTATTTGTCATCTCCATATGTCACTATTGTAAAACCATTCACTATTTCTTGTGATTTAGATTCTGCTTTAATTTTTTCTATTTGTGCATAATCTACTTTATAATCTGTTTCACATGCCAAAAGGCTTTCGTACTCGTTACTGATCTTTTTGACATATTCAATGTTATCTTTTCTAGAAACTTTAAACACAACATCCCCATCAGTTTTATCTATCCTTTGATATGTCATTTCCCATGTTTTAGGGTTTACGTCATAAAATCTAAACAACTTATCATCACTTCTTATAAATTTAGCATTAAGCCTAAGATTCATAAAAGTTGGACTTTTTACATTTTTCTGAATTTCAACTGTCTCAACAACTTTTTCAACATGTAATTTCTTTTCTAGAGAATTTTCTTTTTCTTCAGGCGAAGTCATACATCCAGATAATGTTAAAGAGAAAAGTGAGAATGCAATTAAGGTAGGTAGGGTTTTCATCGTAAAAGACTTATATTATAAGAAGATTGTATCACTTATCCACAAGAAAACATCATGAATAAGTGATACAATTCAAGAGATTAATTGCTCAACATCAATTTTTATAAATTTATCTCCGTCTTTGTAAAATAAATCAAAATCAGGTTGGAATTCAAAATCTTCAAAAACTTCTCCATCACAATGAAAAACAGGCACTTTAAAACTTCTATGTCCTAAGAATACAGGTCTTTCAAGTTCAAGAGGTGGAACGAAATGCCTGTCTGGAATAATTGGATAGTAAGCCTGACGTACTAACAGTGCTTTCAAATCTTCTTCTGAAATTACTGACTCCGAATAGTTTGCAAAATCTTTGATTACCGTTTCTTTATCAATTTCACTGGTGCTCGCTTTCCAATCAGTGATAAAGTCGGCAGCAATATCATCCATTTGAAGAACGCCATTCTCATTACTTGAATAACAACTTTCTACAATAACATCAATAATGCTTTGATATTCACTATCTTTAATTTTCATTCTTTAAATCTCCTATAAGATCTCAATTATACAATGAATTCAATTAATATTCAATTAGAAAAATAATTTCTTAATCAAAATAAAAAGCCTCATTCAAGAGGCTTTATTAATTCAATTCTAATTATAGATATTTTGTGTCTAAATCCAATGATTTAACCAACTGAGGTTCATCAGATTCACCGTCATCTACATACCATTCGCCATCCTTGAAAATATAGATATAAGAGTATTCAATACTATCAATAGCACCTTCTAATGTATCAGATTCTGTTGCACGCAGATCATCATAATTGTCACCTTTATCTCTACGATAAGCAACAGTTACGTCTTCTATTGGGGTTTTAAATGAATGTTCCTCGCCTTCTTCTGGTTTAACACGTTTAGCCAGATAAGAGATGAACCCTAAATCAATCAATTCTTTAACTTTTTCTGGCGTATCGTAGTAATGAACAAGTCTTAGACCATTATGCTCAGGATAACCATCATTATGGCAATAAATACCACGATATTTACCTTCTGGTGTGACCTCAACGATTGCTGAACGAGTAGCCATATTTATTTTACCTTATCAAAATTATTGGTCAATATTAACTCAAAAATTATTAATATACAAGTAAAATGCAAAAAAATTAAAATAAGTATTATAATATACAGCATCACAAGTGGTAAATCACATGATTAAAAAATTAATAGCTTTATCTGCTTTTTCTTTGTTAGGAGCCTGCAGTACATATTCTAACTCTACAATTGGAAACAATGACTGTAATGCTAGCAAACCCGTTGAAACGAACGAATCTGCAATAAAAGAATATCGAGAGCTTCGTTCTCAAGGCATGATGAAAAGCGCTCTTATTAATATAGTGGGTACTGACGTTTGTAAAGATGAAGTTTGCACCAGATATCATCCGGCAAGATATGACTTTGTAGAACGCACATATGATGACCGCAAAAGAAAAGGCATTTACACCATAAAAGCTACAAAAAATCTTCAAGATCCTAATTGTTTTGGTCTTCCAGAAGAAATCGATGGCGTGAAGTATTGTTACTCTATTACAAAGAACGAAAACGATGAGATCAAATCAAGATATAAATTCACAATGGTTAATGAAGACAATTATCGCGTGATGAAAATAGATGATTTGAAAAATAAAGTTCAAGTGGTTAAATTTTCTGAATGCAACATTCCAGAAGGGCAAATAAAAACTGGTGTAGATTTCTTATGAAAAAGAGCCTGCAAAGGCTTTTTGTTTATACTCCACTGTTGAATTAATTGGATATCTATGCTATCATCCAGCAAATAATTCCTAAAGGTTATGATCATGCTGGATAATCAAGATAGAACGCAATTATTAAATAGAATACAAAACCTTATAGATCATTCTTTCAAATCAAAAGAAAATGCAGATGTTCAATTTATTTTTAATAACGATTTCACTGTACCTAAATCTTCTGGTGTAGAAAATTTTGCTGTAACAGTACTTACTGATCCGTTTTCTCCCGAATATGATTATCAAGAATATTTCATAGCCGCCAATATAAAAGAAGACCAATTAGAAAATTTTGAAATATTGAAGAAAATCCGTTTTCAATCTTGCATGAAAATCGATCTACTTCGTTACGATATTGATTTTGAAAAAGATGGTATCTATTTTAAAGATTTAGAAATGGAAAGACATAATAACTATCTTTATCAATCTATTATGAGAAAACTTTTTAATCGTGATAGCAGTTGGTATTATAAAATAGCCGAAGAAAAAGAAGATAGTCAATTTGTTGATTACTACCGTCATTGCACAATGATTTCAAGTAGGCAATTCTTTAGAACTGCATATTTAGGTAATATAGAACTTTTTGAAGATGATATTTTCAAAAAAACTTTATCTAATAATTTAAACTTTATTTTTAATCTGCAAGTAACACCAGATGATATAAATGAAGGAAACATACAGTTAATTGCTGACAATTTAAAACTAATCAGGTATTAAAATATGTCTGAATATAATTGTGCAGAACGAATGAGCAATATATTTAAATTTGCCTTCGGTGAGCAATCCCCTTCCATTGGTGTAAATGAAGAAAATAAAATCAGTTTACACAAATTTGATACACATGAAATTTCAAACACAATATCATTTCGTAAATATAATTTAGGAAAGATAAGCTTCGTTAATGCTCCATTTGATTATTGTAATGAACGATATGAGGAACAAACAATATCACAAGAAGATTTTTTAACAAAACCTGACTGTCGAATAATGCTTAGTTGCAATATAGATTATTACCATTTTGATGATATTTTATTATTATCCAATGATGATGTTAAATCTATGCAATCAAAAGCATATAGCTTAGCTGATCGATTTATTAATGGTTTGAATTATATGCCACTTTTCTTCAAGATGTATGAAGAAATAAATGATAACGAATTTTTGTTATATTATAAAGTTATGTTCTTAATGGTTGACCATGTATCAGATAACATATTTCTTGAATTCAATATATTCAATGAAGACATAATTAATCATGAAAGTTTTAGGCAGGGGATTTCTTCATTTATCAAAAAGTATGCAAAAATACATATTGAACCAGAATTTATTACAGAAGAAAATATTGAAGAAGTTATCATGCAATTCAGATCTACTTTTTATTAATTATATTTTAAAAAGTTAGCATTAATTAAAAATAGTTTGTTTATAACTATTTAACACAAAATAGGATGATATGCATATAGTACAATCAATTTAATATCATGTTAATTAGGTTGTAAAATGCGTATCACTCATAGTCACTCTACAGATAATACCGACTATTCCACTTGTATATCAAATGCAGAATTTAATATTGATCTCTCAGAAGGAATAAACCTACCTTTAAAGGCAATAGATATACAAAAACTTCAAGATAATGGTCTTAATCTTCCAATTAATGTAAATGAATGGATTGATATTGCAAGAAAAAGTATCGAATCAATACGTGATTTAAGAGTGTTCTATGTAATACGTGAAGCTTTTGAGAAAAATATGAATAATGGTCTTTACTATGACCAAGATTATTTAAGATTCTCAATGATGAATTTAGGTAAACAAATTCAAGAAGATGTTAATACTTTTCATAAAAACATTCTAGATAACTATATAGAAGCAATTTATACAATCCAATCTTCTCTTTACTATTTAAACCCTACAGAACTCGAAAGCATTGATACTAAAGAATCTAAATGGCACATAAAAGAAGATGGACTATATTATGAAAACTCTCTTTTAAATATCAAACTTAATAATTCATTAAAAGAAGAGTTATTTGTTGAACTCAGGAAATATTTTAATAAATACTATGATTCGACAATAGAATCTATCAAATATGATTTAGAACAAGCAGAAGATAGACCTACTTTAGAATTCATTATTACTAAAGGTGCATCTTTGATAAAAGAATTTTCAGACAAAGAAAAAGTAAATATTCATGATTTACGTTCTCTTATTATCAGCTTCTTTGGCGAATACTCTGTTGATGATACATTTGATTAAAGATGCATAGCGCACAATATACATCTATAATCAAAAATAATTAAAGCATGTTCAAATCGACACCTTTGCTTTGCAAGATTACTCTAAACAACTCAATTTCAACAGCAGCAGAAACATAACCTTTCAATTCTGTGACTGGTTGAGAGAATACCAATTTCGATTTATTGCCCTTGTAATCATCGCCTTCATAAACTTCAAATTTTGTCTCATTTGCCACTGTCAACAAATCAGCGTTTTTTGGGACAGCTAATCTCTTCCTCAAAGAAACTTTGTCAGAATGATTTTTGAATTCATCCATCGATGAGACAGCAGAATGTATTTCAGGAGTGCAAAGAACCAAACGTGCTTTGTCATCCTCTGGATAACTAGGCATTGGTAAATGAAGAGTTTGTGTACGAGTATTCTTTTCAAATGCTTCACTTTCCATAATCAATTTTAACATTGAAAATAGTTTTACTGGGAAAAGATGTTGGTTCATTATTTATTCCTTAATTCGATATGTGAGTTTCGATTATACCTAAAACCACTGTGAGTGTCAATTTTACACTATAATATTTACACATGAATTTTGACATTTGACTTATTTTTGTATAATATTGTAGTTTAAATACTAAGGTTGCATTAATGACTAAATCAATTAAAGAAAAAGAAAGATTAAAAAGAATTAAAAAACATGAAGATGATGGAACTCAATTAACACCTGACTTGTTAAAACTTAAATTTTGTTACGAGACAAAAGATGCTAATTCGATTATAAAACCATATTTTATGCATGAGATTTTTAACGATTTTTTAAAGGAAAATATGGCAAAATTGATACTTGATATTGCGAAAAGCATTAAACAATATGAAATTAAAGTGAAACTTAACGTGGCAACTTTTCATAATTATAAAAGTATTAAGGAATCTTATTTCAAAGGTGTTCGTATAGATATTAAATTATTAAATTTTAAAAATGAATATTTGGGGAAATTGATATGCACACAAGAAAATATTTTTTCATGGGAAAGTGATTTAGAAATTAAAAGCAAAGATGATATTAATTTTATAATGCTGAATATTATCAAAAATATCACACCAAAGACAGAGTTAACTTTAGCTTTAACGCCTAATTCAAAATGTAAAATTCCTTTAATTAAAAAAACCTTTAAGCAATACATGAAAGATTTAAAATTAAATAAAAATATTAAAAAAGATATTGGATTAATAGATTCTTGCATATCATCAAATATTATAAATTTAATAATATACATTAATCAAAAAACATTACCTTTTTTCTGGTATACACGACACATAAACAGAAATAACAACATTTATTTCAGTGACCATAAAATACATTTAAATTCGCTTGAAGAATATAATGACATGACTTATTTTAAAAATGTTATTAACACCATGTGTCCAAAATTGGATATTCCAGACGATTACTATCTTCTTGAAAACATTTCAGAAATAAAAAGGCTAGCAAAGTTAATTAATTACTAATTTTACAATCAAAAATAAATACGTTATCATTTATACTTAAAATATCAAAATTCAGCATTACTCCTATAGCCACATCTTAATATAACAAAAGGTTAGTAAAAGTGACTAAATCGATAAAAGAAAAAGAAAGGCAGCTAAAAATTAAAACTCTTTCATCTTTAGAGCAGAATATCCCTTCTGAATTAATTAAGATAAGAATGTCCTACAATCGTTTTTATTCTTTAGATAATAAAATACCTAAACCAAACTATGCTGAGCGTTTACTTAGAAAACAAACAAATCATAAATTAGTTCGTGATTTCTTTGGTATAGATTTTAATGATCAAATATCTAAGTTGATGGTGGATATTGCGAATAGCATGAAAGTCTATGAATTTAAAATTAATGTATCAACTTCTCTTAATTATGAATTCAATTCTATAACTTTTGGACTAACTCTAATTAATAGAAAAAACCATGTAATAGGATTTATATATATTAATGGTGGTCGTAATTCTAAAACTTATCATTACAAAGAAAAATACAATAAAATACATATTCGACATTATATACAAAAATTCAAATTAGAATTAGTTGACATTTTTCATGTTGATGTTGGTCAGTTTACTCCTAGAAAAGCAAGTGTCAGTGCAAAAATATTAAATGCAAACACCCAAAAAACTCTTGAAAATATTTGCAAAAGAAGTTCAAAAATAATCAATAAGATATTAAAGGATGAAAAAATAGGATTGAATTTTATGTTTTCAACTGATGCTAAATGGCAAGCTTACAGCAGGGAAAGCTTTCACATGGGCGAATACAATCTGATCAGTGACTTTAATGAGATCGTTTTCTTAAAAGCAATCATAAATGATAATCTAATTAAAACCAGTATACCAATAGAATATTTTAACATGAACAATATTGACGAAATATTAGAAATGATGGCTCTTGAAAATTATTAACTTGACTTGATTTTATTCTTATCTTATACTTACATTAACAACTATTAATAAATCCTATGGAGGATGCTATGTCACCGTTAAACGTAATCTAACCAAACATTTCCAATTCAAAATCGAAGAGGAAAAAATTTATTCTCATTGGCTTGAAGAAAATCATTTCTTACCTAAAAACGCCGAAAAAACATTCTATATACCTATGCCACCGCCAAATATTACAGGCATTCTGCATATAGGTCACGCCACATTCCTTTCAATCCAAGACGCACTTGCTCGATACTATCGAAAATCCGGCTATGATACGCTATGGCTTCCGGGAACAGATCATGCTGGATTAGCTACACATGAAAAAATTATTCAATCCTTTAAAAAATATACGCCAAGTAAAGAAGATTATTTAAAGCGTGGAAGCGAGTTAAAAGATAAACATCATTCTGCAATAACTAATCAAATCAAAAGGACTGGTGCAAGCTGCGATTGGAGCAGAGAACAATACACATTGAATGACAACTTTAAAAAAGCCGCTTTCAAAGCATTGCAAGAAATCAATGATAAAGGTCTCTTATATCGAAAAGATAGCCAATGGTATATCAATATGAAGGATATGGCGCAAGACCTCTTAAATCATATCAATTCTGATGGTTTAATCATTAATGACACTGGTGAGTTAAATTCACTTATACACATGTTGGAAAATATTGAGGACTGGTGTATATCAAGACAAATATCTTGGGGATACCAAATACCCTTATTTTTTGATAATAATGGCAATCACTGTATCGCCCATACTATTGAAGAAGCGAAGCTAATTCTAAATGAAAGTGATATTCACCAAGAAAAAAGTACTTTTGATACATGGTTTACTTCTTCACTATGGCCTTTTGCTTCTTTAGGATGGCCAGAAAACGCAGAAGACTATAATCGTTATTATCCAGCGCAAATTATAGAAACAGGCGCAGATATACTTTTCTTTTGGTGTGCAAGAATGCTTATGATGGGAAAGTTATTAACTGGACAATACCCTTTCAAAGAAATATACCTACATGGTATTTGTCGAGATAAGGACGGTCATAAAATGTCAAAATCTTTAGGTAATGGTATTGACCCAATTGATATTATCGATAAATACGGGACGGATGCTTTACGTTTTGGATTATTGGCAAAGTCCAATAACAAAGATATGAAAATAGATGAGACAGAGTTCTTTGATGCATCAAAGTTTATCAATAAAATTTGGCAATCTTGCCGTTTCATGGATACTCAAATTCAAAAATTCAATACCCCAACCACAATGAATGAAAATGGGAGTTTTAAAGATGAAATAGAACGGATATCTTCTTTATTTAAGATAGGTATGGAAAATAGAGATTTTCTTAACACTATTCGTGCCATTCAACATTCTTTTAAGCACAAATTCTGTGATATCTGGATTGAAGATAATAAAAAGGCTTTCTGGAATGGTGATGAAGATATTATTCAGCATGGTTTGTACATTCTATATTCCTATATAAACATTCTTCATTGTTTTATTCCTTTCATTACTGAGTATATTGGAAAGCACTTTTGGAATATCGACATAATAAATTCTGAATATTAAAATATTGAATAGGCATGGAAGCCTGTTTTGAAATCAAAACACTTGACAGCGCAAACCAATTACTTTATCATCTAGTCATCGTATTATTGTGTGCGAGCTAAATAGACTTAGATGGCGAAGCTTAAAAAAGCATCAATGTAACATTACTCCAAAACCCAACTTACTTAACCTTAAAATAAGTTGTCTTCTATTTGTCAAATTATTAATTATTTTGAGGCAGTGTCATGTTAAACACTATAGTTACATCCAGCAATTTTAAAAACTTTGCAAAAACCTTATCACGTAAGTCTAAGCCAAAAATTCCTTTATCAAAAGCCCATGAGATCCTTGCACAAACTTTTTTATTCAAAAATCATTATGAATTACAAAAGGCATTTGAGAATAGCTCTTATGTAGATATAACTATCGACATAGAGAACTATCAAAGCATTGCAAAACGCTTCTGCCACATCCTTAATAGATTTGAAATTAATTTAAGTGAATATAGTTCTCTTGAAATTTTTATTTCCGTGTTTGGATTAGAGTCAAACAGGAAAATATCTATACTGGACATATTAAATGAAATTAATCACATCAAAAATTTACCAGATACTAGGATGGACCGACTGTCTTTTTTGTTTCCTTCACCTTCTTTTTCAAAAAGATACAATACAACAATAAATATTGCGCTTCAATATCCACAGTCATATTCCTTCATTATTTCAAATAACAACAAAATGACAATTTCTCAGTTAGAGAAATACAAAATATTATATGAACATATAGTTCCAAATCCTGAATCTTTCTTAGACAATATAAATAATTTAAACCCTTCATTAGCAATAAAAGAAAGATTTGTATTTTTGTTGTCTGAACTTGTTTCATATTCAAGAATGGAATTAATGGAAATTTTTAGCTCAAATAAAAATCAATTTTTACTTTGTGAAAGTGATAATTTCTACGTTTTATCGAGAACTCTTAATAAAAACGAAATTGTCATTAATTTCTGCTTGTTTGAAAAAGATTTCATCATGGTAAAAAAATCATATATTAAAAATGAAACATTTGAAACCTCAATATTCAATAACATGATGTATTTTTATAATTCTTCTTTTAAAAACAAAAATCCGAAAGCAGATAAAGAATTAAAACATGTTTTATCAAATAGGATTCATGCACTACGTTTTGAAAACTATGACATTGCAATAGAATCTTTATCTTCACAGAGCGATAAAGACAAAAAAGAGTTAGTGATCGTACCTATTTACAGACTTAAAAAAAATTGGGAAGAACGAATGACATTTGTATTTGATGAGTATTTTGGAATCGACAAGAAAAAAATATATCAATATTCAATGAAATTTAAAACTAAAACGTTTCTGTAATACACAAAGAGACCTTCTGGTCTCTTTTCTTTTACATTCTTATTGACAACTTATTTTAAAACGTTTATGATCATCGTAACGTATTGTTGAGTGCGTGCTAAATAGACTTAGACGGCAGAGCTTAGAAAGCATCAATTTAATGAAAACATAAAACAACTTAACCTTTTTCTTAAAATAAGTTGTCTTCTATTTGCCAAATTATTCATTATTTTGAGGAAAAATCATGCTTACTACTATTATTACGTCTACAAATTTTAAAAGCTTTGTTAAAAGTCTTTCAAAAAAATCAAAATTCACAACATCATCAATTCCTTTATTAACCGCTCAGGAAATTCTTGCAGAAACCTTTTTCTATCGTAATCATCACGAATTGATTCAGTCTGTAAAGAATGACAGCTTCGTGGATATTCATCTTAATCAAGAAACTTACTCCAATATATCAAATCGTTTTTTCGGTATATTAAAAAAATATGACATTCAATTAGATGATGAATCTGCTAATTCTCTTTTTATATCCACTTTTGGTCTTGAAGAAAATAGAAAATTATCTATAGTTGATATTCTAAAAGAACTCATTGCTATTCGTGATATGCCAGACTCACAAATGGATAAATTCAATTTTTTTTATATTGGAGAAAAAATGAGATTCCTTCATTCTCATGATTTTAGAGCTTTCAAAAACTCTATTGTTGATGAAGAGGACTATGATTATGATAAAAATGTTCTTGATGAATTTAAAAGTTCAATAATTAAGGACTACCCAAACATAGTAGAAAATACTTTCTTTTATAGTAACTCTTTTTTAAATCGTTTGAAAAATTTAAACCCTTCCAAAAAAATCCAAAATAGATTCTTGGAATTGTTAAACACTTTATTTTCCTATTCGTCTGACGAATTACTTAAAACCTTCGAATCAAATCCAAAATGCTTTTTAATATATGGTCCTAAAACATTTATAATATCTTTAAATATTAGACCTGAACATATTCTTATTAATCAAAGTGTATTTGAACAAAAATATATTTTGCTAGAAAAAGAATATATCGAGAATAACGATTTCTTGATTTCTCCAGTAGATAATTTATTTATTCTTCATAACGACAAGATGAAAGAAAGCACATATACTAAATATTTTAAATATGCTAAAAAATATAAGCATAAAAGAACTGAGAAATGCACTTTTAATAATTATGACAGTGCCATTAGGCATCTAATAAAAATTAATTCTCAATTTAAATATGTAGTGGTTCCAGTTAATAAATTATTATTGGGGCATGATTATGGCGCATTCCATTTTAAAGAATACTTTGGATTAGAAAATGGTCAAATTTATCAATATTCAATGAAAGATAAAACAAAATCATTTGTTTAACATTATAAAAGAGACCTTCGGGTCTCTTTTTTTCTTGACAAACCTTTCAACATCATTTATATTAGTTTTGCATAGTTGAATGCACGCTAAATAGACTTTGATGGCATAACTTAACCAGTATCAACATAAAACCTAACAACTTAATCATTTTTCTTAAAATAAGTTGCCTTCTATTTGTCAAATTAATTAATTATTTTGAGGAAATCACCTATGTTGACCACTATTGTTACGCCTATCAATTTTAATCGCTTTGCAAAAAGACTAAAAAAAATATCACATAAAAACTCTGTTGATTTATCCCTTTCATCAGCACAAGATATTTTATCTAAAACATTGGGTTTTAAAAATCAGTTCGAATTTAAGAATAATTTCACTGAACCTAATATTCATTTTATAGAAATCAATGAATTAAAATACCAATATTTCTTATCTCGTTTCCGTAGTTTTTTAGAATGTGATGCTGAAATTTCAAAAAACATATTTGATGATACTTTTTCTTTATTCAAAGAACGAATTTCTTCTGTCATTGATATTCGTAATTCTATAATTTCTATTATTAAACAAATTACTGATATTGCACAGAATGATAATCTAATTCAGAAATTTTTAATTACATATGGATATGAGCAACTTAAATTTCTTGTTAAAAAAAGCAATGATTACGATTCTTCTAATGAAAATGAAAATGCTATAGACTTAGCTATTAAGAAGGCAGAATCATATCCTCATCTAAAACTTTTTTGGGCTGGCTCTTTACGTTATAATGTAAAACTTTTTCCAAAAACTCCACATTTAAACGAATATTTTATGCTTCTTGACCAGTTACTATCTCATTCAGTAGATGACATAATTAGGGTTTTTAATGAAAATGAAGATATTTTCATTTATACTAATGAACTTGCTTATTTTGTTAAGTTTGAACATGAAAAGATTATCTTCTTGGATAAAAAAATGTATGAAAAAAATTACTATCTTATTCACACTAGCGATTTAAATAAATCTGAATACCAAATGAAATCTTTAAATGAAGATTATATAATCATACCGAATCAAATACTAGAAAAAACAATAAACGATACAATTATTGATGATATCGATTTTAATGGAAATAAAAAATGCATTACTCCAATGCATGATAGTTCATTAAAGGGATTAATAAGTCGAGCTAATCTTATTCAAAATCCTAACGACTTTAGAATTGCAGAAGTTCATTCAATTTTTGATTTTCTTAAAAATCGCAATTACAATTATCTCAACGAAAAAGAAAATCTTTTAGGGGATTTTTATACTATTGAAGAAGCAAATTGTAAAGAATAAGTACAAACGTCTTAAAAACAAAAAAGAGACATTCATGTCTCTTTTTTCTTGACAATTATATTTGCATACCGTATATTCGACTATGCATATAGTTGAATGCATGTTAAATAGACTTGACGACGAAACTTATCCAGTATCAACCTTATTATTTTTGTAACTTAATCATAACCTTGAAATAAGTTGCCATCTATTTGTCAAATTATTAATTTATTTTGAGGCTATCATATGACCACTATAATTACGTCTGTAAACTTCAAGCGTTATTCAAAAAAACTTTATAAATCTTTTGAAGATAAAAACATTCAAGTTTCCTTGTCTTCCGCAAAAGAAATATTAGCCAAGACACTTGGTTTTAAAGACTTTTTTAATGCAAGCAATCATTTTAAAGAACATTTATCCATCGCAATGGACGATACATCGAAGTATTATACTCGTTTTTTAAAGATTTTATTTGATAGTAATATTAAACTAGAAGAAAAAATCAGTCATTCTATTTTTAATGATTTCTTGGGTTTAAATTTAGAACATGTACCTTCCATTATGCAAATAATATCAGAACTAAAAATATTGGTCATGAACGAAAAAGTAATATCAAGATGTGCCCTATATGTTAGTGAAAACTCTGAACTTATTGGTTTTACTATAATATCAAAGTCTCAACACTTACTAATGGTTCTACCAAATTTAACATTCTTTGAAAAAGAAATAGTTCATGATAAAATTTATCCAAATTTGAATAAAAAGCATTCTAGATCTTTATCGAAATTGTTAAAAGAAACAGAAGAATTTGATAACTTATTAGAGAATTCTAAACAAGAAAACTATCTATATTTATTGGAGCAACTTTTTTCTTATGAGCAAAATGAAATCAAAAAAAATATCCAATTTAATACTGATAAATTTTTTTGTGTTATAGATAATTCTTATTGTTTAAAATATAGTCGCTTACCAAAAGTCGAAAAAAGTTGTTCTAGTTATTTTTATCTCCAAGCTTCTCGAACAAATAGGTTTTATATTATAATCGAAGACTCTGATTTAGAAAAAACAAAAAAAGAAAGTTTTATGCTTACTGATAAAGATATGCAGTCGATTTTATCAATGGAGCGAAAATTAACATCTATAGATTTTGGTTTGCCTTTCAGAAGCCCTTCATTAGAAAGTAGATTTTTTATTGATTTCGAAGTATGTCATGATATATACAAACAGCTTGACATAAATTTAAATTATAGAATTGCAGAGTGCAACAACACCAATAATAACGAATATCTTATATCTAAAATATATGCATATGACATTAACAAAAACTTAATATCAATAGGTAATTAAAAATGCAAAGACAATTTACAGAACTAGAAAAACAAGAAGCTAAAAAAATTGTAGATCAATATATAGCTTTACGAGAAAATCAAAACATTGATTATGACGCTGATTTTCAGAAGTTTGAAGACTTAAAGAAATCTGAGTTCTATTATGCAGTTCCGTCTCAGTTTCATTTTAATTTTCCAGAAGATGTTTATAATAACGTTATTCCAGATGAAGGGCTTGATGGTGCAGACACATTAATCAAACACCCTGAAAATGGTAGTTTTAATTTTGTCTTTGTTGCATTTGACGAGCGATTTGAACCAGACCACTATTCTAGTGACTTACTTAAAGACTTTCTTCCAAAATACTTTGATGTCTGCGATGAATATCATTTTGAATTTACAGATTATGATATGCCAAATGCACCAAAAGATCTCACAATAAAAGATGTTTATAAGTATCTTTTAAGTCTTGGTTTTACTTATAAAGCAGAAGGTAATTTTAATCAAGAAAACGAACCTTGTTTATTTCGGGAATATCTTCCTTAATAATTTTCTTAATAAACCAGTTAAACTAAATCAACTTAAACAAACAGGTGTTTTGATGGGATTCTTTGATAAAGAACATGTTATAAAAATATACAATGCCTTAGACGGTTTACTGGAACAGTACCCTTTTGTCGATAATGAAGACTATATCGAAAAAACGTCAATTATACTGTTTGATAAAACGTGCCTTCAACTTTTCATGTCTTTGAAAATGGATTTTGGAGGACACTCAAAAGGTAAATATGATGGTTTAACCCTTGACGAATACTCTTCTAAAAACCCCGAAATTTTCAAAGCTATTCTGAATAGAGGATATACCATTATTGAAATCGCTTTTGAAAAATATTGTAAAAACAAACTAAATATAGACTTGTTTCAAGAATTGATTATTCTTTTGTCCAAGCGCTTCGGATATTCTAATCTTTATTGTTATGAATGTCATGAGCCTTTCAGTCTTTACATAAAAAATGATTCTATCAGTTATATTTCAAATTATATTGATGAAGAACATAAGCCATGTGCTGTTGGAAATGAAGAAATAAAAATAACTTCTACCATGAAATTTCCAAGTGGAAAAATGGTGGTAGCAAATAATCTTTGTATCCTTTTTGATAAAAATATAATCAATGGTTCAGATGAATATATTTATAAGAAATCAGGATTACGTTCTGGCATAAATTCACATAAAGGAAAAAAGTTGCACCACGAATATTGGAATAAATTAGGATTATCTTATATTTTTACAGGAAACTCCAATCCTAATATTTTTTCAAAAGAAGATGGAAACGTTATTTTCAGACATGAATATAACGGTTCAAGTGATGGCCTCATAAATCATGGTGATATTGTAACAGGACTTTGGGCTATTTGTGCTATGGACTATAATCGATTGGAAACGTTGTGTAAAGCTAACGGGGTTGATCCTGAACGTTTCATATATGACAACTTTTGCATTATAGTTGACGTTCTAAATAATGTTAAATACAATGTAACGGATTATACAAATATTGATGATAATTTGTTTGCCACATTTGTTCCAGAAAAATAAAGATCTAGAAAAACAGAATACTGTAACATTGACTTGTTACAGTATCTATTCTATTTTGTAAAATATTCTTTCAATTCACTTATGGATGGCTCAATAATGCGAATATCATTGTGCATGGTTACTAAATCGTGAGTTTTCTTTAAAAACTGTTGAACAGATTCTGATTCTTTCTTAACCCTTTCCAGTTCACTTAACTCTACATCAATAGTGAAATTACTAAAATTATATAAATGAACACTATAGGAATCAATCGTTTCTAAATATCCCATCTGTTCTTCATTCAATGGCAAAATATTATTTGATTTCAGAAAAGCATTAACGTTTGTTGCATTGTTAAACAACATGCTATTAGTTCCAAAATAAGCAACATCGCCAGAATTATTACATCCAGAAATACCAGTAGAACTATATTGAATCTTTCCTAATTTTTTATTTTGCGTTACAAACTCAGCAGTATATTCATCGTTACGAAAAAGAACTAATGATGGAAGACCACCATTAGCACCTTGACTTCTAATTTTTCGCCATTCATATTTTTCGATCATAAAATTTTCCTTTAAGACAAAATATTATTCTGCAACTCTAACATATTTAGAGCCGTTGTATTCAATAACAACTGGTTTTTCTGGCACTGTTTGAATTGGCGCATTTTTAACAACTGGCACGTCAGGATCTG
>Ga0247812_10000402_pt1 | contig 29789 bp, 26 predicted proteins | sample UWRJL149409B1_FD_178011 | JGI IMG/M metagenome (GOLD analysis project Ga0247812, IMG submission 178011) | Plant litter microbial communities from Arlington Agricultural Research Station in Wisconsin, United States - UWRJ-L149-409B-1 | ecosystem: Environmental > Terrestrial > Plant litter >...
AACTATGCCCACATTGTTCAATACCTTTAGAAAATGGTCGTGTTCCTAATAAATACTCTTTGGAAAAAATCATTGAAGATAACCAATACATGTCAGAAACAGAATTAGAGAGATGGAAAAAAGCCAATAAACACAATACTAATTTTGTAAGATTCTTACAGGATAATAAAGTATTCAACTCTAATACTGCAGAAGAAATATTAGATATATACAAACAAAAGAACTCAGAAGAAGAAAAAGAACACTTCTTAAAACGTATTAACGAATATTATGGCGGTCTTTCTGGTGCAAATATACGTTTCCGTGGTCCGGGTTGCAGACATTGCCGTGATGGTATTGCAGGTCGTACTGTAGTAGCAGAAGTAGTAAGACCAGACTTGAAAATTATTGATTTAATCAATGATAAAAGAGACTCAGAGTTACTTCTTTATTGGAGAAAAAATACTGGAGGTAGATTTGCTATTGAAGATGCTTGTGACAAAGCTAAAAATGGTTTGGTTTCATTGATTGATGTTGAAAACGAATTAGGATTAATTGGTAGCAAATTGGTATAAAAAATGTACGAATATGAAAAAGATAAAAACAACTTCCAAAAAGAAGTAAATACACTAGTAATAAAAAAACTAAAATACCCAGCCATTTTAATAATGGTTTGGGGATTTATGGCAATAACTTATTCGATAGTTATTTTGCCATTAATAACACAATATTAAAAAATCATACATTGATTAAATTAAGAGTAGAATTTATATGAAATATAATTGGAAAGAGGTTATGTTTAACCTACAAAGAAAACGCTTTGCAAGTAGTATTGCTGTTCGCGTTAAAATGTATGACAAAATGAGATCTCTCATTTCAAATACTATGTCTATGAACCAAGTAATTAATAAATTATTAGGACGTAAAAAACCGCACCAGATATACACACAGCCTGATACTGCTTTTTTATATGCAGCATCTGAGGGATTCAGTGAAGGTAAACCTTTATCTGAAATTTTGAAAGATTGGGCTACACCGGGTGAAGTAATGCTTATTAAATCAGGTGAAGACAGTGGTAACTTACAACAAGCTTTTGAGACTATTAAAAATTTACTAGAAAAAACAGCAAGTATGAAAAAAGCTGTTATTGGGGAATTAGGATATCCAGTTTTCTTAATATTATTACTTTTCGGTATGATTATTGGTTTTGCTAAATTTATGCTTCCAACATTAACCTCTATGAGTGATCCTGTTAACTGGGATGCTAAATCTAAAGCTTTGTATTCTTTATCTACAACATTCAATGAAAATTGGGTTGCTATTGTGGTATCTATTATTGTTTTATGTTCTGTTATAACCTACACAGTTCCAAGACTTAGAGGTAAACTAAGAGATCGTTTAGATAGTTTTCCACCATATAGCATATATAAAACAATCCAGTCTGGTTTATTATTAATATCTCTTGGTACATTAATGTCATCAGGAGTTTCTTTCAGAAAATCATTAGTTAGTATTCAAGAAAATTCTGGACCTTATCTTTCTGATAAAGTTAAAGAAATTGTTGATAACGTAGATAGTGGTATGGATAATGGTAAAGCTATTAACACGAAATTTATTGGTAGAATAGGTGATGACATTGAAGACTACTCAAGCGGTTCGAGTATTGAAGAGGCTTTAAGTCAATTAGGTAACACAGCTATTAATGAAACTGTAGAATCTATTAAAGTAAAAGCAGGATATGTAAAAACTTTCTCCTTATTCTTGGTAGGTGGATTTATTATATGGATGTATGGTTCATTCATGGCAATTGTTAACGATGTTACAACACAAGCATCTAGTGCATTCTAATTCATTCAAAATATTAGAAAACCGACCAGCTTATGCTGGTTTGTTATTTTAAGGACATAAAATAATGTTATATTGATCTAAAACTTATTAATTATATTATGTCAACGTATTCACAAGAAGATATAAATACCACCTTTCAAAAGGTAAGCGACGTATATTTAGATTATAAAGAACCCTTAAAATCTTATATGTATATAAAAGGTTATAGGAAAGTTCTTTATGTTCGAGATGAAAGAGTTCACACACAAATCATATTAGATTTTTATAGGAATGTAAAAGATTTATGTGAAAAGGCTCCTAGCAAACAAGACCATACAGTAGTCTTTTATGGGCATTATTTTAGATGTCACATAATGAGATCAATAAGCGGAATTATAATCGCTTGTCGTCATATGCCTTATGATTTTATGGAATTAAAAGATTTAGGAATTCCTAAATACATAATTAATGAACTAATGCATGAGAGACTTAATAAAGGAGGCTTAGTATTTCTTTGTGGAGCGCCCGGTAATGGTAAAACAACCACATGTGCTGCTTTAGTAAAAGAAAGATTAAATAAATATGCTGGTTTGTGTATTGCCATAGAAGATCCACCAGAAATACCTTTACATGGTGATCATGGGGATGGAAAATGCATTCAAATACCAGTAGCAGAAAATGAAAACTTTTCAGATTCAGTTCGAGGCTCTATGAGAGCTTATCCTGCAAGCCAAAATAGCATTATGCTACTAGGAGAGATCAGAGACGCTGACACTGCTGTAAACGCATTAAAGGCTTCTATAGATGGACGTTTAATCATAACCACACTTCATAGTGAAGATATTATATCTGCTTTCGAGCGTTTGTCAACATTAGCGCGTGATGCATTGGGTGGAGATGAAGCATATCAATTATTAGCACAAGCTTTTAGAATGGGTTTGCATCAGAAGCTTAACAATGGTAAATTAGAATTATCGTATTTGATGGATACAAGAGGTGTTTTTAACATGATTAGGCAAAAGAGAACCGCCCATCTAAATACTGAGCTTGAACAGCAAGCAACGTTCCATAAAAACAATAAACCAATACAATATAGAGACTAAGGGTAAAAAAGATGAGAAAAAACAAATTATTTAAAAATATTCCGCTTGCTTTGATGATTTTGGGCTTGACAAGCACTCCATTATTCGCTGATACTACAGGTCAAGGAGCAGGAATATCACCAGCACAAACAGCCACACACACTGAGAAAACATTAGACATTAGTGATTCATTATTAGAGTTGAAAAAAGAACAAAAACAGATTGACAGCAAGGTAGATTTCAATAATAATCCATTCTTCAAGAATACGCCGCTTGATGAAGAAGCTAAAAAAACCCAAGAGGCTTTTATTAAAAACTTAAAAGCTAAATATTTTGAACCAAATGTTTATGGAGAGCAAGAACAGAAAGATTTAAACAATTTGTTTGTTAATTTCATTTCGTTAGGTATGAATAAAGCAGCAGATGAAATATGGAATAACAAAAATGTAAAACTTGATTTGTCAAGATACAGTGATAATGGATTGACTCCTTTGATGGCAGCATCAATAACACCAATAGAAGGTGGTAACGTAGAATATGCAATTAAGTTGATTGATAATGGCGTAGATGTTAATCAAGGCTCTAAAAAGACTAATATATCACCAGCTTCTTTAGCTTCAACTGTTGATAACTATAAAGTAGTTGCTTATTTGATTTTAAAGGGTGCTAAATTCATGTCACAGGATGCTTTAGAGTTAAGACCTATTGACTATGCATTGAGAAATAATTCAGTAAAAAGTGCTGCTGTGATAAAAGAAAGTCTAGATGTTGTCTTGGATAAGAAAAGAGAAGATAACAAAAATAGTAAATCAGATACTGTTGAACCATCAAAAGTAGAAAAAGCAGACACAAAGTAAAAGTCAAAAAAAATGCCTGAATAATCAGGCATTATCAAAATAATAATATTTTAAGAAACATAACTTTCAAAAGCCATTGTTCTATATTTATCAGATTGAAATTCTTTTTCACGGAAGTTCATAATGGCTTTAAATTTATCAACAAATTCTTTACCACCAAAAGATTCTAATGGACGAGATCTCTCACTTGTGATTTTGAAATTTTTAGACAATTTTGCTTCGTCTATTAACTTGCATTTAATCGCAAATACAGGAGAATCATTTACATCAGCATACATTTTGTCTGACAACCAGAAAATAGCATCACCATTAGCTGATTTTTCATCTTTTAATAATACAATCAACAATTCAAACATTCTTAACTTGTCGAAAAATGATTTAAATTTGCCACAACGATTCATGATGTAAGTTCCCCACCATTGATCTTGTGGATCTTTGCTTTTAAGTAAATCACATGTTGTTTCTACGTCAACACCTGTGCTATAATAACTTTCGATTTCAATAGCAGCTTGAAGAACAGCATGTCCACGATTATTCATGCAATCGTTAGCAACAAGATTCTTGTATACTTCGTAACCTGCGAGAGAATTTTTATAGAAACGAAGAACTCCCCTAATCCTTTCATCGGATGGGTTTTTAACTACAGACTCTTGCATTTTTTTAATGTTGGTCCGTAAAAAATCTTCTACGTTTTTACTAATAAAATCTTTTTCAATTCTCATTTCGCACTTCCTTAATAGGCTTTCCTAAATATTTAGCCGCAAACCATTGAAAAACTTAATTGTTTTTCCAACTTGAGCAGAGTAAACCATAAAACAAAATTAATGTCAAGCATTTTTTTGATAAATGTATAATTTTATTATAAAAAAAAGGACTAAGAGTCCTTTTTTATAAAATTAAATATTAGTAATCATCAGAATCTTCGTCTTCAAAAGCTGAACGATATTCTTCATAGTTATCAATAAGGTATTGGTCAATGCCTTTAACTGCATTCATTACCATTGGATTTGATATTTTTTTATCAAGAGCTTTTTCAGCTAACCAATGAGACCATGGACCAGCACACTCAATAAATGATGCTCTACGACCTACGTTACACATCATATACCATAGGTCTCTTTTTTTAAGTTTTAACCATAAAAATTCACCATTTGACAATACACCGTCCTTACGTGCCAATTCTAATAAAGAAGCAAAAAGAGTTTTAACATAAAAGTTTTTATTTAAAGCTTGTACAATTACTGGATGTTTTTCATATTTAGCAATCAATCCATTAACTTTTTTATCTAATTTTCTAGCTTCTGATTTAAGTTTTATTTTTTCCATAAAAGTTTTTTTACCACTAGAATAATAATTAGCAAATTCAGCTATCATTTTTTCAGCAACTTCTTTATCTCTACATGCTTTTGGTAATATAATAGATAAAAACTGTCTTTCTTCTCTATTTAATTTATCAAAACCATTAAATTTAGGACCAAGTTGATCAACCATTTTACGGAATGCTTTATCTTCTATCAAAGTAAAATATTTATTATCTAAGTCATCGGTATCATCTCTAACTAATCCTTCATCTCTAACAAAAGTTTCAGGTCTTCTAGACATAGCCCATTCGCCACTATCTAAACTTTTAATTAATTCAGGGTGAGCATTAATTACAACTCGAATACCGGGCCATAATGTAGACTCTTGAAGAATAAGTTCATCAATGGCTTTTAATTTTTTACCTGCACCAAAAATTTTTACAAAGTTTTTCTTACTAAGTACTTTCCACATACCAATTACAAAAGGTATCACAACATAAGGGAAGAACAATAATCTAAAGAAACCAGCTACTTTGTCAAGTGCTTTAGGCTCAGATATAAAAAATGGAGCATTATAATTTACTAATAGTTTGTATGCACCGCTCGCACTTGCATTTAAATCATGTATTCCTGACAAGTAAGCCCAAGGAAACATAATATTTAACAAAGGTGTTGGGATATAGCTTAAAACAAAAAATATACCTATTGAAATATAGCGCCAAGACATTATAAAGTATTTATAAAGTATTGGCATTAAAAGAACACTTAAAATCAATAGTACGATAAGAACGAAGAACATTGTATCTCCGCCATCTTCCTTTTTTCCAGACATGTATGACCTAAAATTTATTTATTTATTTTTATTTTTCTTGGGAACCATTCTTTTGGAGTCCTAAAGAATTCGTTTAACCCACCTAATTCATTTACGCCATTTTCAAGATAGCGTCTAACTTGGTAACAACGGAATGCATTGTTCAGTATGACTGATAAGACAGCAAACAAAATAGCAACATAAAGAATACCACTACCTATATGACCATGTATAAAATTACCTAAAACACCTAGGAAGAAAAAAATAATAGATGCAGTTCCTAAAATTATAAAAGACGCTTTATAATTGCTATAAAATTTAAGTAAGTGTGTTTTTTGTTCTGTTTTTGGTATATTAAATCTTTCCAAAGCAGATTCTATTGTTTCAGATTGATAATTTTCTGCTTTTTTACTTCTTATGCCTTGAACCATATCTTTGGTAACTCCAAAAGCACTATTAATATGCTTTGCACCAGACATTTGATAAAATAGACCTTTCTTCTCTTTTTTATCTTTATTTTTGTTAAACATTTTTTGAATTCTCCAAATAAAATTGCTTTATTTATTCATTATAGGTATTTTTTAAAAAAATTAAACCCTAGATAGGGCTTAATTTGAAATATATTATATATTATTGTTGGTTTAAAGCACGAGAGTATTGAATTTCCTCAGAAGAGTTTGCATTTCTAGAAACTATTGCACTTAATAATCCAATAATTCTTTCGTTTTGCATGTATTTATCAAGCTCTAATTTATTTCTTAATGCCATTACTGAGAACAATGCAACGTCTATGCTTTTTTCTTTACCAGCTAAAATACTAGTCATGTTATCAGGGTTTTTAAAGTTAGCAATAATATATCTTTCAACATCAATTTCAGACATCTGAATTTGACTAGAAGCTTCTGTTATTGGTCTTCTTTTATTAACTGAATTCAATAATGAATAATAAGCTAAGTTTAAAGAGGAAGCACTGCTATCATAAGATTTAACAAATTCAGCTTTACGAGGATCTTTTCTTTCTCCAAGTGTAGGTGGAGTTGCACCCGCAGCATATACAAGATTGTTTATATAATCAAATGCAGCATTCTCTTCTTCTGGTTTGTAAGTAGAGTTAGTATAAAACATTTCACTAGCAACTGTATTTTTATATTCATATTGTGTTGGTTCTCCATTTACAACAGTTTGACCAGAACCAGCAATACCAAAAACGTGATTACCAATTTTAACAGCACTTGAACCCAAGTTTCCAGACCAGCTTAAATCAGTAGCTGTTGTTGGATTTAAATAGTTAGTCGCTCCACCTACTTGGTCAGCATATGCACCACTTAATGAACCCGATGCTACAGCTAATGCTTTGTTATATGCAGCAGTATCTGAATAAGTACCTACACTTACATTTTTATCATGTAGATAAGAAAATTGAGATTTTTGGTTAACTACACCTGTAATTGTACTAGGATATTTTCCTGATTTACTTCTGTTAACAATAACTTGTGCTACTGCGATTTGACCAGCAGTTCCTTCACCTCTAGATTCATAATAAATAGCTTCTGCTAATTTAGCACATTCAACATTTGCTTTACAAGAGCTTGCTGTTGCCGCATTATTAAGTGATGCCAAAGTACCTTCGTTTGAAACACCATTTGCTGTTTGATCCGCAGCAGACAAAGTAGAACCTTGTACTAATATATTTGAACCACCAATACCAACTGAGTTGGTTGTTTCATCACCGATAGGGTTCAAAAAATTAACTGCTGAAAAATCACCATTTTGAAGGTTCTCATCAGTTGGTGTTGTCTCACAAATACCATTTTGCTGTTCCGTTGCCGAACACCAAGAATTATAGTGTTTATCAATTACATTTTGTGATAATGCAGCACCACTAGATTCCTGTACTTTTCTTAATTTTTCATTATTCGTATTATTAACTGTTAAATTAGATAAGTTTTTTCTTTCGGGACTTGTAATAGCAGAATACATCTTGTTTCTATTACATAAGTTTTTATAGTAAGAATAAGATTGGGTATCTTTATTTATTACACCATCATAGCCGTTTTTATCAGCAAACATGCCATAATTTTTGTCATTAAAACCTGTTTCACTTAAATGTTTAACATAAGCTAATTTTTTTGTTAACAATGCTTTTTGAGAAGATGCTTTACCTTCAGCTAAAGATTGATATGCTGTACCAAGGGCTTGAACTAATAACTGTGTATTAGAGTTAGCACTTACAATTTGGTCATTTGTATTTGAAAGGTCTTGTTCCATAATAGGCACATGATATTTCATATTGTGTGTTATACGAATGCTAATCATGTCTTTCAGTGCAGAACCAATGAATTCTGTACCTGTAACGTTTTTCCAGCAAGTCGCCCAATATGTAGGAGTTATATAAACATCTCCAGCAATTGGTGCCATAGCTGAATCCACCCAGTTAGCTCCCGGATTGGAAAGACTGAGTTTTGCATTCGCAATTGATGGAAGAAGTAATGCCCCCATCATTGATGCCGATAATAGTAATTTTATAGCTTTGCTCATATTAAATCCTTATTGTCTTCTAAGTTGTTGCAAGAATTCTATGTTACCAGAAGAGTTTGTCATTTGTGACAATACAGTTGCAAGTAATGTTTCTATTCTTTCATTTTGGAAATATTGTTCCATTGATAATTCGTTTGCTTTTACCATAGCTTGAATCTGCCATTCTTTAGCTTTTTCAGGAGACATAACATCTATGTTCTCAGAATTCAAGTTTGAAGAAAGTTTACCAGCCTTATCAACTACAACTTTCTGATAATCTTTATTAATACTATCATACAGTTCATCAATATATCCGGCACCATTAATATCTTCTTTTATAACTTTACCGCCATTAAACTGGTTAAAGTTTGCGCCACTATCAATTCCTTCTCTTATATTTTTACCAACACGATTTTCAATCGCTTTATTGAAAGATGACTCAGCCAATGATAATGCAGCAGTTCTTGCTTGATATCTAGCTTGATACAATGCTGAACTTTGTGATCTTCTTTGGCTCATTGGTTGGTTAGGAACCAATCCTTTGCCCAAAACGTTTTCAACAAAATCTTTTGAAGCTTGGTATTGAGAAGATGTTCTATAGGTATAAACAATAGGCACTGTATTGTCACTTACTGCTACTTCTTTACCATCAGCATTCTTAGATGCATCTAATCCTTTCAAGTTTACTGCATTTATTTCTTCATCAGTCATTGTTGCAATATTACCATCAACACTTCCCATTGCAGTTGGTTCAAATAAGTTTGTAGCTGATAATGAACCATTTGGAATAATTTCATTAGCAATAACTTTATCTACATATTTCTGTGAGGTTAATGTTTCATCACATAATTTATATTTCATTTCAGCAGCAGAACAACTAAAATCTCTCTGAACAGTTGCTGTTTTATTTAAATATTCTATTTTGTTTAAAGTTGTTACTTTATCATTGAATGATATTTCATCTGACTTTTGAACAGCAGCCATAGTTTTAGATGTTGCTCCTTTTTTAGTTTGCATTACAAATTGTCTTTTTTCACGAGAACATTCTAAGAAATATTTTTGTAACTTATCTGCTGGAAATTCTTTGTGAGCATAGAAACATTGATCGACAGTTGTTGTAGTTGCAGGATCATATTCTGGACATGTAGAGCCAGTTGCAGTGGACATACCTGATTTTATTTTAACAGGAATTACGGCTCCATCGGCATAGCTTGATTTAAAGTCAGATAAAATTGACTGAACGTTGCTTCTTTTTGTATCTTTTAATTTTTGTATGATAAATTGTGTACCTTCTTTTGTATCATCTAATTCTAATGGTGCTCTTGAAGCCATCAATTCTCTATGTTTAAGCTCTGCGTTGTATCCCATTTCCATATCTAAGAAAGCACGATTCATTTTGAGTTCGTCTTTTAATTGGGTATCAGTAGTTTCAACAATAGTCCTTATAAGTTGAGAGGTATTTTGAGCATTAGCTGAAACTATAGCTTGGTTGTTTTCTAACATTTGTTGCTTAACTTCCCTACCTGCTTGAACAATATCTTCTTTAATTTGTTCAATTACAGAGGTTGCTTCGCCTTGAAACGTATCAATTGTTTTTATACCTGTACATCCCGGACCTTGGCGCATAGCTCCCATTCCTCCCGTTCCTGCACCAGATTGACCAGTAATAGAACCAGATTGAGTAGTAGCATAAGTTACAGGCAAGCAATATCCGGCATTTGCTTGTTGTGATAGCATAAAAGATCCACCTATCAACAAAGAAGGTAGGAGAATTTTATTCAGATTGTTCTTGAATTTAGACATCGAGCTTGTTCTTTTTTTATTAATCTAATTTAATCATAACAAATATTCAAGCTTTATGTTAAAAATTAATTGAACTAATTGATAAGAATATTATAATATCTAAATAGGAAACCAAAAAAACACAAATGAACGAACAAGAAAACATTTTACGTCAAGAAAGAATGCTCGCAACAAGTAAGATTATGATGTACGCATGGCTAAATGAATTATTCAATAATAAACAAGCAGATTTCGATTCTGAAAACTCAAACATCATAGTATTAGGGGCTTTTCCTTCATCGTGGTTTTGTATTGGAAGAGAAGAAGAAAATAAAGTACCTTTTTTAGCAATACAGGAAGGTATGACTCCTTGGTTTATTCATATACCATGGCAAAAAGCAATTGTTGATCAGGAAGGCGGTATGTTATATTTAACATGTGCCCAAGATGGTGGGGAAGATCTTACCATTGCAATAAAAGGAAGAAAAGCACGTTTGAAAGTTTTTACTTATCAACAACCAGAAGAGTCAAAAATAGATTTTAGATTAGTTAAAATATTCCCTAATGGTGATGTTGATGTTTCAAATGACTCATTTAAACAAATTCCTTTAACAAAATTTAAAACAAAAAACGAAATTGTTCTTTCTCCAAGAGTCTTATCATCATCTCTTGATAACGAATTTGAAGAAGAATTAAAACAATTAACATTTACAACTAAAAAACTAACTCAATAATAGAGAATATAATGAAAAAAAATAAAACAATAAGTGTATCACCTATGGGCGTATACAACTCTATATTCACATATAAGAGTTTTTTTAATGACGTAACCCTTAAAAATACCAAACTACTTAAAAATCTTCCTGCTTACCCTTTATTTAGAAGACAATTTTTACTCTTTTCTCCTATTTACAATCCGGCATCTTTCCCAAAGACCATTAATGAATTGGTTCCATCTATGTCTGATATTTATAGAAACTCTTTTAGTACAGCATTCGATAAAAAATTAAGTCAAATTGCGCCTATAGAAATCATATTACCACCGGGTAGATTATTGGAATCTTTAAAAACTCCCAAAACAAGATAAGTGAATATACATGTTAGTTAATGGTCAAGTTGTAGAAAAAAGCTTAGAAACAAAAGCAAAGTATTTAAAAAGGTCAAAAGACCTTATTGAACGTGCTTATAAAGAAGCAACTCAAAAAGGTCTTGAGTTTAAGAAAATAACAGAAAACACAGTCATTTATCACGATATCTTAAATCAAGCATTTATTGGTATGTCTCTTTTAAATACCGCAGTATGGTTTAAAAGATTTTGGGGGAAAGAATTAAGACCACCTACTGTTAGGCAATATCGTTCATCTTTAAAGTATTTCACAGAAAGAGAAAACTTGAATAATAAAGTTGATGATGCTTACAAAAAAAGAATATTTGAGGTGTTGGATAGCATTGAAGCTGGTGATAAGAAATTGTTACCTCATAAAACGTCATCTGCTAAACAAAAACATTTAAAAGAAGATAAATTATCTTTAATTGTAAATGAATTGAAGAATAATAAAAGCAAATGGAATAAAATGACTATTGTATGGCTATATTCTGCTATTCTTACTGGTTTAAGACCTTGTGAGTGGAGAAAGACAACTTACGATGCTAAAAATGATTGTTTACATGTATCTAATGCAAAAGTAACAAATCAACGTTCTCACGGAGAATTTAGAACAATTTATTTAACACACTTAGATGAAAAATCTAAAAAAAATATTTTAGCTCATATATCTATAACAAAGCACCATGTAGATAATGGAATAGTAGAAGAATATTATAGAGGATGTTCTGCTTTATTAAGAAAAATTTCGAGTGGTTTATTCCCAAAAGCAAAAAGACATATAACTTTATATTCTGCTAGACATCAATATTCTGCTAACTTAAAAGCTAGTGGATTAAAAAGTAATGAAATTGCTGCTTTGATGGGGCATGCTACTGATGAAACAGCAATGGAAACATACGGTAAGAAGCAGTATGGTTCCAAAGGGCTTCAACCAGATAAAATATCTCTAGAAGAAGTAAGTAAAGTAAAGGTTAAATATAAACAATTTGTATTTAATGTCAACCCTAATAATACTCCAACTAAAGGTAAAACAAGAAGTTCTAAGAAGTAATTAGACCTTTCTTTAATTCAAAATCTTGCTTGAAATGGTTTAGTAATCTTTTGAGTTCCGACTCAAGAGATTTTAAGCCAGTTGTTGCAAGTTCTGGAATATGAATAAATTTATTTTTGGAAACTATAGGTGGTAAAATAGGATCTACTAGATATATATCTTTTGCATATAATGGTTCTGTAACAAGCAAGGATGCAGGAGTCACTTGTAAAGAAGTTCCAATTACAATTACAATATGACTCTCTCTTAGCATTTTTCGAGCCTCATAAAAATTATTTATTTGTTCACCAAATAGAACAATATGAGGTCTTAATTGAGAATTAGTAACAGGACATCTATCACCTACTTTTAAATCATTATGACATTCATAAATTTTCTCAGGATTAGCAATAGATTGTGATTTCATAATATCACCATGTAAATGTATTACGTTTTTGCTTCCTGCTCTTTCGTGTAAATCATCAACATTCTGAGTTACAACTCCAACATCAAAATATTTCTCTAATTGTTTTATTATAATATGTGCTTTATTTGGAGTCGCTTTAAGTATCTCATTGCGCCTATCATTATAGAATTGCAAAAGTTCTTCTAAATTATGTCTAACAGCCCAAGTACTGCAAATTTTTGAAACATCATGTTCGTTCCATCTACCATTATTCCCTCTAAATGTTTGAATTCCACTTTCTGCACTGATACCTGAACCTGTAAAAAAAGTAATTCTAGGTTTCCAGTTACTTGATAATATTTTAATGTCTTGGTTTTCTCTTTTGTGGAAAGATTTTAAAAAGTCAGGTTTGTTTTTAAACATAATTAGTCATCCCTATCATAAACATTATCAGCCATAACCCAATTGTTAGTAGAATCTTTTTTTATAGTAAAGTACCCTATACCAACGCTCAATTTTGGAACTAAAATCGTTTTAGTTACAAAAGTACCATCTGTATTTTTTGAATCCATATTAGATTCAAACCAAACTTTGTTCCAATCAGAAATCCATAAAGCTAAATTTTGCCAGTCTTGGACTCTAACACAGCCAAGAGATAAAGCTCTAGCATCTTTATTAAATAAAGACCTCTCATTGGTATCATGTAGATATATAGCCATATCGTTGTCTGTATTAAATCTTATTCTCCCTAATGAATTATGAATGCCAGAAGGTTGATAAATTGTATATCCTCGCAAATCTTCTTTAGTAATTGTTGGTGTTGATAATGGAAGTAAATATCCATCTTTATTAATAACTAATCCATGCTTATCAGCATAGCCACCTTTTTTACCTAAACTAGGATATACACTTCTTTTTAAAACACTCACAGGAGGTGTCCATGTAGGATTAAAAGTAATAGATTTTATATTAGTTGAAAAAATAGGAGTTTTAGAAACTTTTTTACCTACAATTACTTTACTTTCTATTTCTGTTTTTCCTGTTTCAACATTAATAGCATAAAGTGTATATGAAGGAAGATTTACTATAATAAGTTTTTTCTGACCAGCCATTCTCGCACGAATAGAATTTTCAGAAATATAATTTGCAAATCTTGCAGATTCATATGCTATTTTTGGATCTGTAGTTACATTTGATAAATCTGCTAACTCTTTTACTAATTCTATAGAACCATCAACTATGTAATATTCCGACTTTTCTTCTGGTTTATTTGAAACAGAATCTGTCGTATTTTGCTCTATATTGGTATTAGAAATCGATGGAACATTAGTATCATCTATATTTAAATCTGGTGGAAGAGTTACAGGGGTTGACACGTTATTCATTTCACCATTTGTTTCAATTGTATCAGCATATGAGTTAAATGCCAGTAAAGCACACACAAACACACTTATTAATTGTTTAGTCATTTATCAGCATCCTTATTTAAAACCTTATTATTACATAATAAAACATTAATGTCTAATAATTGCACTATTTATTCCATCTCCGTTGATTTTTTGATGTTCATAGGTGGCAGCAGAATATTTTCTAGCTCTAATTTGTTCTCTAACTATAGTTCTTTTTTCATCTCTATTATTTGAAGAATTATATTTCTTAGCTAAAAATATTTTATAATTCCAATAATCATTCAAGTCTTTAGGATTATAATTGCCTTCCCAATTTATGGAATTTTGAGGAACTGGGTATGTTTCATTTGTAATAACTATTGCCTCAGCCGCCATAGACAATTGTGATAGCGCAAGTGTTGAAACAAAAATCGAAATTTTAAATATTTTTTTCATAATGTAAAAAGGTTGTTTCCTGATATTATACCAGAAAACAACCTTTTTTCAATAAAAATAAAAATTAATTCATAAGCTCTTGTGCTGAATATGTTTTCATTATTTTTTTAACTAAATAACCATACATATCTTCCAAGACTTCGTTAGGTTGCAAAGGATCTCTAGCTATTCTTTCGATAACTTCTTTTACACCATTAGGATATATTTTTGCAAGTATTTTCCTTGCTTGCATAGAACCTATCTCTTCTTCTAATTTTCTTTTTAAAATAACGTCTTCGGCTGTTGTTGTAAATGACCACATTTCAATAGGACTAATTGTACTATATAAAAATTGAGAGAATTTACCATGTTTAGTATTAACAGATAATACAAAAGGAGCACCTTTTTTATCTGGACCATTCAATCTGTTACGGATGAATTTTGCTGTACTGTCGTTAAAGTCAAATTTCTGTTGAAGGTCTTTATAGTTATCACCACCACTCATTATGTATTTACCTGTTGTGAATTCTACAATAGAGCCTTTCCCTTCTTTATCTTTATCAGCGCTTTGTGTAAAGTCATTAGCACTTTGTGAAGCAAGAATAACTTGTAATTGCCACTTACGACCTTCACGCATATCCGTAACAACTTGGTTTCTTACACTATAAATACCTGCTGTATTATGGAATTCATCAATACAAATTCTTTTTGGTGTTTCAGAAATTTTTTCTGCTCTTTTCTTATGATACGATTTATACAAATCAGGAGCCATTTGCACAAAATCTTTTTTATCAATTTTGAAATTCTTACCTACTACATATCTAGCTAACATATACATAATTGCAGCCATATGGTTTTGTACCGCATTACCGCCTTTACCAACTTCATCAAGGTCAATAGATACAACACGAGCTTCACCCAAGTCAAATGCTGTATAAGTTCCTAAGACTTTATAAGCTGACATTGTTTCAGATATTGCACGGTTAAAATATTGCAATAAAGTTTCATTTGTTTCAATAACAACTTTTTCATAAAGGTCAGAAATTGATTTTGAATCCTGAGCAACAGAAACAAGGTCGGACAATATTGGAACCGCAAATCTTTGAGCAAGAGAAGCAGCATGAATTTCATCATGATTAAACAATGTATCTACAACTTTCCACCATGACATACCTTCTGCATTAATTCCTCTTCTAGCAAGAGCTTCATCGACATCTTTAGAGGTGTGTTTATCATATCTTTTCTTCATGGTTCCTTCATCAGAATCTGAGAACACTTTATAAGCCTCTTCAATAATAGCACCCACCATTTTGTCAGTACCTTCATAAGGGATATTACGACCAACAGGTGTAACAACTGCTGTTATAAAATTAATAGAGAACATTTTTTCTTGTGGTGTTGGATATCTGAATCCTAATTGAGTATCAAGTACATTAATTGCATATGCAGCAGTATTTTTTAATTTTTCATAAAGAAACAAATGTCTCAAATGTGGTGCTGCTGAGTCTTTTAGTAATTGGATTAATCCCTGACTAGATGGACCAACATCAATAATACCAATGTAAGGGATTTCCTGTCCCGGATTCAAGATGGCTCCAAGATTTTCGGCGTTCATTAATACAGATTTACCAGAACCCGGCAATGCGAAAATAATGTAATTCCATGTCGATTGAAGAGAACTTCCCGGTTGATAAGGGAATATCTTTCCATCTTCTGTTCTGTATAATAATGAACCACTATCCCAAACATGTGATTGTCTGGTTAAAGGCAACAAATCAATAATTTCAGAAACAGGTGCAACAAATGGAGTTGATGGCATTCTTGGCATCATACCCGGCACAGTAGAAAGGAAGCCTTCTACTGGATCAGAGTTGCAAGGAATAGTATCTGTTGTTCCCCATGATTGCATTGCTTTAATTAATGTTTGCTTATATAAATTTATTTTAGTTTCATCATCTGTCCAAGTGACTGCTGTAATAGCCATTCTCACCATTGTTTCGCCTTGTTCCGCTCTAGTACGTAAATCGTTTATAGCGTCTTTAACCAATTTATTTTTAGAATTGGTAAAAGTACATAATGCAGCAGCCAAGCTTTTCATCGCCATTCGATTTAAACCACCACCTTCTATCATGAATGATATTTGGATAGGGATTTCTTTCTCAATCTGATTTAATAATTTAACAAACTCTCTATTTTTCTGAGGTGGCAATTCCATAAAAACAGAAGCAACATATTTATCACCTACTTTAATAGTATCTGCCTTTTCAACATCAATATCACATGGGAAAATTTGTTTAGCTAATGTAGGCCACATTACATCTCCCAAATCAGTCTCAGGTTTGTATACTTCTTTTTTATCAGTTAACGGCATTTTATCACTAGGAAGTAAAGGACTCCAATTATCTGATGTTAGATCATTATTTATACTTTTTCTTATTTCTCGCAAGGCATCTTTAACTTCTAATACAGCAGCATTTAAGAAACTTTCTTTAAAGGCATTTTGGAGTTGTTGAACAAAAGCTTCGTGTTTATTTTCTAAAGCTTCAAAAGTATAAAATATATCTTGTGCGCCAATGGCAGGCGGCATATTTTTAGAGGCTTCTTTGTTGATTTTTTCTTGTTCCTTAAATTCTGTTTTAATCAATGATGGTCTAGACCATGCGACTAAGTAACAAGCTTCGTAAGATGTGAATTTTTGTAGATGTTCTACTTTACCATCAAAATAATCATCTAGATTTAAACCTTTTTGTTTAGCAGCATTTTTATAAGGTGCAACTTTTCTTTCTAAGTCACTCTTGGTTCTTCCTTGATCTCTAATGAATACAAATTGAAGTTGATGTCCTTCTTTATTTAATGCTGGACTCAATGTTCTTTCAAATGCGTCAACAATATTTTCAAGTTCTTTTTCACCAACGATTTCTTTAGCGCCATAAATCTCAAACACAGTCATTAAAGAACCATCTTTTGCAATAAGTGTAGTAGGAGAGCATGCTGTTGTTAAAAAGCAGTAATCTTTTAAGCTTTTGAGTCTCATTCTAGCTAGAGAAAATATAAGCATATCTAATCCAGAAACTAATTTTTTAATCATTTTTCCTCTTTCGTCTTTTTTTGTTTTAAGTTTAAGTAATCTTTATAAAGATAACAAAAACCGTTGCCTTCTAATAATGATACATTAATTGGTTTTTTAATTTGCTTCATTTCAAAAGGAATATTTGTTTTATTATTTTTAATTTCATCTTCGGAATCATTTTCAATTGATAATTGAAATTCAAACAGTTCATTTTTTGTAATATTTATATTGTTTTGTGAAAATATAATAAGCTTATCTAATTTATATAATCTTTCAAATCTTCCAATCCAGAAGTTCAATATAGAAATATCATTGTTTTTAACTGATAATAATATATTTTTGCAAAAAATATCATATGAAAATGAATTGTATTTTTTTAATCTGAATGGCAAACGGATCAATTCTTTTAAACTGTGAGCCTCATTGAAAAATATAAATTTGCTTGGTTGTATATCAAATATAGAAAGTAAATATTCTATTTCAAAATCAGTAATTATCTTTTCTTGCTCAGATTCAAACATAGATATTTCACCAATTACTTTATTGGTATTCTCTTTTGCTGCAATAACTTTACCAATTATGGCGAAATCTTTAGTATTCGACATCTTAGAAAAGCTAGTTTTATCTATTCTCTTCTCTTTGTCTACATCATATATTTCTATACCACCAGTAGGAAATTTTATAGTAGACAGAATTTCTAACATTTTAGTATATGAAAAGAAACCATTAAAATTAAAATCAACATTTTCTTTTTTTGTTAATTCAAGATTAATATCTTCAACATAATTCCATGGAAAATCAATATTGATATTATTTTTGATTTCAGAACGTTCAAAAGCTTCTGAAAAATTATCCAATTTTTTAAGTTTTTCAACTGAAATAGAGAGGTTTGGGTATTCTTCTTTGAAATAAAAAAATAATTTTTGGTAAAACTCTATTAATTTCTCAAATTGTACTTTTGTGTTGGCTGATTCAATATTGTAGTATTGAATGATTGATTTCAATCCCACATTAAAAAAATTAAAGTTTTTTATATTTTCAGGGAAATAGTCTGGAATATTGTCTATGTTTGTAACCCATAAAATATCTTGCTCTATTGCATTATGATTTTGAATTATTCTTTGTTCGAAATCTTTTTTATTTCCTTTTACGATTGAATTTTCTTTTAAAGAATATTTTAAGTAATTATCTTTTACAAAAAATAATAATCCTATGTTATTGTTTACGGTTCTAATCATTTTTAAACTCTACTATAATTACGTTGTTTATTCCCTGATGATACTTTTGTTTTTTGATTTTATTGTACTAATAAAATTATCCCATTGAGATGGATGATAACTTTGCAAAAATGAAGACCATTCTGCAAAGTCTTCTTTATAATTATCAGGATTAGGAATAAATCTTAAACCAAATAACCCTTCATTTCTTTTTTCATATTGTTCTTTTGGCAAAGAATATAAAAACTGAGATAAAATACCTATATCACTTACGTTTTTTGCATAATAAACGCTAGCCGCATTTATCCTTTCTTTTATTACATTACTAAATATATTCATATTGTCTTTGAGATCGTCATCACCTTCTTCTTTAAGATAATGTAAAGCTCTGATTATATGATTAAGCCATACTTGTGGAACTTCTGGAAAAAGTGCAATAGAACCCGGACTTTTACTTAATATCTTATCCAAATGTAGTGAATGAAAACAAAAAGAACATGCAGGGAATCCCTTTCCGTTTTCTTGATGTATTTCAAATTGTGTTTTTAGTGGAATATCACAATAATAACACTTACAGTCATGTTGTTTTAATACGCTTTGTTTTAGCACGTTAGAAATTTGTATCTCTTCTCCCGTTGTTACTGATAAAATTATATCTTTCATTTTAATCCTCTTATTAGAAATTGACGCCAACTTTTTTCAATGTGTTTAAGAACATTTCTGCTGTATGTGGAAGGTCTACAATTAAAGCAGATGCAATAATAATAACTAATGGTTTAAAATAGCCATTTCTTGCTGAACCCTTAGATACTGCTATTAGACCATGCATACCAACAAAGAAATATATGAATCCAATTAATTGGAATAGTCCTATAATTACTTTAATATTATCCAAGAATTCCTGAGCAGTACTTGCAGATGACATTTTTGTAACTCTATCCATTAAAGTACCTGTTAATTCAGAGCTACTTGCATCCCAACAATTACCATTATTCAATGTTGCCATACCACCCGTTACTGAATCATTTAATATAAAACATGCACTACCATCATCACCTAATAAAGTAGCAATTACTGAACCCAATGTTGAAGAAAAGGATAAAAGCATAAAGCCAACTGCAATATAAACAAATATTGATGTTGTGGTTATATTTCCATTTGGACCCATTTCAGCTTTCATTCTCATTCGGTAGAATCCAGCTATTAATGTAATCATTCCTATTATTTGTCCTAGTTTTGTTGTAGCCCAAAACATGTTAGCAATAATTGTTTCTCTTGCAGATATTGCTGATGATGAAGCAGCAGATGACAAATCGTCAGCAAAGGTATATTGAGAAAAAACAGCCAATAATAAGAATATAAAAATGACCATTCTTTTTTGTATCAGCAGGTGAAAATTTTGATTATGTAATGAATTCTTTTTAAACATCTTTATTATCTTTTAGTCATATAGAAAATATTATAGTATTTATGAATAAAAAAAGAACCTTATTTCTTAATATAGGTTCTTTTATTTAATAATAAATATTATTTAAAGCTTACAGTTCCAAGCTTTTCGGTTTCTACTGAACCATTATCATTAATTTTTAACACTTCTCCATATCCCGGAAGAACATCTCCTACTTTAAAATCTTTGATGTCACCTGATTGGTTTTTAAGATAAATGACGCCTTCTATCATACCAACAAATCCATACTTATACTTAACATCAGGTATTGGCTGTTCTTGTTTTACAGTATCACCTTCAAAGAGTCCTTCACTTAAAACTTTTCTTACATTGTTTTTATCTTCGAAAGTTCTGTCTCCATTAGGATTACGGAATTTCATTCTTTTCTCAATCAAATCAACTCTATAAGTTAAGTTGTCTTCTGCTGCTTTATCTTTTACTTTTACTAATTGCTTGAATGTATTGTCTATACGTTTTGTTTGCTCATCAAGACTATCTTGTCTAGCAGTTGTATTTTTAACATCTTGAATATCTTCGTTTAGTTTTTTAACAACAGCAAAGAAATTATTAGCCATTACTTTATTTGCACTTTGATCATCATCAAATTGAACCTCTAATTGCTTAGTCTTAGAATTCAAATCGTTGAATTCAATTTTGAAACGATTAATTTGATCTGGATCTATAGAAGTTTGAACTTGATTAATAACATTTTTAAGAACGCCATTTTCTTTTTCCAAAGCTGAAATTCTCTGTTCCATTGCTGTTTTATCAGCAGTAACTTGTGCTAAAATTTCCTTTTTAAGATCTGCTACTTGCAATGAATTTAAAGATGAACCAGAATTAGGAGTTCCAACAGCATTATTACCAGCTAGGCTTGTATCATTAAACTTATTGTCGTTTTTAGTATTAACTGTTTTTTGGATTGGTAGATCATTATTAGCTAAACTATCATCTGTTTCTAATCCAAACCCATTAGAATTATTATTCTTAACATAATACGTACCACCAGCAATTGCAGCAATTACTACAGCCAATATGCTTAATTTAATAATATTTCCTTTTTTAGCTTTTCTATTATTCTCTTCTTCAATTTTATTTGCTTCATCTTCATCAGATAACAGTGAATTATTACGATCATTATCTAAATCAGAATCCAAATTAATGTATGAACTTTCATCATCATTTCTTGATGCTTTTAGATTTAAATCATCATCTTCATCTTTCTGTTCGTCTTTTGGCTTTTTAGAAAATTTGTTTTTTATTTTCGAGAAAAAGTTTTCTTTGACAGGAACTGGTACAGGCACGATAGATGGATTTGAGTCAGCATCTTCGTCAAGTAATGTATCTAATTCCGCATTATTGAATTGGTCATTTTCGTTATCAACAGTTTCATTCCCCCAAGCTTCTGCCAAATCATCATCTGTATTATCAAATTCATCTTCATCCGAAGAATTAGCAGTAGTATTTGAATGCTGATTATCTTCTGAATTAAAACTATTTGATGGTAAACTTTCAAAATCAATATCTTCTAATTTTTTATCATCAAAGTCTTCTTCAAAATTATCAAAAGTATTAGAAAAATCATCTTTTTTAGAGTCATCAGGTACATTGAAATCATCATTCGTGTCAAACTCGAAATTATCAATGGCTGATAAATCATCCAAATCTGTTTCATTAGTTTTTTCTTCTTTTTCCCATTCATCTGATTCCAATAAATCTTTATCGCTAGTAACATCCATTTCTGTTATGCCACTCAAGTCAAGATCATTGTCTTGGCTATCAAATGTAAAGTCATTGTCATCTGAGTTTGAAGATTCAACAAGGTTTTTAAATTCCTCACTTGAAATATTATCTTCATCTGAAATATTCTTGTTTTCTTCCACAGAATCTATAGAACTCAAATCAAATTCGTTGCTATCAAATTCGTCATTATTTGTATCGAACTCAAATTCATCATTATCATCAGCATTTAAATTCAAATCATCTAAATTAAGCTCATCACTATCATCACTACTTAAAAATGATGGTATTTCCTCACCAGAATCGAGGATTGAATCAATATCATTCTGCTCTTTATTCAAAGAAGGAGAATCCCCTTCTTTATTAAGATCTTCAACAAAGTTGGATAAACCTTCTAATTCAAAGTCTTCATCTGGATTAATTATATTTTTCTTATCTGTCATTTCTATGCCTGTTAATTATTCTTTAAGTAGTTTGGGTTTAATGCTTGTGTCATATTGTGTTCCACTAATTCTTCCTTAGAGAACATCATTGGTAAACGACTGTCTTTAATTTCCGAGTTAAAGAAAATAATCATTTGTTCACCTTGATCCTTAGATACAGTTGGTGGTCTGTCAAAATAGCTTTTTGCAATTGAGGACAACTCACTACCTACTTCACCTAATGCGGCTTTTACTTGTTGTTGCGTTGTTGCTAATGGTTGTGCTATTACTGCTGCGTTACCATATTGATCACTATTTGAAGTTACTTGATTTGTAGATACAGCTTGACCAAATCCTTTCAAGAAGCTTGCTCCAACCAATCCGCCCCAACGAGTAAAGTAGTGGTTATCAACATTAGCATCCATATAGTCTGTTGCTGTTCCTAAGTCCAGTCCAATAGCATCAACTTTAAATGTATTTCTTTTATAAACCATTCTATCAAAAGTAGCTTGAAGTTTATCTCTTGGCATATAAGCAGAGTTAGCAAATGGAACACTAATTTTACCAGTTAACAATGCTCCATCTAATGGACCACCAGTAAGTTTAGCTCTTACCATTCCCGGATAATCCGAGTTAACGCTAGCATCAAAGAAAGCATATGTCATAGTACCAACTGGAACTTGTACAACTTGTTCTTCTTCATTAACATCTTTACTTTTATTATCAGAAGATGCAACTTCTTGGTCAGCTTTTTCTTTTTCTTTTGCAGCTTTCGCATCAGCTTCTGGATCTGTTACTGTATGAATTGAAACATTAGATATAGAATTGCTCTTATTCATAACTTGTGACATTTCTTGTGCAAATGCTACTTTTCTTTTTTGAACATCATCAAGCCATAACATATCAGAAGCAGTTAAAGCCATTTTATCTTCTTTTTTACCACATGAATTACCATTTCTATCTTTTCCTTGTCTATTACAACCTTCTTTATTAAATCCATTTTTGTCATAACCATCCTTATCATAACCCTCACGATTTAATCCAGTTTTGCAATTATATCCTTCACGATTATATCCTTCTTTGTCACAACCATTTTTATCAAATCCATCACGACCGAAACCAGTAGTGCAATTGTATCCATCTTTATTGAATCCTTGTCTATCGCAAAATGGTGCTGCACAGCTATAGCCTGCACGAGTATAACCTTGTCTATCGCAACCGTTTTTATCATATCCATCTTTATCAAATTTAGATAACTCTTCACATGTTTTGTTATCCAACTTATCTAAACAAGATTGACTAACTTTAGGTACTAAAGCACCACAAACATTTCCAGTTACATCTTTACCTTCTTTATTGCATCCATTCTTATCAAAACCGTTTTTATCAAAACCATTTTTGTCAAAACCATTTTTATCAAGCTTTGTATTGCAATCATATCCATCAGAATCATATGGTGATGTTACACATGGAATAAATGCAGTATTAAGGGCTGTTTCCACATTTGTTCCACTTTTTGCTGAGTCAATGAATTTTGCATCAGGTGGCAAAGATTCTAAATGTGTCTTATCTGTTTTGGCAGCATCAGTTCTTTGGTTTGTGACTTGCTCATTTCTTTGTTTTTTTACATCAGCATCAATAGCAAGTTCTTCACCTTTATATGATTTTTTTCCACCATCGATTGTACTACCAACTTTAGTTTGAGGACCAGTTGAGGTATCACCACCTTTATTTAATAAATTAAATGATATAAAGAATACCAATATTGCAGCTAATACTCCAATAATGATAAAAATTGCTCGATAATTTATCTCTTTCTTTTTCTTTTTGTTATTTAATTCAGCCATAATATTTTATTCTACCTTTACTTGAACTGGTTGACCATTTCTGGACAAGACTAATACTGATATGTTTGGTATGGTATACAAATAAGTTCCATCCGCTGCTTGCATCTTGCTATATTCAGATGGCAATAAACTAGGAGATATAAGTATATCTTTTGTTCTAATATAAAGAGTTTTACCATTTGCCCATGCTTCAACTCCATCTAAACTAGTTGGTCTTTTAATATATTTACCATTAGGTGGTGTTATTCCATCTAACATGCTATAAAAATCTTCTTTTGCAAATTTACCCATATAAGATAAGTCATTATTATTTTTAAATACTGTAGGTTGACTATCAGGACCAAATGAGTTCAATCTAACTTCTGTTTTATAATCTACTTTATATGGAGTAATTTCAACACTAAGTATTATAGGAGTATCTAACCCCTTTAATGAAAGTACTAAGTTTGTTTTTCCATAATTTGATTTCTTAGAAGATAATACTAAAGTATTTGTTCTTATATTATCGTTGTAAACCTGTTCAGATAATCCTAATACATATTTATCAATTGGCCATGGCGCTCCCATTTTGTCAAATATTAACAATGTACTTACATAATTTGGAGACAGATATATAGTTTGATCTTGATAAGGAGATGAAGAATCAATATTCACTGAACGATATAAAATATCAGGTGTGATTGCTGGTGCATTTAATTGCTTATCTCGCTCCATTAAAATCTTTTTAATTCTCAAAGCTTCATCTTCATCCATAGGTAAGAATTGCTTGGTAACTTTCTCATTTACAATATTATCTATGAATTGTTCTTTTTGAGGATCTATTTGAAGTGGTATCTTGGGCTTTTGCTCATCAGCAAAAATTGACGTGGTTGAACCAATTGTCAAAATCCCGGCTATATATATAGCCAATTTCTTTTTATTTAACATTGTTAACATTGATTATCCTTTGTTTATAAAACATATATTTTATAGTGTACAGGATAAAAAGAAAAAACCTATATCTTTTTTAAAGAATTATAGGTTTTTTAAAAAGATATTTTTTATCTTATCGCTAAATTAACTAATACTACTCCACGATTATGAATTTTTGGATCTTCTGATTTAACAGTTGCTATTATTTCATGTTCAACTGTTAAGGTTTTAAATTCAGATTTATATACAGTTGAAGTCTTTAAATAATATTTCCAGAATGTAACTCCGTTAATTCTAGCAGTACTTATAAGTACTGGTCTTTCTTGAACTATACTTGATGATATTTGAATACCAGAAGATACAGATTCTACAATTCTTGCAGAATATGACTCAGCAAAAATCTTATAAAATGAAGCATCAAAGAAATACGCTGAGTTTTTAATTACATTATTATAATCAGTTGATTTCCAATTGAAAACTTCATTAATACCTTCCATTAGCCAAGTCTTTATTGCATCTTGGTTTAATATTGGTTCATCCTGTGTAACGATTCTTCTTAACTCTGGCTTTCCTTCAATTTTAACAGTAACAAAAACATCAGGAGTTAATTTATCCATATTAAAACTCATTACAATAAAGCATATAGGAATCACTATCATGAAAACAGTAATTATAGTTATCGCTTTATTTAAAAATTTACCACTTTTATGAATATCCAATTTTTACTCCATTACTGTTGTTGAGCAGCATTTAATTCCGAGCTACTAACTATTCTTAAACTATGAATGGCTATACCGTTTCTATATGTTCTTTGATCTTGTCTTATTACAGTAGCAACAACATCATATGTAACAGGTATGAATTTATTATTAGTTGAAATAAATACTTGGCGTAATTTAAAATGCCAATCCCAATAAGCATATGGACCAGAAACTTTATATCCATCAAACATCTTAGTTGGAGAACCAACAACGTTTGATACAACTATTAATGATTGCCCCCTTACTCTATTAACATCAGCACCAACTAAAAATTCTTTCTGGAAGTTTTTATAGCCTTGTTCTGTAAAGTACGGAGATATTTTTTCTCCATGTTTATCAATATTAAGATAAGTATAAGAAAATATATCACTTACAGAATCAGCAAGCCATTGCTTCATAGCATCATCAGACATAACAGGTTTATTTAATGGCAATGGATCAATAATAGTTTTATCTTCATATACTGGTATATATTTAACTGGTGCTTTATATGTTGCTATATTATATGTTTGAAAAACAACAGTAGATGTTATAATCACTAACAAAACTAATAAAGCGAAAGTTCTTTGATATTGTGCTTTAGCAAATTCAAAACTAGCAGTAACCAATATACCGGCTGCTTTTAATTTTGCAGTATCATATTCTGTTTTAGAATTTAGCTCTCCTATCTTATCTAAGTTTACTCTTTCTTTATTGTTATCCTCTACATCATAGTTTACAGATACTTTATTACTTAACCTTTTATTAATATTCTCCTTAATATTTTCTTTTTCTTTTTGAACAACTTGTTTTATCTTGTCAGTAGTATTAACAGACTGGTTATTTTCTTGTTTTCTTACAGGAGTAGAGTTGTTAGAATTATTTTGTTTATTTCCTTGAACTTGTTTTGTATTTTGATTTCTTTGCTCATTACGCAAACGTTGCTCTTGTGCCAACCTAGCTGTATTTTTTTTCTCTATTTCGGCTTCTCGAACTTTTTTTGCATTATCTTCATCTTGCTTTCTTTTTTTAGCTTCAGCTTCATCAGTAGCAACTTGATTTTTGTTTTCATCGGCTTTTTTGCTCCCTAGCCCACCAAGTAAATCTTCAAGATTTAAATTGTCATTTGATTTTATTTTCATTTGTTCCCCTGATTAGCTTTGTTCTGTTGCATTTCTTTATATGTCTGCAATGCATTCATCATTTTATTATATTTATCTTCATTCATTTTGATATTATATATTCTCCCTTCTATACCTGAAATATAATATCCTTTTTCGATTTTTATTTGATGTATTTTATAAAATTGAAAACCTATACACATAAAACAAACGAAAACAAGAAAAAAAGATATTCTAGTATATAAAAAAGAAGTCTTTATAAAAAATTCTTTTGGTCTACTATCTAATCTTTTTTGCAGATATTCAATTTTATCCCAGCTATTTAGATGAACATCTTGTCCATTATTAGCTTCTTTATTATTTTTCTTAGACATATAAAATAGTATTTTATTTAATCATAACAGTTAATTTTAATTATTTGAAGTTTTAAGTGCATTAGTTGCAACAGAAGATAGACTTCTCATATTTTGTTGTATTAATTTTAATGCTATTTTATCAGGTGATATTATCCTACCTTCGGGAGTAGTAATTAATGTTTCTCTCCATCCGTTAACAAAATCAGTAAAATCTACTGTGTTATTTTGCTTGTTTTTAGGAGCAACAAATAACGAATGCTGAACTTCCATTAATAATAACAACCTTAAAGTTTTCGAAGCTGGACTATTTGCTATCTCTTTTAACCCTAAGAAACAGAGATTATCTGATTCTTTATATACTTCAAAAGGAAGTATTGAAGTAAATGCTTTTTGACCTTTAGGTCCATCTAATAATGTTCTCCCCAATGTATTTGTCATTGCTACTATGGTTGGCAATAAAAAATCTGGTCTTATTAAATCTTGATAATTTATTTCTGTTGATTCTATAGAGCAAATAGGCTTTACTTTTAAAGCTCTAAAGGATAAATTTACCAAGTAATTTAATTCTTCCATTGCATCTAGTGGTTTATTTTCTGACATTCTTTTTATTCTCTTTAAGTTCTATAATACTATTTAATCATCTATTAGGATTTGATCCATTAATTTTTGTAAATTATCATCATCTTTTTTATCTTTTATTCTATTCATTGGATAGCTAAGACCTTGTTGTATAGAACTAACTGTTTGTTCAGCAACCAATTTACTATATTCATTTCTTAATAAAGCATCTTCATCTTTAAGAATATTTTTACTAGCCATCTTATGATTCAATTCATGTTCAATTGTTTCTATAGAATGTTTAAGTTCTGGTATGTCAACATTGATTTTTTTGAATAATGAACCTTGTGGAGCATCAGCCTGTTCTAAATTAGAACGTTGTCTTGTCAACATAGATCTAATTTTATCTATTGGACCTTTTTTATTCTTATTATCTTTCTCTAATTTATCAACACTGCTACTAACCAAATTAATAAGAGGTTCTTCTTTTTGTGCTTCATCAAATGCTTTTTTTCTTTCAAAATTAAGTTCTTTGCGCTCACTCATTACTTGTTTTGTTTGTGGCACTGGAGTTTCTTCTGAACTCGCTTCTAATTCTCGTTCTAATTTAGTGTCTATATATTCAACATGTTCAACATAACTTGCTAATGCAAAGAATGCAGTATCTGTACTACTTTCAACATTTCCTAAGTGCTCAATAGCATCAAGTATAGATTTAATTTCAGCAGCAAATCCATTATTACTCATGAATTTTTGAATTATTTTCTGTCTTTCTGGACCAGAAATACATTGTTCATATGTTTTTCCGATATTTTTAAATCCTGATTTATATCTTTCAACTTCTTCAAAAGACGGTGGCATAACTTTCAAGAACGCATTTAGACGAAGACTTTTAACTGATGTAGGGTTTGAATAATACATTTTTGCACGTACTAAAGTATCTTGGAACAATACATGTGCTTCACCAGCATCTTGTGCTTTAAGGTCTCTTACGTTTATTCTGGACGATTTAGAAACACTTACATTACCCGGCTCTCTGTAACCAGTAAAAACATCACCAGTATTCAATTGATAGCCTTGGTTGGTTGTTAATGAACCTTCACCAGCAGCTTTTAAGAATATATCAAAAGTTTCGGTAGGGTCTTCCAGTTTCATACAAATCTTAACTGCACAGTTAGCTACAATAGAAGCAGCGTCTTCTGGACTCGCTTTTTTAAAGGCTTGATAATCCTGCCCCGCAAAAACCATTGCAAAACCCAAGGAACGAGCCTGAGCAGGCATAACTGCGCACCCTTTTGTGGCATAGTACCCGAATTCGTCAAAAACGGTCATATATGGTGCGCCGCCAGCAGTTGGTTTTCTGTCAATAACGTCTGCCTTATCTCCTTCTACTTGTGATCCAAGTGAGGAAGCCATCATACCTTTTACAGAGGCAACAATAATTTTACCTAAATTACTTAAGTTTTGTGAAGATTTTTCGAGCGCAGGTAATAAAACTACTAGTATTCTTCTGTTAACTATGATATCATAGAAGTCACATTCCGCAAGCTGCGTCTTCATTAGCTTACCGTAAGTATCAGCTAAGAGACCAAAGCTCTCTGTGTATTGCATCGTGATGAACCCGTGCTGCTGAAGTGTGTCCTGTTCTTGTTCTGGATTAGGCTGTTCACTGGTAGGCGGCTTGTACCCCGGCAAGTTAATTACATAGTCTCTAAGACCAGCTTTGTGTTCATTTGCAATATCATCCCTTGCAAGTAATTCTTCAAGTTTATTCAACAAGAAATAGCTACGTATCGTTTCAACATCAAGAAGTATTTTATTCGCATCTCTTAATGC
>Ga0247812_10000403_pt1 | contig 29588 bp, 26 predicted proteins | sample UWRJL149409B1_FD_178011 | JGI IMG/M metagenome (GOLD analysis project Ga0247812, IMG submission 178011) | Plant litter microbial communities from Arlington Agricultural Research Station in Wisconsin, United States - UWRJ-L149-409B-1 | ecosystem: Environmental > Terrestrial > Plant litter >...
ATCGTCCTGAATGATAGATGAAATGTAGTTTCTCCCGCCTTTTACCTTTTGAACATCGACTCTTAAAAAATCACGTTCTTTTTTCTTAAAAAGGTTTAAGCCGTTATTGGTCCCTATCCAGAGTTGTCTTTCGTTATCTTCTAAAACAACATTGATGTGATTGTTACTGATGGTATTTAAAATGTCTTTGTTGTAGGCATATCGTAAAAAACTGTAACCGTCGTAGCTAATTAATCCGTTTGCAGTTCCTATCCAGATAAACCCTTTTTTGGTTTGATGAATGCTCGAGATCATACTCTGCGAAAAACTGACATCATAATCGATATGATCAAAATACAAATCTGAACCCTGGGCAAGAGAACTCAACGAAATGGAGTACAATAAAATACAACTTAAAAGATACTTCTTAATGCTTTTCATATATAGAATAAAATAAGAGCTCAACAATAAATTTTGAATGGATTTGATACAAAAGAGGTGTCAAACGTCCTGCAAGGTAAATCTAATACAAAAATCAGCAGTCTCTATATTTTCTTTTTAAGGGGTGTATTTGTACTTATTGATAGCAAAAAGATCTTGAAAATAAAAAAATTAAACAAAAAAACTACCAGTTTTAGAGGTAGTTTTTAATTTTACAAATTATTGCAAACGTATTAACATTGTGCTTATTCAGGTAACGTTTTATTCTTTTACTAAACCTGAGATACTTTCATCAGTGGATGGATTATCAATACTATAAATTTTACAGTCTGTAATTTCGTGATTTTTATTTAGTATAAATATCACACCTATTTGGTCTGCTCTGCTTAAATTACAAATCAACAGTATGTTACTTTTATTTAAAACTTTTCCTAAAATATTCAAACTTTTATCTTCATCATATTGTTCGATTGAATCGCAAAACAATTTATACACCTCTTTAGAATGGCTTTTGGAAAACAAAATGTTCTTTATATCCTTTTCATCTATATAAGTGGTATTTGAAGAAGTAAATTCATCTGATTCTAAGTATGATTTCAAATTAACTTTATCAACCACTAAAGCAGCTTTTTTTATAATATATTCAAGTCTTTCCGGAGCTGCCATTTTTTCTTCATCAGGAGGAGAAAACTGATCAATAATTTCAAACTTGCCTTTATCATTAACCTTATAATCTACATAAGGATAAAAAGGTTTACCTGATTCTATTTGACAATGAATAATACCATTTTTATTAATGTAAACGCTGGATGTACATTGACAGATTTGTTGATTAAATTTTGATAAGTCTAAAAAATCTATTAGTTCATCTTTTGAATTGTAATTTAATAATGTATAAACAGATTCTAGAGTTGAAAGTATTACAGTATTGTAATTTGGGTTTAGATTAATTCTCTTTTTAATCTTTATCCATTCAAATGTTTTTACATCACTATATTCTAATTTTTTAAATCGTTCAGAACTCTCATGATCTAAGGTCATTTTATTAAATAATAATGATTTATATTGAGATTCATTTTTACCAAAATCAATATCTTCTCCAAGATAATCACCTTCATAATCAAGCCATAATGTATCTTGAAATTTTATTGATTTAATGTCATTAATACTTAGCACATTACTTTTAGATTCTTTTTTTATAGATTCTTTTTTACACCCAAACAGAATAAATAATGTGCAAATAATTGTTATTCTATAAATAATACCATTCATAATAATTAAATTCAATTTTATCTTTTTTAAGTTGTTCCCACGGCCAAAGATTGGACTCTGCTTTTAATATAGAATTATCTGGATAATTTTTACCACCATTGTATCCGCCCTTATTCCCTTTTTCTTTTCTTATTTTAAAACTCTGTATTCTTCCATATGGATCATCAACGATTATTCCAATGTCATTTACATCTACTACCCTAACAATATGCACCAACAAAGACATACAAACACCTGCTTGAAGTTTAAAATGCTTAGAATTGATGTATCTTATTAAATTAGGAGTTTAAATGCCGAACCAATATTATAAGTATAACTCACCAAAGCATAGAATTCATAGTGATAAAGAGGCATTTTTATTTTACTTCTCATCTCATTTTTAGCAAACACTGATAATAAATTAATCTGCTGACACAACATCTGATTCAATGTCTTTTAAGTTTATATAATATTCAACATCATTTTCAATTTCTATAATTTTTGCAAGAACTAATTTTTGATTTTCTCTTTTGATTACTTTAATATCTCTTAAATACTTAAATGGATTTTTTTTATAAAACTTATTTTTAATTCTCTTCAAACCTTTGACATCATATAAAGCAATCTCTTTATCTTGATCAATGACTAAATCTAACAAATTTTCCTTAGGGATTTTAATTACTGATTTTGGATAATTATAATCGTTAATTTTTGTTAAGGCTATATCTAAGTTTAGGAGTTCACTATCATAAAAATAATTTTCGATACTTCCTCTTTTTACCCAAACATTATTAATTAACTCATATTCATTTTTTTGTTTAAAATCACCTATTATTTTAATATTGTTCAATTCTGTAATTACAGCATTAAATTCATAGTTTTCATCAATACAATAAATTGTTTTAAAATAAAACGGATCATCTTCAACTGTATCATATTTTGGTGTTATAAAATCATTTATAGTAATTGATCTTAATTTATCTTTTAAGTAATAAAACTTTAAAGTATCTCTATTAATCACCTGTACATTAACACTATCTGTTTTAACTATATATTCATAATTATTTATTCTCCAACTTTCTGTTTTCTCTTTGGTACAAGAAAATAAAGTCAATATGACAATAGGCAAAAGTATTTTCTTCATAATATTTTTTTCCAAATATATCGTATTTAGTTAGTTATTTCAATATGAATATGATTATAATGATCTGTTGGCCTATTATAAGGATCTAAGACTTTTGTAGCCCCATTCTTTTTAGCTATGTTACGTATTTTTTCGTGAAATTCAAGCGTAAATGCCGGCTTACCTCTTGTACCCATATGAACTCCATCTATCTCATTAATATCAAATGCTACTCCTTTATAATGATAACTATTAATACTGTGTGAAGCTCCAGCAATTTCTGAAATATTTAATTTATAATCTTTGCTTAATTCATATAATACATACAACATTTCAGATAAAATTGCAACTTCACCACCTTTTGCATTTTCATAATTACTTTTTTTCGCATTTTTACCGACACTAGTATCGGTTATGTTATCAATTGCCATGGCATTATCCTTTATACCTGATTGGTGCGAATTTGCAAAAGTTACTCTTCCACTTTTTAATATTTTTTCGGCTAGAACCTGATTAAGTTTTCTGGCTTCATTAATATCAATCGCATATCTTAGTCCTTTTGCCTTCATTTCTCGATATCTGGCTAATAACTCTCCCGATTGAATTATTTCATCATTATTACCTTTATTAAATCCGTCATTTTTAGTATCCATTGTAGCATTCTTTTTGTATTTTAAATTTACTTTTTCATTATCCTTATCTTCTTTTGTCAAATACTTTTTATAGATATCTACATTATCCCCTTTACCAGTAGCGCTTGGCGCAAAAATTATCATATAAACATCTTCTGGCCTTTGCACCTTTTTATGATTATTAAATAGCATAAAGTAGTTTTTAACGTAATCTAATTGATCTTCTGGCGATAATAAAGCTAACTTTTGCTTGTAATCATTAATCTCTTTTTGAGTTATAGCCGCGGCAGTTTTAGCATTTTCTGAAATTCCTTTTTCTTTTAAAATAAGAGATACTACGGCATCTTGTGTAAATTGAGCTAAACCAATAGGCTTCCCTTTTACTAAATCCGGATTATTTTTATGCTCTTCTTTCGAAACTCCAATATATCCTTGTTTTGTTAATAGTATTAGAGAACTGCTAAATGTTTCAGCAGTTTCTACAGACATAGCAATCATTAAGGCATTTGCCATTTCATACTTTCGTTCTTTTCCCCAAAGATCTTCACAAATAGCAACAACTTTTTGTCTAAATAAAACACTTACTTTTCCTCCCCAAATTATTTGCAAATCATTTTCATCTATTTTATTATTTACGTTCCCTTCACCAACAATCATAACCAATACCTTATCAGTCAAATGCTTCGTAGAATATCCTTCAACACCTGCATAATACTTTATTTGTGATCCATTTTTGAGTTTTTTATTAAGGTTCATTAGAGCAAAACTAATTGTTGCAACTCCTTCTGAATTTACTCTTGTTTTATTACTAAAAGATGGTTTTTCTCCCACTTTATGAGCAGTTAATATAATTTCTTGTCCAACCAAATTTTGAGTTTTAGCCACTACAGTTACAATTGCTCCGTTTTTACCAAATGGAACTTCATCTTCTGAAGTTACCCTACTTCCTTCATAAGTAAAATAAACATCAAGAATTTTTGTATCTGTTGTCACAGACAAAATAGTATCTGACTCGTAATTAGCTGGTGTATTAAAAGGATACGGTTTACTGTTCTGGATTCCTAATAATTTAAATCCAACTGTAGCATTTTTTCCACTATTGAATCCTATTGCTTTTTGAAAAACAGCATCAAATTTTACTTCTTCAAAAATTTCACCTTTTCCATTTGTTTTTACATCAATGTAATGACTTGTTTTTGCATTATTTAAATAAAAGTAAACTCTAACCTTTTGATTTTCATAGTGCGGTATTTGAGCCTTTATGTAATTGCTTTCTCCTGAAAAACCAGAAGTATTTTTTTTACTTCCGCCACTCCATGCCCAATACGCTTCGGTAACTTGAGGATATTTTACTTCTATTTTATAAACACATTCTGCTTTGGCTCCTTTTTGACGATCACTAAAAGCTTCTACTGTATAATGTCCTACTTTTTGAGGAATAGGTATACTAAAAGACATCCATTTATGAATATATGCTTTTAGAGAATCTTTTTTATCTGTGAATAATACAGTTCCAGGTGCCAGATATGGTTTATTATTAGAATCATAAATCATCCATCTTACGTCTTCTTTTTCTTCGTCTGTAGGAGGGTTTATTTTGAATTTTTTCGCTTCTAAAATTATCTCCTTGTTTGGAATACCTAATAAAAACACATTATTGTTAAGTGACTCTTGAGCGAGACCAATACTCGTTACTTCATTTTTAATTACTGAAGTTTTAAATTCCTTAAATAATCCATATTGATCTTTACTGAAAACTTTAACTTTATAAGTACCCAAGTCAGACATAGCCAATTTAATAATACCTGCCGAGTCTAACTCTTGCTGATCTGAAATTTTAGTTATTTTATCAGTAGTTGTACTTTCGACATGATAATACAGTTTTAATGGATTTAGTGTTTTTACTGCAGTATGTTTTAGCGATATTTTAAAGTTTTTCTCTTCGTTAAAAGGTCTTATAAATTCACCCGCTGCATTTGCCGGAGGCGTAATTACAATTTCCTGAGCTATTATTTTTAGCTCTATGAAAGTAGCCGTTTTTGCGCTTTTTTTCTGGTTGACTGTATATTTTTTTCCATAAGCATCGATTCTATATGTTCCAGGTGTATCGAAATTATAGCTAAAAGAAGTGCCTTCATTTTTAAAAATATTCTCTTTTTTAGTACCGTTATTATATACTACCCAGTTAATATTTTCTTTTTGATTGTTTATCTGATTTATAAAAGCTTCATCAACGAAAAATTCGAGGCTTTCTCCTATTATAAATGAAGTTTGTTTTGTGTTTTTAATTTTTACTGCTCCCTTGTTTACTGCGCTTCCTTCAAAATTAGTTTCACTAATCAACTTAAGGAATCCATATACAGCTTCTTTTCCAATATCTGCATATAGATTATCCGCACTCAAATTAGGATATATCTTTGTTTTGGTAGTTATTGTAATAGTAGTAGGTAAAGTATCAAGTCCTTCTACTTCTTTTAATAACAAAAACAATTCATTATATCGTTCAAAAAGATTGGCAACATTTGTTTTCTCATTGCTCAATTGACTTTTAATTATTTCCCAACGTTTTTTACTATCAATAGAAATAGATCCTTTAAGTATATTGGCATCGATTGCTTTAATCATTTTTTCGCGAACAACCTCCCAATTAAAGTTTTGAACCGCTATCGAAGATGAATTTAGCTGCTTTAATTCAGCATACATTTGAGAAAACAAAATATGATCCGGTTTTCCATCAAAATCAAAAACCGTCGCGCCTTGATCAAAAGCCTTAGAAATACTTGTCCAATATTTTATAGATTCAGTATCATTTTCAATAACTGCAGCATCTAATTTCTTTTTAACTCCAGCTTTAATTACTTCTACAGACGGCTCTTTACCATTTACTTGAAGACTTTCCGGCACCATCAGACTTTGTTGCGCCGAAATACCTGAATATACTTGATTATTCAAATCCTGATCTCCCATTATCGAAGGAGTAATGCCGTTTGATACAAAAGAACTTATTTCTGTTCTTAGAGTGTTATCTGCGGCGCCTCCTTCGATTGAGACTGTTGTTGAAGTAGTAAATAAACCAGATTCTCCAATTCCCGTTGAAACATTAGAATCCTTCATTACCTCTAATGCCAAAGGATTATTGCTAATCGACTCCATCGGATTTTGCATTGTTACGGCAGTAGTATCGATCGCGCTTCCTTCGGCTGAGGCAATAGAATTATTTAAAATAGCAGTTGCATTTTGATTTTTTTGCTCCTGCCATAGTTGTACGATATCTTTTTGCTCGCTCATTTCTTTTGAAACTTTAGCCAGCTCTTTTATTATGGTTTCGGTTAAATGTTCTGAACCTTTTATTTCAGCACTATTTTTTATGGAAAGATTGAAATTATGAATTACATTTTTACTCATCGCTTGGTGTTTTTCTGGGTGTAAAAGTAGTATCATCGTTTTTGATTTCTAAATTTCAAACCACTTGTATTCAGTAGTTTCAGCAAGTTATCTTTCTACTGAAACTACTGAATAGAGCAAGCTGAATTTCATTAAAAACATATTCCTTTTCCTACTTTTGCTTTCTCCAAAACAAAAAAAACCTATTGATTTTTAAACAATCATATTTATATTTCGCCCTTATTTTTCAAAAAAAAAAAATACCACTCGCCTTTATTATTAATCACTTTAAAATAGCCGTTATGGATTTTTTATTATCTGGAGGCATCCGAAAAATGCCCAAAATTCCCGACAAGAGTACTTTTTATTCTTTTCTGTCAAAAATAAATTTCGCAAAAGGAATTTATCTCAACTCTAATAAATGGACACTTATTAAAACCTTCAATTGTATTGATCATCATTTCAATACCTAAAAGAGTTGACTTTATCGCAATCTCTAATTATAAAATAAAAAAAACATGGCAATTCAAACATTAAACACCCTAAAAAAATGGTTTAAAACAGGTTTAAAACCTTCTCAGGATCAATTTTGGGATACTTGGGATTCTTTTCGACACAAATATGAAAAAGTACCAATAAAAGATATTGAAGAACTTGAAACTACGCTGGATACAAAAGCTGAAAAATCGCAGTTAGACGATCATAAAAACGATCAAATTGCCCATGCTGGTTTATTTTCAGGTAAAGAAGATAAATATCAAAAAGGTGTGGCCGGCGGTTATGTTCCTTTAGACGAGTTTTCAAAAATTGCTCATCAGTATCTTAATTTAATCAACAACTTAACAGCTGGAGGTGAAAACTCAATACTATCAGCTGAACAAGGTGTTGTTTTGCAAAACCAAATAGACAATATTAATAGATTATTAAAATGTGATAATGTTGATCTCGATACAGTTCAGAAAATTGTAGATGCTGTTACACAAATTCAAACGTCAATAGATACTATTTTAGTAAATGACCTTACTTTGGGAGGTGTTACAAAAGCTTTGACAGCAGAGATGGGGAAAATTTTAGACCTGAATAAAGAGGATAAATCGCAAAAAGGCATACCTAATGGTTATGTTCCTTTAGATGAGTTTTCAAAAATTGCGCATCAATATTTGTCAATCGTTAACAATCTAACAGCCGGAGGTGCAACAGCTTCATTATCTGCTGAGCAAGGAGTTGTTCTGCAAAGTCAGATTGATGATATATTAACAGTTTTAAGTTCAGACAATATCAATCTGGATACTATTCAGGAAATTGTTGATGCAATAGAAACTGTTCAGGTTTCATTAAGCAGCATTTTAGTTAATGATTTGACTACTGGCGGGGTTACGAAGGCGTTAACAGCTGAAATGGGGAAAACTTTAGACCTGAATAAAGAAGATAAATCGCAAAAAGGTTTGGCTAATGGTTATGCTCCTCTTGATTCGTTAACCAAATTAGCGAGTCAATATTTATACATAGTAAACGATTTGATTACTGGAGGCGCAACATCTATTTTAAGCGCCGAACAGGGTAAGCTGTTACAAAATCAAATAAACGGAATCAATACATTATTGTCGTCTGATAATATTGATTTGGATACCATTCAGGAGATAGTTGATGCAATTGAAAACGTTGAATCTTACTTGTCAACTATCTTGGTCAACGACCTTAAAACAGGAGGAGTTGCCAAAGCATTGACAGCCGAAATGGGTAAGCAGTTGGATCAAATTAAATTGACAGCAACACTTGCAACGGATGCCGAAACGCAAACTACTGTATCTGTTGCAGAAGATAACAAAGTCGTTAGTCGATCTAAATTGTTCAATTGGTGGGAAAGTATAAAATCGCAAGCTCAAACAATTAAAGCGGTTTGGAATTTTTCTCAAGGTATCCTTATTCCAAATGGGGTATTAACAACAGTTCCACAAAACGGCGCGATTGAACGTGATTCCAATGGTCTACTATGGGAAACGCACAATGGAATTAGATCAAAATTGATTACATCAGCTGATGGTTTGATTTTACTAGCATACAAGTCATTAAGTACGATACAGACAGATATAACTGGAGCAATTTCGGCTATATATGAAAAGACTTCAAGTTTGTCAGTTATAGGAAGCATAAGGTATGTGTCAGTGTTAAGACTAAACGCTACTAATGAAACATATTTTCTAAATACCTCTCCACTAGTTGGTTCAATAGAACCAACGATTGCAAAAACGGAAGTATTCTTAAAAATAAATAATGGACTTTTTGCAACAGATTACACTGGTAGAGGTGCAATAAACCAAGTTAAAATCATGGAATTTTCTGGGCTAAAAAATAATGGTTTAAAAAATTATCAAAATACAATTTTAACCGATATGCATACAAGTAACCCATTAACAGCTCAATGGTCAACAATTCGATTTGTCGTTCAAAGTATAGTTGACGGTGTTGTAAGTAATTCTGATGCATTATACTACTTAAGAGATGATGCAAATTCACGAACATTTTCAGCTTCTGAAGCGTCTTTTTCGTTTGCGTTTAAAAATACAATTACTTATGCTGATGCTACAAATGCATTGGGTGAAAATAAAAGAAAAGTGATCAGAAATAATAACTATGCTCTATATATAGAAACCATTAAATAAAACAAATTAATGTCAATCACACAAAAAATTTCAAACAGCAAAATTTTTCCAGATGTCCAAAGAACAATTGAAATTGCGGGTATTCAAATGAACTTAGATATTTCAACTTTTGATCTAAATTATAGAATAATCTATGAAAAAGATGGCCAAGATGTAACTTTCAATGTTCAATCAGCAAGTACCAGATTGGCACGTTGATAATTCCATTATGATGATCGTTCGGGATGAAAATTTTAAACCAATCTTAAACCGAAATTTCATTGAAGAAAAAGATGGTGACGGTACAATTTTAAACGAAAGCGAGCGATATTTTACAATGCCAGCATTTGACTATTTGATAAAACTCATTTTAAAAACACCTGTCAAATTAGAAGACATCTTAAAAGGTTACATCATTTCTGAAGACGAGGATGGAAGATTTAATTTTTAAAAACAATCAGCCGTCGGCTACTGAATGAGTAATAAAAGAAACTTAACTCTTAAGACAAAAATTTAAAGCCACCTATTGTTCTAAAATAAACTCTTTTTTATTTTCAAATACACCCAAAATCATGAAGAACACTTGTTCCTAATGATCTTGGGTGTTTTTTGTTAGCAAATATCAGATGACAAAAATTAGCTTTATTCTTACACAAATCAACATCTATAAATCGAGACAAAAACATAAAATAATTATATAACTAAACTTTACCTCTACTTACATTCCACTGAAACTACCGAAAAACTGAGTTTAAATTTTTCATTTTTTGTATTCTTCTAAACTACTTTTACACCCACAAAATTTAAATAGTAACATTATTTATAACAATCAGAATTACTCCTGCTATTCTTCAAAAAACAATTATCTCATTAATATAAATCAATTAAACAAATACCACCATGAATTCTTTATTATCAGAGGGCAGAAGAAAAATGCCTAAAATTCCCAACAAAAATAATTTTCGCTTTTTCTTAATCGAATACTTAAAAAAAGATTTCAATCTGAGAATATAATTCTCCCATAAATTGACAATCATAAAAAATATACAGGACGCTTTTCTTTTGTCCTAACATCTTAAAAGTTCGATAATCAAATAAATTTAAAAGAAAAAACATGGCAATACAAACATTAAATACCATAAAAAATTGGTTTAAAACTGGTCTTAAACCATCGCAGGCACAATTCTGGGATACCTGGGATTCCTTCCGACATAAATTTGAAAAAGTTCCCGTAAAAGATATCGATGGATTTGACGAATTGCTTTTAACCAAAGCAGATAAAACAATTTTAGATAATCATTTAGCTGATAAAATTGCCCACGCCCCACAAGTAAATACAGATTGGAATAGCGAATCTGGTTTGAGCCAATTGATCAATAAACCTGAATTTAAAACTATTAATGGGGAAGCAATAGTTGGAGATGGAGATATTACTATTAGTTCAGCAATTCCTACATTAAATCAGGTATTAAATTCAGACAATAAATCCCTTACTCAGCCAATTGTTTTTTTAGACGAAGAATATAGTGCTACAATAGATTCTAAAAACTTATCAATTGATGGTCCACTAGGAGAAGGAATTCAATACAATGGTGATAATATAAACTGGAGCAAAGGAGATAAAAATTTAAAATTACTTTTTGATGGAGAATCAGCAGGACAAAATACTTTTAGTTTTCCAGAAATGCCAGATAGCAGTACTCCTTATAAATTAGCTACAGATCAGGTAGTTTCAGCAACTCAATCAGGTATAGTTGATACTACTTTCTTACAAGAATTGGGAGGAGCTGATAAGCTTATAAATGGAGTGAGAATAGGTAGAGGTAATAATACTGCGGGTAGTACCAGTAATACTGCATTAGGATCAAATGCTTTAACTATTGCTACAACATCTATTCAAAATACAGCGGTAGGTAGGTCTGTATTGGCTTTGAATACAACTGGTAGTTATAATACAGGAGTTGGAGCTATAGTACTTGCAAACCTAACTACAGGAACACAAAATGTAGGTATAGGTGGGGCAGCTTTAAGAAATTTAACCACAGGTAATTATAATTTAGGAATTGGAACTAATACTTTATTAAATAATATAGTTGGTGAAGGAAATACTTCTCTAGGAACTGCTTCAGGTATGGGAATCTTAGGAAGCTATAATACTTCATTAGGATGGAGAAGTCATGGTGGAAGTTTTGGAGGAACTACTACTGGTTCAGGAGAATTTAATATTATATTGGGTGCTCAAGCAGGATTTAATTTAACTAATGGAAGTGGTAATGTATTAATAGAAACACCTAACAGTCCCCTTAGTTCATATACTACAGGAAGCAATAATATTGCAATTAATACTGGCGGTAGAAATAATGGTATATCTACAGGAAGTGGTAACACTCTTGTAGGTGGGATTACAGGATTAAATGGCAATGATTCTAATTTAGCAATTTTTGCTAATGGTGTGGGAGATATTGCAATAAGGAAAGAAGCTGACAACAGATTATTAGCTCCGACATTAACAAATGCTTTAATTGATTCAGGGGGAGCTAAATCTTTAGTGACTAAAGAGTATGTAGATGCACACTCAGGAGGAGCTATACCTAATATTGAACAAGTACTAGCAGCAGGAGATACTGAAACCACAGGTAAAGTAATACAATTCACTTATCCTACAGGATCAAGTTATTTATCGTTTAGTAATCTAAACATAGAAGACCCTAGTAATAGAGTGAAGATTTTTAAGGATCATGTTGCTTTCTATAACCTAGATACCTATACAACTAATTTAATACGAAATAAGGCGGGAGGAACAGGTGTTGTCAATATATATGAATTTCCAGAACACCCTGAAGGAGGGACTCATACGTTTACGACTACAGAAGACTTGAATAAACAGAATTTACAACAAACTTTAGATAATGGAGGAGCAGCTACGTTAGGAGATTTGTCGTCAGAAAATACAATATCCGATATAGTAATTACTAATGAGACTATTGTATTAAATAACAATATAGTAGATTTAGATATTTCTTCTGGAATAACAATGGGTAATGGAACTGGTTTAAAACTTGGATATTCTAAACCTTCATTAGGTTTTACTACTATAGTAGAATTTGAAGAACCGACAAAAGGTAACAATCTGTTATTTCCTGATAAGTCTGGAACATTAGCAACCACATCTGATTTTAAAACTATCAACGGCCAATCAATATTAGGTACTGGAGATATATCCGTATATGACGACAATGTATTACATAAAACTGGCAACGAATTTAAAGAGGGCGACCTTAATATAACTGGTAATCTGGGGATAACTGGTAATATAGAACTAACTGACATGGATACATTTCCTCGTCCGCCAGAGACCAATATAATTCTTAATAAAAATGGAGATCTTACAGCTACAAATTTTATAGGAAGATCACTAACTTCTTTCACGGCGGAATTTTACAGTAATGTGGTAATAGGAACAACAGGAGATAATGGAAGTAAATTAGAGGTAAATGGAACTATCTCAACTAACGGAATCAACGTAGCCGCTGCATTGACAGAATCATCAAATGTCATATTCAATAATACACCTGTTGGTTCACAGAGAACAATAGCAGGTAATACCATCCAAATAGCAGGAGCTACGGGAGACTACTTTTTAGAAACATTCAGATATAATACTTCTGATTACGGAATGCAGAGAATTACATTCACATCGACCGCTTCAGCAGGCAGATTTTTTATACGAACATTAACAGCAGGAGTTTGGTCTGCATGGATTGAAAAACAATAATAAATCTGGTAGATTAAATAATCCGCTAAGTATTAAGAGCCTACAATTCAACTTTCTATCTCAGTCATTATGAAGATTGAGGTAGAAAGCATTAACTAATTGTGCCACTTTATAATATTTAATAAAAAAAATCAAATCAATTATTATGAATAAATCAAAAGTCACAATAATCGTGACCCTTTTAATTGTTTTAACAGGCGTAATCGATACAAAATTCGATCTTTTACAAGATGCAGGATTATCATTGTTAACCATCAACAGAATCAAATTAATCGGTCTGTTTTTATCAGCATTATTATCCAGTATTTCTCCGTTATTTTCTAGTGAAAAAAAGTAAAAATAAATTCCAAATAAAGGAAATAAAAAAAGTCTCAAAATCAGAAATAAATCTTTACCAACAATTAAAACAGTTGAATTTTTTAAAATCTATAACTAAATAAAAAACATGGCTTTACAAACATTAAACACCATAAAACAATGGTTTAAAACCGGCCTTAAACCAACACAAACTCAATTTTGGGATACCTGGGATTCCTTCCGACACAAATTTGAAAAAGTTCCTGTAAAAGATATCGATGGAATTGACGAATTGCTTTTAACCAAAGCAGATAAAACAATTTTAGATAATCATTTAGCTGATAAAATCGCACATGCACCACAAATAAATACAGACTGGAATAGCGAATCTGGCTTTAGTCAATTACTTAATAAACCAGAATTTAAAACTATTAATAGTGAATCAATTTTAGGGTTCGGTGATATTGAAATATCAGATAATAGCTTGCCAGTTTCAGCAACTATTAAGGGATTAGTAGACAATATAGCTCTACAGGAATTGGGAGGTAAAGACAAATTAATCAATGGTGTTAGAATTGGCCGAGGAAATGCGAATCATGAAAATAATTTGGTAATAGGTAGAAACGGCCTAGCTTCTATTACGACAGGAAACTATAATGTTGCAATTGGCAATGGTGATGGAGAAGTAGAAGGACCATTACAATATTTAACAACTGGTAATAACAATACAATGGTTGGTTCTGATGCTGGAGTTGGTAATACTACAGGAGGCAATAATACTGGAATAGGAGCTGCTGCATTATTTAGTAATGCAACTGGGAGTAACAATACTGCTTTAGGAGCATTTGCGTTACACGATAATTCTGGCTCTTTTAACGATGCCTTTGGACGTAATGCCTTAAGAAAGAATACAACTGCTGTCTCTAACACAGCAGTAGGTGCATTTTCATTAGCCGAAAATTTAACATCACCCCATAATGTTGCAATTGGTAATAGTTCTTTGTCAAAAATGGCATCAGGATTAGGTCAATCTACTGCTATTGGAGCATTTTGCATGTCTGATGCAACGAGTACAGATAAAAATGCAGCAATTGGTACTTATGCTTTACGTTACAATACATCGGGATTTTCTAATACAGCTATTGGACATACTGCCTTAGGTTTAAATACATCTGGAAATTCAAATAATGCAGTAGGGAACTATTCTTTAGGCGCAATAACAACAGGAGCTGCTAATATTGGAATTGGAAAATTTGCAGGGAGATATTTAACCACAGGGATTGGTAATATTTATGTAGGTTCAGAGGGAGTAGCAAGCGATGCAGAAGCCAATGGAATCATTAATATAGGAAATAGATTTATTGTAAAAGGGCAAAAGATATCTTTAATTGGAACATTAAACATAGGGACTACGCCAGTATACGAGGATAATGCAACAGCCTTAGCAGAAGGTTTGACCACTGGGGATATTTATCGTACAGCAACCGGAATTCTAATGATCACTTTTTAATAATTTTGTTGCACTATAAAAATGAAAAAACATAATCAAAATCGGAAAAACAATTATTGTAGTTGTCTTCTAAAATCACAGCATAATACTAGTTAACACACAATCAATATATTATAATAAAATAGATTGATTTTCCGTCGAACCAGAAATAAAAAGAAATCCCTTAAAACAAAAAACTCTTACACTGTTTAAAATGATACGTCAAAGTCTATCGGAGGGGTTAATTCTCTATAGGCCTTGACGTATTTTTTATTTATAAATGGCCTATCCAACTTACAATTGGTATCATAAAGAATTGTCAGCTTTAACGAAACCGGCACTTAAAACTTAATAGCACACTTATAACAAAACGTTACCCGCAATAACATTCCACTGAAACTACAGAATACCGACCGCAAATTATTCGTTTTTCACACCTTTCTACCCTACTTTTACATACTCTAATAACAACTATTAGCATCCCAAACAGATATAAAAATACCATTTATTTTCAGATTTTTTTTGAGAATAAACACCTCATCTGTACACACTACTTTCAACAATCATAGTAACAATTAAACATTCAACCAATCATGGATTATACACCAAAAGATTTAGGTGAAATACCTAAAACACCCGATATGAGCAAATTCAAAAATCCTTTGGGACAAACTACAGACGGAAACATTTTTATAGAGAGCTTTACGATAACACCTTTCACTACTTCCGAAAAAAACGAAAATCTGTCAGAAATTATTAAAAAAGAAAGTCGGGACAGTAGTATTTAAAAAGCATAAAACTTTCTAAAATCTATTTCAACATTCAAAGACAACATCTCTAAAACTATAAAAATGCCAGACGAAACAACGATACAAAAACTAAAAGAAAAATACGGTACAGTAATAAAATTTACATCAGAAGATCAACTGACAACTGTTTACTGCAAAAAACCATCATTCACAACATTCCTAAATTACCAAAATAAATACAAGGATAATCCACATGAAGCGATCCTGTTTTTATTTAAAGAATGTGTTCTGGATAAGAAAATTTATGATGATGAATTCATGCTTTCGGCAGGAAATTCTCTTGTAGCGATGATCAAAAATGACAGCGAATTTACGATAGATGCAACTCCACAAAAAGATGAATTCAAAAAATCGGCAGCTCTTATTCGATATGCTTTTCAGGTGAATCCATATCAATTATCAATGGATGAGTTTTACAAATTACTCGAAGAGGCCCTTTGGTTACAAAAACACACCGACAAAAGACTCGAAAATACATTCATGACCGCTTTTGCACAAGCATTTTCAAATTAAAAATAAAAAAATAAATCATTATGAAATTCAATTTTAATGTAAACGAAATTTTAGACACCAAAGACTCTGAATATACCGGCATTAACTATAACGAGTCCGAATCGAAAGATTTTATTATAGATAAAACCGGAGGAGAATTTAATCTAAGGGTTTTCGCTCCTTTGGTTTTTGAACCTTTAACAAAAAAAGATCTCAATTTACCCAGTTTACGAGTAGATGCTGTTACTGTGAATCTTAATCGCTCAAAAACCATCAAAAAAGAAAGCATTGAGGGAAGAGATTCAACTATCAAAGAGCATATTACAAATGGAGATTTTAGTATTTCTATCGAAGGTTTAATCGCCAATGAAACCGGAGATGAATATCCAAAGGAAAAACTTTTTTTATTGAAACAATTCCTAAATGCGCCGTACGCTCTACGAGTAACGCACGCTATTTTGAACCGATTTGGCATTTACGAATTAGTGATCGACTCCTATTCTATTCCCTCGATTTCGGGAACAAAAAACATTCAAAAATTTACGGCCAGCGCCACATCAGACGAAACTGTAGAACTAATAATCAGAGACAATGCTTAAACTAAATGCTAAAATTAGAGTTTACGAAACGATAAAACTTATTCCGACTCCCAAATTTTATGAATTTACTTATGTAAAAAATGTAGATATAAGCAGTTCGTACAAATCTCTCACAGATACAGCAACAATTGTAATGCCTCAAAAAGTGTTTACCGACACTAAGGGATTTGATCAAAACTTATTTAAAAATGCAAATGGTGAAGAAAAAACAGTTCACGATTTTTTTAAACTAGAAAGTTTCATAGAAATATTTTTAGGATATGACGATGATTACAAACCCGCTTTTAGAGGTTATATTACAGGAGTACAATCAGATACAAATGCCACAATTACCTGCGAAGATGCGATGTATGCTTTTAAAAAAGTAAAAGCCGTAAAAGATGATGATGTTCAGGATAAAAGTGATGTTCTGAATGTTGTATCAACCAACCCTACAACAAATGTTGAAAGCTTTAATCCTAAAACTTTCTTCGAAAAAAGAATCAAAGAACTTAAATTACCTTTTAAAGTAAACGCTCTCGACGAAGAACTAGGCAATGTATTGATTAACAGAAATCAAAGTTTAGCCCAGGTTTTTGAGATGCTAAAAGACAAAGGAATTTATACGTATTTCAAAACCGAAGATTTAGCTCCTGTACTTACTATTACTAATAATCCACAACAGCATACCTCGGCAGAATTAGCCGGTTTTATTGATCGAAATTTCATTAAAAGCCCGTTAGCTGGAGCATTGGTCAAAAAATTAATCAATCAGGGGCTTAGCCTTTTAAGTTCGCAGTTGAATAAGGTTTTACAATCTGTTTCTGGAGGATTTATGGGAAAAGTACGTTTTAGATTTCGTTATAATATTATTGAAGATCGATTAAAAGTCGTTACTGAATCTACTAAAAATACGCGTACACGAGTCGAAAAATATTTTAAAAATTCGAACACTCCAATTTATATCGAGTTAGGTGATCCAAACGGACAATTGGTAAAAACGCATGTATTGCATGATGATAAAGATGTTTTGCCCAAAGACCCTGAAGCTTTTAAAAATGCTGCAACAAAAGTTGCTGCAGAATTGTATCAATATGCTGCTGTGAGAGCCATGGAATCTAAACCAAGCGGACTCGAAGGCTATTTCCTGACTTTTGGTGAGCCATTTGTACGACCTACAGACAAGGTAATTCTGGAAAATGCTAAGGATAAAGAAAAAAACGGCACTTTTCAGGTCGAAAAAGTAGAACGAAGCTATGGCGAAAACGGCTACAGACAAAAAATTTACTTAGGACGAAGAGTAGAAACAGTATAAAATTACAAAATGGGAAATATAACAGATCTAATAAAAGATGTGGCCAGTAAAAATCAAATTATTGAAACTTTTGCGGCAAAGGTCATCGAAATAAATAACGAAATAGAATCGCTCCATAATCCTGACGATGCTTATACTGTAAATATCATGCGCGCCGATGGCGCAATTATCAAAAACGTACGATTGAAAGCTTCAATCCTCGATGTCGAACAAGGGATTATCACGATTCCTAAAAAAGACAGTTGGGTTTTGGCTACGATTATTGACGGAGTCGAAACGAGAGCTTTTGTTTCGCAGTTTTCAGAGGTCGAACGTACTTTTGTTCGCTTCAAAAATGATGAGAATCATTATCTGGAAATAAATACTGACGCAGATAAATTCCAAATGTTATTCAAAGAAAAAAAAACCAATGAAAACGGTGCTACATCAACTGCAAAACCTACTTACAAAAACATCGCGCAAATAGAATTTAGCGGCAAAAAAGATTCCAGGATTACTACCTCTTTTTATGATGAAAATGGCAAAGAAATCTCTAAAAATAACTTCAGCGGAAATCAACAACAGACTATTTTACATACTATTAATGGCGAGGATATTAAAGAACGAGTAAAATTTACGCTTTCTTCAGGAGAAAATCCCAGTGCTGAAATGCAATTTTTAGATAAAGATGGTGCTGAGAAACAAAAATTAACTTTTGATGAATTACATACCGAAATTAATCTTAATAAAGGAAATACAATTTTCAATTTAAAAGATAAAGAAGCCAAAATCATCATTAAAGACGGTTTCGAAGCTACCATTTCAGATGCCAAAACTTCGTTTGTAAAAGATAAACTAACTTTTGAAATGGATGATAAATTTAAAATTAATGCAGGAGAAAAAAATTTACTAACTGAATTAGAGAATATCATCACAGAAGTTTCGAGCATTGTCGTAGTACAAGGAGTTGGCCCTAACGTAGGAAATCTAATTAAGATAAAATCAAATTTAAAAAACTTACTAAAAATTTAAAAAATGGCATTAGATATAAAAACATTAGAAGAAGCAATCTTTAAAGCATTAAATGATAGCTCAAATATAAAAGTAAACATTGATAGTTCTACAGATAATTTAGATAAATCAAACAGTGCAAGAGAAGAAACCGCAAAAGAATTAGCAAAAGCAATTAATATATTTGTAAAATCCGGAACTGTAAACACCACTGTAACTACAACTGGTAGTGCCTCAGCGCAAACCGGAACCGGAGTAGGAAGTATCTCTTAATAACTTTAAACTAATATAAAAATACCTCTTACAGTAAAACCGTAAGAGGTATTTTTATATTTAAAACCTCTACTTTAAATATCTAGTTCAGCTTCTTTCTCAAAGTCTCTTCCATCTCATAGAATTTACTTTCGAGATCATGAATCTTTTCATAAATATTAATAGGATCCGGCATCTGTTTAGAAGCGTACATACTTGCGTACCAAACTTCCAGAATATCCTCGGCATAAATAGAATACATTGGGTAATTTCCGTCTCTGTTGTCAGATTTCAGGATTAATTTTCCGCTTTCCCTGATTCTGTTTAAAACCCTTTTTACCACTACTCCATCATTCTTACTGATAATAACATAAATTCTCCCGTCGAGAATATCATCAAAATTATCAACGTATTTTCCAAAAAGGTAATCGCCGTCGTGTATTGTTGTCGACATCGAATTTCCTTTAATTTCAAAACATCTGTAGGTTCCGTTTTTTAACATTGGCATACTGAATGACGGAAGACTCTCCATATATTCCGGATCAGAGTAACCGTCTAAATAACCTGCTCTTGCTTTAACCCCAACAAAATTGATATTCTCCTCCCCGTCTTCATTTACCGTTATAATCTTTGGCAGGTTCAAACCCACTTCGCTATTAGTTTTATTGGCAAAAATTTCATCGCTATTTCCAAAAAAGTAATCAGGATTTACATTACAATGCGTGATGATACTTTGAAGCAAATCAAATCCAGGTTTTGTCCTTTTTCTTTCTCCGTCAGATTGCAATCTTCCAACAGTGATACTATCTATTGTAGTACTGGTTACTCCTATTAACTTAGCAAATGAGTTATTGTTTAACTTCATCTCATCTATAATACGTTTTATCTTAGTATGTATTTCCATTGTGTTGCTTTTGTTTTTATTATGTAATATGTTTTAAACAGCATTACACATTCCACTATATGTTGCAAAACTAAAAAATATATAATAAATAATAGCATTCTTTTCTATTTTTTTTACGTAACACCTGAATTTAAAGCATTTTAAAGGCTTTTTCCTACTGTATTACTCTAATAGTCAACATAAAAAACTAAATCATATTACTGAAATTACTGCATTTTCCATCGTAATATGTTGCAATAATTAAAACATATGTTGTATATTTGTCAAAAATAATCCACCATATGATTCTAAAAGACTTTTATACTGAAAAAAAGAACGCAATAGAAACGGAGTTTACTTCGAATGTACCAACAGTGCAACTTTATAGTGATGCTATTTTTAAAGATTCTATCGAAACACCGGTAGTAATGTTTAAATACGATACTGTAGACTGGGAAACATCTTCTGAAAAAAACTACAAAGCCGATGTATCATTTTGCCTATACATTGTATTACCTGTAGAAACGATTTCTTCAACAAGTTATGCAAATGCATTTGATATTGCGCAACGAATAGACAAAGCTGTATTGTCTAATAGCAACAGTAACGCTGCTATAGATACTAATTCAACATTTAAAATAAGAGAAAAACAATGTACCAACGAACACACGTACTGGAATAAAAATGATTATTTTATTTGGGAGATCACTTATAAAACCACCTTAATAGAAAATATCTTAAAAAAGAAATACATTCTTTTTAATAATGGTTTAAGTAATGAAGAACTGGAAGATTTAGGATATGACTTAAATTCCGGAATCATCGGAATAAACCACAACCAGGTTCAGGGAAATGTCGATTTAAATACTGCTCCTTAATTTGATTATAAGTCAGTCAAAAATATTCTCATTAAATAAAAAACAATCAAAAACTATTCAATGATATAAAACTATAAACACCATCAACGCCAATCTAAACAAAATAAAACATTACCCTATTTAAACCTTAAAACATGAAAAGAAGCAGAACACTATTAGACAAAAGGAGAGAGTATGTGATTAACTACCTTAATAGAAATCAAGCTAAACAAATGAAAGTTGTCGTATCTGAACTTTCGGATACTTTGTTCCTTACAGAGCGCACTATTTATACTATTATAAATGAAGGACTCGCTACAGAGGCCAGAGCTTAAACCGCTGAAACTACTGGTTTTGAATATCAAAATAATTGGAAAAAGCAACCTTGAGCCTTAAATTTGTACTTGATATCAAAAGCAAATTTATCCCTTGGCCAAGAGCAAAATTCAATTGAAAAGCCGGTTTTTATAACCCGTCCAAAAATACCAACTCTACTTTTTGGATTCCTGATTACCAATACATATTAAAATAATAAATATCCTGATCATAGCAAGTTTGCCAACTTGTTACAGCCCTTCTTTTGCCCCTTTTTCAAGCAAAAAACAAAACAAAATCTTTAAACAATTAAAACTATTTATATTATGAGTACATTAAACGATGTAGTAATTACCAAACTATCAGGCGGATTAGGAAGAAGAAATCCGGAACAGGACATGGTTTCAGGGTTACTTTTTGATGGAGTTGCCACTACAAAATTAGCACTAAATAAAATTGAGCGCCTGGCTTCGTTAGAAGACGCTGAAGCGTTAGGAATTACAGCTGATTATGATGTAAACGGACAATCTGCTTACTATCAAATTCAACAATTTTTCAGAATGAATCCTTCCGGAGATTTGTACATTATGGTCACTACAGCGACTTCGTACGAAGAAATTGCAGGAAAAGCAATGGACATGCAGGAGAAAGCAAACGGAAACATTCGCCAAATGGCCATTATCTATTCTGGAGCAACAACATTTGCACAAACTCAAGCCGCAGTTTTAAAAGCACAAACCGAGGCTGATCTTGCTTATAAAGATTACATGCCTTTTGAAATTATTCTGGAAGGAAAAGGTTTTACTGTTGATGCACCATCATTAGAAGGATCAGATGCAGAAAACGTATCTGTAGTTGTCGCAATGGATGTTGAAAAAGCGTTTGAAAAAAAGTTATTTCAAAAAGACAACTTAAAACTTTACATTTTAGCTCCTAACGAGGAAGTACTTCCTGTTGAAGGTTCTCTGGATGTGTATAATGTAAGAGATGCTGATGGCTTGAAAAAAGAAAATGGAGCTGTTCTTGAATTCGTTTTCAAAAATTCATACAAAAACACTGCAGCAGTTGGCTTGGCATTAGGAGCAATTTCTAAAGCAAAAGTATCTGAAAACATTGCCTGGATCGAAAAATTTAACCTAACCGGTGAAGGTTTTGCCAAAGCAGGTTTTGTTGGCGGAGAAGAAATTAAAACTCTTGGAACTCTAGGCGACTTAAACGAAAAAAGATTCATTTTCGCAAGAACTCATACTGGTTTACCTGGTGTTTATTTTAATGATAGTGCTACTTGTACAACCGGCACATCAGACTTTGCTTATGTAGAAAACAACCGTACGATTAATAAAGCAACTCGTTTGTTACGTACCGCTTTGTTACCAAAATTGGCTTCTCCGGTTTTAGTAGATATCGATGGTAAATTACCTCAATCTGTTTCAAAAAGCTTTGAAGGTTTATGCAGATCTGCTTTAGAAGGAATGGTTGCTAATCAGGAAGTTTCGGCTTTTGATGTGTATGTAGATCCAAAACAAAACATTTTGGCAACTTCAGAATTAAAAGTAAAAGCAGAAATTACTCCAATTGGAACTGCACGTAAAATTATGGTCGATTTAGGATTCAAAAATCCTTTCGGAATCGACAAAGCATAATTTATTGAATTTAATACAATTCAAAAACCATAAAAATTCACCAATTATATCTTCCTGATTCATTTGCTGCAAATGCAAATGAATCAGGTGATAGTTACAGATCGTTAAAAAGATCATTAAAAACAAAAAGCAACATATGAATAAATTACCATTAATAAACGGACAACAACACAGCTGGTCATCTATCGAAGTAAGTATTGCAGGTAATATCGTTACCGGAATTACAGCTGTAAACTATAGCGACTCAGTTTCTAAAGAAAACCATTACGGTGCGGGAGACATGCCGGTACACAGAGGTAGAGGAAAATACGAGGCAAAAGCTTCTATCACTTTATACAATTACGAAGTAGAAGCTATTTTGGCCGCTTTACCAAAAGGACAAAGATTGCAGGATATTAATCCTTTCAGCATCATTGTTAGCTACTTAGACGATAGCAACGAAGTAATTACACACACGGTAAGAAACTGCGAATTCAACTCGAACAGCAGAGGAATTAGCCAGGGAGATACCAAAATCGCAGTTTCTTTTGACTTGATCTGTTCTCACGTTGAGTGGAACTAATCTCCATAAATTACTACTACTAAAACCATAATACCCTATTCCCTGTCTCTAAAACCGACTAAAAAGAGAAAACCATTATCTATTGCGTTATGCAAAAAAGGAGTTCAATGAACATGATTTTTGTCTGCAAACTTATTCTACAAGCTCTTTATTAGTCCGTTTTTAGACAGGGAATCTTCTTCAAGAGGCTGCCTGGAGAATATTCAACTCCAAAACAATACCTCAGGCAGCCTCTTTTTTTATCATTCGGTCAACGAAATAATTCTCATTTCAATGACTTATAAAAAATCATTACATCAGAATTCAACTCATCAATCATAAAAAATAAAACCGTTTTAAAATGGAAAAAACAATCTCAAAAACCGCAGATGTTCTTGACGGAAATATTACTCAGGCACAGTTAAACCAATGGAAATACAAGCACAAAAAAGTAGTCAAACTCACCATTGCAGATGATGACGAAACTACCCTGTTTGCCTACTTCAAAAAACCGGATATGAGCATTCGTTCTGCCGTATTGCAAGCTTCAAAAATGGACGAATTTAAAGCCCTCGAAGTATTATTCAAAAACTGTTATTTGGGCGGCGACGGAAAAATCGAACAAGAAGACGATTTACGTCTCAATATTACCACAGCATTCTCAGATCATATTCAGCCAAAACCTGTTAAAGTAGAAATACTATAATAAACACCTTTTTTGCCCCTTAATAAAAACAATCCTAATGATTATTAAAAACCATACTATAGAACTAAAAGATACCAGTGCTTCTGAAATGGCAAGGTTCAGGCAAATCATGCTGGGTATTTGGCGTCAGCAGATTGAGGATGATAAAAATGGTGATGAAGTACTACAATATCTTAAAGAAAAACATCAAACAGCTAAGTCACTTGATGCAAAATATGCAGAAACTTTACAGAAACCTGAAGAGATCAATTTACTAGGAGATCGCTATGTTTTAAACAATGACAATCATTATCAATATACTTATGCAAGTCCTTTAGATGAAGTAGTTATACGTGGCTATATATCTCCTTTAACTTCGATTTTAAACTGGATTAAAAAGAATATTGGTAATAATGCAAAAGAATTAAAGTTAAATTCTTTTCCTAAAGATACTCCCGTAAATTTCACAGGAATTGTTAAAGGCCATACAATTAGCTATGCTCGTCAAATATTAGAAACCATTGTCGATTTAAAAAATATTGAATTTAAAATATCTTTCGCCATAAAGACTTCCTTTCTTTTAGACATTTTTGATCTTCAAAAAAAATTGGCTCTTAGATTTGAAACCAGTAGTTATGAAGCAATGGAATTTTTAGCAGAATCTATAGGTTATGATTTAAAGAAATTTAAAGAATTAATTACTCAATATTACAAGACCGCGATTGCCGCAGCCGGAAATGACAAAGATAAATTAGATATTATTTACGAGGCAATCCCTGCTTTTATTTTAGCAGCACTTAAAACGAGCAAACAACTCTTTCAAGATCTTGATATTCTTCTTAATCAAAATATTTTTGATCTGGGAGGAAGTGATGAAAACCAGGGAATTCTAAACATCTTAAAAGCTTTAAACAAACAAGATGGAAAAAAACTTTATAAATGGTTAGAACAAAGACCTAATAAGGTTTTACAAATATACGATTCAGGTAAAAGCATTAGAAACGAACTTTTAAAATTAATTAATGAACTGGCAACAAATTATGGTAACCAAGGTGGACCTGAAGTCAATAAAGCATATGTGAGTTCTAAAGATTCTTTTATTTTTAAAGACATCTTTTTAAACGCTACTAGATTAGAAACAGGGAGAATATATATAGAATCTGTCGATGGATCAACTTGGGATAAGTTTTGGGCTGATTTTTTTACTTTAGATAAAGATATAGGATCCGCTCCTAAAAAATATCTCACAATGCCAATTCGTTATGGGAACCCGATGCATTTGGCTACGCTAACAACAGCAGGACAGAAACATGGAGAATTCATTGAAAAAACCGAAACCATTTTAATGCTATTGCATCTTTCTGAGCAAGAAAAAAACAAGGAGTTTTGGGAACTAGTAAGTCTTACTACTTCAATTCTGGGAGTTGCATCTGCTTTAAGAGTTATTGTTGTTGGCGGAAGCAAACTAGCCGTAACCCTGGCTTATATAGAAATTACAAAAGAAGCCACCGAAATGGCAATGCTTAATGACAAAGCGAAACAAATATTAATACAAAATGATCTAGGCTGGCTTGTAGAGAATTGGACAAAAATTAGCATTGCTGTAGATATTACTACTTTTGGATTAGAAGGATTAATTAATTTAGTTAAAAAAGGTAGAAAAGGAGTAAAAGTACTTGAAGATGCTGGATATTCAAAGGAAGCTGCAGAACTGGAAAGAAAAGTTGATGGTACTCAAAAAGTACTTGACGAAATAAGAGACAACCTTATTAAACTTGAAACACAGCTTGCAAAAAAACTTGGGAAAAATTATGATACTTTTGGAAATTTTGAACAAGTAAAAGCTATTGAAGATATCATTAGAACTCAATCAAAAGAATACGGAATGTTTTTTAATAATAAAGGGGAAGCACTTTTAGATGAAATCATTGTTGGTATTGATGGCAGAATAAATATTGACGAGTCATTAATAAAAGCTAAAAGAAGTATTAGAGATAATGGAGGAAAATTCACTGATTTAGTTTTTACGCACAATCATTATGGAAATTCAGCGTTAAGTCCTTCAGATATACTTGCTGCTATTAAAAATAATTTAAGAGAAGTTCGTGCCGTAGGAAACTCTGGTGTGGATTATAGTTTAAGAAGAATTAAACCTTATCCTGTCTATGATAGTAAAATTTACTTGGATCTTTTCAAGAAAGTTGACTCTAAAATGAAATCAAAATATCCGAAATTACATTTCACAAAATATATAGATGGTGGTAATAATGTCGAAAGAGCACAGTTTTATGCAGAAACTTTATTAGAGGAGTTTAAAGATTATATAGAATATACTAAATTCACAAAATAAAAAATTGAAATGATAAATAATTTACCAAAACTGGATTTTTTATACATTAATCTGGAACATACAGAAGATAATTATTTCAACAGAGTGAAACTTTATTATGATAAAGTTGATTGGGATGAGAGACATTTTGAAGACTATGCTGAAAGATGCTCTTTTGAAGAGCTTATTTTTTTAATGATATACATATATAAAGATAAATACCCTAGAAGTGAATTTGAATATATAATATCACTAGATGCCAAAGAGGAAATTTTACTATATGATACGAACAAAAATGGAAGGGTTATAACCGAAAATAAATTTATTTACAGCAATTTTTTAAGAAAAGAAGTCATTGGAATGAATACTCAGTACCACAATGAACAATATACGGACGATGAAATTATTGAAAAATATTGGAAGGGAGAATATCATATGCAAAATCTTTTTTTAGAGTTCAATAAAGAGGTTCCAATTCACATCATAGATAAAGGTTTAGAAGGAAAAGAATACACCATGACTGAAAAGGATGATGTATTGGTTTATGAAGTAAAAGATAGTCCAATCGCTTCATTAGAAGTTAGTAAAAACAGTATAAAACTCAACATTAATGAAGAAAAAGTAATTTGGTATGTTTCAATCAGATAACTGCCTGTGAAGTTTTTAACAAACAAGATATCATTTCAAAAAATAACAATGAAAAAATTACCAAACTAGATTTTTTATATTTTAATCTAGAACATACAGAAGAAAATTATCTAAATAGAAAAGAACTATATTACGATAAGGTTGATTGGGATGAAAGACATTTTGAAGATTATGCAGCAACCTGCTCTTTTGAAGAATTGGTATATCTAATGATTTATATTTACAAAGATAAATATGCTAGAGATAAATTTGAATCTATTATTTCCTTAGATTCAAAAGATCAGATTTTACAATCTTACATCGATAAAAAAGGAAGAATTATTACAGAAACTAAATATGACTCTTATAATTTTTCCAGAACAGAAGTTATTGGTATGATTTCCCAATATCATAGTGAACAATATTCGGATGAGGAAATTATTGAAAAACACTGGAGTAGTGAGTATTATATGCAAAATCTTTTTTTAGAGTTTAATAAAGAGGTTCCAATTCACATCATAGATAAAGCTTTAGAAGGAAAAGAATATACCAAAACTGAAAAAGATGGCGTATTACTTTATGAAGTGAAAGACAGTCCAATCGCTTCATTAGAAGTTAATAAAAACAGTATAAAGTTGAATATAAATGAAGACAAAGTGATATTATATGTTATGATTTGGTAATTCATTTAAAGTTTTTTATTTATGAATACAAAAGAACAAATAATTGAAAATCTAAAAGTTTGGCTCAATAAGACAAATGCCATTTCATATGATAAAGATATTGGTTTACGATGTAGAGATAAAGAATTGACAAAACTAAGAGACGGAAAAACAAAAGAGGTTTACGTAGTCTCTTTTCAAACTGAAGACAAAATAGAATATGATAAAAATGGTGAAATTATTTCATTATTTGAAGGAATGTTTTGTTTTGCCTATTTTGATGCAGAATCATTAGAATTACTTTATATAATGAAAAAAGCAGGATACATAGAAGTTGATGGTTCTTATTAATTTTAAAAGAATAAGAAATGGGAAATCATTTATACGAAAACGGAGATTGGATATTTATAAGTAATTCAACCATTAAAGAAAAAACTAATAGAGATTTCTATCCTGTTGATTTAGAATCTAAAAATAGAAAATGGGGAAGTAATAAAAATTTAGATTTAAAATATCCTATCGTCTTAGATCTATTAAAAGAAGTTGTTCCAGAAAAAGCTAATAAAAAAGGAATAATAGATATTGAATTATCAATAGAAGAAATTTCAGGGATAAAGACAGTCTTTGAACGTGAAATAAATCATTTATTATCTACCCGAAAACTTGCAAAAGATGGATATACTATAATAGTTTTCGATAAAGAAATTAAAGTTGATACAAGGAACCAAGCTCCAACAGATGGTCGCTTAGTAGCTTTTAATGATATATATTTAATTGCAAAAGAATGCCTGGACGAAAACAAACCTATGTATTTAAGTATTGATTAAAATCTTTTACAAAGACATAATTCATTAAAAACCCGTTTTTCAACTATGGAAAACGGTTTTTTTTTGTCATTTATCTTCTTTTCAAGCTACAAAACAAAGCTACAAAAAGTAAAATATCTTCTACTGAGACTACTGAATTACAGCTCCATATTATTTTTCAAACACGCTATTTCGGCGTATTTTTACAGTGTTCTTAAAACATATATCACTTCTTAAATGTGATCATAAAAAAAAAAGTTTTTAAGGATTTATTTACCCTTTTTTCTTAACCGTAAATAAATCGTAAAACACAAATAATCTTATCGAATAATAAAAAAACCTGATTTCTTTCAAACAATCAAAAAGGCTTTTTATTCTCTAAACCTGAAATCTTAATAAATACAAATATGGATCAAACAACAAAAAAACACATTGATTTGCTTCATCCTTCGGTTAGGGAAGAAGTTACTAAAATCATCGAGGAATGCGATCTTGCCTTAACCGGACGGGCTAAAGTTCGCATTACGCAAAGTCTCAGAACTTTTCAGGAACAAGAAGATCTTTATGCTTTTGGCAGAACCAAACCAGGAAAAAAAGTGACGAATGCCAAAGGCGGACAATCTATTCACAATTATGGTTTTGCGGTAGACATTTGTCTGATTATAGATGGCAAAATAGCTTCCTGGGATACCGCAAAAGACTGGGATGGTGATCAAATTTCGGACTGGCAGGAATGTGTCGAAATTTTCAAGAAACACAACTGGAACTGGGGCGGAGACTGGAAAACTTTT
>Ga0247812_10000404_pt1 | contig 29585 bp, 19 predicted proteins | sample UWRJL149409B1_FD_178011 | JGI IMG/M metagenome (GOLD analysis project Ga0247812, IMG submission 178011) | Plant litter microbial communities from Arlington Agricultural Research Station in Wisconsin, United States - UWRJ-L149-409B-1 | ecosystem: Environmental > Terrestrial > Plant litter >...
GTGATATAATATTCTCACTTAGAAATAAGCGCACTTTGTTATTCACCTTCAATTAAAACCTGAGTGGTGACCGTGAAAGACAATCGATGGAGAAGTCAACATGAGTAAATACCCCACAGCAGAAGACCTTGCGAAGACGCTACTGCTGTACCGGCTTGGCGAGGTGCTCAAGAAAACCAGCTATGAAAAACAGGCTGAGGTTCCGGCCGGCTCTTGGCCGACTGAAGTCCTGAGCTTCAGCGACGTCGAGTTCCTTTCGAAGCTCGGTGTTGAGTGGCACTCGCAGCCTCGGCGCAACGGAATCACCAACCTGCTTGGTGAAGAGTTCGTCGACATGAACAACCAGGGTGTCAGCTTGGAGGTTCACAAAGAACATATGCGAACCTCAATCGTGTTCGTCTCTCTCATCAACTAGCCGTTCAATCGGCTACAACCCGGCAGGGCTTTAGACTTTGGTCTTTAGTCCGCCGGGTTTATTTTTATATTGAACGATATGGCCGATAGCGTCACACTGCCTACGCTTGCAAATACCCCTCAATTCCGCCATAAATAGTACTACCGTTTCAAGACAATGAGTGGGTGAGAGATGAGCGCCAAAAAGCGCGTTGAAAAAGAGCTTGAAAAAGCAGTTGCCAGAGAAGTCCAGGCTTTTTTGGCCAAAAAAGTACCGACGCGGTTGAGTATGACATCGACCGACGACGGTGTTGAGAATGCCGCGTGGGAGATTCCAGGGCTTCTGTATGACGAAAAGGCTTCGTATGTTGTCGGTAATGGGAAAGTCTACGTTTTCTTCGAAAACAAAGGCTTTGTACGAACGACCTTCTGGTTTGTGACGTTCTCGCAGCCAATCGACCGGTCTGGTTTCTACGCGTGTGGAACAAAAGCTGAGACTGACGTACCACTAAGTGTTCAAGACTGGAAAATCCTTCTCGACAACATCAGAAGAATGAACGAACGGGCAGCCACCTAAACTACAACCCGACCTTGCATATGAAAAGATCCGATAGTGGAAACCTATCGACGAATCATTCATCAGCAGGTGTCGGGTTCTTTTCATGTGTTGTTGAAAAGATATATTTGTGGTGCTACTATGTTGCTAGACATACGCAATTGTTGTGTAGTCGTGTCACCCAGGCAATTAACATCGACCTAAGAGAGGTTTCATTATGAACATCGCGAGGCGGGGAATCGCCCTAGCAATAGGGCTATTTCTCGTTACAAGCATGTCTGCCTGTTCGGGTGCTTCACCTATACCGGACACGCCAACGGAAGAAACGCGTACGCCAGCACCAAATAGCGGTACTGGCACGGAAAGCCTTTTCGAAGGCTTGGCCGGTTTGAATGACGGCGCCGTGCAGGCCGAAGCAGCAGAGGAAGTTCCGACTGCCCAGCTTCAGCCTGCTTCCAACTACGTCCAAGGTTCGTACACCAACGACACCAGCCTGACGGCAACGTACTGGGCAGCCGATTGGTGTCACTACTTCGTGGCTACGGATGGTGTTACGTACGGTGAAACCTGCGTACGGTCAGCGCCCATGGCAAACGGAACCGCCTCACCAGACCACTTCCTGGTGTATAAGTTCGACAATACGAAAGTCGAAAACATCGGCCCGATGGTGCTTGAGTTGTACACCGGTTATGCCGGCTACACTACGTACCGTGATCTGACCGATCCCGTCTTTAACACTGTTCAGTGGGCGGCTTTTCCCACCGGAATCGCCAACCTGACGGCCGACAATTACTCGGTCGGCATTCTCGATGTAAACGGCCAGCTTGTCTGGTATACGTTGCAACAGATACTGAACATGGGGGCAACGGCACGCGCCAACGCCAATGTTCCCCAGGCGACAGTTCCTTCGTGGGACCCAGCCATCACTGTGTGGTCGTACCCGATGATTTCAAGCATCAACAACCAGATCGCCAGCATTCCAAGCTTCGCTGGGTAGCGGCCTGGAATATAGCCCCGATTTAAGTGAGTCTCGCTCCTTAGGTCGGGGCTTGCTTAATTTATGTCCTAAAAATGTCTGTAAGCTATCTTACAATTGCATACTAGACTAACTGATATTGTTTGATAGTAAACAAATCAATTAGGAGAACATATGGAATCAAAGACATCTAAACTAGTCGCCATTGTAGCCGTAGTGGTTGCACTTGGCCTCGGACTATTCGGTGGTTACATGATTGGTAACAACATGGACGACATGGATACAAACGAATCAGCAACAACACAACAATCAACGAAGCAAGCTGACTTACGAGTCGCGTTAAATAACATGCTTCGCGAACACGTAACTTCAAGTCTCGTTGTAACACGAAACATTGTTGATGGAGCTTCACAACAAAAAATTGACGGCGCTAAAGCAGCACAAACTGCTAACGCAGTAGCAATCGCAACCGCCGTTGGTGGTATTTACGGCAAGGATGCCCAAGATGCTATTACAACACCATTTGTTGAGCACATCGCTCAATCAAACAACTACGCACAAGCTGTGGCTGATGGTGACACAATGGCACAAGCGACTGCATTAACTGCACTTCGCGCTGAACTCCGTAAGGTAGCGACTGTATTTAACAGTGTTATCCCAAGCGTTCCAACTGACACTCTTTATGAAGCCCTTAGTGCTCACGAAGACTTGCTTAACCAAGCTGCAGTTGAATACAAAGCTGGTAACTTTGAAAAAGCTTACCAATTAGAAAACGATGCGCTTGTTCAAATCTCTGGTGGTGCTGAAGCACTTGCTGGTGGAATTGTTGAATCAAAGCCTGACATGTTCTAATAGAACCGTTCAATAAAAATATACCCATCGTTACGGTGGGTATATTTTATTTAGCTAAGTTTTTTCGTAGTAGGTTGACGTTAACAATCGTCACGACAGTTGATAGCCATGCAGCACTCACGACCCATCCTGCCAGTATGTCCGTTGGGTAGTGGACACCGAGGTACAAACGCGAAAAGCCAATGACAATAATGAATGAGCTGCCGAGTGCTAGGGCGAGCCATCGGAACCGTGTATTCCAACATATAAATATAAGTGAAAGGCCTAATGCGGCGGTAATCATCGAGTGGCCACTAGGGAATGAGAAGCTGGTTTCGACAATAAGCTGCTCCCATAAATCAGGGCGAGTGCGTTCGAAGATGAGTTTCAAAATGACGTTGAGGATTGCTGCTCCAGCGACAGTAGCGCCTACAATAAGCGCATTTTTATACATTTTACGTCGTAGTAATAACCCTAATAGTATTGCTGTGAGTGCAATGATACCGAAAACACCACCAAATTGCGTAATGACTACAAAGAAGCTGTCAAAGAATGGTGTTGAGAATCCGTTAATACCTTTAAGTATCGCTTCGTCGTAAAACAGTGTTTCACCTTCGAATACTTCTTCAACAATTTCAACGAATGCTACAACCAGCAGCATGAAGACTGAAAAGTAGACTGCCAAGGTGGCGAGCTTATGTTCAGATATGTATTTGAGAATGCCGTCAATCATTACAGTATTACGCGAGCTTAATGTCGTGCTTCTCGAATGCACTAATAAGACGCTTGCGCATTTCAGCGGTTACCGACCATTGGTCAGACGGTTGTGTTTTACCGGAAATAGTAACTTCTACAGAACTACCCGTAAAGGTACCGATTGAACTAAATTGTGGTGGGCTCAGAATTTTATCTTTCCACTTACTGCTTTCGGCAAGTGAATCACCAACTTGGTTGATAACACTAATTGCATTGTCGAGGTCGGTTGAAGCATCGAGCATAATTGAGAATTTCACCTTACTGAAGCCCATAGTCTTGTTTACGACGTGAATAATTGAACCATTTGGAAGGTAGTGGACGTTACCGCTGTCGTCGCGAATGACGGTTGAACGTGTACCGATGTATTCAACACGACCATCGGCGTCGTTAATAGTGACGTAATCGCCGACACGGTACTGATTTTCGGTAATGATAAATATACCCGTCAGGAAATCCTTGACGAGGGCTTGTGAGCCAAAGGCAACGGCAATACCGATAATGCCCGCGCCTGCGAAGAGTGGCGAAAGGTCGACGGCGGGGAAGAACTGTTTAAAGATGGCAACAAAGGTAGTGACCGCAACCAGAATGCGCCAAATCCCCGTAACGAGGTTTGCTAGCGTGTTTTGACGTTTCTCAATATCCTTTTTAGGTGAGTTGCGTAAGTGCCCGCGGACAATTTGCTTTGTAATAGCACTCAGTATTTTTGTACCAACAATATAGGTAATAATTCCACCTACAAAAATAAAAGCGATAGCGACGCCGGTCGTTTGTAACCAATCTGTATATATATTCATATAGTTAGTATACAGACATACCTTTGGATATTGTAAGCATATGCGTATACTAGTATAAATAGCTAGCTAGGAGTTTTCATGATTTCATTACCAGTTTACCTGCCCTTGCAATGGATTATCATTGAAGGCGAAGAGGCGTTCGCGCAAATTATCAACGCTGAAGAAAAAGAAGAAGGCGGATGGGTATATAAGGTTTCTACTGATGGAACTGACATTAAGTTTGTGAATGAAGAAGATATTCCTGCATGCCTTATCGATGGCAAGTGGACAAAGAAGGCGATTGTAACCTCATTGAACGTATACTCTTAGTAATTACAGTATATATTTCTGAAATATACATTATAATATTGCTCATTGAGGAGTTGTTCTATGGGCATATATGTACCACGGTGGTCAATTGAAGAGTATGAAGCAAACGAGCCAAGAAGGCTGCCGTCTGAAACGCTGAACAGTGAGCAATTTTATTATCTTGGGTTGCCAAACAAGGGTGGACACCCTGACGCCTATCGTGCACTCATTCAACTTGAAAATATACAACGCAACATGAGTAATGTAACGTTTGGCCTACTCTTCTATACACAAGATTTTCAGCCGTATAACGCACGACCGGTGCCGAGTGTTACCAATGATGACTATTGGACACCACAAAAGACGGTTCGGTTTACAATTCAAAATAAACCAACTATGTATGTATCAAAAGGATACTTCATTCCATACGAAGACCCGGTTGATGACGAATTTAAAAAGGTAACCGAAGCTTTGCAAATATCTCACTTACTTGATAATTACGTTTAAGATTTAACAACTCTTTCAGACATCTCCTTATAATCGGCGTATAATAAGAAGGTTGTTAAAAAGGAGAACCTAATGAATATTGCTAACATTAAAGCTCGACAAATTTTAGATAGCCGAGGTAATCCTACCGTTGAAGCTGATGTCATCCTTGAAGATGGCACACTTGGTCGCGCTGCTGTACCCTCTGGTGCAAGCACTGGTTCACACGAAGCGATTGAACTCCGTGACGGTGACCAAGCGTATGGCGGAAAGAGTGTTTTGAAGGCTGTTGGTTTCGTAAATACCGAAATTAAGGACGCTCTTATTGGTAAAGATGTTTCCGACCAAGCCGGTATTGACCAGACTATGATTGACCTTGACGGTACGCCAAATAAAGCTCGTTTTGGTGCGAATGCAATCCTTGCTGTTTCATTAGCCGTTGCTAAGGCAGCTGCGCTCGAGCAAAAACTTCCTTTGTACCGTTACGTTGCAAACCTCGCTGGTAATACAGAATTCACTCTGCCACTTCCTATGATGAACATTATTAACGGCGGTAAACACGCTGCTGGTAGTACTGATATTCAAGAATTCATGATTATGCCTGTTGGCGCTACGAGTTTTAGCCAGTGTATTCAAATTGGTGCGGAAATCTTCCAAGCGCTCGGCAAGGTACTGCACGATAAGGGTTACGGAACGACTGTTGGTGATGAAGGTGGGTATGCGCCAGCTGTAAAGAACGGTAACGCTGAAGCACTCGAACTTATTGCAGAAGCAACGGCTAAGGCTGGTTACACACTCGGTGAAGATGTCGTATTAGCACTCGACGTTGCAAGTTCTGAATTACTTGAAGACGGACTTTATGTTTTGAACACTGAAGGCAAGAAATTGAATAGTGAAGAAATGACTGCATTCTACAAAGACCTCGCAAATCGTTTCCCAATTCGTTCAATTGAAGATGGACTCGCTGAAGACGACTGGGCTGGTTGGGTGACACTCACTAACGAACTTGGCGATTCACTGCAATTGGTAGGGGATGATTTGTTAGTTACTAACACTGAATTCTTAAAGCGTGGTATTGAAGAAAAAGCTGCAAACTCAATTCTCGTTAAAGTGAATCAAATTGGTTCACTCACGGAAACTATTGCAGCTGTTAAGATGGCACACGATGCAGGCTGGACTGCAGTTATGTCGCACCGCTCAGGTGAAACCGAAGATACGACAATTGCACATTTGGCAGTCGGTTTAAATACAGGTCAAATTAAAACTGGTAGCCTTTCACGTACTGACCGCGTTGCGAAGTACAACGAACTACTTCGTATAGAAGAAGAGCTTGGTGAAGAAGGTGCAGTGTTTGCTGGCCGTAACGCATTGAAGCGAGGTTAACAATGGCATATTTAGTTTTAGTACGACACGGACAATCTGAATGGAACGCTCTTGGTCTTTGGACAGGCCAGGAGGACGTTTCTTTAACTGAACAAGGAAAAGCCGAAGCTCGTAAGGCAGCAGAACACCTACGCGATATTACGCTGCATAAAGCACATACTTCTTCACTCAGTCGTACGCACCAAACACTTGAAGAAATCAAAAGTGCATTAAGCCACACAGATTTAGAGACGGTTCAGCACAAAGCTTTGGATGAACGCCATTATGGCGACTATCAGGCTAAAAACAAGTGGGAAATTAAAGACCAGATAGGTGATGAAGAATTTACAAAACTCCGCCGAAACTGGGACCACCCTGTGCCGAATGGTGAAACATTGAAGGATGTTCACGCTCGCGTGCTTCCATACTACGAAGAGCAGATTCTTGAAGACCTAAAAGAAGGCAAGAACATCATTGTTGCAGCGCACGGTAATTCACTCCGTGCTCTTATGAAGCATTTGGATGAAATTGACGATAGTAATGTCCATGAATTGGAAATCGGTACCGGTGAAGTTGTCATTTATGAAATTAGTGACGATGGCAAAGTTATTGGAAAATCTGTGCTAAATGAAGGCGGCAAAGCTTAACTTGAGTAAACCCTGAGAAAACAGGTTTTATCTACAACCGTAACCCGTTGAAAAGGGTTACGGTTTTTGTTACTATAAAGGCAATACATTGGGGGTATATGAACGTAAAAAATTCACAAGGGAATATTGTGTCCCGCGCACTGCGAGTGCTTATTGAACAAATTGGTAGCAAAGTGAAATTAGCCGTAATTTGGGCTGAAAAGAATAAAATTATAAGTCTCATCATTATTGGTGTTATTTTTGTATTAATGGCGGTCGCTGTGACGCTTGCAATTATGTCACGTGACCAGCCAGCTGAAGTAAAGCAAACAGCAATTGGCCTCGAGTACCAACAAAAATTACCAGAGCTAAAAGAGTCAGTTGAAAAATCTCCTAAAGACGCTGACGCTCGAAAAAACTATGGCGTTGCACTTTACGCAACCGGTGACCTCGAAGGCGCAAAAAAGCAGTATGAAGAAGCCGCTAAGATTGATGACAAAGATGCGGTTGTCCTCAATAACCTTGCAAATACCTACCGCGACCTTGGCCAGGTTGATAAAGCAATCGATACCTACAAGAAGTCAATAGAGCTCAACCCGAAATCATTAAATGCGTACGCAAACTTGGCAAACGTCCAGCTGTATAGCAAGAATAAGCCGCAGGATGCAATTGCGACGTACAAGTCAGGGCTTGAAGAGCTGCCAGATAATACACAGCTGCAACAATTGCTAGCCGTTGCGTACGAGCAAGCAAAAGACACTGCGAATGCAAAGAAGACGTATGAAGAGATATTGTCACATGACGCAGAGAATGTTGCAGCTAAGGCTGCAATCGAGCGATTGAAATAATACACCAAGACGCAGGGCAGGTTGAGAGCAAAAACTAATAAGATTGGCAACGGGTGATAGGGAACATAAAACAAGGGTATGTAAAAATGACCAGAAATGCAGTGCTGTCTGCTTTCTTGTTTGTACTTAGCGTTTTTGCGGTAAGCATTTTTGCCAGTCCTGCCGAAGCACTTGCCGCACCTGTCATTACAAGTGTTGCGCCTGCGTCGGTGTCAACGGCTGGCGGTGATTCGGTTACTATCATTGGTACTGGATTCGAAGCTACCTCGAAACTTGAATTAAACGGTGTTGCAACCAGCGCTACTTACGTTGACGCTCAAACGCTTACCTTTACAACTGCCGCAAGTGTTGCTGGCGCAAAACGCGTTACGGTGATTAATAATGACGGCCAACGATTTAACCTTGATGGAGGTATTTCTTTTAAAGAACCAGCACCTACAATTGCGAGCATAACTCCCAACAAAGGCCCTTATAGTGGTAATCAAACGGTAAATATTAGCGGTTCAAATTTTTCGGTAGGTAAAAAGCAGGCGACGATGGTATCTACCGGTGATTTCTTTTCATGTGGACTATTTGACGGTGCTGCTTACTGTTGGGGTTTAGGGACGAGTGGACAGCTAGGAAACAATGCAGCGCTTAGCTCTTCAACACCTGTAGCTGTTAATACCGACGGCGCGCTTGCTGGCAAAACAATAAAGTCGTTAAGTTCTGGTGCTGGGTATACCTGTGCGCTCACTACTGACGGATCACTTGCTTGTTGGGGGTCAAATGGCGCTGGCCAGCTTGGTAACAACTCAACGACGCGTTCACTTGTGCCTGTAGCAGTGACTACGACAGGCGTCCTTTCTGGCTTAACAATTACTTCTGTAAATGTTAATTCATCTACAACGTGTGTTACAGCATCTGACGGTAAGGCATACTGTTGGGGGTTGGGAACAAACGGTCAGCTTGGCAACGGTGGATCGGCAAGTTCAAGTGTGCCAGTTGCAGTCACATCAAATGGTGTAATGACAGGCAAAACAATGACATCAATTGCTCCCGGTTATTTCTTTACGTGTGCAACGGCACTGTCAGGTGAAGCATATTGTTGGGGTCGAAATACAAATGGTGAACTCGGTAATAATAGTACTGTTAACTCAACTACTCCAGTCCTTGTTGACCAATCGGGCGTATCAGCCGGTAAAACCTTTACCTCGATCGTGGCTACACAGCAACACGTGTGCGCCTTAAGCAGCGACGGCCTTGTGTTCTGTTGGGGTGCTGGAACGTATCTTGGGCGAACCGGTACGGTAAGCTCTTCAGTTCCTGTAGCGGTTGATCTTACAGGAGAACTTGTAAACCATCCCTTCCTTACGATTACCGCAAAGAACTCTGTCACCTGCGGTATTGCTACCGACAACAATTCATACTGCTGGGGGCTTGGTACTTCAGGACAACGTGGAGATGGAGTTGCTACGACGATTGTCGCCCAGCCGAAGCCGGTTGTGACATCGGGTGCCCTGAACGGCCTGGCTACTATTGCTTTGTCGAATGGCGCGAATCACTCATGCGCCGTTGCATCGAATAACCAACTGTACTGCTGGGGAACGAATGCTTACGGGCAACTAGGGGACAATAGCACCAACGCCTCACTTTCTCCTATCTCAACATTTGTCATGCCAAAAAGTGTACCTGTCGTTACGGTAGGGGGTGCTCAAGCAAGCAACGTGCAAGTAGCGTCTCCAACAACTATTACGGCACTAACCCCTGTGAATACAGCCGGTATGAAAAACGTTACCGTATCTCAATACGACACGCAATCTACTACAGCAACAAACAGTTATGAATACCTAGCTCAAATTAGTCCGATATCAATTTCTCCAACCGCAGGTTCTACCTCAGGTGGCGATACGATTACTATCACTGGTACCAACTTCGATGCTAATACAAAGGTACGTTTCGATGACGTGTATCTTGGTTCATTTACACTTGTTAGTAATACGACCATTACATTTACTACACCATCACAAACATCAGCAATTAACGCTGAGGTTATTGTTGAGAATAGCTATGGTGAGCAGACACCTTCGGTATTTTATAACTATCAAGAAGCAGCAATGACTATTTCAAACGTTTCTCCGGATGTTGGGCCTATTACAGGTGGAGGGACAGTAACCGTCACTGGAACAAACTTCTCAATTGGTATTAAAAATATGTCACAAGTAGGTGCAGGGTCAAGTTTCAGTTGTGGAATTTACGCCGGTGATGCGTATTGTTGGGGATTTGCTCAAAGGTTAGGTAATGGAACGACTGTACAATCTACCGTACCTTCACCTGTGGTAAAAACCGGTGTGTTATCAGGTAAAACTATTAAACAGATTTCGGTTGGAGGCAGCCATGCCTGTGTTATTGCATCAGATGACTTAGCATATTGTTGGGGAATTGGAACTAATGGTCAGCTTGGTAATGCGGCCAGTGCAGTTCAAACGTCACCGGTTGCTGTAAGTAGGGCTGGGGTACTTGCGAATAAGACAATAAAGTCGATATCAACTGGCGACTCGTTTACTTGCGTAGTAGCATCTGACGATAAGGCATACTGTTGGGGTAACAATACTTCTGGACAGTTAGGAACTGGATCAACAGGCGACAGCAACGTACCTGTTGCAGTTGCGTCCACGGGGGCACTCTTAGGTAAAACTATAAAGTCTGTTTCGGCATCATCAGTCAGTGCCTGTGCAATTGCATCAGACGACCAGGTTTACTGCTGGGGAACAAACGGCTCTGGCCAACTTGGTAATGGCAATACGAACTTATCTTATTCACCTATCGCAGTTATAAAAACAGGTGCATTTGCTGGTAAGACAGTCAAATCTCTTTCGTCAGGCACAACACACGTATGTGCAATAGCGTCAGATGACCTTGCCTACTGTTGGGGCGGCGGCGGCGTCGGACAACTGGGTGCGGGTGATAATTCGAGTGTAAGTGTTCCAACTGCAGTAATTACATCAGGCGCCTTATCACTAAAAACGGTGAAACAAATATCTGCCGGTGGCAATGAAAGTTGTGCTGTTGCTTCTGACAATAAAGCGTATTGTTGGGGTGCAAATACAAGTGGTCAACTTGGTATTGGGTCAGCATCAAATGTAAGCGTTCCAACAGCAGTAAGTGTATCTGGGGCACTTGCAGATAAGTCTATTCGCTCAGTCGCAATTGGATCAAATCATGCCTGTGCAGTCTCGTCGAGTAATAAATCATATTGCTGGGGAAACAATGCCAATGGACAAGGTGGTAACGGAACAACAACCTCTTCAAACATTCCCGTCGCTATGAGTCCTGTCGTGTCTGCTGATCCAACCGTTACTATTGGAGGCAACCTAGTTACGAACGTCCAACGAGTAAGCAACAGCACGCTTACTGGCACAATTCCTGCTCACGCTGCTGGCATTACAAATACAAGTGTCAGCCGCTACGACAACACAACGACAACTGCTAATAATAGCTATACCTATTCATCGGGCCCATCTATTAGCTCGATTTCACCCAACAAAGCTCCGAAAGTCGGCGGTGATACCATTACTATTAGCGGTACGGGCTTTACGCCAAGTACAAAGGTTAAAATTGGATTGAATTATGTAACACCAGTAACGATAATTAATAGCACAACGCTCACATTTGTTACTCCAGGAGCGTCTTTTGCTGGCTCTGTTGATGTGACGGTTGAAGATGAATATAACCAAACAGCTACATCGACGAATGGTTTTACCTATCAAAATGCTGCTATGTCTATCGACACACTTGCACCTACAGGAGGCCCGACGGCTGGTGGCCAAACAGTTACATTTACTGGAAATAACTTCTTTGCTGGGTTTAAGCAACTATCTCAGGTAACTGCAGGATGGAATCACTCGTGTGGTATATATGACCAACAGGCATATTGTTGGGGTCTAAATACATCAGGCCAGCTAGGTAACGGAACGCAAGCACAGTCGTTAGTGCCGGTCGCGGTAACTACAACAGGAGCGCTCTCGGGTAAAACAATTAAATCAATCACGGCAGGGTCTGAACATACCTGTGTAGTTGCTTCCGATAATGTATCGTATTGTTGGGGCGATAATACATACGGACAACTTGGAATTGGCTCTACTACGCGTTCGCTTGTGCCTGTTGCTGTGAGTACTGCAGGTGTGCTGAACGGTAAAACAATCAAAGTGCTCGATGCCGGCTATATCAATACATGTGCCGTTGCTTCTGACGACCAAGCATATTGTTGGGGCTATAACGTTCGTGGGCAGATTGGTAATAACTCGGTTACCCAATCAACAAGCCCTGCAGCAGTTAATACTACCGGTGTACTAGCAGGCAAGACCATAAAGACAATTTCAATTACGATGTATCACACCTGTGCAATCGCATCAGACGACCAAGCATATTGTTGGGGTGAGAACAGCGGAAAGCTCGGTAACAATAGTACAGCTCAGTCAAACGTCCCTGTTGCCGTAAACACTGCGGGCGTGCTAGCCGGTAAGACTATCAAAACAATAGCGCCAGGCTATAGCCATACCTGTGCGCTTAGTACTGACAATATCGCATACTGTTGGGGTGTTGGAGATGAAGGTCAAATGGGTAATGGTGTTAGTAGCCAATCGACGGTTCCTGTTGCCATTGTGACGTCAGGGGAGCTGTCTGGTAAGACGATATCTTCACTGTACTCTGCTGATTGGCATTCTTGTGTTATTACCACCGAAGGCAAGGCGTACTGTTGGGGTAGGAACACTGATGGTCAGTTTGGAAACGGCACAACAACAGCTTCAAACGTAGCAACGCCAGTTGATATGAGCGGTGTGTTGACGGGAAAGACACTCACTTCAATATCGGGATCTTACTATCACACCTGTGCGCAAGCCTCAGATAACCAAGCCTATTGTTGGGGTACGAATGGTAATGGCCGACTAGGCAACAACTCTACGGCTAACACAGTAACGCCTGTTGCTGTTTCCAATCTCTCGCTTCCAAAACAGATGACCATTAGTATTGGTGGTACACCAGCGACTAACGTTCAAATTGTTTCTCCAACTCAAATGACCGCCGTGACACCTGCTCACGCTGCTGGTATTACGAATGTTGTTGCTACAAGTTACGATGACCAAGTTGTTACAAAGTCGAACGCATATACCTACGTAAACCCTCCAGTTGCATCAAGCCTTACTCCGAATACAGGCAATATAGCAGGTGGCGATACAGTCACTTTATCCGGATCTGGCTTTGCCGGTAATCTAAAAGTAAAAATCAATGGGGTATATTCACCGTCGGTTACGGTAGTGAATGGAACAACGCTCACATTTATTACACCTGCTAGTTTAAAACCTGGCGTATATAGCGTTGCGGTAGAAGATGATTACGGGCAAACTTCAACACTGACTAATGCCTTCACGTATAGATTGAGTGATCCAACTTTGACATCAATTTCGCCATCCGCTGGCCCTATGGGTGGTGGCACAACCATTACTATCACCGGATCTGAATTTGTTAATAATCCAGATGGTGTCACATGGTATCAGGTGAGTGTGGGCGGTGTAGCAGCAACAAATGTAGTGTTCGTTAACGACACCACGCTTACCGCACGAGCACCATCTGGAACAATCGGTATTAAAGATGTATCTGTTTCGAGTATTTATACTAATACAGTTACTTTAACGAATAGTTATACTTACAATGCGCAGTCATACGCGTTTACGAATGCTGCTTTAAACCTATCAAAGGACGAGGCTGGAACGCTCACTATTACCGCTCGCAATGCAAGCAACAACCCAGTCACTTCACCAACTCCTACAACTGTTACGTTAGCAACCACCTCAACTGGCGGTACATTTGCGCGTAACCTAACTGAAGATATTGCTACTCGCTGGAGTTACACAACGGTAGTTATTCCAGCCGGGCAATCATCGGTAAATGTTTATTACAAAGATACAATTTCTGGCACTCCAACCATCACTGGTACGGTGGCGGGCTCAACGGCGTTTACGCAAAATGCAACAATCTCTTCGCCGTTCAGATTTGTCGTAAGTGGCGTAAGTGACCCTATCAAAGCCGGGGTTGCAAGCTCTGTGACAATTCGCGTTACTGACAAGAACGGTGTTCAGAGAAATGATTACACCGGTACGATTGTGTTTAGCTCAAACGACACAGCGGCGACCGTACCTGCGAACTACACAATGAAAGCCAGTGACTATGGCATTAAAACGTTCACAAATGGGGTAACTATGGGCAGTGTAGGGAGTTATTGTGTGACCGCTACTGATTCAGTTGATTCAATCACAACCGGCCAGCAATGTAGTATTACTGTTCAAGTGGCTAATACAGGAACGATTAGTAAGCTTGCAATTATCACTCCCGAGCAACGTATTACTGCCGGCAAGTTTAGCTCACCAATTACAATTCAGACACAAGATGTCGACGGTGTAAGTATTCCGGTGACAGCTGATAAGCAGATTTATCTCCACTCACTATCTGCAACGGGTGAGTTTAGTACCGATGGCACAAGTTGGTCGGGCACAATGCCTGTAGCTGTAACGATAAAAGCTGGCTCTTCATCAGTGAACGTCTACTTCCGGGATTCCGCGGCGCACACGACATCGATCAAGGCTATGGATAACGCCACTGAAGCAACGGGCGGTGACTTTGGTTGGTTAAATGCAAATCAATCTATAACAACTGGTTTATCGCCACCTACCAAGATGCGTGTCACAGGATTACAAGCCATGGTTAGCGGACAGAAGTCAAACTACATGGTTGAACTACTTGATGATGCAGGAAACCTTGTGACTGCCGACTCAGACATCACTATACGTGTAGGCAGCGATACATCAACGTCATTATTCTATTTCCCTCCAACAGCAACCGGCGTCACAGGCCCAACAGAATTTACTATTCCATCTGGTAATACTGGCACGACTATTGCATTCAGCGACACAACACTCAGTTCGGGCACCGACTTTACGTCAGTTACATTCACCGACGGACGTCCGATGACAGAAACCGTGCGCCTTGAAGATGCGACAAAAGAGGTTCAAATTGTTGCTGCGTTACCTACTAAAATTAGCCTAACTGCTGTATTAGCATCTATAGAAGCGGGTGACTCGACTGCTGTAGATGTTCAGTTGCTTGATTCCGCAAACCAAGTTGCTCCAGCTGTCGAGACAACGGTAATTGGGCTCGGTAGCTCTACACCGAGTGGTGAATTCTCGTTAACACAGAATCCATTTACACCCGTTAGTTCTGTTTCAATTGCACAAGGTCAGAGCTCTAAGCGCGTATACTTCCGAGATACTCTTGCCGGAACCAGTACGTTAAGCGCAAGCCGCGCAGGCATGACGTCAACACCTGACCAAGTTGAAATTACTTCGTCCGACACTGCGAGTTTCGGTATAACACCGCTATCAAGCTCTGCTGCAATTGATGAAAGTTCTTCGGCATTTACTGTCACAAGCTATGATGTGTTTGGTAATGTCGTTATTCAAGATTCAGACTTAAACGTCTATCCGTACAGTAATCAAGCGACGACACGATTCGCAGCGTCTACAACAGGGCCGTGGAATCTAAACCCAGTAGCTATTTTGACTGGTCAATCTTCGGTACAGTTCTTCGCAAAAGACACAGTATATTATGGTGGAGCGTTACAAATCACTGCCAGCGACAAAGCAACACTTGATAACCCTGATGTTGATATCGCCAATGCTACAGCAAGCCTATCCATTACCGGCCAGGCTGTTGCCAGCATCGCAATTACTTCAACGGCTCAAACTATTGTTGCCGGAACTGTTTCCGATAAAATTGATATCGAACTGCGTAAAACAGATGGTAGTCCAGCAATCCAAAATGGCACTACGAGCGTAAACCTGTCTATCGTTGATGGTAAGTTTATTGCAACCAATGACTCTGCTGCGCCCGGCACAGGGTCTATAACAATACCAGAAGGCACTGCAACGGCATCGTTCTACTATTATGGCGAGAAGTCTGGTTCACAAACCATTACTGCGACCGTTGCTGGTACGAGCACAACGACAACGCAGCAACTTACTATTCAATCGGCCGCACCTAACAAAGTCGTATATGAATCGCCGACAGCTTCGGTTGCGCCGAATGTCCCTACAGCTGGTATCCATGCAATTATCCGCGATGCATTTAATAATGAAGCAACCTTTAATACAGGCAAGACATTAAACCTTGCATCAAGTTGTGGAACGGGCACATTCTCATTAAGCAATTCAAACTGGCAAGCTATTACGTCAATTAACATCCCAGCAAACACAAGCGACGCGACATTCTACTACAAAGACACAGCGCCTGGTGATTGTACGATTACAGCTACTATCGCCGGCATTACCGCAGCCTCTCAACAGGTAACTATTACAAGTTATGCAGTCGATAACATTGCATTCACGACACCAGCTCGAACTATTAAGGCAGGTGAAAAAACCGGTGTTATTAGCGTTCAGCTTCGTAACGCAGATGGCAGTCCAGCAATACAGGATGGTACCACGCAGTTACAATTAAGCGTTCCGAGCGGCCAATTCTTCTTGAATGCCAGTGACACTTCCTCAATAAGTACCATTACAATTCCCGACGGCGAATCAACAGCATCTTTCTACTACTCAGGAACGTTGGCGGGTTCAAGGAATGTTAGTGTGACAATGTCAGGTCTACCTGCTCCGGCGACGCAACAGGTGACCGTAACACCAGAAGTAGCGTCTCGACTTGCGTTTACTACTCAGCCTCAAACCATTGGTGAAGGTGAGCCGTCAGCGGCTGTCCATATAGCGATTCGTGACCTTTACGGCAATACGACTACGCTAACGAGCGATAAAACGCTTAATGTAGCTTCGAACTGTGAGACTGGAACTTTCTCTGAAGATGCAACGAACTGGCAACCTGTAGCGAGTATTGAGCTTGCAAGTGGAAGTATTGATGCAACGTTCTATTACAAAGCAATGATTCAAGGTAACTGTAACCTCACCGTATCAGCGAGCGGTTTAACATCTGCGTCACAAACAATGACAATTACCGATAGTAATTTCCCAATCAGGATTGGACTCAGTACGCCAACCGGAACAATCGTTAAGGGTGAACCGCGAAGTATGTCAGTTACACTCCTTGACCAAAATGGTGATATTTCACCAGCGAAAGTACGCACGGTCGTATACATGACGACATCGTCGCAAGGTACATTTAGTACTTCGACCGTGGTATTCAACATTGGTACATCAACAAACACCGTTACGTATAGAAACAACGTTGCAGGTCAAGCGACAGTGTATGCACGTGACCAAGCTGGTGCAACTGACGAGCTGGGTAGTTTAGCAGATGCAAGTGCGACAATGAACTACGTAGAAGGCACTGCGACTGCAGTAAAGCTTGACGCTGCGACAACTGCGCAACCGGGTGACTTAACTGTTATTACAACGACACTACTCAACGCGTACGGATTATCAATACCTGCAGCTGCAAATACAACCGTCAGCTTTAGTTCAAACCGAACTGGCACATTCTATGACGCAAATGGTAATGTTGTCACTCAAATTACCGTTCCAGCCGGGGAAACTCAAGCGACTATTAGCTATCGTCAAAACCAGGTAGGAAACGCGCAGATACGAGCTCAATCAACCGGGCTTACTGACGGGACGCGAAATATTAATGTCATTTCTCAAAACAATATTGCTGAGATTCGATTTATTACAGCACCAACAACATTAGACGTGGGTGTTAACAGTACATATCGAGTAGGACTATATGATGAGTTTGGTAACGTCACGACAACAACGAGTACACTTACTTTGTACGCGAAATCCAATTCAACGAGTGTCATTTCGGGTGGCGGGCAGTTTAATATTAATGCTGGGCAATCAAACGGCACGTTTAGCTACAAGCAAAATGCCGTTGGGCCGTTTAGTATTACCGTTGGTGATTCTGAAGATGGAACTGTTGGTGCTATTACTCCAATAACTCATAACGGTAATGCTGTTGCAGGTAACCCGAAGTCATTCCAAATTACTCCTGCGAGTATTCAACTCGAACGCGGTGCGGTAAGTGACGCGCTCTCCGTTGAGCTACTAAATGCAAATAACGAACCAACTCCAGCAACGGGAAGTGGGCAAGTTATTAACTTAGGTACCGTAAATAGTGCAGGACAGTACTCTACAACTCGCAATGGCAGCTTTACTAATAGGCTGAGCGTCACCGTACCGGCGGGTCAAACATCTGCCACGTTCTACTATCGAAATGATACGAGCGCAGCGGGTACCTATGCTCTTCCTGGTACAGGCACTTTTGATGGCCAAGGAATCAGTAGAGCAGCTTCTGTCACACTCAGCTACGGCGAGCCAACCCAATTGTCATTCATTACACAACCAATTGCTGTTGACCAATATAGTCCATCTGCTGTCCTTACTGTTCAACAGCAAAACCAATATGGCATCGGCGTACCTGTAAGCGCTGATAAAATAATCCACCTCACAAGCAGCGCAACAACTGGTCGTTTTGGAAGCTCTAAGGTGGACTGGGATGTAAGTAGCATTGTTATGCGCAACGGTTCATCTACAGCAGACTTCTACTATCAAGATACTGTTGACGGCCAACGAACGATTACAGCTAGCGATACATTGCCACTCAGTCCTGACGTATTATTAGTAAACGCAACACAACAACTCAGCGTTGTGCCATCTTCAAATGCTCCACGCGTTGTTAATAATTTCCTGGTTACTAATATATCTGACCCACAAGCCCAAGGTACCCAAAGCTCCCTCGTGTTAATTGCGCGTGATGTTGATGGCTATATTGTTGAGACCTACGCAGGCACGGTTTCATTCACTAGCAACGACCCGGATGCGCAACTTCCAGAAACCTACACCTTTGTTCCGAGCCGCGATAAAGGGGTGAGAGTATTCACAAACCAAGTTGCCTTTAGTAGCGAAGGTGAAAAGACAGTCATTGCAACTGACGTTAATGGTATTTCTGGTGAGCAAGCTGATATTACAGTGGGCGAGGGGAATACTAACCCAGTGATGGCACTGGTTATTACACAGCCAGAATCGCCAGTAACTATTGCGCCAAATACAGTATCTCCAAATATTACTGTTGAGCTCCGTGACGGCGCTGGCCTACCTACAAATGCACCCGCAGGCGGCATGAACATTCGTGTCACAAGCACCACAGCAACCGGTCAGTTCGCAACGAGTGCTGGCGGGCCATGGGTAAGTACTTTGGTACTAACCGTCCCTGAGAATATCGGCTATGCAAACCTTTACTACCGCGACTCTGCAGTTGGCAATGCAACGATAACAGCTTCTGACTGGGATGGTGCGCTTGATAGCCTGACAATTGATAATGCGACGCTCGACGTGATTATTCACCGCACGTATGTTGATGGTGTGCGCACAGTGCAAACATTAAACGCTTTGGGTGAGTATGAAACGAGCGCGCAGTTGTTTGCTCGAAACAGTGCAGGGGCGATTAACGGTAAAGTAACAAATAACTTTACATCGCGTAACTTAGTAAATGACCAATTGGTTGCGGTTGAATGGCGAACTCAATGGCGCCAAGGCGTAAACCTGATTAAGAATGATACCGCGAGCAACCTATCAAGCTTTGCGGTCAACGTCGACCCAGTACAAACAACCGCTGGAGCAAGCGATTTCTACGCAGTTGCTGAAACAACCGAAACAACTTTCGCAGATACCTTTAGCGTTGTGAGTAAGCAATTGCAGACAATGGTGTCACCGTGGAAAACAAGCATTACAGCGCCAAAGTACGCTTTAAATAACGAAGATATCGAAACAACAGTCAGTTTCAGGAACGGTAATACGTTTACCAGCCCAGCTACTGCAAACATCTTCTTGCTTGATGCTGACGCTACGAACACTGCAGGTGCTGTACATGTTGATGGCTTTGCATCACCAAACTCGACACTTGAATATAGTATTCCGGCAGGTATTGCGACACTTGGTGGCTCGTACAAATTACTAGCCGTTACCTATGATGCGAATGGTAACACAACCTCACAAGTGGTATCTGAACCATTTACCGTACTTGAAACTGCACCAATTGATGAGGTTCCACCGGTCGTTCCGGTTGTGCCGACAACTCCTGCTGGCGAAGACACTCCAACCAACCCTGCAGACGACACTGAAACCCCTGTAACACCGGCTGAACCCGTAATTCCTCCTGTTGTGCCAATTAAACCAGTAACCCCACCGACGACTCCAGAAACAGTCAATCCATCTGATACCGAAGGCGCTCGTGATGCTGCGATTGCTGCAGGCGTTGTTGCAACCTATGCTGCGACAATCTTTGTAGGTGTGTTCTTGGTACGTGAATCATATAAAGAATGGGCACGCATTCGCCGTATTCGTTCAGTATTAAAACGCGAACAACAACTTGCAGCAGATAAGAATACATTCTTGTCTCTTGCCTCACACTACCTCCGAACACCAATTACGATTCTGGACGCGGCTTCAAGCATGGTTCCGACAAGCGCGACACTGAGTGCTGTAGCGACTTCACTGCGCAATAAGGCAAATGTGCTACTGGAGAATGGTGCGGCAACATCACTTGCTGAAATTGTGAGCCCAGATGTTGAAAAAGTGACACGCAGTGCATTCAAGTCTATTTACTTCTGGTTACCGATTATCATATCGATTGCATTAACAATTGCCGTCACTACATTATTTAACGTAGCGGCAAGTGGTGCTGATTTGAATAGCGTACTCGTTTACACCGTAATTATTGCTGTTGCACTCGCACTGATTGTTGGCTTTGGCGCTCGAACGGTCTTTATTAATAAAGAAGTCGAGGAGGCCAAGCAAGTTATGGAGCTTCACCGTGCACAACTGTTCAACGCTAAATCAAACTTCATTATGGGAATTCAAAATGACCTTGCGAATGAAATTGCTCAGCTCCGCATTACCCTGTCGTCTCCAATGCTGATTCCCGAGAACGTAAAGACAATCATTCTTGATGCAACGCAGCGCCTAGAGCAGCTTGTATCAAAGCTGACGCTTGTTGCGCAGATTAACGGTATGGCTCCAGTTGTTGAATCATTCACCCCGCAAGACCTTGTTCAATCAAGCGTGCAACGTTTGCAATCAACAATTGCTGATAAGAAATTGGCGATTGTTGAACAATACGATGACAATGCCGCGGTTTCCCAAGACCAACGATTACTAAAGTATGTAACAGGCACTGTGCTTGATAACGCAGTGATATTCTCTAAGCCTGGTAGTATTATTGATATCGACACATCAAAACATGGTAAAACAACGCAAGTATCTATAACAAATGAAGACAGCTCATTCGGTTCGGTAGAGAAGTTGACAGCTATGTTCGAACCGTTCAACCACGCAACACACGAGGACGATTTGACGGTCGAAGGCATGGGATTGAGCCTTTACCTTGATAAGTTGATTATGAACCACCTGGGTGGTGACATAACAGCAAGTAACTCAGCGTTGCATCGAAGTGCGTCGATTAATATCTCGTTCCCATCTGTTAAGTAATTGGTTGTATAATGAGTAGAATATGAAGACAATCAAAGTATCTATTCAGGATGAAAACACCCTCGTTCTTCAAGAAGACGCCCAGAAGGGTGATTTAATCGACCTTAAATCAATTCACGAGACTGACATTGATAAAGCATCTATTAAAAGTATCGTTAATTCAATCAAGATGGACGAGTTTAATGCCCAGCTCAACAAAGAAAAGCTTAACATTGAGCGCGAAAAAGAACTTGAAGCGCGTCTTAAAGAGCAAGAAATTCTTGAACGTTCAAAAGATGCTATTGCTAAAAAAGAACAAGAAATAGCTGCCCTTGCTTCAAAGGTTGAAAGCATCGCGAACCAAACCGAAGCCGATGTTAAATTGAAAGCACTTCAAGACCAGCAGCGTATTGAAGAAGCCTACCGCCAGAAGCTTACCGACAAAGAGGCTGAAATTAGCGACATGCGACACAAAAAAGAACTTGATGAAGAGAAGTTAAAAGAACAGCTTCGTTCAAGTGAAACTGCCTTGGTTTCGCTCAAAGAAATGCGATCCAAGATGAGCACTAAGATGATTGGTGAATCATTAGAACTTCACTGTGAAAACGAATTCAACCGTATTCGTCCATTCGCATTCCCTAATGCAGAGTTTACAAAAGACAATAAGGTATCAGCGACTGGTTCAAAAGGCGATTATATTTACCGCGAAAACGATGAGAATGGTAATGAAATTCTTTCAATTATGTTCGAGATGAAGAATGAAGATGACCACACAGCTACGAAGCACAAAAACAAAGACTTCTTTAAAGAGCTTGATAAAGACCGTCGCGAAAAAGGGTGTGAGTTTGCCGTATTAGTTAGTTTGCTCGAGAAAGACAACGAGTACTACGATGACATCGTCACCGTTCACGAATACCCGAACATGTATTCAATTCGACCTCAGCACTTTATTACGACTATTGGTTTCCTACGCCAAGGTAATATGAAGTCACAGGAACTTCGTAAAGAAATCCATGTCCTGAATAATCAGAATATTGATGTTACGAACTTTGAAAATAATATGAATGCCTTCAAAGAAGCGTTTGGCCGGAACTACAACTTGGCATCTGACCAGTTTACGAAAGCGATTGACGAGATTGATAAGACCATCGACCATCTTAATAAGGTGAAAGATAATTTGTTGAAGTCGGATAATAACCTACGATTAGCTAACAACAAGGCGACAGACTTGAGTATTAAGCGCTTAACATCAAATAGCCCTAGTGTCGCAAAAGCTTTTGAAGAAACGAATTAAACTTCTTTAGCCCTAAAGCAATAGTCTTCATGGTCGTTAATCATACCTGTTGCTTGCATAAATGCAAAGCAAATAGTTGGGCCAATAAACTTAAAGCCTCGTTTTTTAAGCATCTTACTCATGAGTTCGCTGGCTTCAACAGCTTCTGATTGTTGTTTGTGAGTAAGCGGCTGATTGTCTACGAACTGCCATATGTAGGTATCGAAGCTACCAAACTCTTCTATAGTCTTCAGGTATGCCTTCGCATTCTCAATTGCAGCGTTAATTTTTAAGCGATTACGAATGATGCCAGGGTTGGCCATTAGCTCAGCGCGTTTTTCTTCTGTGTATGCAGCAATTTTATGAGCGTCAAAGTCATCAAATACTTGTTTGTATGTAGCCCGCTTTTTAAGAACAGTTAACCAACTAAGGCCCGCCTGTGCGCCTTCGAGGTTTAGCATTTCAAAGAGGAGACGGTCGTTATGAACAGGCACGCCCCATTCTTCGTCATGGTAGGGGATGAACAGCTCGTTTGTTTCAGACCAGTAGCAGCGCTGTATTTTATTCATGATTACTCCTTACTTATTACCTTAAGTATAGCGTGGTAATGTGAGATAAAAATGAACTACTTAATCTTTATGCCAGCTTCAGCTGCGAAAGTCGGCGCTAACTGCATCAACTGATCGTAGCTCATTGTTACGCCACGAAGGCTATTGATACCATTTATACCTTCAACGCTCGATTCTGAAATATCAACACTCATCATCCGCGCACTGGCGAAGGTAATTTTATTAATAGTGCAGTTAACAAACTCAACGTTCTTTAGTTTCGCATCGTAAAAATCAACATCATCAATAACACAGTCTTCAAACGCAACGTTTTCTAAATGCGAGAAACGAAAGTTTACAAGTTCAAGTTTACAGTTCTTAAAATCAACGTTCTTAAGTGTGCCATTGGTAATTTGCAAACCGCTACAGCGAGCACCGTCAATCGATACGCGGTGCCAACTTCCTTCAGGGAACTTACTCGCGGTGAAGTTACAGCCGCGAAAATCACAATCGGTTACGTCAAACCTTGTAACACTCACTTGGGTAAAATCTACTTTAGATAATAACGACTCAGACAAACTTGTCTTTTGAAGGTCAGAGCTTGTAAGCCAGGTGTCTTCAATACGGTATCCATCAATGACATCCTCATTGCTAAATAACTCCATGACGTCGTCGGGTTTTCGTAAAGAGTTAGGCAATGAGGGACGAATTATCTTCATATCGGTTTAATATACCATGTATAATGAATAGTAATGCATAACCAACTTCGGAAAGTCATCAAAACACGGCTGTTTTTTGCCTTTCTGTTTGTTTTAAGTTCACTCACAAGCGTACTGCTTGCTGTCCCGCAATCCGCGAATGCAGCTACGTTCAGTATGCAAACAGGCTATTACACGGGAACTGGGGTAGCGGGCAAGGTCGTAAGTGGGCTTGGGTTTAGGCCTGACCTGGTTATTATCAAGGCGTCCAACCAAACATCGGTTTCTTATTTCAAAACCAGTGCTATGCCGACAGGTAATACAGCTTATTTCAACGCCACTACTGCAGATAGCACAACTAACGCAATTACATTAAATAGCGACGGGTTCACATTAGGAGCGGGCTTTACTAATACAGTGAATATTCATTTCATGTGGACAGCATTTGCAGGGTCAGATTGTACTTCCTCAGGAACGTTCTGTGTCGGCACGTATAACGGCACCAACGTAGACGACCGCGACATCACAACAGGCTTTCAACCAGGTATTGTAGTGAACAAACGCTCAACGGCTTCGGCGCCACACTTTCGCACGGCATCTATGCCTGCAAATCAAACGGACTATTTCACGAGCTTAGCCAACGATACTACTGGTGGTCTTATCAAATCATTTTCAAGTAACGCATTTCGAGTAGGCTTGACGGATAACACTTCGACGGGGGTGTACAACTTCTTCGCATTTTCTTCTGGGTCATCGGTAGCAGCAGAAGGTTCGTATATCGGCGACGGAACAGACAACCGAAACATAACAGGGCTCAGTATTAAGCCTGATTTACTGTTTGTTAAAAATGACAATAGTGCAACAGATACAAGCCGACGCGCCGTTATGTCAACCAACCAACACAACGGTGACTTAGCCAGTTTTCCAGCCGATACTTTGGCTGATTTACCGAACTATATACAACAGCTGAACACTGATGGGTTTCAGGTTGGTACGAGTGCCGGTGTCAATGAAACGGGGATGACCATGTACTGGTTTGGCCTTTCGGGCGTCCCTCCGCAACCTACAGGAAGCGGTACGTATAAAATGGCCACGGGTACATTTACGGGTACTGGTGCAGCTCAGACGATTTCTGGCGTAGGTTTCGAGCCAGACTTGGTACTCATAAAAGATAACGCAACAAATTTAATGATGTTTCGCACAAGCATGATGGCTGGTGACACTACGGCATATTTAGGTTCAGCAACAAATAACGTAGCAGGCGCAATTACGACACTTACTTCTGATGGGTTTTCCGTTGGAACGAGCGGAATTGTTAATACAAGTGGAAGCATCTATCAATGGCAAGCATTCGGCAATGCATATAGACCAGATACCAAAAAGGGTGCCGCCGACTTTGCGGTTGGACAGTACTTTTCTGGTGGTACAGACAATACAAATATCGCTGGTGTTCCTTTTCAAATGGATTATGTTGTCGTGAAACGACTGTCTGGTGGAGCCGGTACTTTCCGCTCAAGCGAGCAGACAGGGGATACTTCTAGCTCACTCTCAACAATTGCTGACGCACCGAATCAAATTCAAAGTATCACTCCAACAGGTTTCCAAATCGGTACTGCTGCAAGCGTTGCTTCGGTTAACAACCTTTATAGATGGTTTGGGTTTAAGAATAGCGAAAGCTTCAAAGTTGGAAGCTATACCGGAAATGCTACCGACGACACTGCTATTGCATCTGTTGGATTTAAGCCAGATTTAGTATGGATTAAGCAATCAACGGCCGTGGCAGCTATTTCAAAACCAGCAACGCTAGCAGGAGATAACTCGCAGTATTTTGTAGGAACATCTAATAGTACCGGAAAAGTAAAAAGTCTTACTACAAATGGATTTACCTTAGGAACAGGTGCTGAAGTAAATGCGAACGCTGGGATTTATAAATACGCTGCCTGGAAAATACCTGGCTCTGCAAGTATTGGCGTGGTTTCGAGTGACATTGTCGATAGTAGTGGCAATCCCGTCATAACCCCATCTTTTGCAATGAATAATTCAAGTGTACCTTTTAGCTGTACTGAAGTTTCAGGAACGCTTGGCACAACCGGGCAACGTATTCGAGTTTCCAATTCTAGTTCAAGCGCAACCTGGTCAACCTCAATCGCAGCGACGGCTGGGGCTACTGCACTGTGGCGCAATGCAGGGGATACGAAGCAATATGATTACAATGAATCGAGCGGGTCACCTGTAGGTTGTGCGGACGGCCCTGATGTTGATTCTGTAGCTGGTAAGTTACGCATTGAACCATCTACCGGTACAATTACACCTCAAAGTGGCTGTACAGCAGCAAATATCGCTTTAGGGACAAACTTAAACTTTGATCAATCAACAACGAGCGCTATTACTTTAATGTCTGCTTCGAGTGGCGCAGCTACAAACTGCTACTGGGACTTAACAGGGGTGAACCTTCGCCAATATCTACCTGCGAACCAATCAAATGATAGCTACAACTTAAATTTCACCGTTACCACTGTTGCTTCTTAAGCTTTTCTCATTGTGCTAAAGCTTGAATATGCTAGAATTAATATAGTATTAGCGGAAGGAAATAGATGAAAAAATTTACTACGGTGGCAGTAGCCAGTCTTGTAGTTCTTGGCGCTGCTTTAAGCATGGCAACTGTCAGTTATGCAGCCAATAACACAAACGTTACACAAACAATTAGCAGCGGTACACTCGTTACCGATATACGAGATGCAGGTCGTGTTACTGTTGCAAGCCCAACATTTGCGTTGGCGGGAACAACATTTTCATTTAACTGTCAGACGACAACAGGAACGATTGGCTCTGACAGCCAGCGTTTGTATGTCGATAATCCAGGTGCGGCCAACGCCGGCTACACACTTACATTAGCGGCAACGGCAGGAGCAACTGGACTATGGAATAATGCAGGCAGCACACAGTCTTTTGACTTCAACGATCCAACAACTGCTGGCTGTACAGATGGCGCAGATGCCGATGCTAAGGGTGGTCAGTTAACGGTTAACCCTGCTGCTTCAACACTTATCGCAGACTGTTCTTCATGTACGATTACGGGAATTACTAAGGGTGCTTCATCTGCATTCTCCCAAGGCGTTACCGATAGTGCAACACTTCTTACTGCTGCAGCTGGTTCTGACGATGTCGGGCGATGGTACCTTACGGGTATCGGTTTAAGCCAAACAATCCCAGGTGAACAGCCTAACGATAGCTACACAATTAACTTGACTGCGACTGTTACGGCTTCATAATGCGAAACGTCTTAGCGGGCTTGTTAGCGATTGGCATTGTTCTTGCAATGCCAGCTGCGGCCTTCGCTGAGTCGGGGAGTATTGGCGGACGTCCGGCGCAACCAGACCCGTCGAACTCTCGAACGAAGTCTATATTCGTAAAAACAATTGCACCTGGCACGACAGTAAATGACGTTGTCGAAGTTGTGAACAACACGAATGTAAAGAAAACTATTGCTGTGTATGCAACCGACTCTGTCGTCTCAAGCGGCGGAGCTTTTGCGTGTGCGCAAATGGCAGACGGTTCAAATAATGTAGGCAAATGGATTACCTTGTCACAAAGTTTAGTTGAAGTAGCTGCGTATGAAAGCGCAAAAATACCATTTACCATTGCAGCGCCAGCTAACGCTGAACCCGGCGAGCAAAATGGTTGTATTAATATTCAAGAACAAAAGAATACTGAATTCCAAAGTGGCGTAGCGCTCAGTTTTCGTACTGCGATTCGCGTTGCAATATTGATACCCGGTGATGTAAAAAAGGAAATTACACCCCAAGGTCTTACTATCGTCGAAAAGAGCGACAAGCTTGTCGTGAGTCCATCTGTCAAGAATACGGGAAACGTATCAGTTGATGCCGACATCACTACTGTTGTACGCTCACTCTTCGGCACGGTTCAATCAACTCAAACCAGCACGTTTCCTGTACTCCGTAGTGAACTGACAAACTGGAACTTTGAAATGGGTAAGCCGTTCTGGGGTGGTTTGTATAACGCATCTTTCAACGCAACCTACGACGCCAGTACTAATTTCATCGGTGATACAACCAACAAACAGCCAAAGACAATTGATGGACAGACGAGGTTAATTTTTGTAACGCCAAGCCTCGTCGCATTCTTAATTGAATTTATTATATTTGTCGGCATTATTGTTGGAGCATATTTCTTATACCGTTACTTGGTACATAAAAAGAACGTAAAGACCTGGGTAGATTACAAAGTAAAACCAAACGACAATCTTGAGACTATCGCTGACAAACAAGCTATCGCCTGGAAGTTACTTGCACGCGAGAATAGTATTAAAGCTCCATACATTCTTCAATCCGACCAAATTATCAAAGTTCCTGGTAAGGCACATGCGAAGAAACAGCCAAAAATTAAAGAATAATTTGTTCTTCATGCACCTTTGCATGGCGATAGTAGTTACCTTGAGTGTCATGTTTTCGCTTACACCAACCACCTATGCCGTTAGTACCGACCTACAACTTGAAATAGATGGTATTGAATGCGATTTAGAGGCTTTGTACGGCACTAATGACCCTGCGACGGTTATCGTTCCATCCTATTGCAACAACGCGCCACAGCCGCCAGATACAACGACGCCAATAGAGCCTGGCTCACCCGGAGTACCGGATATATACAATCCGCAGCCCACTGCGCCAATTACACCTTCGTACACCCAGCTATTGTTAGGTTCAGCACTCGAATCTCCTGCAATCAATCCGTCTCAAAGCGCTGAAGACATAAATGGTTTAATAACTCCATTACTTCCAAACCCGGACAAAGAAGTCGTACCATTAGAACAATCTACAAATACACCTGTGTCATTTGTTGAAGTAAGTGTAGTGATTGCCGCAGTCGTATCCACTGCAGTAGCAGGGAGTATTGTTTCGTCAGGCTTCTTTAGCGCTCCGGCTCTTGAAGTTGTCAGCCGGGTTAAATCATTCTTTATAAGACTCTTCAAGTAAAGTTAAGAATCGCTTGCTATAATAAGTATATGAATATTTTAGACGAAACTTTTACATTGAATACTGGTGCAACTATCCCGAAGATTGGTTTTGGCACATGGCAAATTCCTAACGGTGAAGAGGCGTATAACTCAACACTCACTGCACTTCAAAACGGCTACCGCCACATAGACACCGCACTCGTCTACGGCAACGAAGCAAGTGTCGGTAAGGCAATTCGCGATAGCGGCATTGATCGCAGTGAACTATTTATCACAACAAAGCTTCCTGCTGAAATCAAGGATGCTTCGAAAGTACAAGAAGCTTTCGAAACATCAATGATTAACCTCGACCTTGAATACGTAGACCTTTATTTAGTGCACGCGCCATGGCCATGGGCTGAACGTGGGGCTGATTACCGTAAAGAAAACGGGGAAGTATGGGCTGAAATGGAAGCTATCTACGAAACTGGCCGCGCTAAAGCAATTGGCGTATCTAACTTCGTTGTATCTGACCTTGAAGCATTATTTGAAACTGCTGAAGTTATACCTGCAGTTAACCAAATCCGTTACTTTATTGGTAACACGCAATCCGACACTGTCGGAACTGCAAATGCTAAAGGTATTTTAACTGAAGCCTACTCGCCACTCGCTACTGGTGCGTTACTTGATA
>Ga0247812_10000405_pt1 | contig 29583 bp, 30 predicted proteins | sample UWRJL149409B1_FD_178011 | JGI IMG/M metagenome (GOLD analysis project Ga0247812, IMG submission 178011) | Plant litter microbial communities from Arlington Agricultural Research Station in Wisconsin, United States - UWRJ-L149-409B-1 | ecosystem: Environmental > Terrestrial > Plant litter >...
AGATTGGAATAAAGCTTAAGGTGCCATCCGTCTTTAACGGTAAGTTTGAAAAGACCGACAATTATGAGATTTATAAAGGCACAGTAGACTACACAACACGAACGTCCGCGGGAGACTCTAATACTGTTTATTCCGCTATTATTTCTGGCAATGATCAATTTAGTCTTACTGTTGCAAGTGAACCACTCCGTAGCGGCTATGTTGGTATTGGCCATTCGCTTCAGAATACGTACTACGATGCTGAAACCGGCCTGCTAAGCCTTACTATGAACGATACTCCTGGAAATTATGCTGTTGGGGATACGGTACCTTCGTTCATTGTTAATGGCGTAAAGTTTTATCATGGGTCTGTTGGAGATGCTGGTGCGCGATACGAAACATATTTTGCGGTTATTAATGGCAGTATCGTAAATATTATGCTAAAGCATGGTGCATATATGGGCCCATCGGAAAATGATCCAAGCACAATTGATTCAGAACAGGTCTTTAACGAACTAGACAGCGAGATGAGGAAGATTGAACTAGTCCCATAGTGTTCTCGAAACTGAGAAGTACATCCATTAGTGGGAGCTAAAATGATTACGCTTAAAGATCTTCGAGCTGAAGGTCTTTTTGTTTGATATGATTAGTTTATGCCTAAGAAAATCCAAAGACAAACAGGAAGTGCGCATATAGTTATTATCATTATCTTGATTATCGCAATAGTAGGTGCACTTGGCTTTGTTGCGTGGAATAATTTTTTCAAGTCTTCAAAGTCGAATACGAACGACAGTAATTCCGTGAGCAAGGTCCAGCCTCAGAAAGCGAAAAGCGAAATTCTTAGATTGTCTGATGGTGATATGAATAAATATGTAAATTATGAAAATAAATTTGAATTCCTTTTTCCTAAAGAAATATTCGCCCCAAATAAATGTGAAGCATTCAATACAAGGAATGACACTTATGGAAATAAGGTACCTAGCGAGCTTTATTACGGAGCCTCAGATGGCGCAGTACCAATGACAGTGCTTGAAAATGTAGACGAGTATATTATTGCACCGACTAGAACTGTTGTACAGCTCAGCCCTAAGGGGTCAAATGAGCAGGGTTATATATACACATCCTGTGAAGTTCAGCCAGTAACGCTAGATTTGATTAAGGATTTTAATAAAGACACTTATGGCGTTAAGAATGCTGCATTCGATCAGAAGTCTTTTATTGTGAAGGATGCGTCTAGTGAGTCTAAGGCTAGCGATGCTACTAGAATAATTTTCAATGACACTAAGGGCAAAGCTGTGTGGACGCAAGATCCTAACGAAAAAGATAGGCTAGTAGGAGTATTTCAGTACGATACAACAGTGGAAAGAAGTGGAGGCATTGCTTACAAGCTATGGTACTATCCGGTACAAAACAAAGTTGTCTTCTTCGCTCTCGGTCAGAGTCTATTTTTTCAGTACCCAGACGGGTCAAATCAATACTACAATCCGGTTGATAGTTTTGTATTCACTAAATAGTAAAATTGCGAAGTGTGTTCACTAGTGGGAGCAAAGCATAGGCATTTTCTCAAAAGGAAAGTGTTTTTGTTTGCTAAGATATGTACATGATTAAGAATTCTCTCAGGCAACGAGGCAGTGCGCATGTAGCTATAATTGTTATCTTGGTAGTGGCAGTCATTGGGCTACTTGGATTTGTCTTTTGGCAAAATTTCACTAAAGACGGTCAACTGAATACTGTACCAGTTCAGGATACGAGCCAGCAAGAAATAGTGTCTATGACAAAAGAATTTAAGTCACAAGATCATGATATAACATTTAGCTATCCAGCTAACTGGTCTGTAGTTGAACATGTAGAGGCTGATCATACTTCCCAGTGGTACGTTTCGTATGTTGAGGTCTTAAATGCTCAGGGTAAGGTTGTCTCGTCTTTGAGTACCGGAGGAGAGGTTGGTGGATTATGTGCTGAGGATTCACCCCTTGTGCCTATTTCGACAATAACGAAAGATCCAGTCGAATTAAAAGGTGTAGGCTCGACCAACTTTGGATATACTATTGTTGAAACGGCCGTCAATAATTACGGCATTGCATTTGGCCTCCTGGAAAATGATGAGCCACATGATAACGATTTACTGCTTGGTGACGATTTAGTTAGGTGCCCTGGTATGAGTGTCAATTATCGATATTACGTCAAATCAAACGATGCGGCTTTGGGTGGAATGATTGTTGGACTTTGGTATGCCGAAGATCGACAAGAAGGTGATCCAAAAACACATCAGATATTTAAATCATCAGACGAGGCTAAGGCTTATGTAGAATCAGATGAGTTTAAGCAGATAGAGAAAATGATTAAGTCTTTGAGTATTGGTAAGTAATCATATCGCCAAGGTTGCGAAGTACGTCTATTGGCGAGAGCAGAGAAAGTACTGTTAGTATTTGTTGCTAGTGGTTCTTTCTTTAGGCAACTTCCACCGTCCACTCAATCCCATACCTATCCCTAAACATTCCAAAGTAAGTGCCCCATGGGCTTACGTCCATTGGCATTTCAATCGCTCCACCTTCGCTAAGTCCCGCAAATATCCTGTCAGCTTCTTCTCCACTTTCTGCGCTCACTGATATTTTAGACCTGTTTTCATTTTCGCTTACCGGACCGATAGCTGCTGGAACATCATTGGCTATTAATGTATTGTTACCAATTGGCAAAACAATACGCATAATTTTATCTGCTTCGTTTTCAGGAATGGGGAAATCACGACCTGCTAAATCTTTGAAGCGAATAATCTTTTCGAACTCTCCGCCAAATACAGATTTATAAAAGTTGAACGCTTCTTCGGCATTTCCGTTGAAGTTGATGTAAGGATTGATGGTTACCATAAATGATTCCTCCTTAGCGAGTAGCTAGTTATATGTATCTATCTTATCAAACCCAACCTTAACCTGCGTATTGTAAAAATAAGCATTATATGCTATAATATACATCAGTCTTTCAACTAAGATGTCCACGATACACTTGTATTTGGATTATTGCACCTTTATTCAATTCCTGGGAGGGAATAATGCCGATTTTCATCTGGGTACTTGCCGTTATCGGCTTTGTTGGCTTCGTCGCCTCAATCGTCTGGTTCTTCTGGGCCGTGCGTAACCAGGCAAAGCTCGAGTTTCCGCTTATCGCCCATCTCATCGCCTCAATCGTCGTCGCACTGTTGGCAATCGCCCTGAGTGCCGGCACCCTGTTCTGGCTCTACGGAACCGCTCCGGGTCAGCGCGAGCTGAAGAGCTTCGCATCGGAAACCAGCGGCGGCTTGTCGCGAGTTGTGAAGGTGTATGACCTTCAGGGAGACCTGATTGACACCTACGAAGGCACGTTCGACATCCAGGAGGACAGCTCAAAGGTGTTCTTCGATCTCCCTCAGGAAGACGGTTCGACTAAGCGCGTTCAGATTTACAACGCCACGGTCATCGTCGAAGAGCAGTAAAGACCACCATGGGGTGCGTCGAGTCTATGGTGAAAACCTTGCTCGATGCACCCCTCTTTAATTAAAATCCATAATTACAACATGCAATCAGTCAGGCTATTCAACATCTATAACATTTTCACGATTCGGCGCTGGCTTGTAAGGCACCACTAGCCACAATATTACGTACGGTATAAAACCTGGAAAGCCACCAGGGAGTAGCAATATGACAAAAATTATACGAACAATTGTCGGGTCGATTTTGAAGTATTCGGCAAGTCCGCCACAAACACCGGCAATTTTTCTATCAGTTGTTGAGCGATAAAGTCTTTTCATATAATAATTATAGCAATTACGTAACAATTCTTACGATATCTGTAGTAACAATTGTTTATAATTAAAAAATGACTAACGACCCAATTATTGTTTGGTTCCGTGGCGACCTGCGTATCCACGACCATCCTGCTTTAGCGACTGCCTTAAAAGATACATCAACAATTGTCCCAGTATTTATTTTTAATGACGATTTAATTTCGGGTAAGTTCTCAAGCTCTAACCGAACACGGTTTTTATTAGAATGTCTTGAAGACCTTAAACAATCACTTCAGAAATTAGGCGGTGATTTAGTTATTCGTCATGGCGACGCATCAACTGAATTATTAAAATTAGCAGAAGAGACTGGCGCTAAGGCTGTGTACTATACGGCAGACTATTCACCGTTTGCAATAAAACGCGATAAAAAAGTTGAAGAAGTTTTAAATAATGCTCAGCTTACACCGCGCTCATTTGGTGGAAAGTTAGCGGTAAGTTCTGTTCAAAAATTAGTTACAAAAACTAATACGCCGTATAAAGTATTCACTCCTTTTTGGAGAGCGTGGGCGCAAGTTGAACGTCGTGATGTGGCTACATCACCTAAAACGATTTCGTTACCGAAAGTTGCAGTAGGTACTCTACCTAAATTGACTGATATTATTACCAACGACAATTTGTCAGACCATGCAGAAAAAGGTGGTGAGACTGAAGCTCGAGAACGCCTGAAAAAATTCTTAGATGGTCCAATTGACGACTACAAAATAACTAACAATGATTTAGGTGTCGACGGTACATCGCATCTAAGTCCGTATCTTCATTTTGGCTGCCTAAGTGTGCGCGAGATTGAAACAATGCTTCCACCAAGTCAAGGCGCTGACGCATGGCACCGTCAACTTGCATGGCGTGAATTTTATTATTATGTACTCCTTCATTTCCCGCACCCCAAACTAGAATTTCAAGAACGCTATAGGGGCATGACGTGGGTGCAAAGCTCTGAATTGCTGAATGCTTGGAAGGAGGGTAGGACAGGCTATCCAATCGTAGACGCAGCAATGCACCAGCTAAAGAATGAAGGTTGGATGCATAACCGTGCGCGCTTAATTGTTGGATCATTCTTAATAAAAGACTTAGGAATCGATTGGCGAGAAGGCGAAAAGCACTTTATGCAGTGGCTTATTGATGGCGACATGGCAAACAATAACGGCAACTGGCAGTGGATTGGGAGTGTGGGTGTTGACCCTGCGCCGTTATTTCGTAGACTCTATAACCCTTCGAGCCAACAAGCTAACTACGACGAAAAGGGTATTTATGTTCGCACCCATCTTCCTGCCATGAAGAACGTCCCCGACAAATATTTAGGTAAACCTTGGGAGATGAGCGACGAACTGCAGCAAAAAGCAGGCTGTGTGATTGGGAAAGATTATCCGGCGCCAATTGTTGACCACAAAGAAGCACGTGAGTTAACAATTGAAAGGTATAAGGCATCTTCATGAAACCAGGAGATTACGTCGCGTGGAAATGGGGCAATGGTTTAGCTGAAGGAATAATAAAATCTATTCATACCGAGCCGACGACAATAACAAGTAAAGGCAAACTTGTGAAACGTAACGGAACCAGCGACAATCCCGCTATTGTTATCAAACACAAATCTGGCAACGATGTTTTAAAGTTAACGAGTGAAGTGCAGGTAACGAGTGACAAATGATAATGTGAAACATTTTTGTTATACTTACTATATAAATAACGACCAACAACAGAGGAGTGTATATGAATCGTAAATGGCTAATTCCAGGAATCATCATTGGTGTTATTGTGCTCATTGCTGCAATCGTTATCGGCGGATATAACGGACTAGTTGGACAACGTGAGAGTGTGAATAAATCATTCGCGAACTTGCAATCTCAATACCAACGACGGGCTGACCTTGTACCGAACCTTGTAAACACCGTGAAGGGTGCTGCAAACTTCGAGCAAGAAACATTAACAGAAGTTACTGAAGCGCGTGCGAAGGCAACCAGTATTACTCTTGATGCAAGCACTGCAACCCCAGAACAACTTGCGCAGTACCAAGAATCACAAGGTGAATTAAGCCAAGCACTTGGCCGATTACTTGCTGTCACTGAAAACTACCCAGAGCTTAAGGCTGTACAAGGTTTTCAAGATTTACAGGTCCAACTAGAGGGTACTGAAAACCGAATCTCGGTTGCGCGAAATGACTTCAATGAAGTTGCATCTACGTACAATGCTCGTATTCAAACTTTCCCAACAAACATCACTGCAGGTATTTTTGGCTTCGATAAGTTCACCTACTTTGAAGCTGAAGACGGTGCTGAAAATGCTCCAGACGTAAACTTCGAATAAACGAAAGAGTTATATGTTTTCAAAATTCGTTCGATTAGGGTTGATTGTTATCGCTCTCGGTTTTGTCGCCGCTGGGTTCGTTACCCTGACGGCCGTTGCTTTGAGTGTTCCGCCTAAACCAACGGATATGCCAATTGTTGATCAAACTAATACGCTCTCCGCTGAACAGAAGGCGACGTTAGCTGAACAAATTGCTGCTGAACGAACCAAATCGGGTAATCAAATTGCCATTGTAATCGTGCCTTCGATTGAGAACGGTTCTATCGAAGAGTATTCACTCGATATTGCTCGTGAATGGGGCATTGGTACTGCCGAGAATAATAATGGTGTATTGCTGTTGATTGCTAAAAACGACCGCCTACTTCGTATTGAAGTGGGTACTGGCCTCGAAGGTGCGCTGACTGACGTGCAATCCGGGCGCATTATTCGTGATGATATTCGACCACTATTCCAACAAGAGAAATACTTTGAAGGTGTGCAAGCTGGGCTGACGAGTATTATTGAAGCAATCAATGGTGAGTATATTCCAACAACAACAGCTACCGAACCTGTGCGGCTTCCGTGGGAACTAATATTTGGCTTTGGCTTTTTGATATTCTCCTGGCTCGGTTCAATACTTGCACGAACAAAGAGCTGGTGGGCTGGGGGAGTTATTGGTGGTGCAAGCGGTGGTATTTTAGGACTCCTTGCGGGTTCGTTAGTTTTTGGAATTATTGGTGCTGGGGCGTTGGCTATTATCGGATTGCTACTTGATAAGGTTGTGTCAGCAAATTACCAATCACACGCAGGACGCGGTGATAAGCCAAGCTGGTGGGCAGGTGGCGGATTTCTGGGTGGCGGTGGTCCTCGTGGCGGTGGTGGGTTTGGCGGCTTTGGTGGTGGAGGATTCGGTGGCGGTGGCTCGAGTGGTAGCTGGTAAGTATATCTGATATTATATCTGCATGAATATGTCACACGCTGAACGCCGACAAATCGAAAACGAAATGATTTTTAGGCGTATCAATGAAAAAGTTGGTACCGATTTAGGTGTGTTGGATGCCATGCACGTTGCTGACGGACACTTTGATTTAGTGCGCGACGACAACCTCGAACTGCATTTTAAATGCGAATGCTCAGACGAAAATTGTACTACTCGCATTCCAATGCTGTTGACTGATTATCAGCAAATTCACACTGACCGAAATACCTTTATTGTCATACCAAACCACCAGGTTGACCCAATTGAAAAAGTTATTAAAGAAATGCCAGGCTACAACGTGGTGAAGAAAAATAATTCTACGGATGAACCTTCGGATACTTTGAATGTTACGACAATAAACAATTCTTAGAAGCGTTTTACAGAGATAACTGATACAATAGAACAGTGAAAAATGAACTCTCTGAAATTATTAAACAGTTGTACGATATTGATATCGAACCTGTCGTGTCCCGTCCAGACCCTAAGTTTGGTGACTTAACGTCAAACGTTGCTTTGCAGCTCTCTGCGAAGGTAGGTGACAATCCACGAAATGTTGCACAGAAAATTGTTGAACTATTAACCGAAAAAGGCCTGTATAAGGAAGTTTCTATAGCCGGTCCTGGTTTTATTAATGTATTTCTCAATGACGATGCGTTGCTTGCGAATACAAAGCGAAGCCCGGAAAAGTATTTTGAAAACCAATCGATTGTGTTTGAATACAGCTGCCCGAATGCTTTCAAAGAACTGCACACTGGCCACCTTTACCAAACTATTTATGGTGACATCGCTGCAAGGTTAATGCTGATTGGTGGCGCAAAGTTACAACGAACGAGCTTCGGTGGTGACGTTGGACTGCACGTTGCAAAATGTTTATTTGGAATGGTAACTGAACTTGGCGGTGAGCACCCTGAAAAGCTCGCTGAAATTGATACTGACCCATTCGCTCGATCTCAGTGGATTAGCCAACGATACGTGCAAGGTGCAAAAGCGTACGAAGAAGACGCTGGTGCAAAGACGGTTATTGATGAGCTAAACAAAACAATCTACGGTTTCCACGATGGTTTTGATGCCGATTCGCCACTTGCGAATATTTACTGGACCACTCGCCAATGGAGTTACGATTACTTCGACGCATTCTACAAACTAATTGATGTGAAAGCTATGCGCTATTATCCTGAAAGCCAAACTGCACCTGTTGGTTTGAAGGTTGTAAAAGAACAGCTCGAAAAAGGCGTACTGAAAGAATCTGACGGCGCTGTTGTATTTGAAGGCGACGAAACGAAACACCTCCATACCCGTGTATTTATTACCTCAAAAGGTTTGCCAACATACGAAACAAAGGACATTGGGGTTATTTGGCTTGAAAAAGAAGATTACGGATTTGACCACCGTTACATTCTTACCGGTAACGACCAAAAAGACTACATGCGCGTTGTATTCGCGGCTGCTGAAGCGTTCCAGCCTGAACTTATCGGCACTATGACACATATGACGAACGGAACGGTGAAATTTGGCGATGGCCAGAAGATGAGTTCACGCCTTGGTAATGTTACCCGTGCAACTGATGTGCTTGATATTGTTCGTGAAAAAATTGAACAACTGGTTGACGACCCTCGCCTTGTCGATGCTGTTACGCTCGGTGCTGTGAAGTATGCCTTTGCGCGTTATAGCCTTGGTGGCGATATTGCCTTTGATATCGAAGAGACAGTTAGCCTTACAGGAAACTCTGGCCCGTACTTACAATACTCACACGCTCGTGCACGTCGTATTCTTGAGAAAATCGATTACGCAATTGAAGAACCGAAAGTTATTCACGAAGAAGACAGGGTATTGTTACGTAAACTAGGTGAGTACGTAGAAGTTGTCTCACAAGCTGTACAACACTTAGAACCGCACCATATTTGTAACTATCTGTTTGAACTCGCACAAGAATTTAACCGTTACTATGAAAAGAATAAAGTGATTGGTAGCGAAGAAGAAGCACACCGTGTTAGCCTGGTTAAATTGTATGCAGATACGATTGCAAATGGCCTCGGTATCCTTGGCATTGAAGCTCCAGATTCAATGTAATATACGTGCTGAATAAGCACAAGAATGATACTATATAGGCACTATGCCTAACAAACCAAAAGCTAAAAAATCTCACAAAACGTTATTTGAATTTATCCGTTATAACTTATCGGGTGGTATTCAATTCGGATGGCAATACCTTTTCTTCTTTATCCTTGGCCCAGGCGCTGCGCAGCTTACTTTAGGTGAGACTGCTTTCACAATTGGTTCAAGCTACGTTATTTATTTCGTATTAAGTAAGCAATGGGTATTTGCTAATAATGGCAAACGCAAAACCAGCGGAGAACTTGTCCGCTTCGCTGCCCTTATGGCAACAAACTTAGCGCTTAATATATTCGTTTTGAACTGGTTGAACGGGCTTGGTATTTTACCGTATGTTTCTCAGTTGGTTATTTCACTCTTCCTGACTGCTTGGAATTATGTCTGGTTGAAATTCTGGGTATTCCCGAGCAATAAAGTTAAATAGCGCTCATTTACACTAAATTGTTATAATAGGTATGAATACATATGTCAAAATACACTCGTATCAAATCCTATAGTCCAAAACGAACCGCCAAGGTGGTCCGAAAACCCGCTAAAAAACTGAATCCAGTGAGCGGCTTCTTCGTTGGTCGCTATAAATGGTTCAAGAGGCTCAGCAAGCCTAAAAAAGCGCTCGTTATTGGTGGTCCGATATTAGCTTTCCTTATTTTGACCCCTATCTTTACCTATGTGTACTTTGCGAGTGCAATTTCTGACCCTGACCGTTTGATGAACTACAACAATACTGGTGTAGTGTTGCTTGATAAGAATAACGAAGCGTTTTATAGCTTCGGTACGGCCGATCGCGGTGAACGTCTTGGCCTCGATAAGATTTCCGACTATACCGAAAAAGCGCTGGTTTCCGCAGAAGATAAAAACTTCTACAAGCATGGTGGATTTTCATTTATCAGTATCTTGGGTGCGTTGTATGCCAACTTGCTGAGTGGCGATGCAACGGGCTACGGTGGTTCAACCTTAACCCAGCAGTTAGCAAAGAATACGTTGCTTTCAAATAACCAAACAGTACTGCGAAAATACCAAGAACTTACCGTCGCGTTGGCAATTGAGCAAAACTATAGCAAAGACGACATTCTCGACCTATATCTGAACTCTGTTTATTACGGCGAAGGTGCGTTTGGTATTGGTGCAGCTGCGAAGGCCTACTTTAATAAATCCGCTGCTGAGCTCGACCTTGCGGAAAGTGCGATGCTTATTGGAGTTTTGCCGGCACCATCAAGCTACTCACCAATTTCTGGAAATATTGAATACGCCAAAGAGCGCCAAGCGACCGTATTAAGCCGCATGGTTGATAATGGAGTTATTACACAGGCTGAAGCTGATGCTGCAAAAGCACAGGTATTGGCATACGCTGCGCCAAGTGACGGTATTAATAACACCGCACCACACTTTGCTGAAATGGTCCTAAGCGAACTCTACGACAAGTACGGGGAAGAGCGCGTGACACGTTCTGGATTCCGAGTTACAACAACGCTTGATATGAACTTACAGAAATCTGCTAACGATGCTGTTGCAAAGCAAATGGCTTTTATCCAACGTAATGGCGGCTCGAATGCATCAGTCGTCGCGATTGACCCTACGACTGGTGAGTTACGAGCCTTAGTTGGAAGTTCCGATTATAACAACGTTGATTTCGGTAAGGTAAATATGGCGATTACTGCACGCCAACCTGGTTCGAGTATCAAACCACTGTATTATGCCGAGGCTATGCAAAAAGGACTTATCTCCCCAGCGACAATCCTTGATGACAAGCGAACTGACTTCGGTGGATATGTTCCGCTGAATGCTGACCGCAAATTTAGGGGCAACGTGACAGTGCGTAATGCAATTTCACAATCTCTTAATATTCCATCAGTGCTTGTCATGCAAAAGCTCGGTGTCGCTAATTCTGTTGAAGCGTTGCAACGACTTGGCGTGAGTACCATTGACGACAAAACCGATTACGGACTTTCATTAGCGCTTGGGTCTGCTGAAGCGAAACTCACTGACATGACAAACGCCTACGCTTCGTTTGCAAATGCCGGTAACCAATACGACGTTACGACAATTACAAAAATTGATGACAAGTTCGAGAAGCAAGTTTTTAATAAAGGCACAAAAGCAGCTAAGCAGGTAATGGGTGAGAATGCTTCATTCCTTATTTCGGATATCTTAAATGATGAGACTGCACGCGCACCAATTTTTGGAACTAGTTTAAATACAAACGGTTTTGATGTTGCAGTGAAGACGGGGACAACCGACGAAGCTCGTGACGCTTGGACAATTGGGTATGCAAAACAGCTAGCTGTTGGAGTGTGGGTTGGAAATAATGATAATACACCAATGCGAAACGGTGGAGCAGGCATGGCTGGGCCAATTTGGCGCACGACTATTCAAGCCGGCCTAAAGGGACAAAAGAACCAACCATTTGTAGCGCCAGCTGGTATTGAACGCCTGACTATTTGTCGAAGTAATGGATTGATTGCAACCGGTGGAGGAACTGACGGAACCTACCAAGAGTATTTCATACGAACTGCAGCCCCATCTGGTACTTGTGATGTACCAAAACCACCAGAAGATACCGATAAAGACGGTGTGATTGACGCGAATGATAAATGTGCCGATACGCCAAGTGGCACTGAAGTTGACGAAACTGGTTGTGAGATAGAAGTTGATCCGCTCCTTGATACAGACAAAGATGGCGTGATTGATACGCTTGACCAGTGTGCAAATACTCCAGTCGGCGCAACGGTAGATGCCACGGGATGTACGGTAACTACTGGGGGCAATACGGGTACGCCAGTGCAAAACCGCGGCAACACCTCAAATTAACTCTTTGTTTGCTTAATACAAGTAACATGCTACTATTAGCATAGACACGATGCACCTCGTTCGCAGTCACGATTCAGAGGAAATTATCAGTCAACCCTTTCAGAGTTTCAGGTTGGATTTGATGAACAAAAAAGGTTCAGACAATAAACTAAATAAAGGGCCGAAATGCAAAAAATAGCTATTAAAAATATTCCATTGATCGCACTATTTGCGATTTTAACTATATTAACTGTCATTATGACTGCGACTCACCCAGTGAGCGCTGCGCAATCTACAGTTAACCTTCGAACTGCAGCACCGTTTGCGATTCTTTCCGGAACACCAAACATTACTGATGCAGGCAACTCGTCTGTTATTAATGGAAATGTTGGCCTAAGCCCTGCCACTGGTGCGGGTATCGGTTTAACTTGTTCTCAGGTTTCAGGAACAATCTACTCACCTGATGCAACGGGTCCTTTGCCTTGTCGCGTAACAAACCCACCACTTCTATTAACTGCAAAGAACAACTTAACGACTGCATATAATGATGCGGCTGGCCGTACACCACTGACAACCGTACCTACTGAACTTGGTGGCACAACACTCGTTGCTGGTGTGTACGACTCAACTTCAACAGAACTTGGTATTTCAGCTGGCGCTGGTGCACTTGTACTTGATGGCCAGGGCGACCCTTCTTCTGTGTTTATCTTCCAAGCACCATTTGAAGGTACTGGTTTAGATGTTGGTCCTGGAAGTACAGTGACACTCGTTAACGGTGCGCAAGCGTGTAACGTATTCTGGCGCGTTGATTCTGCGAACATCGACACAACAGCAAACTTTGTTGGAACTATCTTAGCCCTTAACTCAATCTCAGTTGCAAACGGTGCAACTATCGAAGGTCGTTTACTTGCCCGCAACGGTAATGTAACACTTATTAATGACACTATTACTGCACCGATTTGTGCTGGTAATGATACTGAAGATGCAACTCCTGGGCTTCCAAACACCGGTGAGATGAGCAAACACTCGAGTGTTATCTGGATTGCTACAGCACTGTTCTTCGTAACTGCAGCTTCACTCGTTGCTTACACCTTCTTTAAGAAGCGCACAAACTAGAGGCTGGCCTGTGCCAAGCCGTAAAAAACGAATTGCCCAAATAGCATTTATTGCTATTGCAGTACCACTGCTTGCGATGAGTGCGACAATTCTTATACTTGACCACATTATGCCGGAGTTCCGTGCTACACCTGCTGTCGAGAACAGGGAAGTATCTGTAGCTGTACCTGAGGCTGTTGTACGCGAGCGTGCACCAATAGTTGCAATCTCGCCACCTACTAGTATAAAAATCGATAAGATTGGCGTAGGAGCGGTTGTGCAGCCAGTTGGCTTAACTACAGACGGTAACATGGATATCGACGAGAACCCAGTAGAAGCTGCTTGGTATAAACTTGGCCCTAAACCTGGCCAAGAGGGCAGCGCTGTTATTGCTGGACATTATGGTTGGAAGAAGAATGTGCCGTCAGTTTTTAATGATTTACACACCCTTGTAGCAGGTGATGAAGTCTTAACCGTAGGTGAGGATGGAAAGGTGATGACATTTGTTGTGACTCGCCTTGCTACCTATGCTCCTGACCAAGATGCAACGAACGTATTTAGGTCAGACGATGGCAAAGCTCATTTGAATTTAGTGACCTGCCAAGGCTCTTGGAATAATTCGGTGCGGACGTATTCGGAGCGGTTGGTGGTGTTTACTGACCTTGTTAATTAAGACCTCTGCTTACCAGGTTCAATAGAAGTCTCATGGTATAATTTAGTGAATAAGGATTTAGAGATTGTGTTTAAGAAAATAGTTAATATTGCAGCAATTATACTACTGCCTATAGTTTTTATTGTAGGTTCTTTGCACATTACTACTGATTTCACAGACAGTCGCCATGTAGGTCCCGATGAAGAAATGCGTTACTTTATGCCAGAATTTATCTTGGAAAATCATCGACTGCCGACAGGTTACGAGACTGAAACATGGGGCAACTGGTCGTATGGCTTTTACCCACAATTTCTGGGCGCAATTGTTAGTACGGGCTTCATGGCAGTCGTATCTATATTCTCTAATGATACTGATTCGTTGATTCGCGCCGCTCGGTTAGCGAGTGTTGTTTTTGGAACTATAGCAGCTATATTCGTAAGAAACACAGCAAGATTAATATTTAACAAGCATAAACATAGAGATGCTATGAGTAACTTAGCAATGTTATTATTTGCACTATGGCCTCAAGTGGCGTTTTTATCCTCATACACCAACAACGACATAGTTGGACTTGCGGGTGTATCTATTATTCTATATGCCTGTGTGCATGCATATAGAAACGGTGTAAAGTACAGCAATGCGCTGTATTACGCTTTAGGTGCTACTGTCGCAATGTTAGGTTATTTAAATTCTTACGGCTTTGTATTAATTGGGTTTGTATTCCTACTTACTCTTCTATTGAAGAGTAAAATGGCTAACAAGGCTTTTGTACTAAAATATTTATTAATTTCATTAGGCATAACGGGACTATTAGTCCTTCCATTTTTAATTAGGAATGCGATTCTGTACGATGGTGACATTTTCGGCTTAAATACCTTCCGTAGTGAATACCTGCGTTGGCTTGCTGAAGGTGGTTTCCCTATGCAAAGTCCGTATATGGGTGGAATATATTCATTATTTGTCGACACTCGATGGTTGATAGACACCGTAAACTCATTTATCTTTGGATATTTCGCTAGTTGGGGTAGGGGCGTTGGCAGTGTTCAGTATTGGCCTTACTATTTGATACTAGCCGTAACATCAGTAGCCGCCATATTTGCGTATAAAAATTCTCGTAAAAATATAACTAAGAAAATGTTGATTGCATTTGTCGCTGCAGGCTGTGCAATTACAGTGGTTATAAGTTTATATTACACATTAAAAATAGACTATCAGCCTCAGGGTAGGTATGTGATATACCTAATGATACCTCTAGTTATCGGTATGATATATGGTGTTAACTACCTAATCGAAAAGATTATTCAACCAAAGTATCGAGTTTTGGTTATATATTGCCTATGCGCTATGTATGGCTTACTGTATTTCTCGGTAGTTTATCCAACCCTATTGGCTTAGAGAGGGTTGAAAGACCAGATCTGCGCTTCTGATACGTTGAGTGTATAAAGCTGTATTTTTGTTCCGTTTGTTGCGGTATTACCACCCGTTACGTCTAAGGTTTTTGAACCGTTGCAGGCTGAGGCGAGACTATATGTAGCATTTCCATTGTCGATTACTTGCCATTGTTGGGCACAAGTATTATTGCTGTCCCAAATTTGTATGCTTGTCCCGTTAATAATGTCACCATTGTTAACGTCCAGAACTTTACCACTAGCCTTGTTTGATACCTTAAATATATTTCCTTGTAGCAATGTAAATTGCCATTTTTGAGCATCGGTATTATTACCATCCCAAATTTGTAACCTTGTTCCATTAGTGGTCCTGCCATCGGCTATATCTAGAAACTTGCGAGATGAATTTGAGAGTGAATAATCTCCAGCGACTATACCAATGTCTGCAACTTTTGTTAGGTTCCATTTCTGGGCATCAGTGTTGTTGCCGCCCCACACCTGTATTTTATTGCCAACAGCGTTGACGCTACCGTCAACTACGTCCAGAACGTATCCATAGCAAGCAGACTGTATGGTATATGATCCACCTTGATTGCTTTTGAGAATCCAACTTTGAGAACAGTCTAAACTGCCAGATTTCGACTCGATTCGAGATCCTGCAAGCTCGCCATTATTATTTACTGCAATATAGGTATTAGAGGATTGGTTACGAATTCGATAGGTTCCATCTGCTTGTCTGTGGAATTGCCAGGTTTGAGTGCTGTTATTCAGGTCGCCAGATATTTGAATAGAGGCATCTGTTGTAGATGGGCTCATTTTAAGGTTGGAAGAAACAGCGACTTTGTAGTAACCGTTGGCTAATTCTGGAGTGCCCTTCGAGATTAATGACCATTGTTGAGCGTGGCTGTAGTTACGACTGTACATTTGTAGTTTTGTTGAGTTTCCAAAATTACCCCCACTTATATCAATAGCCTTTCCTGAACAAGCATTAACAAATGCAAGGTTGGGTCCTACACTTACTGCTGCCCATTGTTGTGCGCAACCACCGTTATTATCATAGATTTGAACTGCTGCACCATTTGCTAATGAAGCATTTGATACGTCAAGATATCTACCAGAGCCAACATTTTTAATCATATAATAGCCGTTGTTTAATCGTGTAGTTTGCCAAAGTTGTGCTGTTGTACCGTTGGTATCGTATATTTGAGCGCGAGTTCCGTTGCCTGTACCACCACCGGCTACATCAATAGAGCGGCCAGATGCTGGATTTTTAATGGTATACGTATTATCGGGGATGTATACAGAACTTTTTGGTACTGTTGGACTGCCAAACCAATCATTGTAAATGCGCCAAAAATTCCTATTTCCGTATGCGCTACATCCGTCACCGGTACCGTACATATTGCTTAAGGCTGCTTGGTTTGGCTGATATGGTGTGTAGTTATAAAGACCGGCAGTTGCATAGGTGCTTACATAGACGCTGGTTGAACCACAAGAAGGTGCATTAGCTTGAAATGAAATTGTATTGTTTTGGAAAGGTTTGTATCGATATGAGTTCGAGTTATCTTTATATAGTTTGAATTGGCGAGCCGAATTCATCATCTGGTTATAGAAACCTTCGTATTGTGGGTCACAAGGGGCAGTGTCGGGGCATCCGTAACCCATAGGGTTTCGGAATTGCTTCGGTAAAGGCCATGAATCTTTCAATAAGTTGAGGGACTCTTTTTCTAAGGTGACAAGAAGAATTTTCGGACTAATATTATATGTAGTAGCTGCATTTTTTATAATCTGAGCTGAGCTGATTGCGCCATTTGGAATAACGTTTGTTGATAAGTTATTGATATTTTGGTCACTGCGAGGCACCTGGTAGTAATCTTTTAGACATACATAAGCAGGACCTGGCCAACCACGAGATGCAGCGTATTGAGCATTTGTCATCGAGCTGTTATACATTTTTGTTCCATTTGTATCGCAGCTTGGAACTTTTTCATTCATAAAAGCTTGAATCTCTTGAACGGTCATTGTATTTCCGTTGTAGAATATATCGTCGTCAATAATTCTGCCTGCTTGCCAGTCGGCTCCAGAAACTAGGGCATCTGCATCAGGACTTATCTTAGAAGATAGAAGAAGTATACCTGCAAGAACAACAAGGAAGGCCACGACAAGTAGACTATTATTTTTTATTCGGGTGCTCATGCGGACTGGTGTCATTGAACGGTAATTTTCCTTTCAGCTACTATCTGGGTGTCTCCCGTATAGAAACGGAAGGTAGCCGTCCATTCACCGAGAAATGAAAACTCAGATTCTGGTATTTGAATTGGGCCACAGACTGATTTGCTATCGACTTGAGTTGGTGCTGCTGTTCGGGTTACGGGTCGGTCGCTAGTGTTTGTGAAGGTGATTGAACAAGAGCCGTCTGCTGAGTTGGTATTTACTTCACCGGTAAAAGTTATAAAACCATCTGCTTGTGAAAGCTTTGTAAAAGTTGCTACCAGTGTTTGGTTAACAGGGATTTCGTCAGTAGTTTGGTCTGTTCCTTCGTCTGTGTCATCTTTAGTGCCAGGATTCGTTGTCGTGTCTTCAGGGTCTGAAGTTTGTTGTTGCTCTTCTTGTGAAGTTGACTCGAGTGGCTGCCAACCAAGAATAGACCCTTTAAAACCAATAAGGTAAATTAACCCGACTACGATAATTGTTGCGATAATACAAATTGTCGCAATGATTTTTTTTGAGTTGGCTGAGCGTTGTGTTTGTTTAGTAATTTTCATGGTGCAAGAATCAATCTATGTACTTATATACTATTTCCTTTATTTTACCATAAGTGCTTTAAAGCGAAAAGGTATTTAAATTATGAACTATTTGCAATACCGTCTAGAATAAGAATTAAGTAACACAAAAAATAAACGGCGGAGAATCAAATGCTGAAATACTACTACAAAACGACCGATTCCAAGAAACTTGAAGAACTCGATACGTTCAAAAAAGGTGTCTGGGTATATGCCGAGAACCCTTCGCAAGACGAAATCGCAACACTTATCAACACGCACAAACTTGATGAAGGGCTTGTTTCCGACGCATTAGACGAAGATGAAATGCCTCGTTTCGAGCGCGATGGGGAACTGGTGTATATTTACGTGCGTGCAGCAATTGCGCTTCCTGATGGCGCGTTTGATACACTTCCACTCCTCATTGTGTACGGTCCAGAAGCTATTATTACTATTAGCCTTCGTAAGCTTCCACACTTTGCGCCGTTCTTTGGAAACAAACTTGAATTTAATACAACTCACCGAACACACCTTATGCTGGAAATCTTAAATCAGTTTGCTGAGCAGTATGATAAATACATTACAACTACGAGCAAGCAAATTAAGATTGTTCGAAACCGTTTGCGCGGCCATGAAATTCGCAACAAAGACTTTATTGATTTTGTAACAATTGAAGATGAGATTAACGAATTCCTTGCAGCACTTCTCCCCGCAAGTGCAACGTTGCGTCGCATGAAGTTAGGCCGTAGCATCAATTTGCAAGAAGAAGACATGGACCTAATTGAAGACCTTGAGCTTAGTATTACGCAGTCTATTGAGACCTGTCGTTCTAATACGAAATCAATTATTAACATTCGCCAAGCCTATAGTTCAATTAGCTCGAATAACCTAAACCGTTCAATTAAAATTCTTACCATTGTTACTGTTATGATTACGCTGCCGAACATTTTCTTCAGTATGTACGGCATGAATATTAAATTGCCATATGCTGATGCTGAGTGGGCTTTCGGTGCATTATTTGCTGTCGTGGGTATAGTTCTCGTACTTTCATATATTGTTTTAAAGCGTAAACGCGTTATTTAGTGATATAATTCACCAATGATAACAGCCCAAAACTTAACAAAAAAATACGGTAATAAAGTAGTTGTTAATGACATTTCATTTGTTGTTGAAGACGGTAAGATAACTGGGTTTCTTGGCCCGAACGGTGCCGGTAAATCAACAACAATGCGTGCAATGCTTGGGCTCGATAATGCCCAGGGCTCTACATTGTTTGATGGTCAACCACTTAGTAGTTACCCGCAACCATCTCAAGTTGTTGGTATTTTGCTTGATGCGAAGTCATTCCACCCAAAGCGAACTGCACGCAATCACTTAAAGGTATTGGCACAAGCGAGTGGAATTCCAGAGTCTCGTGTTGATGAAGTACTGACACTTGTTGGGCTTCAAGATGTCGCTAACCAAAAACCAGGCAAGTTCTCACTTGGTATGGCGCAGCGCCTTGGTATTGCGACAGCAATTTTAGGACAACCAAAACACCTTATTCTAGATGAGCCTGCAAACGGCCTTGACCCAGAGGGTATCCATTGGTTGCGAGACTTCTTGCACTCGTACGTTACAACAGGTAATAGCGTTCTTATTTCGAGCCACCTTCTGAGTGAAATGCAGCTTATGGCGCACAACCTTGTGATTATTGGTAAGGGATCGTTGATTGCAAGCCAATCTATGGAAAGCTTTATTCAATCAGCAAGCACTGGTGCTGTATTTGTTCGTACGACTGACCTAAATGCACTTTCTGCTGCACTTACACAACAAAAAGTTACTTGGGCTGCTGAACGAAACGGCTTGAAGGTTTCAGGTGTTACATCTGACCAGGTGAGTGCATTCTTGTTCCAACTTGGTATGCCAGTGCTCGAACTTGCGGCCGAAAACGTGTCACTTGAAGATGCATTCTTGAAAATGACTTCTGGCGCACAAGAATATCGTGCCGTCACACCAACCGATACGACACCTGGAGGACAAGCGTAATGTTACAACTACTAAAATCTGAAGTAACGAAAATCCTCACACTTCGTTCGACCTATATTATTGCTGGTGTACTTGTTTTACTTGCAGCCTTAGCCGGTTTTATAACCGCCGGTTTGGGTATGCCGGGAACCACCAACGTTCCTGCGAGCCCTACTATTTTTGAAAACGCTATCCATAGCGTGCTCAGCCTTTGTATTGGGATTATTGCGATTGTCACCTCGTTCTCAATTGTGAATGAATACCGACACAACACTATTGCTTACACGGTTACGGCAAGCCCAAGTCGTATTAAGGTCTTCTTCGCTAAAGTTATCGTTGCAGCGGCTTATGGCCTTGCATTAGGCCTTGTGCTTTCAATTGTGGCTGTTATTGCCGCAACTATCACACTCGCAGTGAACGGACACTCTGTTAGTGGGCAAGAGCTTAACTTTGGCAGTATGTTTATACACCTTGGTTTATATGTACTATTCTACTCACTTGTCGGTGTAGCGCTTGGGTTTATTCTTAGAAACATCGTCATTTTGATTGTTATCATTTTTGCACTGCCAATTGTTGAAAACCTTTCAAGCTTACTTCTTAAAGAGAATTCACAGTACCTGCCATTTACATCTATCGGTTCAATATCGGCAACAGGTGAAGCTGCGGCAAGTGCTGGGGTAGTAATTGTTGCTATCGTTTACGTGCTTGGATTACTTGGCGCTGGATTGTTCTTGTTTATTAAACGCGACGCGTAATAGTATGCTCACTCGTTCATTCTGGTTATACTAATAGGTATAACTTATGAATGACTCTAATATACCTCCTCGACGTGGCCAGATCCGTTCGAATCCACGGACGCTACAATCTGTTCGTGCTACCGCACCGTTACCGCCACCTGAGGTAGTGTTTACTGTTTCTGAAAAAACTCGAAAAGATCTTTCTAAAGCTGCTGCTAAGGCGATGTTATTGTCGCGGGCTATTCAGGCAAAACAACCGGTGAAAGAAAAGCGCAAAGTTGACCCACGACAAATTGCTTTTATTATTTTGGCACTCCTTTTATTGGCTGCAATTTGCTACATAGGGTTTGATACTTGGAGAATTAACAATAGAGACCAGGCGACGAACGAAGTGACTACTTCTGCAAATATTTCTGCCGATGACCGTCAATCGCAAGAGGGTACTGATAGAAACCCGTTACCTAGAAATGCGCTCGACGATTACAAAGTAGCGGCGGAATTGCCAAGAGCTTTATATATAAACAAAATTGGTGTTGCTGCGCGCGTGCTTCCTATGTCGCTCAACTCCGACAATAGTATTCAGGCACCAATCAATATATTTGATTCTGGTTGGTACACAGGAAGCGTAAAGCCTGGCGAAGACGGCGCAATGTTGATTGATGGCCACTCAACGACGGATAGGCGAGCGTTGTTTGGCAAGCTCGATATGCTTGCTATAGGTGACACTGTAGAACTAGAAAAAGGCGATGGTGCAAAACTGACGTATAAAGTGGTCTATAAAGAAACCGTTGATAAAGACGCTGTTGATATGAAGAAGGCGTTGCGTCCTTACGGGAATGCACAACGCGCTCTGAATTTAATTACTTGTAGTGGTGCTTGGAACGATGCTGAAAATACACTGGCTAAGCGCACACTTGTATACACGGAGCAAATTTAAAATTGGCAATGTCGGCAACGATTTTCTATCTTAGTGATACGAGTTTGATAATAAAAATAGCGGCAGGCTAGGCGAGGTTATCACTACCGTCAGTCGAATCTTTAAATACGCTCATTAAAACTACTGTTCCAAGAGGCTACACTTATGTGTATTATTGATGAAGAATGTCTAAAACTCAAAGTAATAACTCGGTTCTAGATTTCGAAGAACTCTTCCGTTCACTTGGAACGGCTTATATTGTATTTGATGTGAACGACCCTACCTTCACGGTAATCGAAGAAAACCAGGCGCATGCTGATATCGCTATGGTAGAACGAAAAAATGTTATTGGAAAACCTGTTTTGGAAGCTTTTCCAGACACGTCTGAAGAGTATGTTACAAAGGGCGAAAGCCGGCTTATCACCTCAATTCGTAAGGTAATTGCCACCGGCAAACCTGATATGATGCAAGATTTAAGTTACGACCTCAAAGATAAACATGGCGTACTTACAACAAAATTCTGGGAAGTAACTCACTACCCTGTTTTTAAGGATGGAAAAGTAACAGCCGTATGTCAGCAAACAAAAGATATTACGGAGACAGTTGCTGCACGCCATGAGTTAACCGTTGCACAAGACCAACTGGAGCAAGCGCTCGCGTATAGTGAAGTTGGAACGTGGATGTGGAACCTCAATCAAGATATTGTGATTGCAGATAAGAACCTCGTAAAACTTTTCGGTATTGGCGACGGAACAACACAAATGGAAGTGCCACTACGAAAACTTATAGCTTCAATTCACGCCGATGATGTGGATAGGGTTGTGAAGACTATCACTGAAGCGATTGAAGATAAAACAATCCAATACGAAAGTGAATACAGGACGTACGACCTTAATGGTAACGTTCGCTGGTTATTGGCACGTGGACATGTTGAGTACGACGATACCGGTAAGGCGTTACGATTCCTCGGGTTGGTCGTAGACATTACAGAACGTAAATTAACTGAGAACAATCTTCATATATTAGCAAAGGCAAATACGCAGTTCCCAGCCTCAATTGGCTACAAGCAGGCACTGGATTCAATCGCCTCAATGATTGTACCGAGTGTTGCCGACTGGTGTTCGATTGAAATTTTAGAAAATGGCAAAATTGAACAGGTTGCGATTGCTCATAAGGATGCAAAAAAAGTGAAGTGGGCAAAAGAGCTCCGCGAAAAACAAGGCGAAATAGACGTGAATGCGCCAAACGGTAGTTCGCGAGTAATTCGTACGGGTGAAGTTGAGCATATGTCAGTTATTACAGATGATATGTTAGTTGCGGCTGCGAAAAATAAAACAGAACTAAAACTTTTACGCGACATCGGTTTCCATTCAATTATTATTGCTCCGCTTAAAATTGACGGTAAGACTATCGGTGCTATTTCATTTGTATCGACAGATTCTCATAGGCACTACGACGAGAATGACGTAGAGATTGCCCAGGCACTTGCTAACCGAGCAGCTTTGGCTGTTTATAACGCAAACCTTTTCCAGGGCGCGAGTTTGGAAATTAACGAACGCAAAAAACTTCAAGATCAATTAGTTAAATTAAATTCCGCACTTGAGGAGCGCGTTAAAGAGCGTACCTTAGAGTTAGAGAAGACCAACGAAGGCCTGCAAGCTGAAATCGAGCGACGCCACAAATTAGAGCGTCAGCGAGTGAAACATTATATCGATTTGAATAAGGCGAAGGATGAATTTATTTCTCTGTCCTCACACCAGCTTCGTACCCCTGCAACTGGAGTAAAGCAGTACTTAGGTATGGTGCTTGAAGGTATGGCTGGTGAAATGAATGAAACGCAACAAACTTTCTTGCAAAAAGCATATGAGAGCAATGAACGACAATTGACGATTGTGTCTGACCTATTAAAAGTTGCGCAGGTTGATGCTGGTAAGGTTCGGTTGCGCCAGGAAACCGTAGATATTTCGGTGCTTCTACACGACGTCATTAAAGAACAGCAAAACACCTATGCAATGCGTAAACAAAACGTAGAATTTACTGAACCATCATTCGATGCGACTGCTTTTGTAGACCCTGACAAAATAAGAATGGTGCTTGAGAATATGATTGATAATGCTAGTAAATATTCTGATCCGGGCAAGACAGTGAGAGTAGCAGTTTTAGACGAAGGCGACTCGTTAGTTGTTACTATTAAGGATAGCGGCGTGGGTATTGCCCCTGACGACTTGAGTAAATTATTTGAGAAATTTAATCGTATTCACAATCATTTATCAAACCACGTAGGTGGAACCGGCCTTGGACTTTACTGGGCAAAGAAGGTAGTTGACCTACATGGTGGTATTATAAAAGTAACGTCAGTTCCCGACGAGGGATCGACCTTTAGCGTATGTTTACCAAAAAATGGAGTATCGAGTGAAAAATAAACCCACCATATTAATTGTTGAAGATGACATTGCGCTGAACGAAGCGTATATGACAATTTTAAAAACTACTTATTCAGAAGTGTTTACTGCCTTTAATGGCGAAGAGGCGCTTCAAGTAGCTGAACAACACAACCCTGGTATTATTTTCCTCGATTTGCGCATGCCTGTTTTAGACGGCATTGGTTTCTTGGAAAAATACCAACCCAAAGAGAAGCACCCCGATGTGTGTATTGTTGTTTTCTCTAATTACGACATGCAAACGGAAGTTGATAAGGCCTACGAGCTTGGCGCTGAACGCTACGTATTGAAAGCACTTGCTACACCATCTTCACTTTTGAAGATTGTGAACGACCTCGCTTAGTTCAAAGCGTTACTTTCTGTATAAAATTTTACATACTCGCACACCGGGCTTCGGTAGTATAAACAAGTATGATTAAATCGACTGTCAAAGATAGCCTTTTGTCGCTACAGGCCAAGCATGATGAAACACTTGCTGAATTAGAGCTGTACAAGCTAGTGGTTGATAGTGTGCAAGATTATGCCATTTTCTTTATGGACTCCGAAGGGTATATCCAAACCTGGAATAAAGGCGCCCAAAAGAATAAAGGATACACAGCTTCTGAAATTGTCGGTAAACATTTCTCTACTTTCTATCCTCAAAAAGACAAAGACAACCGTAAGCCTGAGCGTGAACTTGATTATGCCCGTAAACACGGCAGGGTTGAAGACGAAGGTTGGCGCCTACGAAAAGACGGCAGCCAATTTTGGGCAAATGTGGTTATTACTTCGCTGTACGATAACGACGGCACTTTGATTGGTTTCGCAAAAGTAACTCGTGATTTAACCCAACGCAAAGAACAAGAAGACGAGCTGCGCAAAACAAATGAATTGCTGAAACAGCAACAACTTGATTTGCAGCTTCTGAATACGTCAAAAGATGAATTTATTTCTCTTGCCTCGCACCAACTAAGAACCCCTGCAACTGGAGTAAAGCAGTACGTTGGCATGTTGGTTGAAGGCTTTAGCGGTACATTGCAACCAGTCCAGCAGAATTTACTTGAAAAAGCCTATGAAAGTAACGAACGGCAGCTTCGCATTATTTCTGATTTACTAAAGGTTGCGCAGGTCGATGCTGGCAAAATTATTCCTCTAAAAACTATGACAGATTTAGATGAGTTGATTTCTAGTATTATTGCTGAACAGGGTGACACCTTTAAGAAACGCCACCAGACCGTAAAGTATGAAAAACCGGCCAAAATCATTGAAGCTACATTCGACAGCAATTTAATTCGTATGGTACTCGAAAATATTATCAACAACGCAAGTAAATATTCGCACGAAAACACAACCGTTTCAGTAGTGCTTAGTGAGAAAAAAGATACTGTTCGCATTGACGTTAAAGATGAAGGTGTTGGTATTGTAAAAGCAGATATTCCACGTTTGTTTGAAAAGTTCTCACGAATAGACAATGACCTATCTACCCAAGTGGGTGGTAGTGGCCTAGGGTTGTATTGGGCAAAAAAGATTGTCGACCTGCATGGTGGTACTATTACAATGACTTCATTCCCTGGTGATGGAACAACTTTTAGCATTGAATTACCTAAGTAGGAGGTAGCTATGAAAAAAGCCAAAATCTTAATAGTTGAAGACGAGAAGGATTTAAATGATGCCTATTCAATTATTCTGGCTTCCGCTGGACATAAAGTTGCAACGGCATTTAACGGTAAACAAGCTTTAGAAACAGTTGAAAAGATTGGCGACCCTGATCTTATTTTGCTTGATTTGCGTATGCCTGTTTTAGATGGCATTGGTTTTCTTGAAAGATATAATTTACCAGAGCACTCAAAAACGTCAATCATTCTTTTCAGTAATTACGAGGCGCAGCATGAAGTCGATAAAGCCTTTAAACTGGGCGTAGAACGTTACATACTAAAGGCGCTTGCTTCACCAAGGGAATTGCTGCAAATTGTGGGCTCTACTTTGTCGAGTAAAGCTTAGAGGTTGAGCTCGCGAAAACCATCTTCACCGATGAAATTTTCAAGTTTGCGTTTGTTGATTGAAAACGATGAACGGGTATAGTCGATAATACCTTTGTCTTTTAGTACCTTCAGGTTGGTAGTGGTGCTCTCGCGGGTTAACCCAGTAAGGTTGGCAATCATAAGGTGATTCAGCTTCAAATCAAGCTGGTGCATGCCATCTGGGTTTTCGATGCCGTAACGAAACAATAGGTAATAAAACGTAAAGCTAATTTTCTCGACAGCACGTGATTGGCTAAGGCCGGTAATGCGAACAAGCATAGCGGTGTACTGTTTGTTAACGTAGCGCAACATTTCGTTTAACTGTTCGTTACTTTTGGAGAGTGTTTGGTTGAACTCTTCTTTATCAATACCCATAACCCGTACGTCGCTAACTGCTTCGTAGTAAAAGAGACTATTTGATGTAGCATCTAGTAGCCATGAAAGAGGGAAGATGTCATCTTTTGTAAAAAGGGCAATAGTAGATTCTTCACCGGAAGTCTTAACAGTATAAGCACGCACAACACCGTCACGGATAATAAATGCCTTGCGAGGAATCTCACCTTGAAACAACACAGCAGAGCCTTTTTTAAAAAGACGTATTTGGCTAGTGGCTCGCAAGTTCTCAATCAGTGTTTTCATATCAGTAGTTCTTTATCCTAGTATAGAGGGTATTTAAGAAATGTAAGAAAGTTTACACAATTTATGTGAGATGTTATACATTCTTCTTTAAATAGCTAGTGCATACTATGACTATCACCACGAGGGAAACAATAATAAAGAGGGGTCATTTTATGAAACAGTATACAGAAGCTGAATTAACAAATAGAATCCATACTTTCTTAGCACGAAAATCCCAAAAATTTCCAGAGCTTGATAGTTTGGCATTAACGCCAGTACGTAAAATTACCGTACGCGACCAAAAGACTTCAAACATCTTTACAGCACTAGAAAACCTAAACACTTTCTGGGCACAACGAATTCACTCATAAGGATACACATGTCACGAACTATTCGACACATCAAACAATGGGGTCGCACACGACGACCACTCTACAAGCGCACAGCTATTAATCTAGAAATGTATATGTAATTTCGATATACAGGGCCGCTTCTCCGTAACTACTACTTACCTATAACTAACTATTCACCATATGACCAAATACATCACGCGGCAAAAAGCTGGAAAATCGTATCGCTATTACTACGAGGGCGATAGGATTACCGATGAATTGGAAATCGAACGAATTAATAAGTTAGTCATTCCACCAGCTTGGCAAAAGGTTGAAATTTCCAAAGCCAAGTCAGCGAAAATTCAAGCAAAAGGCTACGATACTGCTGGCCGATTGCAATCTATTTATCATCCGAGCTTCCGACTTAAGCAAGACAAACTTAAGTTTGACCGGATTCTTCGTTTTGCAGAACAGCTGCCGGCACTTCGACGACAGGTTGAAAAAGATTTGAAGCGTAAGAGGTTGGGTAAGCAGAAGGTCTTAGCCTGCATTGTTAAACTTATTGACCAAGCGTATTTCCGTGTAGGAAGCGACAGGTACGCGAAAGAACACCAAACCTATGGAGTTACTACTTTACGTTCAAAACATGCCACGATAACCCGTACGCAGGTTACGTTTGATTTTATTGGCAAGAGCGGCAAAGAGCATATAAAGACAATTGACGACCCAGCGATTGCTCGTATTATTAAGCAACTTGATGAACTGCCTGGATACGAGATTTTTCGCTACCAAGACAAGGATGGCACTATGCACGACCTGCATGCTGGTGATGTTAACGAATATATTAAAACTCATATGGGTGAAGAATTCACTGCTAAAGATTTCCGTACCTGGGGTGGAACATTGCTAGCGACCAGCTCTGTGTTAGAAGATGAGTTAGATGACGATGCGAGTGAGACGGCACGCAAGAAAGCCGTAGCAAAGATAGTGAAAAGGGTAGCGAAACGCCTGGGTAATACACCGGCAATAGCCAGGGGTTCGTACATTGACCCGCGGGTTATTACTGCCTACGAAAAAGGGGCCGCGTTACCAGAAATTCGTAAAGCGATATCAGTAATGAAACCTAAGAAATACATGAGTGTTGATGAACAATGTGTACTAAAACTTTTGCAGAAATAACTAAGCTTGTTACACTAGGTTGATGAAAATAACTACCTTAAACCTCCAAGAATTCACGAATTGGGAGGCCCGACAGCCTGCTATTATCGAATATTTACAGTCAGAATCACCCGATGTTATTGTTTTTCAAGAGGTAGTATTTCTACCAAACATCTCACCATACAACCAAGCGCAGTTGCTCAATAAGTCACTTGGCTACATAAGCGAACAGAGCGCCGTGACTCGTTTGCAGGCAAGTACTGTGCACGAAGTATACCGAGAGGGGTTGGCGGCATTAAGTAAACACCCAATTGTAAAGGCAGATACCCTTATTCTTAAGCGAGCGACAGGGGATGAGCACAACCGAATTGTCCAACTTCTTGATGTCGATATGAATGGCCAAATTGTGAAAATTGCCAATGTCCACTTCTCAATTACAGACGTTGCAGACTTTGCTACCGCCCACCTTCTTGAAACGTTAGAGATTCTTGCGATGCGCGACGAAGAGCGAATTATTATCGGTGACTTTAACTTAGCTGATTTAAGCGCGACAACCGATGTATGGAGCGAACACTACCGTTGCTCTACTGAATCTGATTATATTTCTTACCCCGGAATGAACAAACGGATTGATTATGTATTAATTCCAAAATCTCACTTGTTCAACAGCATTTCAGTATCTGGCGATTCCTTATCTGACCACCGTGCACTTACTGTCGATATCACTTAAATCTGACATGTTGCTTATGCTATACTAGCAGCACATATCTAAGGGGTGAGTAATGCAAACAAATGTGAAAAACGTTCCGGTTGTCGATTATAAACAAAAGGCACGAGTGAAGTATCGCAAACTTGTTGCAACACGTAAGTCACGTCACAACCTACCATTGAACGAGCAATTTGCACTTTGGCAAAAAGACCGGGCCGCTGATAAAAAGTGGAAACAGAAAATTCACGCTATTGAAAATAAACCTGACCGTAAAGCTCAGAAAAAAGGTTTTAAACTCTACAAAAAGCTTCTTCGGCGTAAATACGTAGTTTTTGCCTGGTCAACCTTCTTGCTTATAGGGATTATCCTCTTTTCTATCTGGTATTACGGTTCGACTCGTCCACTTACTAATGAGCAAAAAACTGCCCGGGAACATTCGCTGCTCGTAGCAAACGATGTCATGAGTGAAGGAACCGTTTTGTTACGCAACGAAAATAACGTCTTGCCGCTTCAATCGAAGAAGGTAAGTGTGTTTGGCACAAGCGCTGCTTCACCTGTTTACGGTGGCGGTGGTGCTGGCGGAATTGCGAGTAAGGATGTCGAAACACTTTACGCTGCATTTGAAGCGACAGGTATTGAGTACAACAAGCCGCTCTATAACGTGTATAGCAATTACGCCTTTAATAACAAAGAAGTTTCGACCGACGATTACACTCCGCCAACCGGTACCACATTAATCGATACGCTTCTTCCAAACGTTGCTGGTTTCTTAGCTGGTGCAACTGCAGAAATGCCTGTCGGCAAACTCCCA
>Ga0247812_10000406_pt1 | contig 29313 bp, 17 predicted proteins | sample UWRJL149409B1_FD_178011 | JGI IMG/M metagenome (GOLD analysis project Ga0247812, IMG submission 178011) | Plant litter microbial communities from Arlington Agricultural Research Station in Wisconsin, United States - UWRJ-L149-409B-1 | ecosystem: Environmental > Terrestrial > Plant litter >...
TGCCACCTTGCGCCCTGCTTTGGCGGCGTTCATTGCCGCGCCTTCTCCTGCCGGGCCAGAACCCAGCACCACCACGTCGTAGTTGTAGACAGCCATGCGTACTCCTCAGAACAGGCCGCGGCGCCATCGGCACCTGCGGCTAAATCACGCCGATCTGCGGCGTGAAGGAACAATTTGGGGTCAATGCAAAACCCGGACACAGTCTATAGAAGCGTCAACGCCGCGCACATTAACCCTTGGTCGCGTCGTAGGCTACTTTTGCATGCACTACAACGCCAGTTTTCAATCCTCGCGACTCAGTGATCACTCGGTTTTCCACTGCTCAACCGTTCGAAAGCCTGATTGGTTCGTGTGACGAAACCGCTGTCGCTGCGAATCACAAAAAATGCGCCGATGTCGTGTTTTTCGGCGTAGTCCCACCCGCGCACGGGTCCGAGAATCAGCAGCAGCGTCGATAAGCCATCGGCCATCATGGCCGAAGGATCAATCACCGTGACGGACGCCAGGGTGTGGGATACCGGCGCGCCAGTACGAGCATCGAAGGTGTGGGAATACCGCTTGCCGTCTTTCTCGAAATAGTGACGGTAGTCGCCTGAGGTGGACACGCCATACCCGTCGATATTGATTATTCGCTGGGCGACTCGCTGATCGTCGCGGGGCTCCTCCAGCGCGATACGCCAGGGTGAGCCATCGAGTTTCCTGCCCGCCGCCTTCAGCTCCCCGGTGGCTTCGGCGAGGTAATTGTGGATGCCCATCGCCTCAAGCTTTGCAGCGATCCGGTCAACGGCGTAACCGGCGGCGATGCTGTTGAAGTCGACTTCGACCGCAGCGTCCTTGCACAGTTGATCACGCTCGATGCGCAGGTGTTGGTAGCCGATTCGCTGGCGTACTTGCGCCAGCGCTTGGGCGTCGGGGACCTTTTCCTCACGCGCCTGGGGACCGAAACCCCAGAGATTGAGCAGCGGCTCCACCGTCAAGTCGTAGGAACCTTCGCTTTGTTCCGACAGTTGTTCACCGACGCGTATCAACTTGAGGACCGGCGAAGGCATGTGCTGACAGCGGTTAGCGGGCAGATCGTTGAAGCGTTCGATGTCGGAATCACTGCGGTAGGTGGACATCTGCTGATCGACTTCGGCGAGGATTTTTTCAACCTCTGCCTGGACGTCTTTCGGGGCGGGAAGGCCTTCGCGGCGTAGGTATTTGATTGAATAAGTGCTGCCCATGGTCGGGCCACTGAAGGTTTCCATGGAATCGCCGTTGCCGCAGCCGGACAACATGAAGCTGAGCACAACAAGACAATACAACCGGCGTTTCAACAATTCCCGCATCCCCTGGATAACTCTCTGACACACCACCACGGCGAGCATTATGCATCACCCCTGTAGGAGCTGCCGAAGGCTGCGATCTTTTGATCTTATTCGCCAAGATCAACAGATCGCAGCCTTCGGCAGCTCCTACAGGGACCATGCGTTACACACAGATTGTCATTACCTACAGTGCGCAATTCATGCCGCGTAATGGCAATAACGTTTAAGCAGCAAGCTAACTAGTTGTTGCCTAACGATCTCTATACACATATCGTTACAAAACTGTTCGCCCAAGGAGCCTGGCTTCCTGAAAGCGCCGAGGACGCCTCTAGAACAAGGATTTCCAACCAGCCAGCCAAAAGTGAGTACGTACCAATGTCCTCGAATACGGGCAAAGGCAAGGCGATTTTTCGCGTTGTCAGCGGCAACTTCCTCGAGATGTTCGACTTCATGGTCTATGGCTTTTACGCCACGGCCATCGCCAAAACCTTCTTCCCCGCCGACAGCGCTTTCGCTTCGCTGATGTTGTCCCTCGCCACCTTCGGCGCCGGTTTCCTGATGCGTCCGCTGGGCGCCATTTTCCTGGGTGCCTACATCGACCGTCATGGCCGTCGTAAAGGTTTGATCATCACACTGGCCATGATGGCGGCCGGCACGGTGCTGATCGCCTGCGTGCCGGGATACGCCACATTAGGCGTGGCGGCGCCGCTGCTCGTGCTGTTTGGGCGCCTGCTGCAAGGTTTCTCGGCCGGTGTCGAGCTCGGCGGCGTGTCGGTGTACCTCGCCGAGATTTCCACGCCGGGGCGCAAAGGCTTCTTTGTCAGCTGGCAGTCCGCCAGCCAGCAAGCGGCCGTGGTCTTTGCCGGTTTGCTGGGGGTGGGCTTGAACCACTGGCTCAGCCCGGAAGAAATGGGTGACTGGGGCTGGCGCGTGCCGTTCCTGATCGGTTGCATGATCGTGCCGGTGATCTTCGTGATCCGCCGTTCGCTGGAAGAAACACCCGAGTTCCAGGCGCGCAAACATCGCCCTACCCTGCAGGAAATCATCCGCTCGATCGGTCAGAATTTCGGCATCGTCATCGCCGGCATGGCGCTGGTGGTAATGACCACCGTGTCGTTCTACCTGATCACGGCCTACACGCCGACCTTCGGCAAAGCCGAGCTGCATTTGTCGGACCTGGACGCATTGCTGGTGACGGTGTGCATTGGCCTGTCGAATTTCTTCTGGTTGCCGGTGATGGGGGCTGTGTCGGACAAGGTCGGGCGAAAACCCTTACTCCTCGCGGCGACGATTCTCGCGATTTTCACTGCGTACCCTGCCCTGTCGTGGCTGGTGGCAAACCCGAGCTTCAGTCATTTGCTGATCGTCGAGTTATGGCTGTCGTTCCTGTACGGCTCGTACAACGGCGCGATGGTCGTGGCGCTGACCGAAATCATGCCGGTGGAAGTTCGTACGACCGGCTTCTCTTTGGCCTACAGCCTGGCCACCGCGACCTTCGGTGGCTTCACGCCGGCGGCCTGCACGTACCTGATTCATGTCCTGGATAACAAGGCGGCGCCGGGAATCTGGCTCACGGGCGCGGCGGTGATGGGACTGATCGCGACGCTGGTGCTGTTCCGTGGTAACCGGCACGAACTGCGGACAGCGCAGGCGGCGGTGGTTGGCGGCGCCTGACCAATCGCCATCGTCGGAATGCCGCCCAGACCAGGCCTGCTCCCACAGGTTCGTGCGCGATTTCAAAATTAGCGCATAACCTGCAGGAGTGAGCCTGCTCGCGATGAAGCCCGAAAAAGCACCGCAAACTCACCGTTCCGCCACCTTCAACGAACGACTCCACCCCCCGCCCAACGCCTTGTACAACGTCACCTGGTTAATCTCCCGCGCCAACTCAAGCTGCGCCCATTTCTGCTGCGCATCAAACAACGAACGCTGCGCATCCATGGTCGAAAAATAGCTGTCGAGCCCCGCCTCGAAACGCAGGCGCGACTGGCGATACGCCTCTTGATAATCCCCCACCAGTTTTTTCTGGAACGCCACCTGGGTGAGCATTTCCTGCCGCGCATTCAAGGCATCGGCCGCTTCACGAAACGCATTCTGCACCGTGGCTTCATACGCCGCCGTTCGACCGTCGAACCGTGCATGACTGGCATCCACTTGCGCCCGCCGCGCACCGCCGTCAATCAACGGCAACGACCCCGCCAACGCCACCGACCAGAATTCCGCTGGGCCACTGAGCAACCGCGAAAAATCGCCAGTCAGGCTGCCCAACGCCGAGGTCAGCGAAAACGTTGGAAAGTACGCACTGCGAGCGGCGCCGATATCAGCGTTGGCGGCTCGCAACTGGGCTTCGGCAGACATGATGTCCGGCCGGCGCTCAACCAGTGACGACGGCAAACCCGCCGGAACGTCGAGCGTTGCCAACTGCCCGCCCAGCACACCCGTGGGCAACAAACCCACCGGCACCGGCTGCCCCACCAGCACCCGCAAGGCATTGCTGTTCTGCGCCACTTGCATGCGGTAGGTGTTGACCTGCACCGCGGCGGTATTCGTTTGCGCATCCGCCTGGTGAACGTCAATGCGCGCACTGGACCCGAGATTGAAACTTTTACGCAACAGCTGTCCGTACTTGTCCTGGGACTGGTAAGTGTTCTGTGCAAGATCAAGCAGATGCTGATTGGCCTTGAGACTCAACCAGGTGCTGGCAACTTCGCCAATCAATGCCAGGCGCGCCGTCTGGTAATCCGCTTCGGACGCCTCGAAGCGCGCCCCGGCGGCGTTGCGTCGACTGCGAATGCGACCAAACAGATCAAGCTCGTAGGACGTGAACCCACCCGTCGCCTGAAACGTGTTGGCGATGCTGCCGGCGCTGTCACCGCCTCCCGGCGTACGCACCAACGGCGGTAATTTGCTGCGTCCCGCGTAGGTATCGATGCCAATCGTAGGAAAAAGTCCCGACTGTGCACTGTCATAACCGGCCCGCGCTTCTTCGACGCTGGCTGCGAATTGTCGCAAGCTGCGGTTGTTGGTCAGCGCCATTTCGATCAGTTGACGCAGACGATCATCGACCACAAAACCGTGCCAATCCTGGTCGAACGCCTGCTTGCCCGCGCAACACTCACCCGCTGTGTTCGCTGGCCACTGCTGGTCGATGGGCGCATCGGGCTTCTCGTAAGTCGGCTCCAGGGAACAGCCGCCGAGCAATAACAACATGAAGCATGAAGTGGGTAAGTAACTGTTCGTCATGGGGCGCACCTACAAGCGTTGGCCGAGCAAAGCTCGCAAGGGAGAAAGAAGCAAAGACCACAAACCTGAACGTCCGACACTGATGTGCGGCAGTGCCGGTTCCCGCGAACGCACACGCACCGGACGCCACCTTGGCAATGGCGAGTAGGATGGAACCTTGTCCTGCGCAGGCAAACGCGACTTCGTACGCTTATCTCCAAGTAATGACCGACGCAGCAACGTACCGAACGCCAGCGCCGGCTCGGCCTTGCTCACCACATTGATCGTCGCGTCGCTGAACAGGCGCGCAATCAGTTGCCGGCGCAGCGGTTCATCGAGGTCGAGAAACCTCAAGCCCAACTGATCGTCGTCGTGATTGCGCATCACCTCGACGTCGAGCCAGCCCAGTTTGTCGATCCACAATTGGCCGCACAGCCCGGGTTTGATCGAGGACGCGAAGGCGCATTTCAATGAAGTGCCGCTGAGGGAGATATCCACCAGGCGCCCGGGCAGGACTTTGCCGCCGAAGCGAAACCCGGTGGGCTTGTCGAACGGGAAGCGCTCTTCACCGTGCAACCGTGGGCGGTCGACGCACGCCACCAGCGTCGCCAGGTTGTACACCAGCGCGACCACCGTCCAGCAAAGGTTGAACAGCATGTTGCCGTCGAACGAAGCCGCTGTGCTGATGGCGATGTACGCGCCGATCTGTGAAAACAGCGTCAGGGCAAAAAAGAAGCCGAAGAGCTTCCAGTGGACCATTGTTTTCGTCCGGTCGAGCCCTTTCGCGGTGACTTTGAAGGGACGTCCAAAGGGCCGGATCATGGCGCTGGCAATGGTGGCCGTGACCGCCAGCGAGGCGACGATCTGGGTGACCTCGGTGAAAATCGGCAAGGTGCGCCGATCCGTGACCCAGGTGCCGTATCCCCAGAACGCGATCAAAGCCGGCATGCCGAACGCAAGGAAATCCACCGGGTTGGCGTAGAACCCGGCAATGCCGAAGTACCAATACAACACCGGGGACACCAGCATCATCAAAATGAACGGCTTGGAAAACCAATGCATCAGCCCGTGGATATAGTGCAACCGGTCATTGAGCGTGTAGCCGCTGCCCCGCAACGGGCCGTCCTTGAGCAGCGCCACCTGGATGGTGCCGAGGCACCAACGCCCACGCTGATTGATGTACTCGGTCAAACCCTCGGCAGACAAACCGATCGACAGACGCTCATTCAGCCAGCGCGTGACGTAACCTTTTTGCAGCAATCGATACGTCGTGTAGATGTCTTCGCAGACCGAGCCTGTGGGAAAACCGCCGATCTCGTTGATCAAGTCCCGTCGCACGACGAAGGACGTACCGACGCAAAATGCCGCGTCCCACCCATCTTTCGCCGGCTGGTAGACGTCGAAGAACACCCGCTGCTCATCAACCCAGCAGGCCGAAGTGCCGAGGTTGTGCTGGATGGGATCGGGGTTGTAATAGAACTGCGGCGTCTGCACGAGGCCGACTTTCGGGTCGTCGAACAGCCCGAGCGTGCGCAACAGAATCGGTTGCTGCGGGGCAAAGTCGGCGTCGAGGACCAGAATGTATGGCGCGTTGCTGCCTAGCGCCGATTGACGCAGACCGTTGTTCAGATTGCCCGCCTTGGCGAAGGAGTTGTCCGGGCGTCGCGCGTATTGCACGCCCACCTCGGCACAGTAATCGCGCAACCAGTCGCGACGCGTGTCGTCGAGCACCCAAATAGTGAAGTTGGGGTAGTCGATGGCCTGGGCGGCAATAATGGTTTTTTCGAGGATCTCCAGGCCTTCGTTATACGTGGCGATAAACACGTCCACCGCAGGCACATTCGCCCCCCTGGCGCGCAACCCTCGCTCGCCGGCGTCCGCGTCCTTGCTGTGATCCGATCGACAGAGCATCACGACAATGGAGAACAGCGTGTAACCGATCGCCAGCATTTCAAAAAACAGAAAGGCGTACGCCCACACCGTTGCGAAGCCTGAGTGGCTGTCGGGCAAGGTGTCGCGAATCCGCCAGGCAGCGTAGTTGAGCAACAACAACGCGGTGACGGCACCGAAACCTGCCCGCGCCGCCCATTGGTCCCGATGCGTCAGGCAGGTGAACAGAATCACCGCCGCCAGTGTCCAGAAATTGATTTGCAGCAGTTGCAGCGAGTCCAGTGCCTGCATGTCAGTCAGCCTCTAGCGAACCAGTAAAGGGATTGACGCCGGTGGCCGCAATCGCCGCCCACGCCGTAGCGCCCAAGTGAGGCAGGTGGTAATAGAAAAAGTCGTTGGTGACGGAGTCCGGGCCTATGGCCAGCCCGGTACTGATGCGCGCTGCCGGCGTTGCGAACAGCCAGCCATTACTGGCTTCCTGGGCTAACAACACGCTCCATAACGGTTGGGCCATGTCGCTCAAGCCACTCAACTGTGCGACAGCAGCAGCCTGCGCGGTGCCTTCGGTCCACAAACCATCGGGGTCGCGGTTGAAGCCATAACCTTCGCCAGCACGGTGTGCGTGATCGATAAATGCGAACACCCGACGCCAATCCTTGGGCGGATCGTGCAAGGCAATCAACGGCCAGATCTGCGCGTCCAGCCCCGAGCGGATGCGGTCGGATGTCTGCCCATCCTCCCCGGTGCCGATCAGAAACCGCCCTTCTTTGGCGTCCCACTGGCTTGAGACAAATTGCCGGGCGATCTGCGCCTGTTGCGCCGAAGCCTGGTCCGGCGCTACCGCATTGAGTGCCGACCAGGCGGCGGCCAGGTCGACATTGTGCTCGGTGGACTTCCAGTTCTGCTGCACCTGCTGGGCAAAGTAACCGTAATAGCCGCCGCTGAAGCCGGCTGGCGATTGCCCGTCGTAGGTGTTTTTCTGCGACCACTGCAGGACTTTGCGTGCGGCCTCGAGGTAAGGCGCCTCCCCGCTCTGACGAAAAGCCTCCAACAACGCCAACGCGGCCCACGCCTGATTGCCCGTGGCACTACTGACCTGATAGGCATCCTGATTCCAGGCGTTACGTTCAGTGCTCCAATAGCCCGGCAACTTCATCGACGGTGCACCCACCGGGCCGGCGGCGTAAGCGTTGCGCAGGCGGCCGTCCTGATACTCGGGATCGTGATTTGTCGCGAACGCCAGGGCATCGGCTATCCGCCGCGCTGACACCGCTTTGCCACAGGCGAACAACGCGATGCTCGCCAAGGCGTTGTCGTAGGTGAAGGCGACACCGCGCAGGGCCAGGATAGGTGAAGGTTGCCCCTCCAGTGGCGGATAGCTGGCCAACAACACCGGGCCTTCAGGTTGTGAAGCCACCGCCCGATCCAGCGCCGCGCAAGTCATCGCCACCAGTTGCGGCCGAGCCTGCGCCGCCAGTGCGGACGCCCCGCTGCTGATCAGCATCACGCCGACCACTGCCTTCAGGACACTGTTCATCGCCGCGACACCTCAGCACTGGCCCACAAACCCGGGTTGCAGGTCATGGCTCGCTGGGTGTCCGTCAGGTCCGAAGCAAACGTCCCGACCACGTACACCGAGTTTTGCTCGGCATAGGGGAACGGCACGCTGTAGGTGTTGGCGCGGATGTCCGACGTGCTCGACAACAGCTGCACCACACTGGCCTTGAGGGGTTCATCCAGGCCGCGGATCTTCACCGTCAGCACACTGTCACGGTCGATCTTGCTGGCCATGCGTTCGGGAAACACCGCGATCACGTAGCTCTGTCCGCAATCGGTGGCGCGCAACAAGGTCGACCCGGCCTGTACCAGCGTGCCCTGGGGTGCCAACAGCTCCTGGACGGTACCCGGCGAATACGCCACGACGTCATAACCGGCCATCAGCCTGACCCGATTTTGCTCGGTATCGATCAGTTGGTTGAGGTTGTCGAGCTCCTGTTGATAGGTCGCCCGATTGCGCGCCTGATTCTCGAGACTGAGCTTGAGCGTGGTCATTTGTGCACTGAGGTCGAACATCCTCAATTGATCCGGATCGAGGTAGACCTGCTTGTTGGCAGCGCTGACGTCACCATCGTTGATCCGCAACTGCGAGCGAACCGACTCGGCCGCGCCTTGCAACGAGGCCAACTGGGCTTTGGATGACGCGACCACCGCGCCACTCACTGCCCCCTGCACAAACAACTCCAGATTGCGTTCGACGGTTTCCTGGGCATCCATCAACCGGGCGCTGGCAGCGCTGTTCTCGGCTTTCAGGGCTCTTTGGGTGAACAGCTGGCGGGTATGAAACGCCGTCTGGTACTGCTGGCTGGTCTTTTCCAGCGCCTCGTAATACCGCTGATCGTGCTCGGCCTGACTCGCCGACGAGGACAGCTGCTGCTCAAGGGTCAATCGTCGCGTTTGCAAGGTGAGCAATGTTTCCTGGTTAGCCCGAGGGTTTTCCACGACCGCGATTTTCTGGCCCTGCACAAAGGTCGCACCGGGTTTGACCTCCAGCGTGCTCACCACACCGTCAATCGGTGTCGTGAGCAGAATCACCGGTGCATTCAAAATCGCCCGCGTTGCGGAAGCTGAAACCAAAGGCATCAACAACGTCGACAACAACAGCCAGATGATGAATCCAAGAACGCCCAGACCCACCAGGCGCGGTAACAATGACAATAGCTTTGAGCGCTCTTCAGCCATGTTCAACTCTCCCGATAGACCAACCGCGTAAAAGTCAGGCAATAGCAGGCCGTGACTGCGAAACACTTTTGGCAGGGTGAGCGAAAAACAAAGAGACTTTATGGACGGCAACTAAGCCGACACTTTCTTATCAGGATTTATTTGATGTGAGCAGGAATGGGATTCCTGTCTTGTTGGAGAGATACACGACAGCGCAGTGACGGTAAAAGCGTGTGTTGCCCGAGGCAGAGCGGGCGCCGACAGGGAAGACACTAGATTCAGTGTTATAGAGTGTCAAGCATTTGTGCAGAGCAATTAAATGGCGCCAAATATATAGCGAGTTTCGGATTGGATCCGCTTGGATCATCCACACGCGTTTGCGCGACAACTGTTTATTTTTATTAGGGGTTTTTATTTTCAGTACTGAAATAAACTTTGTATCGAGTTCGAGACAATCATTAATTTCAAAACAAACAGATTAAAACGTTATAAAAAAAACGCCCCGACAAGTGCCGGGGCGTTTTCATTTACCTGTGACGCTTAGCGTGGGAACGCTGGCGGGTTTACACCGGCCATGTCTTCCATCACGCGAACAACCTGGCAGCTGTAGCCAAACTCGTTGTCGTACCAAACGTACAGTACAACGCGGTTGTCCTGGCTGATGGTCGCTTCAGCATCCACAACGCCTGCGTGGCGCGAGCCAACGAAGTCAGTGGAAACCACTTCCTGCGAATTGACGTAGTCGATTTGCTTATGCAGATCGGAGTGCAGCGCCATGTAGCGCAGGTACTCGTTCATCTCTTCGCGGGTAGCGGCTTTCTCAAGGTTCAGGTTGAGAATGGCCATCGACACGTTAGGCGTCGGAACGCGGATCGCGTTACCGGTCAGCTTGCCGGCCAGCTCAGGCAATGCCTTGGCAGCAGCGGTAGCAGCACCGGTCTCGGTGATCACCATGTTCAACGCGGCGCTACGACCACGGCGATCGCCTTTGTGGAAGTTGTCGATCAGGTTCTGGTCGTTGGTGTACGAGTGAACCGTTTCAACGTGACCGTTGATGATGCCGAACTTGTCGTTTACAGCTTTCAGCACCGGCACGATGGCGTTGGTGGTGCAGGAAGCGGCGGAAACGATCTTGTCGTCAGCGGTGATTTCGCCGTGGTTGATGCCGTGAACGATGTTCTTCAGCTTGCCTTTGCCAGGCGCGGTCAGAACAACGCGGTCGATACCCGGGCAGGCCAGATGCTGGCCCAGGCCGTCGGCGTCACGCCATACACCGGTGTTGTCCACCAGCAGCGCGTCTTTGATGCCGTACTGGGTGTAGTCCACTTCAGTCGGGTTCTTCGCGTAGATAACCTGGATCAGGTTGCCGTTGGCGGTGATGGTGCTGTTGGCTTCATCGATGGTGATGGTGCCGTCGAACGGACCATGAACCGAGTCACGACGCAGCAGGCTTGCACGCTTGACCAGATCGTTCTCGGCGCCCTTGCGGACAACGATGGCGCGCAGACGCAGGCCGTCGCCACCACCGGTTTTCTCGATCAGGATACGCGCCAGCAGACGGCCGATACGACCGAAGCCGTAAAGAACAACATCGGTGCCTTTGCGAGCGGAAGCGTTTTGCTGACCAACGACGTCGGCCAGTTCTTCACGGACGAACTGCTCGGCAGTACGGCCATTGCCTTCGGCCTTGAACTTGACCGCAAGCTTGCCCAGGTCTACCGAAGCGGCGCCGAGCTTGAGCTCGCTCATCGCTTTGAGCAGCGGGAATGTTTCGTGGACGGACAATTCGCTGTCATCGGACTGACGATGACGAGCAAAGCGGTGAGCTTTGAGAATCGCAATGACTGAACGATTGATCAGGCTGCGGCCATAGATCGAGCTCACCACGTTGTTATTGCGGTAGAGCTGACCGATAAGCGGAATCATCGCTTCTGCGAGTGCTTCACGGTCGATCCATTCACCAAGACACTGGTCGGGCTTCTGAGTCACGGGAACCTTCCACATGTAGGGGCAGAAAAAAGGGGCTACATTATGCCGCCCCAACCGTCACGTAGCAATGCGATCCTGTCGAACGGGCCGTAACAAATTCCCATCGAAAAAAATTACGCCTCGCTCAAGCCCAGTAAAACCGTGGCTTCCAGCGTTGCGTATTTTTTGGAGACAGCGCTGCCTTGTCCGTAACCATCCGTAACACTCACCCATTTCGGCACTACATAATCCCAAAAAAACTGCAAAAAACAGCCGGTTTTTGTCTTTACCACTACATTTCGCCAAACCTGCGTAATAGACGCAGTCTTCAACTGACAGGCGGCACCCGGGACCGCTACAATTACCGACTTTGTCGCAACGCTTGGAGCTCAACCTTCCGTGCCCGTTCTGCGTCTACCGATTCTCCCTGCTGCGGCAGGTAAACAGCATTGGGGCAATCTGCCCGGTGCCGCCCTGAGCCTGGCCATCGCCGAGGCTGCCAGCGCTGCCAAGCGCTTTACCCTGCTGCTGACCGCCGACAGCCAAAGTGCCGAACGGCTGGAACAGGAGCTGAGTTTCTTCGCCCCGGACTTGCCAGTACTGCATTTCCCGGACTGGGAAACCCTGCCTTACGATCTGTTTTCGCCGCACCAGGACATCATTTCCCAGCGCATCGCTGCCTTGTACAGGCTGCCGGAGCTGAGTCATGGCGTGCTCGTCGTGCCAATCACCACGGCCCTGCATCGCCTGGCACCCACCAAATTCCTGCTGGGCAGCAGCCTTGTTCTGGACGTCGGCCAAAAGCTGGATGTCGAACAAATGCGCACCCGGCTCGAGGCCAGCGGTTATCGCTATGTCGATACGGTGTACGAGCACGGCGAATTCACCGTACGCGGCTCGCTGATCGATCTGTTTCCGATGGGCAGCAAGCTGCCCTTCCGCATCGACCTGTTCGATGACGAAATCGAAACCCTGCGCACTTTCGATCCGGAGAACCAGCGTTCCATCGACAAGGTGGACACCGTCCGCCTGTTGCCGGCACGCGAATTCCCGCTGCAGAAAGATGCCGTCACGCGCTTCAAGGCGCGTTTTCGTGAGCGCTTCGATGTCGACTTCCGTCGCTGCCCCATCTTTCAGGATCTGAGCAGCGGGATTACGCCGGCCGGTATCGAGTACTACCTGCCGCTGTTCTTTGACGAAACCTCAACCTTGTTCGATTACCTGCCACAGGACACCCAGGTGTTCTCCCTGCCAGGCATCGAGCAAGCCGCGGAAAACTTCTGGAACGATGTGCGCAATCGCTATGAAGAGCGACGCGTCGATCCGGCGCGTCCTTTATTACCGCCCGCCGAGTTGTTCCTGCCGGTGGAAGATTGCTTCGCACGCCTCAAGAGCTGGCCGCGCGTAGTTGCCAGCCAGCAAGACATTGAGACCGGCGTCGGCCGCGAGCGCTTCCCGGCGCGCGAATTGCCCAACCTGGCCATCGAAGCCAAGGCCACTCAGCCATTGGCGGCGCTGGCCGGCTTCCTTGACGAGTTCCCCGGCCGCGTGTTGTTTACCGCCGAGTCTGCGGGTCGTCGCGAAGTGCTGCTGGAATTGCTCGAACGCCTGAAGCTGCGACCGAAGACCGTCGACAGCTGGCCCGATTTCGTCGCAAGCAAAGAACGCCTGTCGATTACCATTGCGCCGCTCGACGAAGGCCTGGTGCTCGACAATCCAGCCTTGGCGCTGGTGGCGGAAAGCCCGCTGTTTGGCCAGCGCGTGATGCAGCGCCGTCGTCGCGAAAAGCGCGCCGATGCCAACAACGACGCCGTTATCAAGAACCTCACCGAGCTGCGCGAAGGCGCTCCGGTGGTGCACATCGATCACGGCGTGGGCCGCTACCTCGGGTTGGCGACACTGGAGATCGATGACCAGGCGGCAGAATTCCTCACGCTGCAGTACGCCGAAGGCGCGAAGCTGTATGTGCCGGTCGCCAACCTGCACCTGATCGCGCGGTACACCGGCAGCGACGATGCGCTGGCCCCGCTGCACCGTCTCGGCTCCGAGACCTGGCAGAAAGCCAAACGCAAAGCCGCCGAACAGGTGCGCGACGTGGCCGCCGAATTGCTCGACATTTATGCGCGCCGCGCCGCTCGCGAAGGGCATGCCTTCGAAGACCCGAAAGCCGATTACGCGACCTTCAGCGCCGGCTTCCCGTTCGAAGAAACCCCGGACCAGCAAACCACCATCGACGCCGTACGCGCCGACATGCTCGCGCCCAAACCGATGGATCGCCTGGTCTGCGGCGATGTGGGTTTCGGCAAGACCGAAGTAGCGATGCGCGCCGCCTTCATCGCGGTGCATGGCGGTCGCCAGGTGGCGATTCTGGTGCCGACCACCCTCCTCGCTCAACAGCACTACAACAGTTTCCGCGACCGCTTCGCCGACTGGCCGGTGACCGTGGAAGTGATGAGCCGCTTCAAGTCGACCAAGGAAGTGAACGCCGCCGTTGCCGACCTCGCCGAAGGCAAGATCGACATCGTGATCGGTACGCACAAGCTGTTGCAGGACGACGTCAAAATCAAAAACCTGGGGCTGGTGATCATCGACGAAGAGCACCGTTTCGGTGTCCGTCAGAAGGAACAGCTCAAGGCCCTGCGCAGCGAAGTCGACATCCTCACGCTCACTGCGACGCCGATTCCCCGGACGCTGAACATGGCCGTCTCGGGCATGCGCGACCTGTCGATCATCGCCACGCCGCCAGCGCGACGCCTGTCGGTGCGCACCTTCGTCATGGAGCAAAACAAGAGCACGGTCAAAGAAGCCCTGCTGCGTGAGTTGCTGCGTGGCGGTCAGGTCTACTACCTGCACAACGACGTGAAGACCATCGAGAAGTGTGCCGCCGACCTCGCCGAACTGGTGCCGGAAGCACGGATCGGCATCGGCCACGGACAGATGCGTGAGCGCGAACTCGAACAGGTGATGAGCGACTTCTATCACAAGCGTTTCAACGTGCTGATTGCCTCGACCATCATCGAAACCGGCATCGACGTGCCGAGCGCCAACACCATCATCATCGAGCGTGCCGACAAATTCGGCCTGGCGCAGTTGCACCAGTTGCGCGGTCGCGTCGGTCGCAGTCACCACCAGGCGTACGCCTACCTGCTGACACCGCCGCGCCAGCAAATCACGCCGGATGCGGAAAAGCGCCTGGAAGCCATCGCCAACACCCAGGATCTGGGCGCGGGCTTCGTGCTCGCCACCAATGACCTGGAAATCCGCGGCGCCGGTGAACTGCTGGGCGACGGTCAGAGCGGACAGATTCAGGCCGTCGGTTTCACGCTGTACATGGAAATGCTCGAGCGCGCGGTGAAGTCGATCCGCAAGGGCGAACAACCGAACCTGGACCAACCCCTTGGCGGCGGTCCGGAAGTCAATTTGCGGGTACCCGCGTTGATTCCCGAAGACTACCTGCCGGACGTTCATGCCCGGCTGATTCTCTACAAGCGCATAGCCTCGGCCACCGATGAGGAAGGCCTCAAGGACCTGCAAGTGGAGATGATCGACCGCTTCGGCCTGTTGCCGGAACCGACCAAGAACCTGATGCGCATCACCGCGCTGAAGTTGCAGGCGGAATTGCTCGGCATCAAGAAAGTCGATGGAGGCCCGCAAGGCGGCCGCATCGAGTTCGCCGCGCAGACGCCGGTCGACCCGCTGACACTGATCAAACTGATCCAGGGCCAGCCCAAACGCTACAAGTTCGAAGGCGCCACGATGTTCAAATTCATGGTCCCGATGGAGCGCCCGGAAGAGCGCTTTAATACTGTAGAGGCGCTGCTTGAGTGCCTCATTCCGAAAACTGCTTGAAGGACGCCGCATGCGCCTGTTTCGCTCACTGACCTTGTTGATGACCCTGGTCACACCTACGGCGTTTGCCGACGATCTGTATCAGGTCGAAATGATTCTGGTCCGGCAAAATGCCGTGCCGGCCATCGTCAGCCGTGCGGCACCGGAAGACTGGGCCGCCGGTGCACAACGCGTCAGCCCCGACAGCCTGCGCACACCGACGTTGAACGGTGAAGTAGAGAAACTCACCGCCAGCAACGATTACACGGTGCTTTTGCATAAGGCCTGGCAGCAGACCCTTGGCGAAGAAGCCAGCAAAATCGCGATCAGCGACGGCGCGGAACAGTTCGGTCAGTTCCCGATCGAGGGCACGTTGAATCTCAAACTGGGGCGATTCACCGACGTCGACGCCGACTTCTGGGTCAACCAGATCGACGCCAATGGCCTGGTGACTGCCAGTGAACGCCTGAAGCAGGAAAGCCACACCAAGAACGGCCAGTTAAACTTTCTCGACAACGGCCACCTCGGCCTGCTGATCAAAATCACTTCGTTGACCGCCCCTGCACCTCGGCCAGTCCCCGATGAAATTCCGGACTGATTGAAGTCTTTATGCCCCCGACCCTGAGCAAACCCCTGGCACCTTCCTGGGTCAGTCGATTCAAGGAACAGAGCCTGGAGCGCGGCCGTCGCTATGCGCTGGAAAATCGCGTCAGGTTCGTCGAGGTCGGCGACGCTACGATTGTCGCCGCGTGCGAAGGCTCAGGCGGCAACGTCTACCGTCAGACGATTCGTCTGCGCGAGTCGGCAAAATCCACGCTGCTGATGGTCGACGCCACGTGCAGTTGCCCTGTGCGCAGCAACTGCAAGCACTGCGCCGCCGTGCTGCTGCAAGTGCAGGAAACCCTCGCGTACCCTGCCGCCGCCAAGGATGCCGAGCTGCTGGAAAAACTCTCCGCCGTGCTGGAAAACCGCAGCCCGAAAGCATCGCCACAGGTGCTGGTGGATGAAGTGCAGCCGGTGCCGCGCCTGTGGCTGGCGAGCATCGAGTTCAGCGCCTTCGAACCGCGTAACGGCAAGATGCAACGCTATATCCAGCACCGTGCAGCGCTGTCTTTCAACTATTTGGACGAATACGTTTCCGGACAGAAGAACGCCGACGTATTGATTCGCCAGGAAACCCAAACGCTGCGGATAAAACGCCACCCGGAAGTGGAACAGTCCTACAGGGAACAACTGCGAATTCTCGGCTTCAAGATTGCCACTCGGCAAAGCAAAGCCCTGCCGGAAAGCGCCGGCGAACTCTTCGAGATGGTCAACGACAGCGCCTGGCTGACCTTCACGCTCAACGAGTTGCCGAAGCTGCGCAGCCAAGGTTGGGAGTTGCAGATCGATGAGGATTTCGGTTTTGACCTCACCGCCGTGGATGATTGGTACGCCACCGTCGATCAGGCGCCTGAGCGGGACTGGTTCGATCTGGAGCTCGGCATCATCGTCAACGGCGAGCGCCTGAGCCTGCTGCCGATCCTGTTGAACCTGATGCGCTCACACACCGAAATTCTCAATCCGGAACGCCTCGCCCGCCGTCGCGACGACGAACTGATTCTGGTGAACATTCCCAATCGACCGAATTCCGAGTACGGGCCTTTGCAGGTCGCCCTGCCCTTCGGCCGGCTGAAACCGGTGCTGGCCACCCTCGGCGAGTTCTACCTGCAAGAGCCGGGCGAAACTACGCTGCGCCTGAGCAAGGCCGACGCCACACGATTGAACCCCCTGGAAGGCATGCCGCTGATCTGGGAAGGTGGCGAGCACATTCGCTCCTTCGCCCAACGCCTGCGTGACATCAAGGATTTCACCGCGACCGCGCCGCAAGGTTTGAACGCGACCTTGCGCCCTTATCAGCTGGAAGGCCTGAGCTGGATGCAGTCGCTGCGTCAACTGGAAGTCGGGGGGATTCTCGCGGACGACATGGGGCTGGGAAAAACCCTACAAACTCTGGCGCACGTTCTCAGTGAGAAAAATGCCGGTCGCCTCGATCGTCCCTGCATGGTGGTGATGCCCACCAGTTTGATTCCGAACTGGCTGGACGAGGCGGCGCATTTCACCCCCCAGCTCAAGGTGTTGGCGCTGTACGGTGCCAGTCGCAAAAAACATTTCGACACCCTGGCCGATTACGACCTGATCCTGACGACTTATGCGCTGCTGCCCAAAGATGTCGAACGCCTGTCCGCGCAGCCCTTGCATGTATTGGTGCTGGATGAGGCGCAATACATCAAGAATCCCAACAGCAAAGCCGCCCAGGCCGCCCGCGAGCTGAACGCGCGCCAGCGTCTATGCCTGAGTGGTACGCCTCTGGAAAACCACCTCGGCGAACTCTGGTCGCTGTTTCACTTCCTGCTGCCCGGCTGGCTGGGCGACATCAAGAGTTTCAACCGCGATTACCGCGTACCGATCGAAAAGCGTGCCAGCGAAGTCCGGCTTCAGCACCTCAACGGTCGGATCAAGCCGTTCCTGTTGCGCAGAACCAAGGAACAGGTCGCGACAGAATTGCCGCCGAAAACCGAGATCATCCATTGGGTCGAACTCAACGAAGCACAGCGCGATGTCTACGAAGCCATGCGCCTGGCCATGGACAAGAAGGTCCGCGACGAGATCACCCGCAAAGGCGTGGCACGTAGCCAGATCATCATTCTTGAAGCGTTGCTCAAGCTGCGTCAGGTGTGTTGCGACTTGCGCCTGGTCAATGACGCCGTGTTGCCTACTCGCGGGAGCACGTCGGGGAAGCTCGACAGTTTGATGGAAATGCTCGAGGAGCTGTTTGAAGAAGGTCGGCGGATTCTGCTGTTCTCGCAGTTCACCTCAATGCTGGCGCTGATCGAAGACGAACTGAAGAAACGCGGCGTCGAATACGCGATTTTGACCGGACAAACCCGCGACCGCCGCGCGCCGGTGAAAGACTTTCAAAGCGGCAAGCGGCAGATCTTTCTGATCAGCTTGAAGGCTGGGGGTGTCGGCCTGAACCTCACCGAAGCGGACACGGTGATTCACTACGACCCGTGGTGGAACCCGGCAACCGAAAATCAGGCAACCGACCGTGCGTATCGAATAGGCCAGGAGAAACCGGTATTCGTCTACAAGATGATTGCCCGGGGCACCGTGGAAGAGAAGATTCAGCACCTGCAGAAAGAAAAATCCGACCTGGCGGCTGGCGTGCTGGATGGACGCAGCGCCGGCGACTGGAAGCTGCAGAGTGATGATATCGAGGCGTTGTTTGCGCCGTTGCCGGAGAAGCTGGAGAAGCGCTGAGAGAGTTGGCGCCTGTCAGGCCGCCATCGCGGGCAAGCCATGCTCCCACAGATTCAGTGGTCTCTCTGTGGGAGCGTGACTTGCCTACGATGGGCATAGGCATATACACCTCTTTCAGGAGCTAGCAAACACCGTGGCGAGGGAGTTTACTCCCGCTGGGTTGCGCAGCGGCCCCAATAGGGCGGCTCCGGTCCTTCAGAAAAAACTTCGCGACCTGTTTCAGGGCTGCTACGCAGCCCAGCGGGAGTAAACTCCCTCGCCACAATTCCGGTGTGTGCTACGACGAGATGTGTAGACACTTATGCCGCGATGGGGCCATTACTCAAGCGAACTGCTCTCATGAATCGAGAGTGGGCAGCGGAGCAAACAGCGCTTCAATGTCACTTTGCTCGAGCTTCCACCCGCCGCTTGTTCCACCCTCAAGTATCGCACCGGCTAAAGCCGCTTTCTCCTGCTGCAACGCCTGTATCTTCTCCTCCACCGTACCCCGGGCAATCATCTTGTAGACGAACACCGGCTTATCTTGCCCGATTCTGTAAGCACGGTCGGTGGCCTGGTTTTCAACAGCAGGGTTCCACCACGGATCAAAGTGGATCACGGTGTCGGCCGCTGTCAGGTTCAGACCTGTGCCACCCGCTTTCAAACTGATCAGAAACAACGGCACCTTTCCGCTCTGGAAGTCTTTGACAGGAGTACGCCGATCCGTCGTATCCCCGGTCAACAACGAGAAACCAATACCACGCTGCTGCAGTTCTTCTTCTATCAATGCGAGCATCGAAGTGAACTGCGAGAACAACAGAATCTTGCGGCCTTCCGTGAGCAACTCTTCGAGCATTTCCATCAAGCCATTCAGCTTGCCGCTACCTGCCTTTAGCGCTTTCGCAGTCAGTGACATTTTGACTAACCGCAAATCGCAACACACCTGACGCAACTTGAGTAACGCGTCGAGGATGATGATCTGACTGCGCGCAACGCCATTGCGGGTGATTTCGTCGCGGACCTTTTTGTCCATCGCCACGCGCACGGTTTCATACACGTCACGTTGTCCATCGCTGAGTTCAACCCAATGCACAATCTCGCTCTTGGGCGGTAACTCCGTGGCGACCTGTTCCTTCTTGCGCCGTAGCAGGAAGGGTTTTATCCGGGCGCTCAGGTGCTGCATCCGTTCGCTGTTGCCATGTTTCTCAATCGGTGTGCGGTAGTCGCGATTGAACGTCTTACTGTCGCCAAGCCAGCCGGGCAACAGAAAGTGAAACAGCGACCAGAGTTCGCCAAGGTGGTTTTCCAACGGGGTGCCCGATAGACACACGCGCTGCCGGGCGCTCAGATCCCGGGCCGCCTGAGCCGCTTTGCTGATCGGGTTCTTGATGTTCTGCGCCTCATCGAGAATCAGCACGCTCCAGAGTTGCGGCTGCAAAATCTCCAGATCACGTGGTAACAACGCATACGTGGTCAAGACCAGATCGTACTCGGCAAGACGGGCAAAATCCTTTTGGCGGGAAGAGCCATGCAGCGCCAGGACTTTCAGTTGCGGGGTAAAGCGTGCCACTTCATCGAGCCAGTTGGGAATTAGGCTGGTCGGCATCACCGCCAGCGCAGGCAGGTCGAGGCGGCCTGCCTGTTTCTCCAAGAGCAAGTGAGCCAGGGTTTGCAGGGTCTTTCCCAGCCCCATGTCGTCGCCGAGGATGCCGCCCACTTCGAGCTCTCGAAGCGTCTGCAACCAGTTCAAGCCTTCGAGCTGATAGGGCCGCAGTACTGCATTCAGGCCCGCTGGAGCAGCAACGTTGCTTTGAGTGGAGTCGCGCAAACGTTTCGCGAAACTGCGTAACCGCTCACCGCCTTGCCACACCAACGGCAGGCCATCAAGCGCGCTCAAGCGTGCCGCATCAGGGCCATTCAAGCGTAGGGAATGACCGCTGTTCACACCTAAATACAACTCGCTGAGCGTCGCCATCAACGGCTTGATCCGCCCGAGGGACAGTGCGACCTTGATGCCAGGTTTGGCACCGAATTGCCCACTGTTGAGATCGATCAGCACCTGATCATCATCGTCACGCAAGGCCAGATTGGCCGGCTCCATCAACTGCGGTTGCCTGCGCAACAGCTGCAGCAGGATAGGCAGCAAACTGTGCCGCTCACCGTTGACGACGATGCCCAACTGAAGATCGAACCACTCGCGCCCGGGAGATTCTTCAACATCGGCATACCATTCATCTACTGGCTGTAAATTGAAATGAAAGCTGTCGGTGATGCTGATCTGCCAATTGGCATCTTTGAGCGCTGGAACGCCGTTTTGCACAAAGGCAAGCCACGCCGATTCGTCTGGGAGATCGAACATCTCTCCCGCACTGTCGGGCAAGGCATCACTCTTGCGGGAGGCTTTTTTCAAGCCATGTCTCTGCAAGGCCTGGCGCAAGGCTTTTTCCGCGGCGGGCTTACGTTGAATATGCTGGGTTTCGGTGCCGGACAGGATCAGCACTTCGGAAGACTTTTTGCCCGTCGCCAAGTGACCGTTGTAAGTGAACGCCAGGGCAGCGCGATGCTCGGGTTCGTACTTCCACTTTATATAACGCCTGGTCGAGGCAAGCGTCAGTACAGGCTGGGGCTCAACGTCATCAATGAAACTGTCGGTCAATACCCGCGGCGGCGGTGCGATCTTCGTTGCTGCGCCCATTCGATGACTGAACTGCGCGGCTTGTCGACCAGGGATCGCGGGAGCCAGGGACAGATGGCACGCCAGTTTTGCATCAAACCCGGTTTCAAGCGGCCCGACCTGCATTCGCTCGCGGTCCAGGTAATACAACGGTTCCAGGGCCAGGATCGTCTCTTCCGGGACGTCTTCACTGCCCCATTGAGGCCGGAAACTGCCGTTGGCTTGTTCGGCCCAGGCGAACTGCGCCGGCCTGCTCATGCCTAAGCTCAAAGGCTGTAATTGTTCGAAATCGAGGAACAACCTATTGGTTTTCAGCGCCAACTGGAGCACTTCGGCCCCACTGCTGCCTTGCAGCGGGTAACCGCTGTAATGAGCATGGTATGAATGGATGGCGACCAGCAACCTGGCGATTCGCAGGTCCAGCTCGGTGAGATAGGCAAACTCTCGCATGAGAGCGTCTGACAGCGAGATCACCGACTGAATGTCCTGCAATCGTCCATCGCTCAGCTGACGAGCCTTGCAGATTTCCAGCAGCCATTTGCCCGAGGTCGACGTCGCCTTGAGCTTGTACACCCAACAAGTGCCGGTGCCTTTAGTGACCCCGTCGCGATCGTCATCGGGAATACCGTCGAGCCAACGCTCCAGCTCACGGTTCAGGCGAACAGGCGCAGTGCTGTCGGGCGCATCAACGGCGAGCGTCTGCAAGTGGTAAATCACTGTCGCGCAATGCTTGCAATCGACCCCTACAGGACAAGTACAGGAGCAATACAGCGCAAATGCACCGTTCGGCATTTCCAGCAGCTCGATGGACTGCTGGTAAACATGACCTTGGGAACCTCTGCAATCGGCGCTGACCGACACATCGTCAAGGTCGCCAATGTGAACCCGATGTTCGTGGGCATACCGGCGCGCTTTATCCAGCGCGCGATGACTGAATTCTTCTTCCCACGGAATGTGCTGAATTTGCTCGATAATGGCCGACATTAAATCAACGCTTCTGAATATGACTGAACGGTAACGGACATCAAACCGCCTGACCTTTAAGCACCCGCGCCAACGTCGACTGAACCTTCCCCATCCCGTCCCGCAATGCCTGCTCCATATCGGCCATGCTGATTACCGCCGCCGACTTCCCCGCTGCCGGGTTCACCACCAGTGCGAGACAGGCGTAATCCAGATCCAGCTCCCGAGCCAATGCCGCTTCCGGCATGCCGGTCATTCCGACGATATCGCAGCCATCACGCGCAAGCTTTGCAATTTCGGCGATTGTTTCCAGGCGCGGCCCCTGAGTGCAGGCGTACACACCTTGACTGCTGTGGTCGACACCTTCAGCCGCCAACGCCGCAATCAATTGCTGACGCAACGTTTCACTGTAGGGAGAGCTGAAGTCGATGTGCGTGACCTGTTCCAGATCATCGGCGAAATAGGTGTGTTCGCGACCGCTCGTGTAGTCGATCAACTGATGCGGTACGCAGAAATGGCCCGCGCCCATCGAGCCATGAATCCCGCCCACTGCATTGACCGCAAGAATGGCTTCGGCTCCCGCCTGTTTCAGCGCCCAGAGGTTTGCACGGTAATTCACCTTATGCGGGGGCAAGCGATGAGGATGGCCATGACGGGCCAGAAACAACACGTCCTTGCCTGCGTACTCGCCCATCTGCACCTCGGCCGAGGGTGCGCCGTAGGGCGTGTCCACGGCCAGTGACTGACGAATGCTCAGGCCTTCAAGTTGACTCAGTCCGGTACCACCGATAATTGCGTAAACCGTCATAGCGAAACGTCCTCACTCGATCAGTTGAGCCTCTTTGAGCGCGCCGACCGCTGCCAGCCAGCGCGGGTTTTGACGGTATTCAGAGTTGGCATGGGATTGGCCACGCATCCGCGCAATCCGCGGCGAAGGTTTGACCTTCAAGCGTTGCGCGGCAGTCAGGGCAAGTTCGGCGGCGGCGCGATCGTTGCACACCAGGCCCATGTCGCATCCGGCGGTCAGTGCGGCTTCAATTCTGCTCGCCGCGTCGCCGACCACGTGGGCACCGGCCATGGACAGGTCATCGCTGAAGATCACGCCATCAAATTGCAGCTCGCCGCGCAAAATATCCTGCAACCAGCGCCGAGAGAAACCGGCGGGCTGGGAATCGACTTGCGGGTAGATCACGTGAGCTGGCATGACTGCTGCCAGTTGCTTGCTCAATTTGGCGAATGGCACCAGATCGTTGGCGCGGATTTCGTCAAGGCTGCGCTCATCGTTAGGGATGGCGACGTGGGAATCCGCTTCGGCCCAGCCATGCCCGGGGAAGTGTTTCCCGGTGGCGGCCATACCGGCGCTGTTCATCCCGCGAATAAAGGCACCGGCGAGCAGCGCCGCGCGCTCCGGATCACCTTCAAACGAACGGGTGCCCACGACGGCGCTGCGCTGGTAATCCAGGTCCAGCACCGGGGCGAAACTCAGGTCAAGGCCAACGGCGAGCACTTCGGTGGCCATGATCCAGCCGCACTGCTCGGCCAGGTACTCGGCATTCGGGTTGTCGGCGATGGCACGCATCGCCGGCAATCGTACGAAGCCCTGACGCAACCGTTGCACGCGCCCGCCCTCCTGGTCCACCGCCAGCAACAGGTCGGGGCAGATGGCGCGGATTGCCGCACTCAGCTCGCGGACCTGACGAGGGTGCTCGATGTTGCGGGCGAAAATGATCAGGCCACCCACTTCAGGTTGGCGCAGCAACTGGCGATCTTCAGCCGTCAACCAGGTACCGGCGACGTCCACCATCAACGAGCCTTGCAGGCCAGCAGTCATAGAGATTCCTTGATAACAGTAAATCCGGCTCGCGCGAATGCGCCGCCATGGGCAAGGCCCGGCAGGTCGGCGGTATCAATGGGGAGCGGGTTCAGAACGGGAGTGGGCATGGGCGGCTAGCTTAGCGGATGTCAGCTGCCGCGCCCACCCGTGCGCGGTTAAACCTTGGCGGCAACCGGCGTCGATTTACTGCGCGGACGCAGTTGCGCAGTGGCCATGGCGGTGTCGGTGACCCCGGTTTCGGCGCGCATGCCAGCGGCCAGGAACGGCACCATCAGACGCATGACCTGCTCGATGGACGTATTAACGCCGAAGTCGGTCTCGGCAATCGCGCGCAACGCTTTAATGCCCGACATGCTGAACGCGGCGGCACCGAGCATGAAGTGCACGCGCCAGAACAGTTCGATCGGCGGGATGCGCGGCGCGGCTTCGTTTACCAGCGTCATGTAGCGGCGGAACACCTTGCCGTACATGTCTTCCAGATAACGACGCAAGTGGCCCTGGCTTTGACTGAAGGCCAAGCCGAGTAAGCGCATGAAGATGGAGAGATCGTTGCCGCTGCGTGGCTGCACCACAAGGGCTTGCTCGACGAGGATTTCCAGCAGCTCTTCAAGCGTGGGCTTGTTCTCAGGCTTGGCCTGGCGTCGCTCCAGCTCTTTATCGAGGCTCAGGCAGAACGGCCCGAGGAACCGCGAGAAGACGGCTTGAATCAGCGCCTTCTTTGACCCGAAGTGATAGTTCACCGCTGCCAGATTGACACCGGCCTTGCTGGTGATCAGACGCAATGAGGTTTCAGCGAAACCTTTTTCCGCGAACAACTGCTCGGCTGCATCAAGAATGCGTTCAACGGTTTCCGACTGGGCCATGGCTACTCCGCCTGACAAACACTTGTTTGAAACATACGTTTCAGACTATGTATTGTCAAGCCTGTCGGTTCGTTTTGGGAATGGTCAGTCAGCTATTTAACCATACAACGGCAAAGCTTCAATCAGAGGGTAAACCGACCGTCCAGCGGCAGCTAAAAAAACGGGCATTGCCAAGACCGTTTCACTGTATATAATCCCAGTCACTGTATAAAAAGACAGAGCGATCAATATGCTAAAGCTGACGCCACGCCAAGCAGAGATTCTGGCCTTCATCAAACGCTGCCTCGAAGACAACGGCTACCCGCCGACCCGTGCGGAAATCGCTCAGGAACTGGGTTTCAAATCCCCCAATGCGGCGGAAGAGCACCTCAAGGCGCTGGCCCGCAAGGGTGCAATCGAAATGACGCCCGGCGCTTCACGGGGTATTCGTATCCCCGGCTTCGAAGCCAAGGCGGACGACTCCACCCTGCCGATCATTGGCCGGGTTGCTGCCGGTGCGCCGATCCTGGCCCAGCAACACATCGAAGAGTCCTGCAACATCAACCCTGCCTTCTTCCATCCGCGCGCCGATTACCTGTTGCGCGTGCATGGCATGAGCATGAAGGACGTCGGTATTTTCGACGGTGACTTGCTGGCGGTCCACACCACCCGCGAAGCCCGCAACGGCCAGATCGTGGTCGCCCGGATCGGCGACGAAGTGACCGTCAAGCGCTTCAAGCGCGATGGCAGCAAAGTCTGGCTGATTGCCGAAAACCCTGAATTCGCCCCTATCGAAGTCAACCTGAAAGATCAGGAACTGGTGATCGAAGGCTTGAGTGTTGGCGTTATTCGCCGCTAAAGGAGGCTTTATGCAGTTCCCACACACATCACAGCAAGCCCAACTGCCGTTGTTCGAGGCGTTCATGGTGCAACCGTTGGCACCGATTCTGAAGGACGTGGTCGAGTCGCCCTGGAGCGCCGAGCCGGAAGTCTTCAGTGAGTTGTCGTTGCGTGGTGCGGCCGGGAACTGCCTCAACCTTCTCGCGCCGATCCTCAGGGAATTGAGCCAGGATCAGGATGCACGCTGGCTGACCCTGATCGCCCCGCCCGCCAGCCTGACCCAGGCCTGGTTGCGGGACGCCGGACTCAATCGCGAACGCATCCTGCTGCTGCAACCCCGTGGCACCCAAAGCGCTCAACAACTGACCTGTGAAGCGCTTCGACTGGGTCGCAGCCACACCGTTGTCAGCTGGATCAACCCGTTGAATACACCCCAACGGCAACAGTTGATCAGCGCCGCCCGCATCGGGGACGCACAAAGCCTGAACATTCGATTGGGTTAAGCGAGAAAAGCTACGCGCCCGAAACTGCGCGGGGCTTCTCCAAGAATAGAGAAGCCGAATTGAAGGACAGGAAACCGACGGGCGGGATCAGTGCAGAACCCGCGACCCGTCATCTTTCTCGAATTCGCCTTCAACCATGCGCCCGGCCATCTGAACACCGACGCTCAACATCGCCTTGGCGACTTCCACGTGCTGACCTTGCAGAAAGGCTTTGGCATCCTCGGAGAAATCCAAAGTAACCAGAGAACCCTCGTCCTCGGCCCTGCGCAGCTCGATACGGCCGTCTGGTAACTCGACAATTTCTAGAAAGGACGTTGGCATAAAAGTCTGTTCTCCACGAAAGGCGGGGATTATATAGGCATCGGTCATGCTTCGCTCGGGATCTTGACCAGCAGCACTGTTAATTGCGCGCCGGACCCACGGCAATCAGCACTCGTTCAAACCCTCACGAAAACGGATCGCCAGACCTTTCAGGTTCTGACGCCAGCTCTCGAGCTCAGCTCGGCTCAGCTCTTGCGGCGCCTCTTCTTCATCCAGGTTAACCGCCAGAATCAGTGGCTGAGTGACATCACCCTTGGGCTTGTGCGGAGCGCGAGGCGGTTGAAACAAAGCGGCATGGGCGGCTAGTAGTCTGGCCAACCAGGTTTCCGGATTTTGAGCCAGCTCGACCATCTCGGCCATTTCAGGAATCGCGATTGCTTCAAGCACTTCGCGAGTCAGCAACATTTCCGCGCGTGGCGCATTAGCCTGTGGCAAACGATAGAAGCCGGCGATTTCGTGGCATAGCCCCAACAACGCCCCGTACAGGTGAAACAACGCCGATTCGCGCCCGGCCTGAATCAGCGCCAGGGAGTTCATTGCCCGCCCCTCTTCGGCTTTGGCCAACGCTTCCAGCGACAGGCCGGCGAAATAGATTTTCTGATTGGTACGGGTATAGAGCTCGTGGGCCATGACGGCAGCCTCCACAACGAAATAATTGCTTCACGCAGGTCAGACAGTGTCGTGGATCCGCTTCGCTTCCCGCAAGCACAAAACAAAAAGGCCGCATGAAAACCCGAGGTTTGTCATGCGGCCTTGCTGTATCAACAGAGCTATTGTGGCGAGGGAGCTTGCTCCCGCTGGCCGACGAAGTCGGCCCCTCTAAACCCTTCTATTACCGCCGGCTCAAGCCTTGACCTTAGCCGGACGCTTGTCTTCCACAGTCCACTTGCCGCCGTCGTAATACGCTTTCCAGCCAGTCGGCTTGCCGTCGACTTCTGTCTGAACGTATTGCTCCTTGGTTTTGCGGCTGTAACGAATCACTGCCGGCAAGCCGTCCGGATCCTTCTGCGGCGCTTCACACAGGAAGTGATACTTAGGATCGATCTCGTCCTTGTGCGGGACAATTTCCATCACCAGCGGAGCACGGGTCTCGCGGTTTTTCGGGAACTGACTGGCCGCCAGGAACAGGCCGGACGCACCGTCGCGCAAGATATAGGTGTCGTTGACCTTTTCGCATTTCAGCTCAGGCATCTTCACCGGATCCATCTTCGGCGGCGCCGCATCACCGCTTTTCAGCAGCTTACGGGTGTTCTTGCACGTTGCGTTGGTGCAACCGAAGAACTTGCCGAAACGGCCGGTCTTGAGTTGCATCTCGCTGCCGCACTTGTCGCATTCCAGGCTCGGACCTTCGTAGCCCTTGATGCGGTAAGTGCCCTCCTCGATCTCGTAGCCATCGCAATCCGGGTTGTTACCGCAGATGTGCAACTTGCGCTTCTCGTCGAGCAGGTAAGCGTCCATCGCCGTACTGCAGATCGGGCAGCGATGCTTGCCACGCAGTACCAGCGACTCCGACTCACCCTCGTCGTCCGCGGCGATTTCATCGCCCGGCACCAGATTGACAGTGGCCTTGCAGCGCTCTTTCGGCGGCAGGCTGTAACCCGAGCAACCGAGGAACACACCGGTCGATGCCGTACGAATCTGCATCGGACGACCGCACACCACGCACGGAATGTCAGTCATCACCGGCTGGTTGGCGCGCATCCCGCCTTCGGCGCTTTCAGCGACTTCGAGTTTCTTCTTGAAGTCACCGTAGAACTCGTCCAGCACGTTTTTCCAGTCGCGTTCGCCCTGGGCCACGTCGTCGAGGTTCTCTTCCATGCCGGCGGTGAAGCCGTAGTCCATCAAGTTGGAGAAGCTCTCGGACAGACGCTCGGTGACGATGTCACCCATCTTTTCCGAGTAGAAACGACGGTTGTGCAGCGCTACGTAGCCACGGTCCTGAATGGTCGAAATGATTGCCGCATAAGTCGAAGGACGACCGATACCGCGCTTTTCCATTTCTTTAACCAGGCTCGCTTCCGAGTAACGCGCCGGCGGCTTGGTGAAGTGCTGGGTCGGATCAAGCTTGATCAGCTTCATCGCATCGCCCTGAGCCATGTCCGGCAACACATCGTCGTCGCCTGGCTTGGCGATCTGCGGCATGACGCGGGTGTAACCGTCGAACTTCAGGATACGGCCCTTGGCACGCAGCTCGAAGTCGCCTGCACCTACGGTGACCGTGGTCGACAGGTATTGGGCCGGCAGCATCTGGCAAGCGAGGAACTGGCGCCAGATCAGCTCGTAGAGTCGCTCTGCATCACGTTCCATGCCCGTCAGCTTGCTTGGCTCGGTGTTGGCGTCGGACGGACGAATCGCTTCGTGAGCCTCTTGTGCGCCTTCCTTGCTGCTGTAGACGTTCGGATTTTCCGGCAGGTACTTCTTGCCGAACTCTGTCTCAATATAGGTACGCGCCATCGTCACGGCATCGGCCGAGAGATTGGTGGAGTCGGTACGCATGTAAGTGATGTAGCCGGCTTCGTACAAACGCTGGGCCATCATCATGGTTTTCTTCACGCCGAAGCCCAGGCGGTTGCTCGCAGCCTGCTGCAGGGTCGAGGTGATAAACGGTGCGGACGGCTTGCTGCTGGTCGGCTTGTCTTCACGCTTGGCGATGCTGTAGCTGGACGCCTTGAGCTTCTCCAGCGCGGCCATGGCCTGGGTTTCGTTGAGCGGCTTGAAGGCTTCGCCTTTCTCGCGGGCCACGTCAAAGCGCACGGTTGCGCCTTTGGCGGTGCCGAGGTCAGCGTGGATTTCCCAGTATTCTTCCGGGTTGAACGCACGAATCTCGCGCTCACGCTCGACCACCAGCTTCACAGCCACCGATTGCACACGACCGGCAGACAGGCCACGGGCGATTTTCGCCCACAGCAGCGGCGAAACCATGTAACCCACGACGCGATCGAGGAAACGACGCGCCTGCTGGGCGTTTACACGGTCGATGTCCAGCTCGCCCGGTTTGGAGAAGGCTTCCTGAATCGCCTTCTTGGTAATTTCGTTGAACACCACGCGCTTGTAGCGGCTGTCATCACCACCGATGGCTTCGCGCAGGTGCCAGGCAATGGCTTCCCCCTCGCGATCCAAG
>Ga0247812_10000408_pt1 | contig 29150 bp, 19 predicted proteins | sample UWRJL149409B1_FD_178011 | JGI IMG/M metagenome (GOLD analysis project Ga0247812, IMG submission 178011) | Plant litter microbial communities from Arlington Agricultural Research Station in Wisconsin, United States - UWRJ-L149-409B-1 | ecosystem: Environmental > Terrestrial > Plant litter >...
GTGGTGCCGCTGAACTATGGGGTGGTCGATCCGCGCGTGACCTACTCGCCGAGGCGGTTTGATCCCTCGCGCGACGTGGACACCTATTCGCTGCATGTGACGGGCCATCTGACCGACCAGCTGACGCTGCGCTCGATCACCGCCTACCGGACCCTGGGCAATCTCAATCCGAACGACGCCTCGGGTCTGCCCGACGACCGATCAGGCTTCATCCAGTATCTGGAGAACGAGCAGTTCTCGCAGGAATTCCAGCTGCTCGGCGACTATGGCCGCCTCAACTTCGTGCTCGGGGCCGTCTACCGCGACGAGACCTTCACCATGAACCGCAACAGCTGGTCCAACAGCGTCTACACCAACATCCTCAGTGACGTCGGCGTCACGGACGAGGCCCTCTACGGCCAGCTGAACTACAATGTCACCGACAAGCTGCGGGTCACCGTGGGCGGCCGCTACAGCCGCGAGGACGACACCTTCGACAACGCCGTCTACCGCACCAACGCCCAGTTCGCTCAAACCGGGCTGGTCTACAGTGTGTCGGATCTATCGAACGACGAGAGTGATTTCTCACCGAAATTCGGCGTCGATTATCAGCTCACCCCCAATGTCCTGACCTATCTGTCCTGGACCAAAGGCTCCAAGGCCGGCGGCTTCAACCGCTCGGCCTCCAACGTCCAGATCGCGAGCATCCCGGTCGCCCCCGAAAGCGTGACGGCTTATGAAATCGGGACGAAGGGGCGGACCGCCGACGGCCGGTTCTCCGGCTCGCTGGCGGTCTTCTACAACGAATACGAGGACTACCAGGCCACCATCACCAACCCCATCATCGGCGGCGAGCTGGTCAGCGGCCAGGTCCTCGTCAACGCCGCCCAGGCCACGACCTACGGCGCGGAGTTCGAGGGCACGGCCCGGCTGTTCGAGGGCCTGGAGTGGAAGCTGGCCGTGGCCTATCTCGACGCCAAGTTCGACAGCTTCGCCAACCCGACCGGCGCCGCCGCTTCCGACTATGCAGGCAACTGGCTGCCCTTCGCCTCGGAATGGGTGATCGGGACAAGCGTCGACTACATCCTGCCCCTGACCATTCCCGGTGAGCTAAGTGTCCGCGCCACCGTGGATTACCGCAGTCCCTTCTACTCGGACAACGGCAACCGCGACGCCGTGCGCAACCCGGAACAGGTGAACGTCAATCTGGGGGCCACCTATCTGACGGCCGACGAGAAGTGGACGTTCCAGCTGCTGGCCAAGAACCTGTTCGATGACGACCGGATCTTCGGCTACCGGACCCTGACGCCGACCCTGGGCGTCGAATCCGCCAAGTTCGTCGCGCCGCGTCTGATCACCTTCAGCGCGCGCTACGCCTTCTGAGTTCGTGGGGGACGCCGATGAGGGTTTAGCGGGTCTATCCGGACCCGGAGCCGAACTAAACGATCGGCGCGCCGGGCCGCATTGACCCTTCCGAGCCCTCATCCCCACTATCGATCCGGCGGCAGCGGCGGCGAAAGAGCTCTGTCGACCGCCCCGCGACGACGCCCAGTCGATCACACCAGGAGACCGCGTGTCCTTGAAGCCTTCCTCCCCACCCGCGTCCCTGTCGCGGCGCGGCCTGATCTCGGCAGCCATTGGCCTGCCCCTGGCCGGCGGTCTGCTGTCCGCGTGCGGGTCCAAAACTGCCTCGGACAAGATCCGGTTCGGGCATTCGGCGGCGGCCGTGGGCGCCTCGGCCGCCATGGACGCCGGGGTCTTCGCGCGTCACGGCCTTGAGGTGGAATTCATCCAGATCACCTCCGGTCCGGCGGCGGTCGCCGCCACCGTCGGCGGGGCGCTCGACTTCACCTTCGGCGACTTTCTCGGTTGGGCCGCCGCCCTCTGCAACGGCTTCAAGGCCGAGCTCGTGGCCCCAGCCAATGACACCGGCAATCTGGTCTTCGTCGGTCGGCGCGGCCTCACCTACCGATCGCCGGCCGACCTGGTCGGCAAGCGGGTCGGCGTCAGTCCGGCGCCGATGTTCAGCCTATCGACCCGCCTCTGGCTCACCCAGCAGGGCGTCGATCCGGACCGCGTCAATCTGGTTCTGGTCGGGCCCGGAGCGGAAAACGCGCTCAAGCGCGGCGACATCGACGCCCTGCTGACCTTCGACCCCGTCTCCTATCGCGCCGTCAGCCAACTGGGCGGCCGGGTTCTGGCAGGGGATCCGACGACAGCGGTGATGCCGAAGGGCGCGTCCCGGGCCTGCTACTACGCCAACGCCGACTATCTCGCGGCCAAGCCGGACGTGGTCGAACGGATGGCGGCGGCCCTGCGTGAGGGAGCAGTGCTCTTTCACAAGGCGTCGAAACAGGACAAGGCCCGCATCCTCGCCCCCTATCTCGGCCAGACCGTCGATCAGATGGACAAGGCTCTGCCGGGACTGGTCGAGGCCTTCGTCCATACCCCGGCCCAGCTCACCGGCTTCGATCTGGCCGCCAACCAGACCTGGGTCGACACGGCCGCGCGAGAAGGCGCCCTGCCCCGCGACATCGATATATCACCCTATGTCTATCGCACCGCCGCCACGCCGGCGGTGATCGCATGAACGCCTCGGTGCGTTGGGCTCCAACGCCGTTCGCGGAGACGCCCCCGGTCGTCGATACCCGGTCGATCGCCGTTGCGGTCGAAGCCGTAGCCAAGACCTTCAAGGCCGGGCGACAGGAGACGCAGGCTTTGGGCGATGTCTCGCTCACCGTCCGGTCGGGCGAGTTCCTCAGCCTTGTCGGCCGATCAGGGTCGGGAAAGTCCACCTTGCTGCGTCTGATCGCGGGCCTGCTGGCGCCCACCAAGGGCCGGGTCGTCGTGGACAGGCAGGTCGTCGACGGCCCGCCGGGCTCGGCGCGTTACGTGTTCCAGGACTACGGCGAATCTCTCTTCCCCTGGCTCAGCGCCCGGGACAACGTCGCTTTCGGGGCCCGCTCCGCCGGTGACGACCGCAGGGCGGCCCTGAGGTCTGCGGATCACTTTCTCAATCTTGTGGGGCTTCAGACCGCAGCGTCCCGCTATCCGTGGGAATTGTCCGGCGGGATGCAGCAACGGCTCGCCATCGCCCGCGCCCTGGCGTCCAGACCAAGACTGCTGCTGATGGACGAGCCGTTCGGAGCAGTCGATGCGTTGAGCCGGGCCAAGCTTCAGGACCTCATCCTGTCGCTCTGGGCCGAACTGGACCTCACCGTCATTCTCGTCACCCACGACATCGACGAGGCGGTCTATCTGTCCGACCGTGTGGTCGTACTGGAGGCTGCCGGCCAGGGGCTGGAAACCGACACTCGCATCGACCTCCCGCGCCCGCGCGATCAGCTCGCCAGCCGGGAAGATCCGCGCTTCACCCGCTACCGGCGCGACCTGCTGGAAAAGGTTCTCCTATGACGGCTACAGCCCCTTCAACGACAATACAGGGCACGCAACCTGTCGGCCTGGTGCGACGAAAATTCGACGCTGGCCGTTTGGGTGGATGGCTTCTCGTCGCCGCGAGCTTCCTGGCCTGGGAGATCGGGGCGCGCTCCGGTCTGATCCAGTCCGAGGTCCTGCCCTCGGTCTCGGAGATCGTCGTCGAATGGGTTTCCAGCCTGACGACCGGCGCGCTCGGGGGCCAGTTGCTCGTCACCCTGCGTCACATGGCGATCGGCTATGTCATCGGATCGGGCATCGGCGTCCTGCTTGGCGTTTTGATGGGGCAATCCCGGCGCCTGTGGAACCTGTTCGAACCCTTCATCGAGATTGCCCGGCCGATCCCTCTGTCCGCCCTCGTCCCGCTTCTGATCCTGTTCCTCGGGATCGACGACCCGCTGAAGATCACCGTGGTCGCGATCGGCGCCTTCTTCCCGGTCTTCATGAACAGCTTCGCCGGGGTCAGGTCGGTCTCCCGGACGATGCGGGAGACGGGCGCCACCTTCGGCCTGCCTCCGGTGCGCTCGACGATCGAGATCGTCCTTCCCGCAGCCGCGCCGATGATCTTCGTCGGCCTGCGCTACGCCCTGACGATCGGTCTCGTCATCGCCTTGGTCTCGGAGATGATCGCCGGCAACGACGGCATGGGATTTTACGTGATCCGGGCCCAGCAGAACCTCAGCGTGGTCCAGCTGTTTGCAGGGGTCTTCACCCTCGCCTTCCTCGGGTACGGTCTGAACTTCCTCTTCCTCGCGGTCGAGCGCCGGGTGCTTCAATGGCAATCCGGAAGCGCGCGGCGGCAGGCCGGCTGAGCAGGTCGCCTGCCCGCTCGCCGATCAGGCCGCGAGCGGCGCGCCCTGCTGCAGGGCGTGGAGGCGGCGATAGAGGCCCCCGCTCGCGACAAGCGCTGTGTGATCGCCCTGTTCGACCACGCGACCGGCCTGCATCACCAGGATCTGGTCGGCCTGCTCGATCGTGGCGAGCCGATGGGCGATGACGATGGCGCTGCGCCCCTTCATCAGGGTGGCGAGACCCGCCTGGACCAGACGTTCGGACTCTGAATCGAGTGCACTGGTCGCCTCGTCCAGAATGACGAGGTCCGGATCGCGCAGGATGGCTCTCGCCACGGCGACACGCTGACGCTCGCCGCCGGACAGCCGGACGCCGCGCTCGCCGACGTGGGTCTCATAGCCCTCCGGAAGCCGCGAAATGAAGGCGTCGGCGTGGGCCAGACGGGCGGCGTCCAGCACAGCACCCTGTCCGGCGTCATCCCGGGCAAAGGCAATGTTGGCGGCGATAGTGTCGTTGAACAGGGCCACGTCCTGCAGCACCATGCCGATCCGATCCCGCAGGGACTGGGCGGTGAAGGCGCGTATATCGCGGCCGTTCAGGAGGATACGACCTGCGGTCGGCTCATGCAGACGCAGGATCAGCTTGACCAGGGTCGATTTGCCCGAGCCACTGGGCCCGACCAACGCCAGGGTCTTCCCGACGTCCAGACGGAACGACACGTCTGTCAGCACAGGCGAGGCGTGGCCCGGGTAGGTGAAGCTGACACCCTCGAAAGCCAGGGTTTCGATCCGTTCCAACGCCGTGGCGTCGGGCGCATCCTGATCTGGCGACGACGCGGCCAGCAGCTCGACCAGCCGTTCTGCGGCGCCCTCGTTGTCGCCCGCTGTGGTGGCGATACGGGCGATCGGTTGCAGCACGACGACCACGCCCTGGGACAGCATCAGGACGAGCAGGATGTTTCCAAGGCTGGACCGGCCGGCGGCGGCTTGGAGAAGAACCAGTCCAACGACGAGGGAGAGGGCCAGTCCGTTGCAGGCGAGAAGGAGGATCGTCCAGCGGCGGTCGATCCGCCACTCGTCGATGCGGGTCTCTCGCCAGGCCTCATGGGCGTCGGTGAAGCGACGGCGGACGGCGGGCTCGCCCCCGAACGCCCGAACGGTCGCGATCTGGCTCATCATCTCGCTCAGGAGCCCGCTCATCCGGCCGCCCAACTTCTGCCAACGTCGCCGATGGGAGGTCGTGGCCCTGACCGCTCGCCAGGACACATAGAGGTTCAGCGGCGCAAGCGCCGCCATGACCAGTCCTGCGGCAGGCGACACCGCGAGCAGGATGACGAGGCTGAAGACCAGTTGCAGGATCAACGCCAGGGCGCCGTCCACGAGGTCCCTCAGCCAGTGGGTGATGGGGACGATGGCGCTGAAGCGATCCATGATGTCGCCGACCCGAGCGCGTTCGAAATAGCGCAGGGACAGGGTCGACATCTCGTCGAACAGACGACGCCTCAGGCTGCCGACATTGTCGAGCCAGAGCTGGGAAGATTGCCAGTGCTGCAGCGCGCCGAGGCCCACGAGCGCCACACGAAAGGCGATGAAGACCCCGAAGGTCGCGAGCAGCGGAGCGACCAGGCCCGCGTGACCCGCCGTGCCGTGCCTGGCTGCGGCGACGACGTCCACGATGTGACGAAACACGAAGGGGGTCAGGGCCGTGATCAGGCCGATCCCGGCGCTGACGGTCAGGACCGAAATCACGCGCCAGCGGTAGCGGGGCAGCATGCGGACCAGTCGCCACAGGTTGGTCACTCGTCGCTCCAAGGAAAGAGTCCGGCGGCCACGAACTCGGACGCAGCGCGACGCGGGGTGGGCCTTTCAAGGCCCTGAAGATGGTCGGGAAGCTTCCCGGCGGGCCCGGCGCGGCCGACGGCGACGAAGGCGTGGATTTCGTAGTCGCCTGGTAAACCCAGAGCCTTGAGCGCACAGGCGCGGTCGAATCCACCGATCGCGCGAGTGTTCAATCCGTCGCGATGAGCCTGCAGCGCCAGAAGCGCCCAGGCGGCGCCGGCATCGAAGGCATGGGTCGGCGAAGGGCGTATGCCGTCGCCGTCCTTGTGGACGGTGCGCGACACGACCGCGATCAGGGCGGCGGCGCGCTGCGCCCAGATTCGGTTGCGGGGATACAGAAGGTCGAGAAAGACCGGCCAGTTCGCATCATGTCGACGCGAGTAAAGAAATCGCCACGGCTGTGCGTTCTTGGCGGACGGCGCCCAGCGCGCCGCCTCGAACAGGGTGAAGAGCTGGGACACCGCGATCGGCTCGTCACAGAACCCCCGCCGCGACCAGCGGCTCAGGAAGACGGGATCGATCTCATGGTCGGTGAACCGTTCGGGCGGCGGCGACATCGCGCTCATGACGGATCGGGGCCCGAAGCCGAAAGCGTTCGGGCCCCCTCGCCTTCAGGCCGCGACGGCGACGCGGTTGTCGACCAGATCGGTAAAGCTGGAGTCCGACGCGATCAGGTTCCAGCCCAGCAGCCAGTCGTAGGTCTGCTGGAACTCCTTCTCGTCATAGGGCGCCGGCGGCACGAACCTCAGGCGCGGCAGGTAGAAGTCGTCCGCGGTGATCTCGTTGCGATACCGCTCCGGAAGCGTCTCGATCAGGTAGTGGACGTATTTGCGCTTGTCGGCGTTGAGCAGTTCGGTGGCCTTGGTGACCGCCCGGTGCACGGCTTTCCAGGTGTCGGGATCGACCTCGGGCGAGGCGATCTCCGAGCCCTGATAATGGGTCTCGATGATACGCTGGAAGCCCTGCTTCTCAGCGAGGGTGATCCAGGGCTCCATCAGGGTGACGGCGGCGATGTCGCCCCGGCGCACGGCCTCGAGACCATCGGTGTGGCTGAGGTGCACCAGCCTGATCTCGCCAGGCTTCAGGAAGCCTTCGAGCGACTGGAGCGCGGCATAGTGCGAGCCGTGGTGGAAACGCACGGCGACCCGTTCGTTGGCGAGCGTCTGGGGGTGAGTGAATTTCGATCCCGGGGCCGAGAAGATGGCCTGGGAGACGACGGCGGACCGCTTGCTGATGATGCGGCCATTCTCGCTGTCCTGCGAGCGTCGCACCTGGCCCCATTCACAGGCGCGGTAGACGTCGACGGTCTTCTCTTCGAGCGCCGTGTGCCCGGCCAGGGCTGGGACCAATGTGTGGTCCTCGATGAAGTCCAGGTCCGTTGCGGGAAAGCGCGTCTCGATGGAGGCGGGGGTGGATCGGAACTCGACCTCGACGCCCTCGGCTGCGAACAGCCCCTCGTCACGCGCGATTTGCCAAGGGAGGGAGAACACGCCTGTGATTTCGGTGACGACGCGTCGATGGGCTGGAATTTCCGACATTGTGAGATCCTTTGAAGCTGGGAACGGGGCGACCCGGAGGCTCATCTAGACGCGCAGCGACAGTGCGACGCAAATCACGCCGATCAGCCCAGCTCCACAAAATCCTCCATCGATTCATATGTTTACCGGAGACCTGTCAGCCATACTGAAGAGTCGCAGAGCGGAACTCAACAATGGCGCGCTACTAAGATGGAGCCGAGAAAGGACTAAGGCTGACCATCTCACTTTCGGCCATCGCCAATCCAAGGCGTGAGCGGGATCGGTCCGACGACACAAACAGTGTCAGGGCTGCGATGTCTGCAACGCGCCAACAGCGGACATTGGCTCCGGGCCCAAAATCAGACATGAGCGACGAGCAGCCGCCTTATACTTTGCCACTTCCGCGCCGAGGCTGAGGCCGCTTGGGCGGCCGCCTTGGCGTGAGCCGGCAAGAGTAGCTATCCACGACCTGTGCCGGCTAATCTGACGGTGCCACTACGCGCTATTCGGAATGGATGGACTAGACGATGGTCGCTCAAACGCTTCGGTTCAAAAGGGTCGCTCGCAATGCGTCCGACCCGGCGGACAGATCCGTCTTCCTTCTCTCCGACGATTCGTGGGATGACTATGGGTCCCAGATCAGCTTCGGTTTGACCTATGTCGACGAGGTCGGCGGGCAAACCTCGATCGGAACACTCAAGATTCTGCAGCGACGGAGCACGGGCGGCGAGCCGCTCTCGACCGTTCATCGCCCGGCGCTCGACCCCACATTTTCAAGCCTTGGGCCGGATTGCATCTCGCTCGGCCAGAGCGAAGAATACTATCTAAACCTCAGATCCCTAGGGGAAGATTTCGCCGTCCAGGTGGTTGAGGCGCTTCGAGATGTCGCCTGGCAGCCCGCGCTCGCCACACCGTTCGAAACAGCGGGGCCATTTCGAAACGGCCTCCTCCGGAGCAACAGCGCGAAACGTGCGCATCACTTAGGGAGACATTGCATCCGCGAGGGCAAGCCTAATGATGACCCCTCCTTTGAGTACGAATTCCTCATCCAGGGGGCCGAAGGCGTCACACAGGTCGAGGTCAAGTTTGCTGAGCAGAGCGCGGTGCCGGGACGAGTTGCAGGCATCATCGGACGCAACGCAGTTGGCAAGACCCAATTCATGGCTCAATTGGCGTCAGATCTAGCCCAAACGGGTCGTATCTCGCCTGAACGGCTGGCCGACTTGAAGGAGCGATTTGGAGGCCGGATTCCGCTCTTCAATCGCGTCCTTGCGATCTCCTACAGTTCCTTCGATCGTTTCCGTCGCCCGCCGGCCAGCGACCAAAGCAGCTATATCTATTGCGGCGTTCGCGACGACAACGGTCGGCTCTCGGCCAAAGCGTTAGCGGACTCCTATCTCGCCAACCTTAGACGGGTGAAGGAGCTCGGCCGACACTATGAATGGCGAGAGCACATTGACTCAATCCTCGGGGAGGCAGCCGCGGATGTGCCGCTCGCCCCATCTGCGGTTGATGGCAAGGATAATAGCGACGGGATTTTCGACGGGTTGAGCTCCGGGCAGGCAACGCTCTGTCATCTCGTCACCGGTCTGTTGGCCTGGGTCCAGCCGCACACGGTCGTCCTTTTCGACGAGCCGGAGACCCACCTACACCCCAATGCGGTCGCCAACCTGTTCATCGTCTTCTCGGCCATCCTGAGGCAATATGAGTCCGTCGCGATCATCGCCACGCACTCACCCGTTGTCATCCAGGAGATACCTCGCGCGCATGTCGTGCATTTCAAGCGGGAGGGAAATTTCACGACCGCCGAAAGTCTTGGGCTCGAAAGCTTTGGTGAAAGCATAACCGAGCTAACTCGTCACGTATTCGAAACTGTCGAGGTTGAAACCCTCTACAAGACGACTCTTGCGCGGCTCGCGCGCACTCGAACACTGCAAGAAGTTCTGGATCTTTTTCCGGAAGGTTTGAGCTTGAATGCTCAAGCCTATTTGCTAGCGCGCTATAAACTAGACCAACAATGAAGCGCCTTAAAATCCTGGCGCTTACCCCGCCCTATCTGGATCGGTTCACGGGCATCCGTGACTCCAAGCACCTCGTAAGCCGCAACGCCCTCACGGCGATCCACGCATTGGTGACAAAGCGATATGCCGATCTCTGGAGCGCCGTGAGCGCTCGTAAACTGCAAGGCATGAAGTCGTCGACCGCAGCGGTCGCGAACTCCACAGTCCTCAGAGGCTGTTACGGCAAATCCACCAAGCCGCTCGTGAAGTTAAAGGAAGATATCGCCGCAGCCCAAGCGCCGCGCCTCCTGAAATACTGTCCGATGTGCTGGACCACTCTGCCGGGTGGGTTTGACCACTACATGCCGGGCGTCAAGTTTCCCGAGTTCTCCGTCCATCCGCTAAACTTGATCCCCTGCTGCTCGACGTGCAACTCGATCAAGGATGACGACTGGCTGTCGACGGCTGGCACTCGGCAGTTCATCCACGCTTATTTGGACACGATTCCGAACGTTCAGTTCCTCGAGGTGGCGCTCGTGACGCAGCCGCCGGCTACGGCCGTTGGCGCGACGTTCAACTTGGTCCAACCGACGAAGCCGGATTCACGCTGGCCACTCATTGCCTCGCACTTCAAGCGCTTGAACCTGATCCAACGATACGACAATCTTGCGAATGACGAGATCGAGGAGATGCTCGGCAGCTGCGCGTCGCACCTCCGAGCCGGTGGCTTCGTCGCCGCAGATTTCTTGACTATGCAAGCCGATGACACGGCCAAGATCTTTGGCCGAAACAACTGGCGTGCGGTTCTGATGAATGCTCTCGCCAATCATGCCGATCTACAAGCTTGGGCAATGGCGCGACGTTAGCTTCGCCATAGACTAATAAAGTTAACTTTCTTGGTCGCGATACGCCTGCGGGGCCAATCCCACTCTCGCTCGAGCGAGTCGCCCCAACCGTCCCGGAGGTTGATCTTTAGCTTGAGATGTGATGCCCGCTTAGATGGGTCTTGGCCAGCGTTTCGGACGAGAACCCCGGGATCTTCAGTGCCTCATCCCGCAGATTGAGCATTCGGCGTGGCCCGCTCAATTCAGAAAGTCAGCGACGCGCCAGCAACGGACATTGGGAGCGCGCCGATGAGCGGACATTGAATGAGCCACGTGCCATTAGGCCGACGCGAGCCGTTACGCTGAGGTCCGCCGAGCTAAGCCTAACGACTTCCGGGGATCGAGCATGCAAACTCCACTAGTCTGATGCGGACGCTGCGAGTTCAGGTGACGACAACAATGGCCATGAACGCACTATGATCGACGCTATTCCAAACCTGCTTGATCAGCTCCGCGCGAGTGGCTGGGCGACGTTATCGACGTCCTGTTCCGACAGCGAAACGATTGTGTCAGAGCTTGACCGGATCGGAAGGCATTTAGGTCCGAAAGCCGCAGGTCGCGCAGGTGCGCTCACTGAGATCATAGACCCCAAGGCTTCTGAGCAGGCTAACCCCCATTCCTTGAGCGCTCGTTTCGGGCTCGATGCCTTGCCAATGCATACCGAACTGAGTCACCGCACCCGTCCGTGCAGGTACGTGATCCTTGGATGTTTGGATCCCGGATCCCCAAGCGCGGAAACACTCATGCTGGACTGGAGATCGCTGACATTCAGCCCAGCGGAACTGAACCTGTTGGAGAGTGCACCAGTCTTGGCCCGCAGCGGCCGTCGATCGTTCTATACGACGTTGATGCCGCGTGACCGCGCCTTCCTGCGCTACGACCGCGGGTGTCTGGAAGCGGTAGGCGCCCCCGGTGCATTGGCCTTGAAACTTGTTGAGGATCGCGTTGCTGCAGCCAAGCCGGAGCGTCATGACTGGCGAGCGGGCGACGTCCTGGCGATCGACAACTGGCGCATGCTTCACGGCCGCGGGCGAGCTGGCACTGGATCGGGCCGGAAACTTGCTAGGATTTACATAGATGGCTGAAGATGTGTTCGTCGCTATCAACGGCGAAGCGCTCCACACAAAATCGAAGGTGTACATGGCTCGTGCGCTGGCCCGCAAAGGCGCCGGGGATCTGGACGAGTACCAACTTTGGGCTTCCCTAGCGCTTGAACTGCTTGGAAAGTCGGCGCTGGCTCACGCCCACCCGAGCCTGGTCGTGGATCCGACCCATTGGCAGTCCATGTTCGTTGCCGCTGGCATCAATGTGACCACCGACGTCAAGACGATCACCGCCAAAACGTTGTTTCAGCGCCTGACCCACCTGGTGCCGAAGTTTGACGGCAAGGTGCAGGATTTCTGTGGCGCGATCTCGGAGCGCCGCAATGCTGAACTGCACTCTGCGGACCTGCCGTTCAAAGCGATGCGGCTGGACGCCTGGGAGGCCCGCTACTGGCATGCCTGCGACACCATTCTGGGCCATATGGGCTCGTCGCTGGAGCAGTGGCTTGGAGCGGCTGACGCAGAGGCCCCCCGCCAAATCCTCGACGAGGCAGGCCGGGCGCTAGAAGCGGCCGTGAAGCTCCGTGTCGAAGCTGCGAAGGGGAGATTTGAGGAACTGAAGAAGCCCGAGCGAGAGCGTCTGGCGCGCGAAGCGGAAACAGGGCTACCCGAACACCGGGCTAAGCTGTTCGCAAACACCTGCGACGCGATCTGGATCGATACTTGCCCGGCTTGCGGCTGCCGGGGCTTCATGGCCGGGGATCAGACAGGCGAGGATATCAGTAAGGAGAGTGACGAATACGCCATTTGGGAAGTCGTTGATCGCGAGTTTGTCGGCGAAGAATTCCGGTGCCCGTCCTGCGATCTCACACTGGCGGGGAATGACGAAATCGATGCTGCGGGTTTGAACTACATTCACGAGGATCAACAAGAACGCGAGATGGACTATGAGCCGGACTATGGGAACGACTGACGCATTGTGGTCAGCATGCCGTACGCAATCCGATCAGGCGCGGAGCACCAACACTGTCGCGCGTTTCTGGGATCCGACGAGGCGATGGAGGGAGCTTTCTGATCCCGGTGAAACCTGGAGCGGCAAAGCCTCTACGCCCTGATCCCGCAGCCATGAAAACCTGTGCCGGCCGTCGGTGAACGCGACTTGACCTGCGTTAAGGCTGACGCAGAGCATGTCGCTGTAGCTGCGGGTCGCGAACCACCTGCCCACACGGCCGTATCGATCATCCTGACCGCCAAGACCGCCCGGACCAATATACTGATCCGTTAGCCGCCAGGCGTCATCAAACCTCCGGACATCGACCCAAACGACTTCGTCGGTTGGCAAATGCTCCCATCCCCTCGCGGCCTGTCTGAATGCCCAAGCGATAGTGATGGTCGGCATGTGGTGCTGGCCTTTGGATATGGATTGGGAGTGGCCTCGTCGCGCGCAGTTCGGAAATGCGGCGTCTGCGAGCCTCAAATCCGCCAGAGGCCTAGGCGGCTTTCCTCTCGACGAGTTCGATAGAGGAAATTGAGATTCCCGGCCGGATGAGGTGGGCGTCCGTTTCGCCGGCCACGACCTTGTTGACCGCCAGCCGTTGTGTCGCGTCCGGATAGAGGTCCTGAAACAAGGGCCCGCCGCCCTGCCCCCCTCGCAGTTCTTCCATCAGCAATCGACTGACTCCCTTCCTGAGATGGGCGGAACGGAAGACACGATCCGCAAGAGCGATCGGCTCCAGCAGCGGGACGACAGCGCTTTCGCCGATCCACATCTCTCCAAACGCTTCAAACGAAGAGAGCCCGATCTCATCGTCGCGTACGGCTGACTGGATTCGGCCTCGCTGGTCCGGCCCATTGAGCGCAGGATAATCGGCTGGACGATCGCTCTCTGCCATTGCCGTCGCCGCGCGAAAGGCGCCGGCGGTTCCCAGTGTGCGGGCCACTTCTAGGCGCAGGACCGGCTCGTGGAGCGCTTTCGCGGACACCGCTTCGGTGAGTTCCGCGGGGTCTTCTCCTACCGGAGCCGGATCGGTAATTATGACCCGAGTATCCCGTTGCGCGCCCTCCAGCACGAGGGACACGCCGGTGACGAGGCGTTGACCGATCAGACGTTTTTCGGCGGCCGGCGAGGAACAGACGAGCGACTGTTTCTGGAAAACCCCGTCAGCCATCGCGGCAGTAAGGGCCGACACACTCCCTTGGGATCCCTTGCATTCTATGATGTGGAATTTCCCACCGCCGTCGACGGCGGCGTAGTCCGCCATCTTCATCGTGCCAACCTTGGGCGGCAAACCGCCGCTGCCCGCTAGCAGGCCGATTTGATTTAGACGATGGAGAAACGCCCGGCCATCGATACAGGCGGAATAGTTGAACGCGCGATACAGCACTTCCATCGCGAGGCCGACGCCGAGATCGTCGCTTGCGATAGCCTTTTGATGTCGGTCTGTGTCGACCCATCCCGCCCTGAGCCTGAAACCCGGTGTGTCGGCCACGGCGTGAAGATAGCGTAGCAGAGGCCAGAGACGTGCCACGCCCGACTGAATGTTGAGCACGGGCGTCGTCAACTCGCCCATCCGCAGGAGCATCGCCAGAACGTGGACGGGGAAGGGGCCACGTTGACGACCCAGGACGAGCGGAAACGGATGCCGGAACTGAGGAGGCTGCGCGCGCCAGCTTGCCCTGTCGACTGTGACATCCACCGCGCGGAAGAGGGAGGACAAGGTCGTGGTCATGGGTTTGAACCCTGCGAGACCTGACGCTCACCAGACGCCGCGGACCGTTTCGCCTCCCAAGTCGCTACCAGGAAGGTCGCCATTGCCCCGGCGAGATTGACTGCGAGCTCCGCGTGCCGCGGCAAAGGGCGGGCGCGGACGGGACCGATGCTATGGGCGTCGCCAAGCTTGTTTCGCAACGTCCCAAGGCCCGTCACAACGGAGTTGCAACCGGACAGGATCTGCTTGAAGACCTGTTCCGTATGGTCGTCGGGAGCAAGGTTCAGGACCTTCGCCATCCGCCTGTAGAGGAGAGGCAGATCGGCGCCGTCGTCGAACGGCTCCGCGGCTTGCGTTAGAACCCATTTGCAGACGTCCTCTAGGAGAGTTCGCGACAGGGTGATGGCACGCTGCGGATTGACCTGTCGACTGTGGAGCGCCTCTTCCCATCTCGAGTGAACGTCGGTGGGATCGAAAGCCACAAGAGCGGCGGAGATGCCGATGTCCGACGGCGCTCCGACCACGATACTGCGAACCCCGTATAGGGGACTGCCCGACACTCTGCGGACCACTTCGAGGCTGTAGCCGTCGTGCGCTAGCACTGCATTCAGGCTGGCCGCCAAGGCAATCTGTTCATCCGGGTTCCGCATCATCGGATCCACGACCGCTTCGAGAAACTTGAAGAGCAGAGTCCGCGAACATGTCAGCAGACCGAGATGTTCAAGAAGCTCCTTCCCTGACCAGTCGAAATTTCGGACCGTGTGTTGGATGATATTGTCTTCCAGCGTCGCGGTCTGGCCCCAAGTCGGCTCATAGACAGGCGACATCGCTCTGATCGGCCATACTTTTCGGATCAGATCGATCTCGTCGACGGTCGTCGCCAAAGGAGTCGTGTCAAACAGAGCGAGCAGACGGCGGCGACTAAGCTCGGTCACCTCGGCGGACCCCAGCTCTTCGATCTTGCACACAGTCTCGCTGAGATCGAAGTTATCGGCCTCTTCCAGCAGGCTTTTAGCTATGGCCATGACCTCCGCAGCAGACACGTCGGCGAGCCGGCGTTGCGCATACTTCGCCTTGCTATCGTAGGCCTCGGCCTCTTGACCGTCGCCAAGGCCTAGACGGCGGCAAAGCGCCGGGACGTCATAGGCTTTGGCGTTGGCGATCTCGCCGGCGACCAGTCGCCGAAGCTGGGTGACCACCTTTGAGGGAACGGGTGGTGCAGCGGTGCGACTGTTCATTGGTCAGTGCTAAGTCTTTCAGGCTTTTGCGCCAATAGTCGTCATCAAGCGTCTCCATGTTTCTCCCGGCTTTCCGATGCTGCGGACAGGAGCGCTGGTAGGTAGAATTCGACGGGAACTGGCAGGCGCCAGTGTCGGCACGCGAGCAGGACAATCGGCCACCAGTTGTACTGAACCGCCGAAAGATCCCGGAAATAGGTATGTGCGTCGCAGGCATCCTTCAAAGCATCTAGAAGCTCGGTCCCTGAGTTTACAGGCAGGTCCATGATCGCCTGACCGTGCATTCCATCGTTGCAATAGAGGTGAGCCTCCGACGTATCAGTCACCGACCAGAGTTGCATGGCGCAATGCTGCATTCGGTCCGCAGAGATTTTGGCGAGCACGGCGGCGCCTTCGTTGTCGCCCAGCGCCGTCAACCAGGCCACCATCAGGGGGATGAGTGTGCTGCCCGCGGTCGCCTCCTTGAAGTAGGCTTCCGAAGCTTCGACCGGATGAACGATCAGCTCGCGGTACTCCGTCTTGCTCGTCGGGTAGTAGCGGCCGATCTGCACCGCAAATCTGTAGCGCCCTGCCATTTCGTGAAGCCAAGGTCGAAGATCAGGTCCGTTCCGGCCGCGTGTCCAGAGTAGAAGAAAGAGAGCAACTGCCGTCGCTTGCTCGTCCGCGATCGGAAGTCCCAGAGCACCGTTATTTTCTATAAGAGCGAAGCCGATCTCAATATGACGGTCGACGCTCGCGAGAGCCGCCTCCTTGGTATCGGGCGCGGCGTCGGAGAGCCACAATATCCACAAGCCCTGCATCGCGATGCGTCCCAGCACATCGAACAAGGCGAGGTTGACGTCTGTGCTGCTTCTCGACGCGACAGCCCAGCCAGCCGCATCCCGGACGCCGGCGACAGGCGCGATCCCCTGCTCAATCAACAGGTCAGCGATTTGAAGGTGAAGCTTCATCGTCTGATCGAGCACCCGAAATAGCGCCTTGGCCTCGCGAGATTTCGTCCGCACAACCGTGCGGATCATGTCCCAGACATTGAGCAATGCCAGCTCGCTGGCTTGGTAGGCCGCCTCGACGTTTTTGCGGTCCCTGGCCCAGACGAAGAGGACCCATGCGCATATGTAGATCTGACGGGCGGCCCTCACCCGGGCTTTCAGCGCTTTCGATCCTGCAAAGCGCAGGTCCGAAACCAGGGCGGAGAAATGCCGATAGGCGACATCCGGTTCATCCACCAGAGCCACGGCCTTGCGGAAGTGAGACCTCATTTCGCCGGCCAGCAAATTTTCGCGCAGGAGGCCGACCATCATCATTTCGGCAAGATAGTCGCCGTTCCACTCGACATAGGCCACCCTGTCCGTCGTGTTGTCCTCGATGTAGCCGCGCACGTCGGACTGAACGGTCTCCTTCACGTCGCCTCCCACGACCAGGCAGACAACAATGGGCAGGTCGCGGTATTGCCTTGGGATCTTGGTGCGAATGTAGACGTCTCGGATCTGGTCCAGAGATGGGCGAAGGGATTGGTCACCGGAATTCCAGTCCGGTCGCCCGAGGTCCCCGCGTTTTACCGAAAGGAGATGGACCTTCTTCTGCGCGCCGGGCGGATAGGATCCGACTGCCGCGATGTCGACACCATGCTGTGTCGTACCTCTCTGAGGTCGCGAATAGACGTGGAAGCCCAGTTCGCTCAGAAGGTCCGGTAGAAGGGCATCGAGCTCTTCCCGCTCGCGAAGCTGCGCCAGATACTCACGAAAGATCAGCTTCATGGAGCGACCTTCCTTACCCGCATGTCGATAAGCATATGCTCGAAGCCGAGAGGATCCAGCGCCAGGCCTCTGGCGAGTTCGGTGCTGAATCCATGCGACTGCAGGCGCATCTCCTGCATGTGCCGCTTGTTTTCCAGATCGTAGATATAACTGATCGATCGGTCGCCGTAGAGAAGCACCGACTGGCTGACGATGCTCATGAGAGGCGAAGCAGCCATCGATGACTCGTGGGCTCGACGCATCATGTCTGCGTGGCGGGCGCTCTCGGCTTGGCGATGCGATTCCGAGGGCCATAACTCCTTGAGCACGCTTCGATCCGGAAGCCCCACGAGATAGGCCCGAGCAGCTTTTTGCGCTTTGGCGACTACAGGGTAGGCGGCATCGTCAGCCTCGATGGTTTCGAGATACCGGCCCACATCGCCGGAGAAATTCACGAGCAGAGGATCGAACAATAGTTCACCAACAGCCTGTGCGGTCGAGCCCTCGACATATCTCAGAGCGGATACCAGCACCGACGCGGCGATCGCCGGCTGCATGTCGAAATGCCCGATCGCCTTGAGGCAGAGCGCAATGGCTCGCTCATCAGTCAGCGCAAACGCGGACATGTCTATACGACGTACAAGCGGCTCCCCATCCACCTTCTGAAACTCTTGGGCGAGACCCCGACATAGGGCGATGTTGCCGCTCAGAAGCCAGCGCACGAGGACGGTGTCCAGCTGTTCCGGAGGCAGTTCGATCAGTCGATGAGCAAAGTTCTCAAGACGTGCCAGAGTAATCCGCCCGCCACTTGCAATGACGAGGTCCGTAACGAAATCAATGGCACGGCCACGGAACGGCGAGTCCAGAAGGCTGTAGAGCGAGAAGTCGATATCCTCTACCCAGTCAGGCGCTTCCGACGCTCGCCGAAGTAATGCAGGCAGCAGAATGTCGAGAAGGGGATCGTCGACCAGAGCCGTGTCGTGAAGAAATCGGGCGGCAGCCCCGTGGGAGGCGTTCCCGCCGGAGGACAGAAGCGCCTCGACCAGCGCCAAGGTGCGAGTATCAAAACGCGTTCCCGCCTTGGCGAAGATCGACGACAAAGCTCTAAGCACGCGGGCGCCGAGTTGATCGTCTCCACGAGACTCGCTGGCTAACGCCTCGATCATCGCGACGCTTGCCTGCTGTTCAGAGGAATCTTGGGCGATCCCGCCGAGCGCGATCAGGGCGGCGTCGCGCACCGCGGGAAGTTCAGATCCTACGAGCCTCCTCGCAACGGAAGCATCCCCTAGCCCCAGCAGCGCCGGGGCCAGGAGCCCCAAGGCTTGAGGGTCCCTCCCCTCAGCCATCGAGATAGCTTCTGCGGCTTGGAGAGGATGCGCGGCGCACCATCCCTGAAACGCCGACCAACCGGCTGATCGGTCGCCCCGCTCGCCCTCAAGGGGTTCAAGAGCAGTCGCCAGAGCGATCATATGCGCGGTCGATGTTTCCAAGCTCGGAGCCGCACGAACGAAGAACCGCTGTACACCGTAGAACCGACCCGCACGTGCAGCCTTAAAGCCAGCGCCGTCGACGAGGCTCAACAGGTTGATACGTCCCTTGGCATGTAGCGCGAGAGCGACCTCCAGCAATGGCCAAACCTGGCTGTCGGCGACGAAGGGGTCGATGCCTTCGATCAGCCGGTCCTCGTCGAAGAGTGTGGCCACCTCCGCTTCGGTTGGAGCTTCGGTGAACTTGCTGGGCATGCGTGTCCAAGGACTGATGGCCGACGGCGGTCGTCGGAAGCGGCACATTGCGCGCCGTGGTCAGGATGGCATCGACGATAGGAGAGAACAACCTTCCCGAGAGGTTAGGGCAACGTCTGAGCATGCCGCCCCCGCGCCCCGCCCTCTCGCCACTACTGCAAAGGGTCGAATACGGAATCCGGGTGGTAGTGGCCGACGATCTCTCCCGCCGGGAGATCCTGCGTGAGGTTTAGCGCCGAGCCCGCACCGGGTGATAGCGCATGACAATCGGGATCGTTGACCAACTCGCAGAAGAGGTACTCGATCATCATTCCGCCGAAGGCTTCCAGCGTTGAGGACCTGAGGCGAGACATCGGAATGTCGCAGACGAAGAGGGTCGGTCTTCCGATCGATTTCAGGATGCGCTTCGTGTCGGATCGGCTGACGAGTCGGATGCCGAGATTGAAAAGGTACTCGCTACCGTAAACGAGATAGTGGCCGCATCGCCCCTGTGTGGTGAACAAGTTGCGTTCGTCCGCGCAAAAATAGAGCCTGCCACCCCGCCCTCCCTTTTCGTCTCGAGCGCCGAGATCGGCAATCGCCGCCGCAAAGCGCTCTTCGGTCACGTTCTCGAAGGCGCCACTTGCGAAAAGGCGCCTGGCGACAGCCTCGACATCTTCAGGCCGCAACAGGCGCAATCCGTCCCGATAGAACCGACCGAGATCGTCCGTTCTGGTGCCATGCGCGGCCCGGAAGGCGCGGTATTCTCGTTCAAGCCGATCAGCGACCAGGGACTTCATATCGACGTCCAGGCCAGTGACCCGTTCAACGATTGCATTGAGCCAACTCAGGTCGTCGGAGACGATGTATTCCGGTGGATCGAGAACGAACGCCGCCCGAACATCTTCGGTGACGATATCGCTGAGCATACTCCAGACGCGCGTCCGCCAGAGATCGGGTCGCGGGTAGCAGAGGACATCATCCGGCACCGCCCGGAGTTCTTGGGACGGTTCGACTGCCCTGTCTTCAAACCCGGCCTCCATGGGTCCGGAGAGTTCACAATCCGTCCAACGATACTGCAAGGCGCCGCCCTCCTTTTTCTTCGCGAAAGATAGACGGATTCTGCCCGTGCTCCCCAAAGCCGTGAGCCGTCACGCATTTCTGCCGCGGGCGAAACATAGTGCGCCAGCATCGGGGCGGGCCGCGCTACCTCATATGAGCGCCGTCCTGATGGCGCGGCTCCGTTTTGTGGCTAGGGATTCGCCAACCCTGCTCGCTTGAGCCGAATCCGGGTTTCGCCATTCGCGAGAACGCATAGACTTTCTGCATGGGTGTCCTCCAACGCGAACTTGAGCGGTCCTTCGAAAAATTGCCCGAAGTCGCGCTTCGGAACATCCTGAAACGAAAGCTGAAGGAGGCCGGTCGCCGCCTGCCCCGCCCGGCGTTCAACGCCCTGGTGCGCCATCTGCTCGACGGGAAGGACGAAGAGTTCGAGTGGGACGGACCGGACAACGGCGAGCTCCACCTGGTGTTCGATGACTACGATCTTGCTGAGGTCGACGCTTTCCAAAGAGCGTTCGAGGAAGAGCTTCCGGATATCATCACCCGCCTGGCGACCAAGAGCGGACGCGATCTGTTCCATTCGCTCAGCGACCGCTGGACCACCCAGGGAGCCGAGTTTCGAGCCGCCGACGAGGGTTTTCGGGTTCGGCTCAGGCTGCGCTGGGGCGAAGGGCTCGACCTGCTCGGCATGCTCTTGACGTGCTGTCGGGAAATCGCGGCAGAGGAACACCGCCGCCGACTGCGATCCCGCAAGGCCAGAGCCGATCCGCGGGTCTTCGTCCTGTTTCGGCTCCATGCCCGGGCGTGTCAGGTTGCCAACGAGATCCTGTGCCTGATGGAGAACGGGTTTGCGGACGGGGCCATGGCGCGATGGCGCACCCTTCACGAACTGGCCGTCATCGCCGCCGTCATCGAGGTCGGCGATGACGATCTTGCGCAGCGTTACATCGACCACGACGCGGTCGACCTGAAGCGGCAGGCCGACGACTACGACGCGGCACACGAGAATCCGATTTCGCCGCAGAAGCGCGCGGCGATCAACGCTGGTTATGACGCGGCGCTTGATCGCTACGGCAAGGCGTTCGGCGGGTCGAATGGATGGGCGGCACACCATCTGGGCAAGGAGAGGCCGACGTTCCGGGATCTGCAGGACGAGGCCGGCCGGTCCAGCATGAACCCGTACTTCAAGCTCGCGAGCTTCAGCATCCACGCCGGCTCCAGATCGATGTTCAGCCGGCTGACGACACTCGATCCCGGGGCTGGCCCGGGCGCCGGGCGAAGCAACGCCGGCCTCCTCCAACCCGGCATGAACACCGCCTTCAGCCTGATGCAGATCACCGCCGCCGTCTTGCCCGTGCCCGCCGATCTTGATCGACAGATCGAGATGACATCGATCCTCGAAATCCGGGACCGGGTCGCGCCTGCCCTGCGAAAGGCGGACCGTCAGCTCCGGCGAGATGAGCAGGCCCATCAGAAGGCGAAGCCAGAGGAGGCGACGCGGCGCAGACTGGCGAAGACCAAGCCCAAGTCCAAGCCGAAGTCGTGAGCGGCGATCATCATCGTGGTTGTTCGCGCCGCGATCGCCAGCAGCCCCGCGCTGGGGCTCGTTTGACAATCGTCGGCAGACGGCGGAGCCGTTGGCGATGATCCGATCCGAAATCCCCTCTTGGGTTCGAACCCGCACGCGCGTGCTCGTCGCGCTCCTGATCGGCAGTGTGGCAACGCTCACGCTCCTCATCGCGGCGTATCATCGCTGGCCCCATGACTGGACACTGGTCGTGCTGAAGGACTGGCAAGACCTGTTGGCGGGTTTCGTCGCCATCCTGGCCGCCGGTGTCGCCGCCGCCTTCGCGATCGACCAGATGCGCCAGACCGAACGGCTTGAGCAAACGCGGCTGGGGCGGCTCGCCCGGGCCGAACGCGCGATGATCCCGATGATCATGAGCCGGATCTGCGACTACGCCGAGGAGAGCGCGGGAGGGCTGGCCGGCGTCTGGATGATGCTCGCCGCCGGCGCCGAAGACCAGGCCGCCGAGATCGTCGCCCCGGTGATCGCCAACGAGGATCTGATCGCGGTAAAGTCCATGGTGCTGGCGGCCGAAGCGGATGAGGCGTCGGCCTATGTCGAGCTCCTGTCGGAACTCCAGATCCACAACGCCCGCTGGCGCGGCCTGGCGCGCGAGATCCGAAACGGCGACGCCGGTGACCCGTTCTGGATCGAACAGCTCGTGGTAGACGCCGCCGAAATCTACGCCCGGGCGTCCAACCTGATCGGCGCGACCCGACCTACTTCTGAAGAGAGGGACCTGAGCGCCTCGACCCGGCGCGGGGCCCTCGGCGTTCTCGTGCCTCTCGTGGAGATGACCGAGGCGATCAAGCTCGCCGAGGCCTTTGACCAAAGCCAACCCCTCCCCGCTCCGAGGGTCTTCGGTCGCGACGCAGGCTAAAGCCTGCGTTTTGTCCCCGGACGAACGCGCCTTGAACGCGGGGCGAATCACTTCGGACGGCGTACGATCCGGTCATGCGCCGATTTCCGAGCCAGTCCATAGCCCCGCGCCCCGCCGGCTTGTGCAAGAGGCGTGACCAAGGGTGACCCGAACGCCAGCGGCCAAACCCCGCCCCGATCGAGCGTCCACGCCCTCCGGCGAGGGCGAACGACGCGCCCAGCGCGGCTATGTCCCGCAGTATCGTATGGCGGCCGACCTCATCTACGAGCACCTCGCGGCCGGCACGCTTCGATGGGTGGGGTGGCGCACCGGGGCGCGGGTTCATTCGACGATATTGTCCTGGCGGTCGGCGACGACCTTATCGGCCACCAGGTCAAGACCAGTCGAACGCCCACGGTCTTTCGGCTGGAAACTCTGATGCTCGGGGCCGACGCGCTATGGAGCGCCATCCTCGAGGGCCTGCACGCCCTCGCGGTCCTCGAGCCGACAAGCCGGCCGGCGGTCGTATACGCGTGCGACGACCGGCCCAGCGAAAACGATCAGCTCGGCGACACCCCCGGGTCGACGTCCGCCGCCCTGATCGACCTGCATCGGCGACACGCGACGGACTGGGAGTGGGCGGACTGGATGGTCACGCCCTTCGCTCCGTTCCTTCGCAAGCTGCGGACAGCAGGCGCGCTGGACGACGCTGCATTCGTCACGGCGTGGCGGGCCATCACTTTCCAACCCGACGGCGCGGGCCGCCTCGCTGGCGCGGCCGAACGGACCCCGCAGGATCGTCGGCGCCTCGAAAAGCTCGCCGGCCTCCTGCCGATACTGGCTGCGGACAGGTCCGACCGCGACCGCTGGGAGATCACCGAACTGCGGAGTCGCCTGGAGTGGTCCGACGCCTTCAAACCCCGGCACGGCCATCGGTTTCCCGCCGCCGCCTTCTATGAAGAGAACGACCGCGCTCGCGAGATGATCGCAGCGGCCCTGTCCAGCACCTCGCGCGGCTATATCGCGCTGGTCGGTCCGCCCGGCAGCGGAAAGAGCACCCTGCTGGCCGCGGGCGTGCTGGATGCCGAACGGATGCGGACGGTTCGCTATCTCGCGTTCGTCCCCGGCGACGGCCAGTCGCTCGGCCGCGCGGAGGCTCACGATTTCCTGCACGACCTGATCACGAGCCTGAAACAGCAGGGCCTCGGCGCAGCGATCATGCCGGGCCAGACGATCGCCGAACTGCGCGACCAGTTTCAGGCTCTCCTTGTCGAGGCCGGCGAGCGGTTCAGCCAGGACGACGTGCGCACCCTGATCATCGTCGATGGCCTCGACCACGTGCCGCGAGAGGAGCGCTACGAACTTAGTCTCCTCACGGCTTTGCCGCCTCCCGACGCCGTGCCGGACGGCGTGATGTTCCTTCTGGGCACCCAGCGGGTCGATCTGGTCGACATCCCTCCGGCCGTACAGAGGCAAGCGGGCGCCGATGGCCGGCGCTTGGACATCCCTCCCCTGACCCGGGAAGCGGTGATCGGGATGGCCGCCGCCGCCGACCTCCCGGAGGACGTTGACCGGGCGGACCTGCACGCGCAAGGGGGCGGCCATCCCCTGTCCACCCGCTATCTCATCGAGGGGCTGCTTGCCCGGCCGGACGAGGGCAGCCGCCGGGCCTGGTTTCAAACAGCGCCGTCCTACACAGGCGAGGTCGACCATTTCTACGCCAGCGCCTGGGGCGGGCTGAGAGGCCAGACCGACGCCAGGAAGGCCTTGGGCTATATTGCGCTCGCCGAAGGGCCGCTTCGCCAGTCCGCCCTGGAAGCTCTCGTGGGCAGGGACGCCGTCGACGCCACCTGGGAGGCAGCGCACCATCTCCTGACCGTCGGGCCCAACGGCGACTTGGCCGTTTTCCACAACAGCTTTCGCCTCTTCCTGCAGGGCCGAACCCTCGAGCGCCTGGGGCGACCTGACGACGCCCTCAAGCGCGAGCGTTATGCAGATCTTGGCGCCATGGCGCGGGCGACGGAGCACGACGATCCGCAGCGTTGGATGGAGCTTCGCTATCTTGCCCGGGCCGAGAACGACGAGGCCGTGCTCGGCCTGGCGATACCGGACCGGTTTCGCGATCAGTTCGTCCATGGGCGCGATCCCCAGGACATCCAGGACGATATCGGGTTGGCTTTTCGGGCGGCCGGCAGGCTGCGACGGGGCGAGGCCCTTCTTCCGCTGCTCTTCGCCCGCCACGAAATCGCCTTGCGTTCCGAAGCGATCGGTCCGGAGATGGTCGACGCCTACCTGGCGCTGGGCGATCGGGACGCGGCCCGAGGCCTGCTGAAGGCGGACGGCCCGACGCTCACGGACGATGTCCGTTACCGCGTCATCGACGCGGACCTGAGGGCCGGCGACATGATCGCCGCCAAGGCGGCCTTCGAAACCGTCGAACCTCTGGACCAGCTTCTCGGTGCCGAGCCTGTTTCCGACATGCCCTGGGACGACCAGCTCCCGGATTGGGCGCAGCGGGTCCTGGCCTTCAGGCCCGTCCCGCAGGTCTTGCGGGCGCTGGACCGTCTGGTCGCGCCAGCGGAGACCTTCCGCACCGTCGATCTGGACGAGCTGCGCTGGCGTCTCAAACTGGCGGCGCTTGAGGGAGAGCTCCGGCGCCGGCCCGAGCGAGACCCCGAAACACTGCGGGTCGAGCTCGGTCTCCCGGATACCGATCGGGCCGTCGCGCAGCTCTTCGGCGCCACGGCCGCCAGGAGCCACGGCCAGACCGCCGAGGCCGCCGCGCGCATCGACGCAGCATTGTCGGCCGGGACAATCCTCGAAAACGACGAGCGGCTGCAGCTCGCCGGCATGGCTCGCAAGCTATCACGTCCTGATCTGGTTGAACGCGCCCTCGCCGGATTGCCTCCTCCGACGTTTCAGCCCTCGAACCTGCGGGACCCTGACGACCTGAACCTCCAGATCGACGCCGTCCTGAACCATGCCGAGGCCCGCGCGGCGCTCGGTTGGACGAGGGAGCGGGGTGCGCCTCACGAGAAGCCCTTTCTCGCGACCTTGCAGAGGCGGCTGGAGGACCTCGGCATGGCGTTGGGAGAGTTGGAACGCGGAGATCTCGATGCGACCTCCGCCGTCGCCGGCTTCCGGGAGTGCCTGACCTTTCTCTCCAGCCACAACGCCAAGGATCCCCATGACCATGATCGCCATCGTCTCGACGGCGCCATGGACAGGATCGTCGCGCGGATCGTCACGGCCTCGGCCCGAAGCGGCGACGTGCACCTTCGCAGGATTCTCGCCGATCTCGACGAGGCGCCCGACGGGAACTGGCGGCTACGGCAGCCCGACGTCCGCCGGGCCTATGCACTGACTGCTTTCCGCTTCGACGGGGATATTCAGGCCGCGCGCAAGCGCACCGCCTATGTCTCCGGGGGCGAGAGGACGCCCGAAGCCCAGATGGCTGAAGCGGCGAGCTCGGCCCGGGTCTTGATTTCTCTGGGCCTCGCCGAAGAAGCGCGAGACCTTTTGATCAGCATGCACGAGGAAGGGCTGGGCCTGTCCCGCCCCGCCAAGAAGGATCCACAATATTTCGTCTGGATCGAACTTCTGGAGGAGGCCTGCAAAGCGGATCCCGCGAGCCGCGAAGCCCGCCTGAACTTCATGATGCGGTTCATCTCGGGGCTGTCCGACAACGAGGCCTACGACCTTGGCGGTCGTACGCTTCCCGCCGTACTGACCGAGGGCGCGCAGACGCGCTGGCCCTTCGCCCTCGCGGTGGCGGACCGCGCCGCGCGACTTGGAGACTTGAGCTGGTCTCGCATGATCGGCTCCATCGGACGCGGCGTGGCCTGCGCGCAACCGGACCTAAGCCTGGCCGCCTCGACGATCGTGGGACGACTGGCGTGCTTGTTCACCGACGACCATGATCGTGATCCGTTCGACGGGTTGATCGAGGTCGCGCTGGAACCTCTGCTCTACGATGTGGCCAGCCAGATCATGGACATCGTGGAGACCGATGCCGCTGACGGCGTTCGCCTCAAATTCCTTGAAGCCGCCTGTGACGCGGCCAGGGACCGAGGCCTTGAGCCGGGGCGAGACAGGCTCGCACGCTGGCAAAGCGAACTGCCCCGGCCCAGCTCGGGCTCAAGCCCTGAAGACCCCTTCTTCCACACCCGCAGCCTCGCGGAAATCGCTGCGCTCCTCGAAGATCCCACGACGACCCGCATCTGGAATGCATCGCGCGCCTTCACACGGACGGCGCCGCGGGAAGGCTACGAGGCCGCGCGGGTCTTTGTGGAGCGATATCCCGAACTACGCGACCACCGCGGCGTGCTCAAGGCGTTGGCCGACCTCGCGATCGCTGAAGACCGCCTGGGGGATGCGGGGGGTCTGCGCGACGCGCTCAGCGCAATGGCCGCCAATACCCCGTATGACGACGGCTGGGCCGGTGGCGCCCGCCTCCTGGCCGCCGAGATCGATGCGGCGCTTCGGGGCGACGACGCGCGCGCCGAGACCTTCGACGCGCTCTGCGGGGATCTCGCAGCCGGCAGGGCCTGGCCCGCCCGCCTTCTGCAATATCTCGTCGATGTGTTGAAGGTGATCGCGCCTGCGCCGTCCTGGCCCGACGCCTGGTCGGCCCTTGAGGCCCATCTCGCTGTCTTCCGCGAGTTCCCCCAAGGCGAGGTGCTACCTGTCGCGCCGGACACATCGGCCGACGTCGATGGCGTCGTCGTCCTCGCAGACCTGCTTCACAGGTCGCTCGCACTGGGTCCGATCGATCTGACCGATCAGGTCCGTCTCGCGCTCCTCGAGATTTCCGAACAGGAGGCAGGACCGCCGATCGTGGCCTGTCTGGTGGACCGTCTTCTGGGCGGTCCCGATGACGATCCGCTGACCGGTGCGCAGATCGCCTGGAGTCATCGGGATCTCGACGCTGTTCGGACCCTGATCGTCCCGCGTTTGCCCGCGCTCGTTCGCGATCGCGATTTCGGCGTTCGGCGCGTTGCGGAGGCCCTAAGCCTGGACTGGGACCTTCCTATCCCGCACCCGCAGCCAAACGCGACGATCCCGGCGGATATTTCCGGTCTTTCAGCCGCCGACCTGTCGGAATTCGGAGACCAGATCTGGCCGATCATGGATCATTTGCGCGCGACGGCCAAGGCATCCGGCGGACACCCGGTTGAGCTCGGCCGGCGCGCCGCGGCCATTCTCGCGGAGCTTGCCGATCCCCCGACCGACGACATGGAAGCCAGAGCCGCCGGACGCGCCGCTCACCTCGGTGTCCACGGCCCGCAGGTCCGTTGGACGGCGCGGGCCGCGTATCTAGCGCATCGACGGCTTCTGACTGAACTCGTCGATGCGGGGCAGATCGATCCTGATCATGCGGCGAGGCTCTCGGATCAGTCCGGCGTCGACGCGCGGCTGGATCACGACCGACGGGTCGAGCCCCGACCAGCCAGCCTGCCTCGGCCGGCCTTCGGCGACCCTTACCGGGACGAGCACTATCAGGCCTGGCTCGACCAGATAGACGACGACGCCGCAGCGCCGTCGATCGCGGGCTGGGTGATTCTCGGCGGATGGTCACGGCATCGCAGTATCAAACGGTCGGGAGAGCAGTGCGCCGAACAGGTCTACGGCCTCCCGGCGGGCGAGGATTTCGACGACGCCATCAGGGCGCTGCCGGCCATGCGACTGGAGCTTGATTTCGAGCTCGAGGTGAGACCGGGACGTCGGGCCTTGATCCGTCGCCTCAGCGGTCCGGTCTTCTGGGACCGGGAGGTTTCACTGGGTCTGTGCCCTCTGCTCGCTCAGGAACTCGGCTGGATGGTGGGAGCCCGGGACCCGACGCGGTTCGCCGACCCGCAAGGCGTCTTGCAGGCGCGGACCCTGAGCTGGCGAGATTCCGGTTGCACAGGGCGTATCGACGGCGAGGCGGTCTTGCGCGAAGGGCAGCTCGTGATCGCGACCGCAGCTGCGGCCGAGGCGATCCATGGGCTTGTCGCCGTCGATCCGGGGCGGCGGGCGTGGCGCACAGTGAAACGTGACGGCGCTCTGACGGTGACATCCGCCGTTTCGCCACGGCCCGGCGACTGAGGCGCCGCGCCTCTAGCGACTGGACAGGGGGCGGTCGGCGATCTAGTGAGGCCCCGACCAATCTTCCTCGAACCAGGCTGCCTCAGCGTCGGCCGGCGGGCGACGAAGCTTCAACGGTGCAGCGGTACTCCGCCGTCTTTCTGGCGACCCGGAACTGGTCGTAATCGATGATACGAACGGCCTCGACCATGCAACTGGTGGCGACGCGCGGATCTCGGATCGGCAGGAGGTTCTCGCCGTTACTCGCGTCGGCCGCGACCGACATGTTGTAAGGACCCAAACGCGCGCCACTGCTCTGAAGCAGACACTCCGAAACGCCGCTTCGAGTCAGCTCCAGATATGACGCCGCGAAATGGGGATGGTCGCTTAGCGGACCTTCTGAATTTCCGCTAAGAGCCCGAAGCGGCTATTCGTCTGCAGCCAACTGCAGCAAGTTGATCCGTCGCTCTGCAGAGACCTTAACGAGTTCGCTGAGGTACGATGCGGCCCGCTGAAGCTCGCTCAAATCGTCTTCGCTGACGTCGTATTGGTCCGAATATCGCGCTTCGACGTATGCGCGCTTGAGCGCCTCGAACCGTCGCCTTTCCACCTTCGTATCGCGGGGCCAAGCACCCACGAGGGACTTATCGACGTCCTCGGCCAGGGCGCGGAGGAACTTGATATTGTGGGAGCGCGGAAAATAGA
>Ga0247812_10000409_pt1 | contig 29137 bp, 18 predicted proteins | sample UWRJL149409B1_FD_178011 | JGI IMG/M metagenome (GOLD analysis project Ga0247812, IMG submission 178011) | Plant litter microbial communities from Arlington Agricultural Research Station in Wisconsin, United States - UWRJ-L149-409B-1 | ecosystem: Environmental > Terrestrial > Plant litter >...
TTTCTCCTTATCCCGGCGGGAGAAGGTGGCCGCGTAGCGGACGGATGAGGGGCCTGCCTGTCCATCGGCGTGAGCCGTCGCATGGACGAGGACACGGCTAACGCCGACTGCCGGCGCTAATCCCTCACCCTTTCGCCAGAACGCCGGCTTCGCCGCCGTGCGCTCAAGCCCTCTCCCGCCGAGAGAAAGGCAGACTTCTCTCCCGACGATAAACCTCAGTATAATTTGGGGATTTATCCGAGCAAAAATGCCGTGTAGAATTCGTGTAGATAAATCTTCACGCGGGCTACAAAAGATGGCGGGAGTCGGCGGCGGCGTCCAATGATTTGGGCTGCTTGTCCGTGTCAGCGAGCGGGCTCCACAGGCGTCAGTCGAAGGCCGCCGCAGCCCTTGCTGCGCCCAAGACGCGCAAACCCCGCCAGGCCTAGGCCTGATGGTAACGGCAGACGTCCGCGCCAACCGTTACCATCCCGCCCGCCCGCCTAGAATAGCGACAACTGCCTGTTCGCCTGATCGAAGGCCTTCCATTCCGGCGACCGTGACTCGTGATCCAACCACGCCTCGACAAAGGCTTCCGCACTGTCGTAGCCGTCCATCGCCGCTTTCGGCGTGAAGTGCGATCTGTAACCTGTCTCGGTGATCGGCAATGGTGCCCGCTCGGGTGAAACGCTCACCACTTCCAAATGGGCCATATGGGTTCGGTCGTCATAAACCAGATAGTCGGCGTTCCACCGGATTTCGATCTCAATGCCGTTCCAGTGTGTCCGTGTGATGGAATAGTCCTCCTTCATATCGGCCTCTGAGGTTTGGGTTCGTACTGAACCCTTGCCCGTCGGCGAGACTGGGGGAGCAAACGGAGCGGGAGGCTTCGCGGGGACCCGGCTGCAACGAGTAGGGCGAGTGAAGCTGGGCGGAAGGCTCTCCGAAGTGCGCAAGGGGCAACGCCCCGAGCTCTTCGCGATAGGGATTGCAACCCGTATGGGCTGAGATCACCGGCGCAGCCGGAAGCTCAGGGCGAAGCCTAAAGCCCGCCGCGCTTGGGCGCGGATCGCCCTGCTGCTGGGTCGCGCTTCTTCAGTCGCGTGAGTTCCAGCGGCTCGTCACGCTCGGAGGTCCTGACAGCTCGTGCGAGCCGCACCATCGCGGCGGCAAACACTGCCTTCACGGCTTCCGGGGGCATTCCAAGATGCAATCCGATCTCGTCGTATGTCATCCCCCCGAACCGGTGGAGGACGAACACGTCGCGCAGTTTGGTGGGCAGTCGCAGGATCGCGACTTTGATGACATCCGCAGAGCTTCGTGCCCGTCGGCGTCTTGGCCGAGGTTTTGATGCTGTCATCCGCCTGTCCTCCGATCGAAGCCGTGGCTGGTCTCTTCCGTTTGCGGTCTACGCGCCGAACGCGCCGTGCTGGATATCCGCCGACAGCGTGATGAGATCCTGCCGCGATCTCGTAATCATGGCGTGGGCTTCGGGGTGGTCCTCGGGCCAAATCAGACGCTCCAGGACAGCGAGCCTTGCGATGATTGCCTCGAAGCTCACGGATGCGGAATCCGGAATGGCCTCCAACAGACGCTCACGCTTGTCGAACAATGTGTCCAGGATGCCGTCTATGTCCTGAAGCTCCTTGGACCACGGCAAGGCTTGCTGTTCGGCGGGGCTAAGATTGCACCAAGAATGCTCCCGGATCAGCCAGCTCTCGAGTTTGGCCCAGCGGGTCTGGAGCCGCCCTATCTGGGCGTCGATTGCCAGCCAGTTATTGCAGTGTCTGGCCGCCTCAGTTGAGGCGACCACCGCAATGGGCGCCAGATTGGCGGAGGCAGGACTGACCGCCCCAAAAGCGGCCACCGATGTTCCAGCGATGAGCGCGCGCCTGGAAATCTCAGGCAGGCGCGCGTCCTCGACGCCCGTCTTTCGACGCGAGCCCATGACTAAAGCCTTCTAATCACCTATGATTATTTTATAATCGCTGACGGCAAGCGCCGCGTCAATATTAAATAATCTTGCGTGATAATAAAATGATCATTGATGCTCACATCTCCTCAAATTAAGGCGGCCCGCGCACTCCTCGGTTGGAGCCAGCCAACATTGGCAAAGGCGTCGGGGCTCTCGCTGCCCACTATCGTGCGTATGGAGAGCATTTTAGGTCCGGGGCGCAGCTCCGCCGATAATGTCGAAGCCGTTCAGCGGGCTCTTGAAACCGCCGGAGTGACCTTCTTGGACATCACGAACGAGTCCGGCCCAGGGGTGCGCCTGAAGCGCGGTCTTGAAGGATGACAACGTAGTTAGAAGCCGCTGGAAGCGCGCCTCCGCAATGTCGCCCACCGGTGGTTAGGCGTTGCTGTTCGCGTTGCGTGTCACACACACTTGCATCGCCCGCTGTTGGTCGAAGTCGGGTTTGTAACCGATGAGCCGGTAGACCTCGGCCATCCCTCCAAACCTACGGATGTAAGTGTTAGCAGTTGCGATCCCCGGGGTGGTCCGCATCAACTTGGTGTTGATCTTTCCGTGTTCTGCGAGGATTTCCCTAAGCCCGTTGAGCAACTGATCGTCGGTCCGGATTTGGGCCGCCCTGATGCGGGCTTCGTTGGCCCGGCGTAGATGCTCCGAAAGGAAGGCATAGCGAGGAAGGCTAGGCAGCCCGATGAGCGCCCTTATCTCCCCAAGTGAACCGACCCGGCGGAAATACACACCGCCACTCCATCGACCGTACTTATTTAGAATTTTTTTGGTGATGTTGCCTTGCTCTGAGGCAACTCTCTTGAGGTCGGCAACTAACTCGGAGCGGGTTGCGGAGCGCCTCAATTGAGCGCGCTTGCGGGTGACGGCAGCGAAAACGGACTTTGAGATGATTGGCGGCACAGCTTTTTCGACGATGATCCACTCTGCCTTCGGGTTTGGGACCATGACGGTGGATCCCACCGCATGAGAGTAGCGATTGGTGACGAACCTGCCGACATAGGTTTCGTTCTGGAGGATTCTCGAAATGGTCACTTCAGACCAGGGTTTACCCATGCTGGAGACCAAGCCCTCACCCGAAAGCTCACGACTCACCGACGCGATCGTCGCTCCCTCCTTGAGATACATTCTGAATACGCGCCGCACCCATGCGACGTCTTTAGCTGAACCGTGTACGAGCCTCCCGTGAACGCCTTGCCTCTTCTTCCAAACGTTGCCTTCAGGTTTCGGCGAAGGATTGCCGTGTTCGTCCTTGATTAGCTGGCGCAGTCCAAACGGGGGTGCACCACCCATCCAATACCCTTGGGCTGTCAAACTTTTCTGAGCACGGCTGACCTTCTGAGAGAGGTCGCGGCTGTATTCCGCAGCCATCGTGCGCTTCATCTGCTTGAGCAGCGCTGACGTAGGGCTTCCGTCGTTCTCAAAATCTTCGGCGCAATAAACGACGCGAACTCCGGCTTCCGAGCAAATGAATTCATAGTGGGCGGCCTCATCGGTATTCTGAAACCGGCCCCACCTACTGACATCATAGACGAGGACGACGGAGTAATCCGCAGCGCCGCTCATGACGTCAGTCAAGAGCGACTTTAGACCAAAGCGCTTGCTAATCGAGACGCCGCTCAGTGCTGGATCGGTATACGTCTGAACAATTTGAAAATCGCGCGACGCGGCGTAGGCCGTATTGGCCAAGATTTGGGTTTCAATTGAGGTGTCCTGCCGTTCGGTGGACATTCGAAGATACTGCGCCGCGCGGGTGAACCGGCGGCCTTCCGAGGCGCGATCTGCTTTCATCAGGCTGTGTGGGCGCTATAAATGAAGCAACAGATACCGGCGGCCCGGCTCGTCGGTTACTTCTCAGCCTGATCCGGCGCCAACGATTCCTGCAGCGCCGCTACCACCGTGCAGCGTTGTATTTTTCCCGTTAGGACCGCCTCTGCGCGACAAGCCTCAATGGTTTCTCGGTTATCAGCGACAAACCGTGCGTCAGCGACGAAACGATTCCAAGCTTCCGGATTGGCCCCGCGCATCAGCTCCCCGCCCGCCGTCCACCGATCCTCACGCATCACTAAGGCCGCCACCCGCGTGTTTAGCCCAAACGGCGCTAAGCTGGCGAGGATGGGCGATAGCAACAGCCCGACCGCGAACGCAACGCCTCCGGCCCAGCACAGCAGCCGGACTTGGCGATCCCGCGCCCCCGCCTGCCCGATGAGGGCGGAGAGCCGCGAACGCTCGCGCTCCGCCTCCTGCGCGGCGCGGTCCAGCCTCTGGGCAGCCTCCCGCACCAGCGCAGAGCCAGCCCTCGCGATGCCCTGACCCTGCTGTTCCGGGGTGAGGTTCAGCGCCGGCGAGGCCAGCACTGTCTCCAACGACTGGCCGATCTCGTCGAGCCCCTTGCCGAGGATTGCCAAATCCTGACTGTAGTCGGGCGGTCGGTGCTCCCGGATCGCCGCTGGAAGGCCTTCGATTGCGCGCCGCAGCACCGAGACCTCGGCCCGCAAATCCTCGAACGCCTGGGCGGGGTCGCCCACCTGAACCTCCGCCATCTTCGCCTCCTGTCCGCGTTACAAACTCAGACCCCGATCCCGGTCCCGTCCGATCACCAGGGCAGCCTGCCGCACGCTCGGCGCGGACATCACCCGCCCGAGCGTCGAGCCTTGATCGATGCCGAGGGCCCGCGCCCGCGACCGTACCAGCGTTTCAAAATCGGGGTCGCGCTTCAGCGCGCCAGCAATCGCCGTCATCCGCCCCTCCAGCCGTTGACGCGCCGGCCTGTGCCGCCATCCGTCCAGCCGTTCATGCTGCGCTTCCAGCCGTGTCCAGTTCTTCACCAGACGGTCGGCCTTCAGGTTCGGATCGGCCCGCACCCGCTCTTCGTGGCGGATGGCGCCTGCCAGTTCCACGCCGCGCGCCACCCCGCGCAGATCCTTCATCGCGCGCCAGGTGGCGGGCTCATGACGCATGGCCTCATGCAGGTCGCGCGTGGCGCCGGGCCGCGTCTGGTCCAGCGCCGCTCCCGCTTCGCGCAGTTCGCGCGTCTGGTGGGCCAGTACAGGCAGCTTTTTGGCGCGCATCCGCTCGGCATCGTCCATCGCCCGCGCATAGCGCTCCACCGAAACCTCCAGCGTCTGCGCGGGAACGGGAGCCGTTCGCCGCACCCCGGACGACGACAGGCCTCCGATGCGGTCGAGCGACGGGGCCGTCGCGCTCTTGTTCAGGCTCAACCCATCGAACATCCCCCGATTGCGGGACGCGGCTTCGTTACCCGTAGCGGGGGTTGACGCTTCCAGGCCTCGCCGCGCGGCATAGTCCAAGGTGGTTTCCTTAAGCCCCATCCGCGAAAGCCGCGCCGACAAAGAGACCACGTCCTTGAACTCCTTCCGGTCTGCATAGAGGGTCACCGTCTCCCGGTGGCGGGTCATGGCGACATAGGTCAGGTGCCGGTCCATCGTGCCGGACGCCAGCACATGGGTCCGGTCCACCGTCGCGCCTTGGGCCTTGTGGATGGTGGTGGCGTAGCCGTGATCGACGGCGGCGTAGTCCGCCATCGACACTGAGACCGCGCGCCCCTGACCGGGGCCCTTGGCGCTATCCAGACGCACGTCCAGCCGGCCGGGTCCGACCCGCTCCACCGTGCCCAGCATGCCATTCTTGACGCCGAGGTCGCGGTTGTTCTCCCGGAACAGGAGACGGTCCCCGGGGGCGAAGGCCCGTTCGCCCTCGGTCGTTTGGTAGACCTGCCCGCTGCCAAGCTCACCCCGGTCCTTCCGTGCGGCGCGGATCGCTTCGTTCAAATCCGCCACGTCCACACGGCGGTGCGCGAGCACCAGACGCGAGCCGTCCGGCCGAGCGTCAATGTCGGCGATGACGTCGCGGACGATCGCTTTTCGGGCGGAATCAACATTGGCCTCGAACCGGACCGCGCCGCGTTCGGCATAGGCGGTCAGACCCTCGGCGGTGCGGTGCCGGGCGAAGTCAACGGACGCCTCCCTCTGCCAGCCCTCGCGCTGGCGTCGGATTTCGCCGAGTTCGACGAAGCCGACGCGTTCGGCCACCGCGCGGAAGGCCGCGCCGGGACCGATCGGCTGGAGCTGCTCGGGATCGCCCACCAGCACCACCTTGGCGCCGGACCGGTCAGCCTGCGCCAAGACGCGCGATAGCTGACGGCTGCCGATCATCCCGGCCTCGTCGATCACCAGCACGCTGCGCGGGCCAAGGGTGTCGCGACCGCGCTCCCAGCTCCGTTCCCAGCTCGCCAGCGTCCGTGAGGCTATCCCCGAAGACTCCTCCAGCCCTTCAGCCGCCTTGCCCGCCAAGGCCGCGCCCATCACCCGATAGCCGTCGGCCTCCCACGCCTGACGCGCGGCGCCGAGCATGGTGCTCTTGCCCGCGCCGGCCATGCCGACCACCGCCTCGATCCGTTCGGGACCGGTGAGGTGACGAGCCGCCTGGCTCTGCTCCCCGGACAGGAAGGGGCGGTCGGCGAGGGCGCGTTCGGTGTGGCTGCGATCGACCCCGAACATCCGGCTGTCCGCCATCCGGTCGGCGCTGTCGGCCATCGACTTTTCGACGGCGATCATTTCTGCGGTGGAGTAGCGCGCCGGCTCCAGGGTTCGGCCGAACTCATCGCGTTGTTCGGGGCGCAGTTCGACCAGGGCAGGCGACGCCATCGCCGTGGCGAAGGCCCGCTGGAACGCCTCCGGATCGTCGACGTAGCGATGAATGACCTTGGCCACGTCAGTGCGGTCGAACACGCTCTTCTCGTTCGTGACCAGTGTCAGCGCCTGCTCGGGCTTTTCACGGATCAGTCTGGCGTTCCGCTGGGCTTGTTCAGCATCTTGGCGGGCGCGGACCACGGACTTGCCACGCCGGTCCATCTGGGTGGCGTGCACGCCCATATGCTGGGTCGGCTCGATCTCCAGTCCGCAGTCTTGGTGGGAGCGATGATCGATGCGGAGGTCGTGACCCGCCATCGCCAGATGACGGTTGGCCCGGTCTTCCCAATCCAGACGGATATCCCGAAGCTGATCGTGCGACGTCGGCAGGCCGAGCGCGATCAGCTTCTTGTTCTCCAGCTCCATCTCGGACTTCTCGCCGAAGCCCTCGCGTTCGACCTTGCGCGTGGTCAGCAGGATGTGGGCGTGGTGGTTGCGGACGTCGGTGTCGCCGTGCGGACTGTGGATCGCAAAATCCACCGCTACCCCGTAGCGATCGGCCAGCCCCTGCGCGAGCTCCCGAGTCAGCGCCAGCCGCTGCTCGGGCGTCAGTTCGTGCGGCAGCGCCACCTCGACCTCGCGAGCCACACGGGCATCCTTGCGCGCCTCGGCGAACTCCGCCGCATTCCACAGAGTCGAGCGGTCCTGCGCCCACTCCGCGTCCACGCTTTCGGGTAGGACGATCTCGGTGTGCTCGACGCCGCGCCGCGCGGTGAAGTCGTGGGTCTGACCGTCGCGTTCGTTGGTGAGCTTTTCCGAGGCGCGATAGGCGGCGGCGGCCACCGCGCTGCGTCCGCTGCTGCGGCTGATCGGCTTCATCGCCAGATGATAGATCGCCACAACGACCTCCCAGGCGCCGCCGGGATGGCGGCCGGTCTGGCGGGCCGAGATTACGCAAAGCCAGGCTGCAACCTGGGTCCGTCAATCTGAAAATACCAAGCCCTGAGTTGCGCAGCAACTCGTAAGTGCGCCCTTCGCTAATCTTCACTTCGCTCGATAGGCTCGGTGAGGCGCTCTCATGAGCAAGCGCCATTGAGATTCAGCGGGACCGATCAGCAACGACGGTTCGTCGGCTGAACGAATCGGATCGCCTGCTTTCGGTGAGCATGGTGGGGCTGGCGGTCCGTCGCAATGGCGCAGTGAGCAACGGAGTATTGCTCGGCCGTTGCTGATCGCGTTGCCGGGATCCGTCGCTGAAGGCCGATGACGACTTGGCGATCTCGTGCTACCTTGGGTTCCGAAAAGGAGCGGCGACCCGGAGGAGACGATGGCGAGGCGGTCAATCGCCGAGCGGCTGGCCCAACTGGAGGCCCAGCGCAAATCGCTACAGACCAAGCTCGGCAAACAGGAGCGGGCCAGGGATACGCGCCGCAAAATCCTGCTCGGCGCCTTGGTCCTGCACCGGCTGGAGAAGGGCCAAGACGCCTTCTCGAAAGACCAACTTCCCGACTGGCTGCGGCGCGAGCTACCCGGCTTCATCACCCGCGACGACGACGCCGCCCTGTTCCCCGATCTGATCGGGGAGAGCGGCGCGGCGCCGCTGCCCGACAAAACCTGATAGGGGCGCTGGAGTGCTGCGCCGGCTCTTCGGACTCGTCGGGCTGATCGTCACCCTGATCGGCGGCTACCTGATGGGCACGATCGTCGGCCTGGTCTTCATCATCCCGTTCATCCTGATCCGCCACACCAATGAGACCGAGCAGAACTGGCTGTTGCTCGCGGCCGGATCGGCGGGAGCTCTTATCGCCTGGCTCAAACGGCGGGCGGCGGGCGCGGGCCTCGAAGATGCCGGCGACGTACATGGCTCGGCCCGCTGGGCGAGCGAGCGGGAAGTGTGGGCCTCGCTCGGTAGGGCGGACGGGTTGATCGTCGGTCGAGAGAACCGCAGGAACGGTTCGCTTCTGCGCTACGACGGCGAGCAGCATCTGATCACCATCGCGCCTACCCGCTCTGGTAAGGGCGTCGGTGCCATCATTCCCAATCTGCTGACCGCCAACCGCTCGATACTTTGCATCGACCCCAAAGGTGAGAATGCGCGGATCACTGTGCGGGCGCGTCTCGGCTTCGGGCCGGTCGAGGTGCTGGACCCGTTCGGCGTGTCGGGCGTGCCGTCCGCTGCCTTCAATCCGCTGGACGGTCTCGATCCGGAAAGTCTGGAGTTGGCCGAGGACGCCGCCCTGCTGGCCGACGCTCTCGTTTACGATCCGCCGGGCCAGAGCGGCGAGGCGCACTGGAATGAGGAGGCCAAGGCGCTGATCACCGGCGTCATCCTCCACGTCGTCTGTTCCGAACATCCGGACGCCCGCAACCTCGTCACAGTGCGCGACAGGCTCACCAGAGCCCCCGAGGCCTTCGACGAGATGCTGGCGGTCATGCAGAAATCCAAGTCCGCCGGCGGTCTCGTCGCGCGGGCTGCTAATCGTCATCTGAGCAAGAGCGGTCGGGAGGCGGCGGGCGTGCTGTCGTCGGCCCAGCGCCATACCCACTTCCTCGACAGTCAGCGAATGGCGGCGGTGCTGGAGCATTCCGATTTCCGGTTCGAGGATCTCAAGGCCGGGGTCTGCACGGTGTTCCTGGTCCTGCCACCGGAGCGGTTGAGCACGCATGCGCGCTGGCTGCGTCTGCTAGTGGCCCAAGCCATCGGCGCGCTGGCCAAATCCACAGATCGACCGGAAAGGCCGGTCCTTCTTCTGCTGGATGAGTTCGCGGCCTTGGGTCGTCTGGAGCCGTTGGAGCAGGCCTTCGGTCTGATGGCGGGCTATGGCCTCCAGCTATGGCCGGTCCTTCAGGACCTGCACCAGCTTCGGAGCGTCTACGGCGATCGGGCCGGGACCTTTCTGTCGAATGCCGGGCTCATCCAGATCTTCAACGTCGGCGACGTGGAGACCGCAAGCTGGGTGTCCCGGTCGATGGGCTCGGGGACCGTCTCTTACCGAACGGCGAGCAGCGGAGAATCGCAGTCGCCGGGGCCGATGATGTTCTCGCAGACGTCCACCAACACCTCCACGACAGACCATCTGGTTAAGCGCGAACTGCTGACGCATGATGAGGTCATGCGGCTGGATTCCAGTCTGGAAATTCTGCTGCGCCAAGGCCAGGCGCCTGTCGCCGCGCTGAAAGTGCGGTATTTTTCTGATCCAGAGTTCGTCGGTACTATCGACTAAACGGATAGCGCGTCAGCTTGTGGCTACGTCAGTCAAGGCACCACCCGAGGTCCATCTCCAGCTGACCGGGAAACCTGCGATGCCTTCTAACGGCAGGGCATTGTCTCCCATGCGTCGAAACCGTCGAAAAAGTCAGCGGAACTGCCCTGATCGACCTTTTTGGCCCGATCGGGCACCGATTCGAAAACTAATCGACTGATCTCGTTAGAACCGAACCGTGATCAGCGAGCGGTTTGCGCCATTTCAGCAGCCGCCGGATTTTTTCAACGTATCCGCCGGGGAGCGGACATTGGCTTCGCCCCCCGAAAGCAGACCTAACCGACGCTGGCATACCGTCGCCAGACCACTTCTTATCCGGCGAACTGAGCTGGGCGAAATCGTGGGATGTGTCGCCAGCTGGCTTGTGCCACCGAAGCGGGTGCGAAATAGTGGTTGGAGCGCAGGCTTAAGCCTGCGGGGGGAAACGATGGCCGACAATCAGGCCTATGCAAGGGCCACACTGGCACGGCTGACGGCGCGTGCCCCGAACGGTCGAGCGGACGGCCGACCTCTCCATGCCTATCGATTTTCCCGAGACGATTTTGAACTCACGAGAGAGGTGCTGCGCCACATCAGCAGTCAGGGGCTCGCCACGCTTGAGGGCGGCGCGGTTTTTGTCGCCTTTGCCGCCGAGTGGTTCCGCCGCGACCGTGTCGGGGGCCAATGGGACTGGCGTCGCCCCATGGCGGAGATCGGTCAGACTTACAATCAGGCGGACCCGACGTCGACGATCAGCTACGCAAAGATTGCTGCCACGGTAGAGGCTGGCTTGAGTTGGTGGCGGCGCCCTGAGCCACCAAGCGGCGATCGGATCATCTCAGTGGTCAAGGAAGCCGGCTTTCCAGCTTCAGCGCTCCGCGACAACCGACGCGTAACGGATTGGCTGAAGGGAGCACTTCGACTGATCGAGCGCGGTTTTGACCCCCACGACGCTGTTGCAAGCGAGGCTTGGAGGATGAATGCCGTCAGGGTCGCCGAGGCGACCCATGACGCTGCGGTGGAACTCTGCACTGCGCTTGTGGGCCTCAGGCGGATCGTCCGTGAACACGGGGTCGAGTTTGCCGATCCCATCGCCGTGCTTGACACTGCAGAGCCTGACTGGCGGGTCCAACTTCCGTTCGAGCTGGAGCCACAGGACGTTGCATCAGTCATCGAGCAGCTCATCAGGGCGACCCGAGACCCCACTTCCGCGCTATTCGTCACCCGGCACCTTCACCGCAGTGGTGAAGTCTGGACGACAACAGCCAGCATTTCACTCTCCGGCCCGCTCGATCCAAGACGTTTGCCGCCCCGGATGGCTGAAGCGCTCGGATCAGCCCGCCGGATGCGTCTGGTTCCGCGAGGCGAGCTGGTTGGCTCTGCAGGAGCACTCGCCGTCCTTGAACGAACGTTCGAAGATGGTGCGGACGTAACCGACGCGATGTGGATTGTGCGCCCGCTTGTTTCGGGATTCGAACCGAAGATCGGGCTTGATACTGCCGTGTGCCTCGGAGCCATGGTGGGCGACGATCTTGTCGACGAATTTCCCGGCTACGCTGGGGAAGGTCATCAGGGCGAGCCGGTGATCTTCGAGTCCCCGAGAATGGATGACACGCCAGAGGACAGCGAGGATCTGGTTTCCCTTGGCGGGTGCAATCTCCAGTCCAAGAAGACTTGGCTTGTGATCGCCGCATCGGATGCCGCCTTCAACGAGATCGAGATTGAGGGCAAGCAGTGGGATCTGGGTCGTTGTGAGGCACGTCGTCTGGTCGCTTTCGAAGGGACTGCGCGACGGAGGGGAGCGGACGGCTCCGTCACGACGTGGCGGTCGGCGGCGGACCGCTCGGAAGCGCCCAGGATGTTTTTGGTGGGTCCGACGCTACGTCGAGTCCGCGAGACAGTCTATCGCGGCGCTCCGGGTGTCTGGTTGGACCTGGGCGACATCCAGAGGGAATGCGCCCATCGGGACATCCGCTGGAAACCTGTCGGGCGCGGAACGTGGAGTTTCCTACACGAGGGGCGACCCTTCGGCAGGATCAAGCTTGGTGTCGTCGATCGGACCGGAGAACTGATTGCTTCGGTTGAAGCCCTTGTAGCACCCAACGACATGGAGCTGACGCCTCTCCGGTCCCGGAAAGGCGTTGTGGTCCACGGGATCTCGGAGGCAGCGGTCACGGCTTGGTCCGGCCGGTCGTTGTCCGTCAAAAACGATCAGTCAGGCTCATTCGTCGATCTTGAGGGCGTGGGACCGGGCGGCCTTGTCGAGCTGTCCTTGACTTGGGAGGCCGCGATGGCGGTGACTCTCACCAATCCGATTGGAGAGGCTTCGCTTGTCGGCCCGGATGGAAATCTGGCCGCCCGTCACAAGCGGCTCTCGATCGGCCGCTTGCACGGCTATCGAGCCCTGACCTCGAACCCGGGCCGGCTCTGTTTCGAGCTGCTTGGTCGGAACGGGCCGCGACGGTCGTTCAGCCGCCGCGTCCACGGAGAAGCACCGCTCGTCGCGTATCTAGACGACCTCAGACATCTGCTTGGCAGTTCGGACGATCTAGACGCTCGCGTCCGCCTGTCTTGGATCGGGGGTCAGGAGTGGATCTGCGAAATCGGCTGGTACGATCTCGACCCAGGCGACTATCGAGAGGCGGCAGGCCAGGCATTCGGTCACACCAGACTGGCCATGCTCGCCGTTGCGGACATCAGCGCGTTCGCGATCACCGATCCCGCCACACAGGCCACAATGTCGGCGGGCGACGGCGATTTGGAGGTTCGTCTGCGCGGAGCCCTTGGCGCGGGCCCCTGGTTGATCTGGGGGAAGGCCACCAATGGACAAGTTTTGCGACCGCGTGTCCTTGACGATACCTTGAGCTCAGGGAGCCAGGGTTCTCCATTCGCGCGGGCGGTCACGACCCGTGACCAAGGCGAGAGGTGGAGATGTCTCTCGGACCTGGCAGCCCATCCCACGGCCTGGCTTCATGAGGATCGTCGCCGTTGGCTCGATCTGCTCCAAGCATCCATGCAGGCTGGCCTGCCCTATGCGGCTCTCGACCCTTTGAAGGTCCTCGATCGACACGTCGGCGCCGCCGTTTGGCTGCTAGCCTTCGCCGAGACCGAAGAGGAACGTCGTGCGGTCATCGTCATCCAGCGCGAGCTGCCGTTCCTCTGGGCCAGTTCCTATGCGCCCTTGTGGCTGGACGCGTTCGAGGCGCGCGCCTCGTATCTCGATGAGCGACTGATCAGCGTTGGTCTCGAAACCGCCCTCGCCTCAAACAACTTGCTGACCGCTCTCGGCCAGATCGCCGACCACGCGCCGGATCTGGCCGGCCGCCTGCTGTCAGTATTGCTCGTCCTGTTCTCAAGCCAACGTCGGCCCTGCCCGTCAGGATCCTTTGAGGCTTTGGCGGCCCGTCTCCAACGGATGGCCGAGGGGCCTGAGCTCGCCGCGAGAACCAATCTCTTTGTCCAGAGACACGTCGATGGTCCGTCCCCACCACGAGGGCTTGGACTCGCAGATGCGACTCCCTTGGCCAAGGGTCTCTCAAGCCGCTTCGAGCCAACATTCGACGATGTGATTGTCGCGCCGGTGACTGCCGCGCTTGCGGCCTTCTCGCCCTCTGGTCTGAACACACCCATGCTCTCGGCCTGCCGTTCGGCCTGGTTGTTTGACCCTGAACATTTCGACGGTGCCGCCGGCCGACTTGTGGCCGACTGGACGACCAAGGGGCGCCCGCCCCAGACCTTGGAGTTGGTGAGTTGATCGACCTTGAACGCCTCCTCAAGCAAATCCCAGCGGAGGCTGCCGACGCCGTCATGGGTATGGCGCGCCTACGGTCTTCCAGCTTGGACAAATATCTCAGGGCGGAGCTCGGACGTCCGGCGGGCGAGGATGGCTCGTTCCTCTCCGAGCCATTCATTGAAGGCGCCTTTCCCTGGCTGCCTTACTCGGGAGGCTGGGACAGCCTCGACCCCACCCTCATGCATCCGAAAGCTCTCGAAGTTCTGCGTCAGGTCGCTCGGGTGCCCTATCACCACCAGGTTGAAGCCTGGACCCGCCTCTGCGGTGAAGACCCAGCGTCTGTGATCGTTAGCAGCGGGACCGGCTCCGGCAAGACGGAGTGCTTCCTAGCCCCGGTTCTGGATCGGTTGGTCAAGGCGTCCGACGGAGGGACTCGAACGCTCGAAGGCGTCAAGGCCATCATGCTCTATCCGCTAAACGCCCTAATCAGCAGTCAGGAAGAACGCCTCTACACTTGGTTCGAACCCTTCGGCGGTACGCTGAGATACGCGCTCTACAACGGTGAAACGCCAGAAGACGAACCGTCTGCATCGACCCGCAAGGTTCCTTGGCGGGTCGATAACCGGCGAGCCTTGCGGGACTCGCCGCCTCCCGTTCTGGTGACCAACATCACCATGCTGGAGTACATGCTGATCCGGCAGAAGGATGCGCCGATCCTCCGCAAGTCCGTCGACACGCTCGACTACATCGTGCTCGACGAAGCCCACTCCTACGTGGGTGCCCAAGCCGCCGAAATCGCACTTCTCCTCCGCCGCGTTGCGCTCGCCTTCGGCCGCAGGCCTGACCAACTGCGGTATGTCGCCACGTCCGCCACAATCGGAGATGGCTCGGAAGAGCCTTTACGAGAATTCCTGCGCTCACTGTCAGGCGCCCCCGACGAACAGATCTTCGTCGTGACGGGAGACCGAGCACCCCTTCCGCCTCAGCGGGACGGCGCGCGAGAGCCGATCGATCTCGTTCAACTGGGTACGTTGTCAGAGGCGAAGAGCTCAGAAAGCCTGGCGGGCTCCATCCCGCTCAGAGACGCGCGCGAACGCTTAAGGAAGGGTGCGATCTATGGGTGGTCCGCATGGCGGGAGGTCAGCGAAGCCGTAATTGGCGCGCCGGCATCTGACGCTGATGCAGTCGATCTCTTGGTTCGCAGCGCGGCAGCAAAGGATCCAATGGCCGACCCGGCCTTGGCGGCCGCGGGCGGCGACAGCCTCCTGCCGGTCCGACTGCACCTCTTCCACGGGACGCTCACCGGGCTTTGGGCCTGTGTCTCCCCGGAATGCCCGGGCAGACCCGACACCAGTGAACACGCCGACTGGCCCTACGGCGCCGTTTATCGCGAACCCCGAACGAAATGTCGGCATTGCGAGGCGATCGTTCTCGAATGGGCGTATTGCAATCGGTGCGGTGACGGCGCCCTTAAAGCCGAGGAGTTCGACGAAGGCACCCGCCTCGGCCCGTGGAGTGAGCCTGCCTCCGACGCGGAATTCGATCAAACCTTGAGGGACGATGAAACCTTTGGCGACGAAGGCGGTGAAGGCGATGAAACCGAACCGGAGAATATCGACGCGGGGCGGCGAGACGCACGACGACGCTATCTCTTCGCCCGATCCGCGATACCGGCCCTTCGGGCAACGATTGACGTTGCAACAGGGCATTACGATGAAGGCTCGGCCAGGGGTATTGATCTGGCGGCGTCGGACGACCTGAGCCGGTGTCCATGTTGTGGACACGCCCCACCTAAGCATGATCTCAAACGAGGCGTCCTGCGATCGCTCTCGATCGGCGCCCCCTTCCTGATGTCGCAAATCGCACCTGGACTGCTGTCACAGCTCTCCCCGAGAATGGATATTGGTCCTGCCGCCCCGATGCAGGGTCGACAGCTCATCACCTTCACCGATGCGCGCCAGGGCACTGCGCGGCACGCCGCGAACATCCAAGTTGCGTCCGAACGAAACTTCCTGCGTGGATATCTCTACCACCTCCTTCAGGAGGCTCCCGCCGTCGATCCCGAAGACCTTGCGGCGGTTGATAGGAAGATCGAGAAGCTGACGCCGCTCGCTGCGACGGATCAGACTTTCGCGGGTTTGCTCCGGGACGCCCAAGCGGAAAAGGCACGCCTGCTTGGGGGACCGCCTGCTCGTCCGTGGAAATCGGTTGTGTCTCGCTTGGCCAGCGAGCCGACGCTGAAGGACCAGTTGCGGCGCATCTGGAGCGAGCGCGATCCACGTTTCGAGGATCCCGAGACGCTGGCGGAATTTCTGATGTATCGGGAAATCATGCGTCGGCCCGTGCGCTATACGAACGCTGAGACGCTGGGGCTTGTCAGAATTCAAGTTCCGGGCTGGGATGGGACGGACCGTGCGCTTCCGACTTCTGCGGTAGCGTTGGGCCTGACACCCAGGGACTGGCGCGACCTGCTCCGCCTGCTGCTCACCCATTTCATCAGAACCAACCTGGCGCTCCAATTCGATCACCGCGGCTGGATGCCGTGGATCGACCGCCGCCAAAAAGTTGTCGAAGCCACGCTGCGTCAGCCCGACTCGCTGAGCCAGAAATACGTGCGCTTCTGGCCGGGTGCCACGGCGTCGCGGCCGACCCGAGTCGTTCGAATGGTGGCGCAGGCGTTGAGCCTGCCACTCGCGGACCGGGAGGTCCGGGATCGCCTCAACGAGCTATTGCTGGAGGCTTGGAAAGCCTTCGTACCGTTCTCAATGGGAACGACCGGGGCGGCTGTCCGGTTTGACCTCGGGAAATTCGACCTCGCGCCAGTTGTTGACGCCTTCGCCTGCCCTGAAACCCGGCGCATCGTGGACACGACGTTCCGCGGCCTCAGCCCTTACGACGCGGGTGGGATCCATCCACTTGCCCGGCCGATCGGCATGCCGCGGCTGCCATTCCCGTTCTTGAGATCAGGCGACGGGATGCCGGTGGAACGCGTCGAAGTAGACCGCTGGCTCCAGACCGATACCCAAGTCGTCGAACTGCGCGACATCGGCCTTTGGGGCGACCAGCAGGATCGCGCGGCCAGATTGACCCCTTGGCTGAGAGCGGCGGAGCATTCCGCCCAGCAACCCGGCTACCTACTTCGCCGGTATGAGCGCGAGTTCAAGGCAGGCGAAATCAATGTGCTTGGTTGCTCGACGACCATGGAGATGGGCGTCGATATCGGCTCGATCGAGGCGGTCCTCAACACTAATGTCCCGCCTGCAATCGCCAACTACCGCCAACGCGTCGGCCGAGCCGGCCGCCAACGCCAGCCGATCTCCGTCGGCATCACGATCTGCAAGGATCGTCCTCTCGACCGCGCTGCGTTCGCGGATCCCAAGGCCTTTCTCGCCAAGGCGGTCCGCGCGCCCAAGGTAAGCCTCGAAAGCCCGACGATCGCGCGCCGCCAGGCAAACGCCTTCCTGCTGGCGAAATTCCTCTCAAGCCGAGGGGCCGAACTTCACAAGCTGACGAACGGCCACTTCTTCGGTCTGGGGCGACCGTCCGAAGATCAAACCGCGACGCCCGTGGACGCATTCCTGACCTGGCTCGATCGAGCGCCGGCAGACGCGGTTCTCCTAGGGCAGATCGCCGATCTTCTCCGGGGTACGCCCCTTCTGTTCGGGGAGGCTGCTGGTCCGGACATGGATCTCTGGGCTGGTGCTCGGGAGCAGATGGAGGCCATCGGGGTCGAGCTCCTCGCTGAATGGGAGGCGCTGCAAAGCACCGAACCCGCCACTACGCCGGCGCGGCCCGTCGCCCGCAAGGCCCGTGATTTCCAACGCGAGCGTTTGGAAAAGGGATACTTGCTGAGCGAGCTGGCGGGCCGCGGATTTTTGCCGTCCTACGGCTTCCCCACTGATGTTGTGCAGTTCGCGACGGAGACCCGAAACGACCGGGAACAGCGCAAGGCCGAGGACGAGGACCGGACTTCGAGTCGCGGCTATCCGTCTCGTTCCAGAGACGTAGCGATCTTCGAATACGCTCCGGGCCGCGGCATCGTCGTCGACGGCGTCGTTCGCGAGTCCGCCGGAGTTACCCTGAACTGGAAACGTCCGGCCACCGAGTCGGGCGTGCGGGAAGTGCAGAACCTCCGGGTCGTGAACGCCTGCGAACGCTGCGGCGCGCTCTGGTCCTCGCCGAGCGCCGCCACCAGGACGTCGTGTCCGGAGTGCGGAACGAGCGAACCGAAGACGATCAGATATCTGGCTCCAGGCGGGTTCGCGGTCGCGGAAGAGTTTCAGGCCCATGACGATCCGTCGAACTTGGGCGGGGCGCCGCCCGTGGCTCCCTGGGTGTCCGCGCGCGGCGGCGTCTGGCGCGCCCTTCCAGACCCGACTGTCGGACGTCTGCGCACCAGCGCCAACGGCCTGGTGTTCTGGTTCAACCCGGGTCCGTCTGGTCATGGGTTCGGTGTCTGCCTCCACTGTGGTCGGGCGGAAGCGGAAACCTCCTCGGAGGGCGGAGACATCCTTCAGGAGCACGAACCGCTTCGCGGCTGGCCTCGGACCACTGGAGGAGTCTGCACAGGAACTCCCGAGATCTCACCGTTCGCGGTCCAGCGCCGCCTTCGGCTCGGACACGAGATCCGAACCGATGTGGTCGAACTCCAGCTCTATGAGTGCAAATCCACCAAAGCCGCCCTTGCGGTCGCCCTAGCATTGCGCGAAGCCGTGGCGAGGCGTCTGGGGGTCGACCCAGATGAAATGGGTTTCGCGGCCCCGCCGGCCCGGCTCCCTTCCGACCTCGGACAAGCCTGGAGCGCGGTGATCTTCGATCAGGCGAGCGGCGGCGCGGGGTTCAGCACGACCTTCGCGGAGGATCCGGTCGGTCTTCTTCGCGAGGCGCGGGATCTGCTCGATTGCCGTCCCCGTGGACGATGTGGCGATCCCGACGCGGTTGCTGTCTGTCCTCTATGCGTGCTTAGCGCGGACAACCAGCACGCCGCTGAAGACACGGACCGGCGTGCTGCACATGCCCTGCTCGTAGACGCTGCCCTCCGCCTGAAGCTCCCGTCGGAACATCGCCTTTTCGGTCCAGCGACCGAGTACGAGAGCGCCTCCCTGGCCGAAGCTCTTTCCAACCGGCTTCAGGCGCATGCCGAAGCCCGGCTGTCGCTCGCCCTGCTTGGCGCGCCTGAATCCTGGGAACTGGAGGCTTGGCCAATGACGCCGGTACTTGACCGATGGGCCGGACGTGGCCGCGCCGTCACCATCCAGGTCGACGGCCCGGCATTGGCCGCGTCCGATCCGGTCACGCGCCGGCGCGTCGCCCTCTGGGCCCAAAGGGCAAGACTGACCCTGACGCAGGCAGACGTGGCAGGAGCCGGATTGCTGGCTGCTATAACGCGCGAGGGTGTTACGACCGGGTGGGCATCCCTTGATCCGGCTGCGGGTGCGATTGGCGACAGCTGGGGAGCCGTATCCGCCGCGCCGATCGTTCGAGGTAGAGCTGAAGATCCCGGCACCGGTCCTGTAATCCCTCTGGATGACCTGTTGACGCAGCGCTCGCTTGAGTCGGTGTTCGACATCGACGCCGAGCTGGACGGATCTGCATCAGGGTTCGGCGATCGGTTCAGACGACTGGTGAGGGATCAGAACGCCACGCTGGCTGAGGTCTTCGCAGAACCCTGTCTGGAGCTCACTTATACGGATCGATACCTGTTCAGCCCCCTCTCGGTGCGGTTGCTGACGACGATGTTGAAAGCTTTTGCGGGGCGCGACACCGCCATCACGGTAAATACACTTGAGGCCCGCTCCCAGGAGGCCCGGCTAGGTCGCCGGTTCGATCAGGATTGGCGGACGATGGCCGACCGGACCCTCGTCCTCGGTAGCCTGCTGGAAAGCATCGCACCGACCGCTACGGTGGCTACCAGCCGGTCGCTAGGCCACCGCCGCATGCTGCGTTTCCGAACCCGGACGGCGACCGGAGTGATCTATTTCGATCAGGGCGTGGGCTCGTGGCGTACCGACGTCCCAGTGCCTTTCGATTTCACCGTGAGCGTCTCGACGCAGATTAGCGGGATGGGAGAGGTGTTTGACGTGGTCAACCCAGCTGGCACCTACGCGGCGGTGAGGCTAGATCCATAACCCGATGCGCGCCCAAGCTTGGTGGGACGCATCTCGCCATCCACCCGACTCAGCCTAGGTGTGGTGGCTACGGCTACCAGAGGGCGAAGTGACCGACACCATCGCACGCGAATTGGGCAAGGCTGGCGATCGGGACGCGACGCTGTTGCAGTCCCAGAAGAAGAACTACGCCGAAACGCTCTCCCGCGAGCTCGCGCAGACCTTCGCTGATCGTCTGCGCCCGACCTTCTCTGGCGTGTTGCCGGATCCAAGCGGCAAGGGTCAGGAGAGTCGGGCCCGGACCTCCAAAGGTTTCAAGAAGCTCGACGTCAACTATTCGACGGTCGAACTGGGCCTTGGCCTAGGCGTGTCGATCAAGACGATCAATTTCCGGGACGCCGCGAGCAAACGGTACACGAAGAACTATACCCGGGCGGACGGCGAGCTTCGCGCCGAGGCGTCGGATTATCATGAGAGGCAGCCCTATGCCGTCATGGTCGCCGTCATCTTCCTCCCTGTGGACGCCTGCGACGACGCGCTCACGGGAGTGTCCAGTTTCGGCGCCGCTGTTCAGATCTTCCGATCCCGCGCGGGACGGGTATCGCATGAAGATGCACCAATGCTCTTTGAGCGGGTCTTCATCGGCCTCTATGAACCCGACGGCGAGACGGCCGGCGAGGTCGGTTTCTTCGACGTCATGACGCCGCCGCCACGCAAGGGGCGCCCCCGCGAGCTTATGGCGTTTCCGGATTTGATCCAAGAGGTCGTGAAGACCTATGACAACCGGAACGCCCCGCCATTTCAGTGGGCTGACGGAACCGAGGATACGCCCGAACCGCCCGCGGCTGATGCCGAAGACGTCTTCTGATCAGGCGGCCTGTTTGAGCCCATGGTCGGGCGACGCCGACAACTGATCGATATGCGACTGGAGGAGGGCGGCGAACCCCGGCTTCTGACGCAGCTTGCCTGCCAGAAAGCGGCCCAAGAATCCTGAAGTCGCCCGCGTGGATAAGGGCGCTCCCGGAAAGGACAAGAACTCGGCGAGATTTTCACGCGGCGCCGCGACCGGCCAGGCACCGATTTCAGAGCCAAACCGCTTCCTTCCGTCGAACCACGCTGCGGCTGGCCAGGCATCATCCGGCCCGAGCTCCCGGCCGGTCTCACCGTCGAAAGTTGTCGGTTGAGCCAACCGCTGCCCGAGCCAGGCGGCCGTCCGAACATTTACGGCGTTACCGACCAAGACCCAGCGGCGACGTTGGCGGAACGGGGTCCCGTCCAAAGTATCCCCTTCGCTCGCAGTCCATCCGACCGGAAGCCCTTGAAGTCTTTCCGCGTCCCGGATGTCGGGGGTGATAAGGCGATACTCCCCCGTTGTTGTCCTGGCCGCGGGAACGTTGAGGTTCGGCAAAAGAATAGCCGGCGGCGACGGGACGCCGACGGTTGAGCCGCCCTTCAGGGTGGGCACGCAATCTTCGCCCCAACCGAGGCCCCGGGTCCCCTCGGTCCAGTAGAAACCATGAGCGCGATCATCCAGCTCAAAGGAGGTGTCCGGGAGCGCGTGTTGGCCTTGGAAAAGAACGTCGCGCGGGTCGCCTTCGAGGGTCGCATAGAAGAAGATCCGCAGCCGCCGCTGCGGAGCCCCGAAGGCCAGAGCGTCGACGGTTCGATAGGCCCAGCGGTACCCGAGGTTCTCCAATGCCTGCGCCACCTCGCGCAGATACTCGCCCCGGTGAAGGATGCGCCAGTTTGGTACATTCTCCAGAAGCACGTGAGGAAAGGGACGGGCCTCAATGAGTTTCAAAGCATCACGGACGAGGCTGGACCTACCGCCCGCGAACCCTTGGACCCGTCCGGCCTGACTCAGGTCGGTGCAAGGAAAACCCGCTGTGAGCAGGTTCGACCGCGGCGAAATGGCAGCCAGAACCTCCTCGGTCTGGCGGATGTCGCGCACGACCGTGGCATCCGGGAATCTTGCTTTGAGAATGGTGGCGGCTTCAGGATCGATCTCGCAGAATGACGAGGCGAGGTGTCCTGCCTGCGACAAACCGCGTTCCAATCCGCCGACACCGCCGAACAGCCCGGTCGTATCTAGCTGTCGTGCGTTTCCGAGCGGGGACACAGAACTTCCGATTCTTCTTTGTTCCTGAATCGTACTCATTGTCTGAGTCCGCGTCGAGCATCTAAGCGTGCCCGCAGCGCCGATTGGCAATGGACAACGGCGAGACCGGGCAAGAGATCCTGCCTCCAGATCAGCGATAATCTCCAAAAGGGTGGCCGGTCGCTGTGACCAAGACCTGCTAGTGTCGCGCTTACTCGCAGATACCTCCTATTCAAATGCGCCGAGTTCCACGTGCGAGGAGGGTCACAGCTAGCCACAGCCGCAAAGTGCCAAGACGCGCCATGGTCAGACATACCCGGCCTCGGGGCTTTTAACTTTCGGCCGTTCCATCACTGCCCGTCGCTTTTCACGAGCACCTAGCGCTGCTTTTCGTACTCACATGCGAGGCCTGCACGAAAGCATCGTTCGGCATAGCGTGAGTGCTCATCGTAAACCGGATCTCTCATGACCCTACTGTTCGATGTCGATGGCCCAAATCTCGATTTGGGGTTTCAGAATCTGAAAGCCGCTGAATTTCCGGTCGAACAGGAGATGCACGATCAGATCGAGGCAATGTGGACAATCTATGAGCCCTACGCCGATCCGGATTTCCGGCACGGTTTTGCGCGCGACGTCGATGGGCGCTTCTGGGAAATGTATCTCGGCTGCACCCTTCTTGAAGCAGGACGGGAATTGTTGCCGGTCGGCGATCGTCGGCGTCAAGGCGGTCAACCAGACCTTTGCGTTCTCGAACAAGGTCGCCGCATATGGATAGAATGCATCGCCCCCGACGAAGGCGCGCCGGGACCTGATCAGATTGTCCGTCCCACTCCGCTTAATGACGGCGGGGGGCTGTTTGCAGTACCCGTCCGTCAGGCGCAACTGCGCGTATCCGGAGCATTTTGGACCAAGTCCCAACGGATCGGGGCATACATCGCCGAGGGGGTGATCTCGCCGGAGGACGCACGCATCATTGCAATCAGCGCCAGCCGGTTTGGAATCTATGTGCCGGAGCAGCCATTGCCCTTGATCATGACCACCCTCTTTCCGATCGGCGACGCTTACGTCACGATCGATCGGGCAACTGGTGCCGTTCTCGGTGAGGGCTTCCATCCAGCTCCGATGATTGAGCGTGAACGCAATCCAATACCGCGCACAGCGTTTCTCGACCAACGCTTCGCAGATATCTCAGGCGTGATCTGGTCGCGTGTTGGACTTGGCCAGATGTCGAGAGCGGCTCGACCTATCACCTACGTCCACAATCCACTCGCCCAGATCCCTTTGCCGGCACGCTGGGGTGTTTGGGATCGGGAGTTCATCACCACACGCCAGGATGAGCGATGGACGTCCACCGACATTCTTGCCGCGCCGATTGAAGCGGTAGGACCCTGAATAACGCCTCCATCGGCAGAAGCCTCGCTAGCAAATCCGGGCGGCCATTAGGCTCCCGAATAGTAACTGATAAGCGGCGGGTTTTTCGGATCGTTCCGAAGCATGAGTCGATCCGTCGACGGCTGGACCCCGGCTGGAGGCGCTTCGTAAGTCTGGTCCACCATGATGAGTTGCCAGTCCTTCAGGGGGCCGGCCAGGAGGCGATAGAGCTCGGCGTAGAAGTTCTTGAAAACGTCCTTGTTCACATCCGGCGTAATGTTCTTCATCGGTGAGTCGATCATCAGAAAGCGCGGCACCGGCAATCCGTTTTCCGCGGCCGTCTTGTGGAGCGCCAGAGCGAAACAGATTTTCAGAAGCGTCTTCTTCCCGCCGCTGCCGGCGTCGTAGTAGGTCCAGCTTCGCCCCGGCGCATCGCCTTGCATGATCTCCGGAATGAGCGTGCGCCGGTTGATGACGACCTGCTCTTTTTCGGTGAAGGCAGGGAAATGGATAGCGAGGAGGATTTCTTTGTAGTTCTCCTCGATCGCCTTGTAGTTCGCCTCCGCCGTCAGCAAGGTGCCCTGCTCCTCCTCGATCTGTCGCCGGAGGGTTTCGATCGGACCCGCCATGGCGTCCGCCTCGGCCAAGACGGACTCGATCTCCGCTGGCATTTTGCGGATTTTTGCAAGCAGGGAGGTCCGTTCGCGTATGGCGGATAGTCGGTTCTCGTGCTGGCGAGTGCGGGCCAAAAACTGGGACTCGTAGGCGCGGACGGTAGCGCTGGCCCGCCCCTCAAGCGCCGCCCGCTCGGCCACCCGGACAGACAGTTTGTCCTCCAGCGGACGCAGGGCGCGACGATGGCGAGCGGTTGACTGCTTGAGGTCCGCGATACGGGCGTCGAGATCTTGCCGAATGACATCGATCTCGGTCGCCTCAAGACCTCGTTGATCAGCGTCTGGAGTCTTGCACAGATAGCAGCAGGCCGGCTGCGCCTTGCTAACGGGGGCGGTGGGTGTGCCACAGGCAGGACAGGCCTCAAAGGCAGCGTCTGCAAGGATCGCTTGGGCGGTGGCCGTTCTGGCCGCCTTGAATTTCAGGGAGATCAGTTCGGACTCCAAGCCATCCTGTGTTGCGATCCGCGTGCGTAGATCATCGAGGGCGTCCCGGATCGCACCGACCTCCAAGGTCAGCCCGTCCAGCCGCTGTCTGTCCTCGTCCGCAACGAACTCTGCAGGGGCCTCGCCTGCTTGAAGTGACTCTAGTTCGGTCTGCAGCATCAGCGCCTCATCGTTCAGTGCTTTGAGCTCGTGGGTGAGCTTGTCTTCTGATGCGAAATCGAACCGCTGCAGAAACTCACGGATTTGAGCAACGGCCTCCCTTTTGGCGCGCTGGGACTGACGAAGTGTTTGGAGTTGGTTTTCCAGGTCGCTGAGCTTCTCGCTCATATAGCCAACGAAGTAGCGGATCGCGTCTTGGCTCTTCTCGCGGCGAATAGGGATGTCCAGCAGGAAGAAGTCGGAATCGAGATGGTCTTGATCGAGGTATACGAACTCCAGGATGTCGCGAATGCTCAGACGAACCATAGTCGAGTCCGGGTCCGAGGTTCTCTTGCGAACCTTGATCACCCCAATCCCCAGCAAAAGGAGCATTAGGTCGCTGAAGTTGCGGACCTGGTCGCCGAAGATCGCACCCTGCTGCGCAGCGAGTGGCGCCGCACACTGGAAGCGCTCTCCGGTCGCGTTTTGCCAAGATACGACGATCGTGGACTTGTCGCCCGGCGTGCGTTCGAGGACGACTTCATTGTCGCCGAGCGTCAGGCTGAGGGCGACGGACACGAGTTCCGACTGCAGTGCCGGCGTGTGGGTGAGACTTCCGCCTAGGCAGTAGTCGATCAGCGCGGGGATGGAAGATTTTCCCGCACCCATCTCTCCGTGGAAGAAGGAAACGCGCTTGGCGAAGATCACCTCTTCGACGCTTCGCCGATTGATCAGCGTCAACTTGCCCAGTTTGAATTTCATGGGTCGATGGTCTCGTCAAAAGACAGGGTCCCGATCTCCGGGAAGGTCCGATAGATGAACTTCATGATGTCGGTGGCGCCGATGTCGATGTTCTGGCGCAGCATGGCGGCCCGATTGACGAAGGGCTGGAAGGCGGGGTCCGCAGCGATCCGCGCTGCATAGGTCCGCCCCCTATCTGTCAGGGCGAGGTTGATGGTGCGTCCTGTCGTCTGGATGGACACGAGGCCTTTTGCCGCGAGGACATTCAAGAAACGTCGATACCGATGATCCCATGGGCCGTACCGATAGCGGACCATCCGGGCTTCGACTGTGCGGCGTTCCCATGGCTCGACCGGAATGCGCTGGGGATTGACCCGGCGAGCCAACATCGCCGCTTCAAAATAGGTCGGATACCGCAGCAGGAAATCCAGCTTGGCGAGCTTAGTGATGCCTTCGACCGCGGGTCGCTCCTCTTCGCCCCGATCGAAGGCCTGGAGCAGAACGACGAGCCGTCCGAGATGGCTCTGCTCGTCCTTGTCGAGGCTGGTGACGATTTCGGGAAGCGAGCTCACGGCTTCTTGGACTTCAGATCGAACTTGTCGCTCCACCAGACGGAGCATTCCTCAGTCAGGATGGCGGCGGTGCCGACCAGATGCTCCGGTGTGGCGCCGAACAGGGAATGATGTGTGGACGCAGCGCGGATGTTGAGCCTTTCGCGGAGACGGCCATACATCTCAGGTGCATAGTCCACCGTTTTCAACTCTAAAGTTTCCAGCTTGGCTTCAATGCAGTCGTCCTCAACCAGAACTTTGAGGTGGGCCATGCGATCATTCGCGACCTTTAGGTCCTGCTTGTAGAGCCAGCTCAGATAGAGATCTTCCATCGAGGCCTTGAAGTCTTTGACCTTGTTGATCCGCTCCTGCTGCAGACCGCCTTGCGTCAGCTTTTCCTCAAGCACTGCGACACCGTCAGGCAGCGCGTCGGCGGGTACCAGGTTCGCGGACACGAGCAGGTTGGAAAGGTCCCCCGTAAGCACGCTGCTGATGACGGCGCGCACATCCGCGGCCTGAATGGTCTTGCCTAGCAGCACCAAGGCGTCGCGGTGTGCATTGAAGTCGGCGACCAGTTCGTAAAGCGCGGCTTTCCCGCCGCCGAGGACGACTGAGGATGCCTTATAGACCTTATGCATGAGGTTATCGGCTATCGTGCCCGCGACCTTGGCGCTGCAGTCCTCAAGACCATCTAGCTCGGCCACGATCTGTTGGAGGTCTCTGGAGGAGCGCTCAAGATCGCTTTCGTGGCCCACCAGATCCAGCTTCAGCACTGCGCTGACGACGTCGTACTCCTTACAGCCATGGTCAGCACATATCTGAGCGATCCAAGCGCGGAGCTCATGGGTGCTCCGCAGTCGCTTGACCCCGCCTCGCGCCTTCAGCGTACGGATCAGGAAGTCGAGGCAGTGTTGATTGTCCTTCTCGGCCCAAAAGCCGTGATTGGTGACAAACCGGTACCCGTCGAACTGGCCCGGGAAGCGGGCTTCAAGATTCGCGAAGCGCCCGATCGACTTCTTGACCGCCGTGTCCCCAGCTTTGAAAGGCTCAAGGTGAAATGCCCGCGTCTTGACTTGGATTCCGACAAACCGGCCATTCTTCTTGCGCAGCAAGGCGTCTTCGAGGTTCTCGCAGTATATGGTGTCATATTCGCACTCCGGCACGAGCAGGCGGGCGCAATGGATGGCTGTGAAGGCATGCTGATAACGGAACCGCAACTGCACATCATCGCCAGGATCGTCGATGTCTAGGGTGGTGCCGGGGGTCGCCGTCAAAGCCCAGTTCTCCAGCCGGGCCGTGCACACCCGTAGTTAGGGCACGCAGCCGACATCAATCGCAAGTAGGCAGTGATAGGAGACTGCTCCGCTTAGTCAAACACATACGTTTGTCGGCAAGATCAGCCGGCACCTTCCTCAGGCGGGAGGCGAGACCGGTGCTGCTCCTCTCTTTTAGGATCTTTCCGCAGGTTTCTGGTAACCCGCGCAAAACGCAAGCCCTTGCTATCGCCCCTCGAAGAGCGCCACGGCGCGCGGGGCAGAGCGGCGGAAGTCGCAAGGCCGGCGGGCCGCATCGAACTCGACGCGGCTGGCTCCACCGGCCTGCTTTGCCAGACGGCCGATCAAGGGCGCAGGCTGCGCATCGGACGCCTGGCAGAGACACAGACCAGCCCTTCGCCACCAGCGGCGCACCGAACTCGGCGCGTGATCCTCGGCGGCGACGGGCAGGACATCAATGAGGTCTGCGCGGCTCGGTGCTGATCTTCGCCCGCGCGTTCCGTTTGATCTTCGCGGTTTGCTTTTCATCCGCCGGGATCGCCGGCTCCTGCGGCTCCCAGTCGCTCATGCCCTGCAACACGAGGTCGGCATGCTTGATGGTGTCCACATGGCCGTAATGCTCTTGGATCATCTGCACCGACGTTCCCATCTGCTCGGCCAGCAGCAGTTCGCTGACGCCTTCGGTCAGGCGGATGGTGGCGTAGGTGTGCCGGAACGAATAGGTCGAGCGCAGAATGCCGGATGGACCGACCCGCAGGTTCGCGTGGTCCAGCAGGTCCGCGATGAAGGCCTTGTAGAGGGTGCGTTCCTCTGCGCCGGTGGCGCTGCTGAACACCGGAGCTTCTGGCGCGGTGCTCACCGCGATGGCGCGGATGCGGTCCAGATATTTCCCGACATTGCTGCTCGGCGCGACAAGCTGGCGGGACTTGCCCTTGCCACGCACGGACAACACCGTCACCGGCTGACCGTTCTTGTCAGTCGCCTCCATCACGTCGCGCCAACGCAGGTTACGCGCCTCTGACGGCCGCATGCCGGTGTTGCACATGATCAGGACGAATTGATAAACCATGGCCCGGTACCAGCGGGCGGTTTCGGTCTTCGCGGCATCGACCCACTTGGTGCGGGCGTGGGTATGGAGGCGGCGGTATTCCTCCAGCGAGAACGCATCCCGGCGCTGCTTCTCAAGCGACGGCATGCCTTCGATCCGGTGATGAGGCGGGGCCTCCTGTTTGGAAACGGCGTCATTGATGATGGCGCGGTAGATCTTCATCTCGAAGCGAATGGTCGCGTCACTGACGATGATCCAGTCCGTGTTCTCGGGCTCCGGGGTCTCCGCCGTTTGCTTGCCGACCGCGCCCCCTTTCTGCTTCGCCTTGTCATCGGCGAGGGCCTTGGCAGCATCGCGTTCGGCGTCCGTCATCGGTCGCACATTGCCGTGGCGCGTCATCCGCCCCTGACCGAGCGACCGTCGCCAGGACGGATAGTTCTGCCAGCGGTCCAGAGCGATGAGGTCGATCTGCGTCTTGCCGATATAGGGATTGAGCTGGTTCTTCACGACCGACTCGATGAGCTTCACCCGGCCCGCCGTGATCTCGCCGCGCTGCGCGCGCACTCTCTGCTCTGCGATGTAGTCCTTCGCCACCGCCGAAAATGGACGGTTGAACACCGGCAGATTTCGCTTCAACGCAAAGCGGACTTCGCTTTCGTGGTCGTAGGCTAGGGTCCGCGCCGTCGTGATGTCCGGCGTCTTTAAGGCGATGGTCTTATAGCGCGTCGCCTTCGGCAGTCGGACTCGACAATACCAATCCCGGGTCTGCAAATCGCCCCGCCGGAAGATGACCAGTCCGGGTTTCAGCTCTTCCTTGTCCGTGACAAACGCCATGACAGCCTCCATCGTCGTGCAGATTTCGTGCACATCGCGGCGCTAAGTCATTGATCTGCCGTGACGTGCATACATCGTGTATGAACTTCATAGCACAAAATATCGTTTGATTCTAGCAAGTTAGAGTTTTCGCCTTATCCCGCCGAGAGAGGGTCTTCGATCCAATGTCCGCAACGGGTCGGCAGCCCGGAAACGGACACGCCACCGGCGGTCAGGGGTGGAGACCAGACGTCAACCGGCGAACCCGGCTCACCGCCACAGTTCGAGCCTAGA
>Ga0247812_10000410_pt1 | contig 29089 bp, 23 predicted proteins | sample UWRJL149409B1_FD_178011 | JGI IMG/M metagenome (GOLD analysis project Ga0247812, IMG submission 178011) | Plant litter microbial communities from Arlington Agricultural Research Station in Wisconsin, United States - UWRJ-L149-409B-1 | ecosystem: Environmental > Terrestrial > Plant litter >...
CATTCGCTGACACGAGAACATTCTCACCATGCATGTCACCATGGACACAGCACCATCTGGTTTGGATCGGTGCTTTTTCAAAATCCTCCACCCATCCCAGCTCATGCTGCTCTAGCACGGATTGAAGGCGTTCGTCATTTAGCAGGCGTCTCCGGATCTCCTGCACCGTGCGTCGAGATTGATTAACACCCTCGCCCCACTGCCGGGTGCCGCTTTCCACGCTGAGTATCACTGCTCTCGCCGAGTTAAGATCTGCAATGGCTGCTTGGAACGCCGTCTGGTCGAAACCTGCCGCAAGCCCGTAAAAAACGCCGGCCGAAGTCTTCGCCCCGGCCTCGAGCGTAATTAGCTTACGTGGAGTGGCTCTAGGTTGGAGGCGAGCCACGTCGTTGTCAAAGCGCTTACCCTCATCGACCACTTCCTCTATTGAGCCAATCTTTGCAACCGCATCGTGCACCGGTGCGCCCAGGGCGTTCGTCACGCGTAGCCGGAGGACCTTTGCTCCCGACAATCCCCCGAGCAGAGATATCACCACCCGCGCACCACCATATCGCCTCGAAAAAATTCGTATTAGACGGTCATCTTGAATGCTCAGGTCTACACCGCCACGGTCAAGCTCTACTTCAGCCAGCGTATCTATCGACCTCAAGTTCGCCTGTATGGTTCCGGGGAAACTGTCGAACTTGTACTTTGGCAGGAAATCCACCGTCTTCACGTTTCGGTTCTCCCCCCACACATCCACTTGCCGAGCACTGCCAAGCAACTCTGGAATAAAGTCTTCAGCCGGGGATCCGGTCAGCACTACAACAGGAGTACCGCTTGCTGATATTTGCGCCCTTCTGAAAACAGCAAAGCCATGCTGAGAGTCGGCATCTAGGGCCCCGTCTGCAGTTGGAATCTTCAGATCAAGAATGATGAGGTCGAAAAATGAGCCTGCCAACAAGTCCATGGCTGCATCTCTGCTGTGCGCAACTTGAATGGCAGCACCGCACGACAGGCCTTTCAGCACATCTATTATTGCTCCAATAAATTCTTGATCGTCTTCAACAACCAATATGTAGGCGGTCATCGCTCCCACCTTAACTCGTACTTAGTACCGCCATCTGACGCTGCCTGCAGCGTCACTATGCCCCCCAGTGCTTCGATTGCCGAAAGCGCTATGGGGAGCCCGAATCCGCTATGACCTTTCTTCGTCGTCTTGCCGATGCCGAGGACCGCCTCCAGGGGTGCCGTGAGCCCAGGGCCTTTATCCAGTATCGCTACCCAATAGTCAGCATCGGTTTCACCCCAGGTGATCACGACTGCCGGGAATGAGTGCTGGCCAGTCTCCGTCGACACCGCTTCGATAGCGTTGCGCAGCCCGTTGCAAATGGAAAATCGCAGCAGCGCAGCGTCACTAATCAGAACAAGCGGTTGCGGACCGTGTAGTGCGATATTGTCGGCGACCTCGGAAAACTCTGTACTGACAATCTCATTGATGAGCGCCGCCAGATCAAACTCGGTTGGCTTTGGTGTCGTTGACGCCTTTCGCAGCTGCTCGATTGCTGCGAACACCATTTGGAGCGTGATGATGTGCTTCTTCGTGCGCGACCGCTCGTAGTCTTGAACTTCGCGAGATGCCTCGTACGCAAGTAGACCAATCGGCGACGCAAGCTCGTGAAGAAGTAGACCTGCTATCCACTCAGCGGCGCTTGCCTGAATCTGGCGCGGGCTCCGAAGAGACTCCTCCGTTGCGTCAGAATCAAGGACTTCGCGGGTAGGAAGCTCGTTGGTTAACCGCGCGACAGCGCGATCAAGGCTACTCCGTGCATAAGAATCAGCCTCGTTGGCGCGAGCTAAGCGAAGTGCGGGCAGATCACCCGCCTCGGCCTCACGGACCAAAATGCGGGCCGCCTTTCGACGCAGGTGCGTTGATCCTGAACTGAGTTGTTCCAGTGCTCCGTCCCTGTTCATGCGTCCTTGTGCCGTTCATAGAAGGACCGCCTTTTCTCAAACGCCTGCAAGCCCCCCTCCATGACAGAAGTAATGGCCTCCACAACTGCAGGTGTTTCCAAACTCGCAGATGCGAGCGTGAATCCCCGCCTCCCATCAGACCCGAGCTGCACTACATGATTCGCGCCCCCCAGCACTGGAATGTTGGCGTTGTGAGATGTGAAGATAATCTGGCTCGCAGGATCACGCGCTAAAACCGAGAGAATTAAGGTATCAGCGATAAATGCGTTGTCGATGTGATCTTCGGGCTGGTCCACAATCAGCATCCGATCCGTGTGCCGCAACACGATGGGCAATACGACCGTACAGCGCTGACCCGTTGATAGCTCGCTAATGTCCTTGTAGTCGGATCCATCAAGCAATTGAAAATCGACTAGATCCTCAACACTTGCGGTACCAAGGGCACCAAGATCGGCTTCGCGTAGATGAGCAAGCAGCCTTGCCGCGCGATCCACTGTGATTCCTGTAGCGTCTGCTATGAACGCAACGTCATCCGACTCTGCTGCTTCAAGCAACTCGCGTGGACTGATCTTCCTTGCCAGCGCCGGTGCAAGGTCACCATAGCGCAAGCCACTTCCCTTAAGTGCGTCGGCGATGGCTGCACTGAATGAATCGAACTGGCCTGCTTTGCTGACGGCGATGCGAATCCTGGGGGCGAGAACCCTGTTCAAGTTGCTTGCGCCAATCGCCATGGCGCGAAAGCGAGCATCGCGGGTCTCTTCTAGCCGATCCAGTACCGTCCCGCGCTTTTCGACCAGAGTCGCGAGGTTAGTCGTTCTCTGCGTGAGCAGAGCCTTTAGTGCCTCCAGCTGTGCCTTTCGCTCGCGAAGTTGTTGACCTTGGCGCGCAATGTTTCCAGCCCCGACTTGAAGCGCTTCGAGCTCCTTCCGCAGTTGGCGTGCGCGATCTTCGGATGTGAGGCGTTCTGCGTTCCTCAATTCCAACACATTGCCAAAATCGACCTCGGCTTGGCCCAGTTCATCCAAGGCAATCTTTACGTGCAACTGGGCTTTGGCAACGCGGGCTTGAACGGCCGTCAAAGGATCAGCATCGGCGCTCGCCGGCCACTGCTCTGTTTGCGGTACATCCCTAGCCGCTGCTTCGATTGTCGATCTCCAGCGAAGCACGCCTTGCTTGAATCGCTCGAGAACTGCCTGACCAACCGACTTCGTTGACATGTCAATCGCAAGCACATCGAGTTCTTGCTTACGTTTGGCGGCCTCCGCCGACAACGCTGAAAGCTGCTGCTCTGAAGGGGCCAACTTTAGCAGCTCTGCATCGATTGCCGGGATCTCGGCAACGCGATGCTCCAAGTCCTCGATTTCGCGCCTCAGCGTTCCCGATTGCGCCGTCAATGAGCGTGCCTCTGCCGCTGCATCGCTTTCCACAGCGCTGTCGGTCGCCGCCCCAGAAAATCCACTGAGGAGACGGAGACGTCCACTGGCCTGAAGCCCGACGCTTTCTATCTCTGTCTGTGAAAACACGAGTGGGACCGCGTATGGCTCTGACGCACGCGGTTTCGGATCAGACGCTGTGCGGCTAACCACAACCTTTCGATTTCCATCAGAGATGGTAACCGTGACTTGGCCATTGCCAAGCACCGATAGCGCATGATCAAAACTTCGCCGGCTGGTCTCCGGCGTATGGCCTTTAACATCCAGACAGAACTTGACGAGCTCAATCAATGATGTCTTGCCGGTCCCACGCGCGCCGATAACAACGTTTAGACCAGGCGAAAACGTAACGTCAATGCCATCAAGGAAGCCTTCCTCGATCTGAACGCGCTCAATATACATAGGTCAGTTTTCCCGTTTTACCGCATGGTTCCGAGATGCGTCAGCCTATTGTGCGCTAGGCGTCGAATCATAAGGTAGAGCACTCAGCAAGCCTGATCAGGCACAGCAGCATAGCGCCGCCACCTGACGTCCCCGCTGCGCGGATGGCAGGAGCTACGAGGCGGCTAAGGCAGATCGAAGCTCGCGCTCGTAGTACTCCATTGATCTTGCCGACTGACCGTAAGTGCCAGTACAAAGCAGCATTACGGACAATTTATAGGTCAATGGACATCAGAGGTTGGCCGGCACGGCCAACTTAGCTTCCAAGAACACGTTCGACCCCGCTGGACGTCAACATGGTGGGCCCACCAGGATTCGAACCTGGAACCAAAGGATTATGAGTCCTCTGCTCTAACCGTTGAGCTATAGGCCCGCTTGCGGGCGGCCAGTGTAATGCAAGCCCGCCACCGGGCTCCAGACACTTGTGCGTCAAAGGCCGCGTGCCCACGCGTGCCGACCGTTGAGGCCGACACGCGCAGCATCAGATCACGCCACCGCGTACGGCCCCTGCGACTCGAAGTAACGCCGCAGACGCGTGCACGCTGGCGTCAGCACCGTCTCCAGATCACGGCTGGCATCCGGCTGCCACCGCAGGTTGACTACCCCCGCCAGCTCAGCCGTACCGCCGTGGCTTTCCAGCAGCACCACCCGGTCACCGCCGAGCACACCCAGCAGCACGCCCACTTCCAACAGCACTTCATCGCGCGATGCCGGCCATGCCGCATCACCGGCAGTGCGCGCATCCTCGGTTCCCGCAAGCACGACCGCGAAGTCCACGCCGGCGGCGGTTTCCTGCAAGCGCTGCACCGCCAGCCCACCACTGCGCGCCAGGCCGTCCTGCCACAGGCGCACGGTGAAGCCTTCACTGGCCAATGTTTCCTGCAGCACCTGTGCGGCATCGGTCGACTGCGCCGAGGCAAGCACGAGCACCTTCGTGCGTTCGCGTGCGCTGCCCACGTAGTCATTACGCTGGAACAGCCGGCGCGCGAGCTCCTGCGCGACATGGCGATGGATCAGCGGAAACTGCTGCGCCAAGTCGTCCAGACGCGCCGCACTGAGGCGCGCGACGACACTGGGTTCGGCCGCGACCACGGTGGCCGAGCGGATCTGCGTCGGCTGCACGGCGGCCATTTCGCCTACGTGCTCGCCTGCCTTGCGGTGCGCTACGCGCTTGCCGTTGACGAACACATCGAACGAACCGGTAACGATGAGGTAGACGTCATTGTCCACTCCACCCTGATGGATGACGGCGGCACCGACCTGTGCCTCCAACAAGGTCACACTGCTGGCCAATGCTTCAGCAAGTGCACTGTCACCCCGAACGAGTTTCTGTTCGGACAGCGCATACAGCAGGTTGCGGCGACCTTCGTCGCCGGTGAATCGAGCCAACATTGACGTCCCCCTGTGGACTGCATCCGATATGGATGTCACGCGCAGATTACCCCCAAATGTGTGACGCGGAGCACGCATTTTTGGCAAATTAATAGGCACTTGCTGAACAGGATGAACGCGCTCAGCCTCCGAATTGCCTTCCCAAGACGCCCACCCGGCGGGCGTTTTCCGCCGCCAGGTCGCGCACCGTCGATGAGCGTATCAAGTTGGATGCTGCCACGCGCTCCCAGAACTGTCGCGCCAGCGGTGCCGCCCACTGCAGGTGCACCAGATCCCGGCTGCTGGTGGGCGCGGGCGGTTGCAGCCCGGACGCTGGACGCAGGATGCCGGTACGCGAGGGCGCCAACGACATCGGCAGCATGTCGTACGCTGGCGCCAGCAACAGCGGGCCGCTATCGACCAGATGGAAACCCAGGTTTCCTTGATGCATGTCGGTGTTGCCGATGAGGCGGCCGAATGCCTGCAGGCGTCCAATGTCCGCCACGGTGTCGGTCGTCAGCCAGCCCTGGGCCTGCAGCAGGCCGGCAGCACCCGTCCACTCTTGTGATGCCTCACCGGTAAACGCCGAAGACAGCGCGGACAACGACACGAATCCGTGTCGCCCGAGCAGTTCGGGCGTGCGGTCGAAGCGCTCGACTTCCAGGAAGGTGTGCGTGTCTGTGGTCAGTAGCGAAGTGGCCGATGCAGCCACCCCCGCCGCGCGTAACGTATCCAACGCCAGATGCTCACAGACCAGCAGATCTGCCCAGCGCTCGGCTGCGTCCCCGGCCCCCTGCTGGGCAAATTTCACCAACACGGCGCGACGCATGCCGTCCTGCTCCAGCGTTGCGGTGAACTTGGGTTGCTCACCACCCGGTGACGACCCGACGTCCTCGCCTTCCAGAGCAGCCAGTGCGCGGCGTGGGTACTCCCGGATGCGCTCACTCACCGCCATTCTGTCAGGTGGCGACTCAAGGACCTGAAGGGCCTGCTGCGCGGCCGTTCCACCGAGCAGCAGATCGCCCGACTGGGTGCCCCCCGCATTGACCAAGGCCAGCAAGGTATCGATCAGCTGCCAGCGGTTGAGGTCGTTCGGCACGCCAAGCGAGCGCGCCGCGCGGTGTGCGAACGTGTGCCCGAGAAAGCCCTGCGGCCGCAGTTCGTCGAGGTACCACGGCAGACCGGGGAAGAACGCAGGCACGTCGCCGTCAGGCGAGCGGGTGAGGTTGGGCCGCACCGCATTGGCTTGGAAATGGAAGGTATCGCCTGTCAGCGCGTGCAGTTCTCCCAGCGCTTCAAGCGTGGCATCTGCGCGAAGCCGATAAAGCGGCCAATGGCTGCCAGCGGGTGTCACCTGGCGTGCCGCGTACGCCGTGCTCCGGGTCTGGCCGATACGGACGACCTGGTCACCGGCCTTGGCGACCAAGCGGCTCAACGCCATCCGGTTCACACCCAAGCGCTCAGCCAAGGCTCCGGCCGCGATGGGATCACCGGGCGGCAGCTGGGCCAAGAGGGTTTGGATGGTCGGGGGTGTGGGCTTGGACATGCGCGCAGTGTTACATGATTTGTTACGTAACATTTGGGCCTGGCGGGAACAGAGCATTGCCGCGCATGGCATTCTCTAAATTTAGTTACGAATAGTGTTACGTAATGGCGTCTATGGGGCGCAGTGGCATTGGCATTGGCATTGGCATTGGCACTGGCACTGGCACTGGCACTGGCATTGGCATTGGCACCGGACGGTAGAGCCGACTTTAGTCGGCTGCCCCGGAGGGCGGTGCGGACTGAAGTCCGCACTACCAGGGTCGGCTGCCACGGAGGGCGGTGCGGACTGAAGTCCGCACTACCAGGGTCGGCTGCCCCGGAGGGCGGTGCGGACTGAAGTCCGCACTACCAGGGCGGCTGCCCCGGAGGGCGGTGCGGACTGAAGTCCGCACTACCAGGGTCGGCTGCCCCGGAGGGCGGTGCGGACTGAAGTCCGCACTACCAGAGGGGGCTGCCCCGGAGGGCGGTGCGGACTGAAGTCCGCACTGCCAGAGGCGGCTGCCCCGAAGGGCGGTGCGGACTGAAGTCCGCACTGCCAGAGGCGGCTGCCCCGAAGGGCGGTGCGGACCGAAGTCCGCATTACCAAGCGCGGCGCATCAAGCGCAGACGTACCAGGCGCAGCCAGCAGATCCATATTCCGCACAAAGAAAAACCCCGCCGAGGCGGGGTTTTTCATATCCTCGAGGAACCGACCGGAATCAGTCGATATCGAGGAAGCTGCGCAACTGCTCGGACCGGCTCGGATGACGCAGCTTGCGCAGCGCCTTCGCTTCGATCTGGCGGATGCGCTCGCGGGTGACGTCGAACTGCTTGCCGACTTCTTCCAGCGTGTGATCGGTGTTCATGTCGATGCCGAAGCGCATGCGCAGCACCTTGGCTTCCCTCGGGGTGAGGCCAGCCAGCACGTCACGCACGGTTTCCGACAAGTTGATGTTGGTGGTGTTCTCGATCGGGGACTCCACGTTGGTGTCCTCGATGAAGTCGCCCAGATGCGAATCCTCGTCGTCGCCGATCGGGGTTTCCATCGAGATCGGCTCCTTGGCGATTTTCATCACCTTGCGGATCTTGTCTTCCGGCATATCCATTTCCTTCGCCAGCTCCTCCGGCGTCGCCTCGCGGCCGTACTGCTGGAGCATCTGACGGGAAATGCGGTTCAACTTGTTGATCGTTTCGATCATGTGCACCGGGATACGGATGGTGCGTGCCTGGTCGGCGATCGAACGCGTGATGGCCTGGCGGATCCACCAGGTCGCATACGTGGAGAACTTGTAACCACGACGGTATTCGAACTTGTCCACGGCCTTCATCAGGCCGATGTTGCCTTCCTGGATCAGATCGAGGAACTGCAGACCGCGGTTGGTGTACTTCTTGGCGATGGAGATGACCAGGCGCAGGTTGGCCTCGACCATTTCCTTCTTCGCCTTGCGTGCCCGGGCTTCGCCATAGGCCATCGCGCGGCTGATTTCCTTCAGGTCATCCAGGCTCAGCAGCGTGCTCTTCTCGATATCGATCGTAGCCTGCTGCTCGGAGATGATCTGGTCCTTGACGTCACGCAGGGCCGAGGACCACTTCTGCTTGCGCTTCAGTGCGTCTTCCACCCACTCCAGGTTGGTCTGGTTGCCTTCCCACGAGCGGATGAAATCCTTGCGCGGCATGCGGGCCGTGACCGTAGCCAGGTTCAGCACGCGACGCTCATGCGACTTTATGCCGGCCATGGTGTCGCGCAGCTGGCGGGTCAGCACGTCGGTCAGCGGCAGCGGCAGCTTCAGGGTGACGAACACCGCCGACATCTCCTCACGGAGCTTCAGCAGATGCTTGCCTTCGCCCTTGGCGGCGGCTTTCTTGAAGGCGTTGAAGGCATCAGCCAGCGCCTGCATGCGCGCGGCGACTTCTTCCGGGTCCGGACCGGTCGGGCCGGCTTCTTCCTCGGCGTCGTCGGCGTCGTCTTCTTCGTCCTCATCGGCATCGTCATCGTCGTCGCTGGTGTCTTCCACCACCGCCGGCGCCGGGACTTCGTCGGACAGGTCGTTGAACCCGACGATCACTTCGGCCAGGCGCTTCTTGCCTTCCTTGTGGGCCTCGTAATCGGACAGCAGCGATTCGACCGACACCGGGAACAGACCGAGTGCGGCCTGTACCTGGCCGAGGCCTTCTTCGATGCGCTTGGCGATGGCGATTTCGCCTTCGCGGGTCAGCAGTTCAACCGTACCCATTTCGCGCATGTACATGCGCACCGGGTCGGTGGTGCGGCCACCTTCGGTGTCGAGTGCGGTCAGTGCGGCAGCGGCTTCTTCAGCGGCGGTGTCATCCACCTCGCGATTGCCGGTATTGCCGTCATTGAGCAGCAGGGTTTCCGCATCAGGGGCCACTTCATGGACATCAATGCCCATGCCGTTGATCATGCCGATGATGTCTTCGATCTGCTCCGGATCGACCATGTCGTCGGGCAGGTGATCGTTGACTTCGGCATAGGTCAGGTAGCCCTGTTCCAGGCCCTTGCTGATCAGTTGCTTGATTTCGGATTGGGCAGGACGTTCGTTGGCCATGGATGCTCGCGCCACCGGCTGGAGTAGGAAAAGGGAACGTAGCATTATACCAGCCCCTCGCCCGGCCTGCCCGGGCGGTGGTCCCGGGGGGTCAGGGCCTGAGCAGGAAGGTCACGGGACCGTCGTTGATCAGGCTGACGACCATATGGGCACCAAAGCGCCCCGTTTCCACCCCTGTTGCATGCTTTTCACGGCAGATCTCGACAAATCGATTGAACCCGCGTTCAGCCTCGGCCGGTGGAGCCGCGCTGGTGAAGCTCGGCCGCATGCCTGATCGCGTGTCGGCGACCAGGGTGAACTGGCTGACCAGCAACAAGCCGCCGCCGGTATCGCGCAGCGAGCGGTTCATTTTCCCGTCGTCATCGGCGAACACACGGTAACCGAGCAGCCGTTCGGCCATCCGCTGCAACTGCGCGTCGGTATCGCCCGGCTCCATGCCCACCAGAGCCAGCAACCCGGCACCGATCTGCCCGACGGACTGGCCATCGACGTGCACCGCGGCCTGGCTGACGCGCTGGATAAGGACAAGCATGGGGACCTCGATCAGGGGAGCAACGGGCCACCTTAGCAGCGGCCACGCTAGACTTGGCGGGATGAACCCGCACCGCAAAGCCCGGCTGGCCTACCGTGCCGCCACCCTGCTCACCCGCCTGCCCTGGCCCGTGTTGCGCGCCCTCGCCAACGGCCTGGCGTGGCTTTGGATGACCTTCAATGCCCGCGAAAGCCGGGTCACCCGCCGCAACCTGGAGCTCGCCTATCCCGCGCTGGGCAGCGCCGAGCGCGCGAACCTGCAGCGTGACGTGCTGCGCTCCACTGCCCTGCAGGCGCTGGAGACGCTGCGCCTGTGGACCCGCCCGGCGGCCCACAACCTGCGCGACCATCTGCGCGAGCGCCATGGCGAGGCGTTGTACGACGCCGCGCTGGCCTCGGGAAAAGGGGTGATCGTGGCGGCCCCGCATTTCGGCAACTGGGAGCTGTTGAACCAGTGGCTGGCGTCCCGCGGCCAGATCGCGATCGTCTACAAGCCGCCGGAAGATGCCGCCGGCGACGCGTTCCTGCAGTTGGTACGTGGCGGTGACAACGTGCAGCAGGTGCGCGCCGAAGGCACCGCAGTGCGCCAGTTGCTGAAAGTGCTCAAGGATGGCGGTGCGACCGGCATCCTGCCCGACCAGCAGCCCAAGGCCGGCGACGGGGTGTTCGTGCCGTTCTTCGGCATGCAGGCGCTGACCATGACCCTGGTCAACCGGCTGGCCGCGCGCACCGGTGCGACGGTGCTGTACGGCTGGTGCGAGCGCACCGGGCCGGGCATGCAGTTCGCCCTGCACATCGAAGCGTCCGCGCCCGCCTTGGCCGACCCGGATCCAGTGGTCGCCGGCACCGCCTTGAATGCCGGCATCGAGCGCATCGCGCGCCGTGACCCGGCGCAGTACCAGTGGACCTACAAGCGGTTCACCCTGCGTCCGGATGGCAGCGGCGAGGCCGATCCGTACGCCACCGCGACCCATCCGCATTGATTCCGTCGCACTCAACCCCATGTGATTGACCACGATGTCTCCCCTGCCCGGTCCTGCCATGCCTGTTGCTGCCTCCTCCCTGTTCGGTGATCCGGCGGCCATCCGCTGCGAGCGCGCGGTGGCCGAACTGCGGTCCGGGCGGCCGGTCGTGATCACCGATGACACCGGCCAGCGCATGGCCGTGATTGCGCTGGACAGTGCAACCGCGCGCAGTTTCGAGACCTTCGCCGGGCTGGCCGACGACCGCCATTACCTGTTCCTGACGGAAACCCGTGCCCGCGTGTTGGGGGTGGAGGGCATCGAAGCTGCCCAAGGCGTCCGCATTCCGTTGGCGGGCATCCCCTTCGATGCCCTGCCGCAGCTGGGCTACCTGCGTGAGCCCGGCCCGTTGCCACCGCAGTGGAACCCCGGCGATGCACTCGATGCCGGCGCTGTGGAGCTGGCGCGCCTGGGCCTGTTGCTGCCTGCGATGGTCGGCCTGCCCTTGGCCGGCGACGATGCACGTTTCGACGGTGCCGCGCAGGTCGCCCTGTGCGACCTGGCCGAAGGCGCCGCCCATGCCGCCCACGATTACGAGCTGGTGGCGCGCTCACCGGTACCGCTGCGCGAGGTGGGGATGACCACCTTCGCGGTGTTCCGCGGCGGCGTGGCCCAGCGCGACCAGGTGGCGATCATCGTGGGCGAGCCCGACCTTGCAGCGGTGGTCCCGGTGCGGGTGCACTCGTCGTGCCTGACCGGCGACCTGTTCGGTTCGTTGAAGTGTGATTGCGGCGACCAGCTGCGCCGTGGTCTGCGCAAGTTGAAAGAGCTCGGTGGCGGGGTGCTGTTGTACCTGGACCAGGAAGGCCGCGGCACCGGCATCGCCGCGAAGATGCGCGCGTATGGCTACCAGCACGATGGGCTGGACACCATCGACGCCGATGCCCAGTTGGGCTTCGGCGCGGACGAGCGCCGCTACGGCAGCGCGGTGGCGATGCTGAAAGGGCTGGGCATCGCCCGCATCGCCCTGCTGAGCAACAACCCGACCAAGGTCCAGCGCCTGCGCAATGCAGGGATGGACGTGGTCGACTGCATCCCGGTGACCGGCGACATCACCGTGGAGAACGAACAGTACCTGCGCACCAAGGCCGAACGTGCCGGGCACCTGCTGGACGTGGACGCACTGATCCAGGCCGCCCAGTAACCGACTGACCACCGGTAGCGCCGAGCCACGCTCGGCGAGCGCAGCGGGCCCTTCGCGGCTGACCCCACCGGGCAGGGTTCTGCGCTACACAAACCACCTGCTACCTTCTGCACATGCCTGACACCCCCATGACCTCACCCCCTTCCCCTGACGCCACGCCGGACGGCTGGCAGCTGCTGCCGGTGCGCGCCGCGCGGCTCGCAGCACTGGGCGGCCTGCCCGCGGGCGCCCTTTTCCCCGGCCTGCCCTTCGCTGCTGCGTGGTGGCTGCTGGATCTGCCCGGCGGCCTGCCCGCCGCTGCAGCGTGGCTGGTGGTCGGCGCACTGATCGGCGCGCGCATCAGCTGGCGCCGCGTGCGGCGCACCTGGTGGCGACTGGATGACAGCGGGCTGGGCCTGCGCCGCGATCTGTGGTGGCAGCGCGACACCCGCGTGCCGACATCACGCGTGCAGCACCTCGACGTGCGCCGCGGCCCCCTGCAGCGACGCGCGCGGCTGGCGACGCTGGTGGTGCACACCGCGGGCAGCCGCTTCAGTGCGGTGGTGCTGGATGGATTGGACGAGGATGACGCCGAGCGGCTGCGCGATACGCTTGCCCGCCAGCTCGACCAGGACGCCGACGCCCTGTGAGCAGCGTGCCACCGCCGATTCCCGCCACCGATGGCGAGCGCCGCCTGCATCCGTGGTCGTGGTTGTTCGTCCTGATCATGCAGCTCCGGCAGTACCTGCTGCCGCTGGCGGCGCTGCTGGTGTTCGGTCAGCGCGGCGACCGCGATCCGTTATGGGCGCAGCTGATTCCGCTGATCGTCATCGCCTGCCTGGTGCTGGCATCGGTGCTGCAGTACCTCAGCTACCGCTATCGCATCGGCGAGGACGGCATCACGATCCGCAGCGGCGTGTTCGCGCGCAACCGGCGCGAGATTCCGTTCGCGCGCATCCATAACGTGGTGGTGCACCAGAACCCGCTGCACCGGCTGTTCGGCGTGGCCGAGCTGCGGCTGGAGTCCGCCGGCGGCAATCGTCCGGAAGCGGAAATGCGGGTGCTGCGGATGGACGAGGCCTTGGCGCTGGAGCAGCGCGTGCGCCATCGCGGCCCGGTGATGGCCAACCCCACACCGGACGGCGATCCGGGCACGCCCCCGCCGTTGCCGGAAACCGACACGCGCCATGTGCTGCTGCGCATGAGCAGCATCGACGTCATCAAGCTGGGCATGCTGTCCAACCGTGGCTGGGTGATGGTGGCTGCCGCCCTCGGCGCGCTGGTGCAGGTGGTACCGCGCGACCGCATGGATTCGTTCGTGGAGTACGGCGGCCGTGAGGCCTTTGGCTATGCCAACGGTCTGCAGCCTGGCATCACCGGCATGCTGGTCATTGCGGCGGTGCTGCTTCTCGCCGGCTGGGTAGCACTGCGCGTGCTCTCGGTACTGTTGGCGCTGTTGCGCTATTACGGCTTCGAGTTGAGCGAACAACAACGACGGCTGACGGTCAGTACCGGCCTGCTGAGCAAGATCCGCAGCAGCGTGGCGCTGCGCCGCATACAAGCCTGGACGCTGAGCGAGACCACGCTGCAGCGCTGGGCCGGGCGGCGCCAGCTCAGCGTGGACAGCGCGGCCAGCCAGGGCAACGATGAGCAACAGCAGCGCGGGCTGCGCGAGCTGGCTCCGTTGGCCGCACCGGCTGACTGCGATGCGCTGGTGCAGCACCTGCTGCCCACCGTGCAGTGGCCGCCAGCGCTCTGGCAGCCGGTGGCGCTGCGCGGCAGTTGGCGGCTGTGCGTGACCAGCCTGTGGCTGACCCCGCTGCTGGCGGCGGGCCTGACATGGCGCTGGGGCGGGATGGGCCTGCTGGTGTTGGCCTGGTTGCCGGTTGCACTGTGGACAGCGCGCTTGCAGATGGCGCGCATCGGCTGGCATCTGGATGATCGCTATGTCGCGCTGCGCGGCGGCTGGTGGCGGCGCTGGTGGCGCTGGGCGGAACTGGACAAGTTGCAGGCGCTGCGGTTGTCACGCTCGCCGCTGGATCGCCTGCTGGGAACCAGCAGCGTGTGGCTGGATACCGCGGGTGCGCGCGGCGATGTGGCGCTGTGCCTGCGCTATCTGCCGCAGGCGCAGGCCGCCGAGGTACTGGAGCAGTTAGGCCGTGCGCTGGCGCGGCGGCAGTTGCGTTGGTAAGGGAACGGGTAACGCGCCGTCCGCTGCGCTCGCCGACCATGGGTCGGCGCTACCGGGCGGGTGATGGGTAGCGCCGAGCCGTGCTCGGCGGAATGCAGGGATCACGCGCGGTGCGGAGCAGCCGACTGAAGTCGGCTCTACCCCTCTCATTGGGCGTCAGCCTTTCGGGCCCCAATAACCCAGGTCCTTGCGGATCTGCAGGTTGCGCACCCAACTGCCCAGCGGCTTGCGTGCCAGCGTCCCCAACGCGCCGGACACGAACGCGTCGGTGGCTGCGATCACCCGCTCGCTGGATCGTCCGTCCCGCCACGGGTGGATCGTATCGGCATACCGCGTGATCTCGGCCTGCAGCGCGGCTGTGGGATGCAGGGCCTGCTCCAGCATGGCCGGCAACTGCGCCGCATCATCGAAGTCGATCATGTGCGGCTGCGGTACGCGGTTGCGGAAGGTCACCACCGGCTTGTGCTGGACGATGAACTCCGAAACGATCGACGAGGTATCAGACACCAGCACGTCGGCTGCACGCTGCGCAGCCATCACCTGCTCCGGCTCGACGAAGCAGGCATTCGCGCCGGCCAGCGCGCGGTACTGCGCGAACAGCGCCGGGGCGCACTTGGGATGCAGGGTCAGCAGCCAGTAGCGCTGGCCCGCCGCGATGTCGGCGGCGATCTGCGGGTACAGGTGCGGGGCTGCGCTCAGGCGCTCGGTGAAGGTGGAGCCGACCAGCACCACCGGTCGCCCGGCCGCCGGAGCACGCAGTGCGGCGCTGGCTCCGCCGTCGTCGCGGAACAGCGGGTCCAGCTTCGGCCAGCCGGTTTCCACCACGGCGAAATGACCCTGCTCCGCCGCCATCGCCTGGAACGGCGCAGTGGTCGCGGGCCCCTGCGTGCAGTACAGATCGAACATGCCGCGCACCCGGAAGTGCCCCCGTGCGCTGTCCCGCTTCTGCACGTTGAAGCCATGGAACAGCTGCACCTTGGCACCCGACAGGAAGGTCGGCACCCAGTTGGCGGCGCTGAACACGGCCTGTGGGCGCATCGCCACGGCCTCGCGCAGGCCGACGCTGGCCACCCCCGGCAATCGGCCACCGGCGGCGCCCCCTTCGAACCAGGCGGCGACCTCGTGCCCGGATGCGTGCAAGGCCTCGGCCAACGGGGCGAGAATAGGCAGCGCGTAACGCTCCGTCGCAAACAACAGGTACCCGGCCATATGTCCTCCACGACCGCCCACAACGAACGGCCTCGCATTTCGGCCTGCATTATCGCGTTCAACGAGGCGGGGCGCATCGGCGACTGCCTGGCCTCGCTGGCATTCTGCGATGAGGTGGTGGTGGTCGACTCCCAGTCCACCGACACCACGGTGGCCCTTGCCGAGGCGGCCGGGGCCCGCGTGCTGCAGCGCCCGTTCCAGGGTTTCCGCAGCCAGAAGGCCTTTGCCGTAGAACAGGCGCGCCATGACTGGGTGCTGTGCCTGGACGCCGACGAGCGGGTCAGCGATGCGTTGCGCGCGGCCATCGAGCAGGCCCGCGACGGCGGGTTCGCCGAGCACCACGGCTACCGCTTCGCCCGCCTGTCGGAGTACTTCGGCCGGTTCCTGCGGCATGGCAATGCCTACCCCGATCGCGTGTTGCGACTGTTCGACCGTCGCCATGGCGGCTGGCGCGGCAAGCGCGAGATCCACGAGGCCGCCAACGTCGATGGCAGCGTCGGCACCCTGCGTGGCGACCTCATCCACTACCCCTATCGCTCCCTGCAGCAGCAGCTGGCGAAGACAGAAAAGTACGCGCGGATGATGGCCGAGCATGAGTTCGCACGCGGCAAACGGGCCACGCTGCCCAAGCTGGTGCTCGCACCGGCTTGGCGCTTCTGGCGTGGTTTTGTGTTTCGAGGAGGCTTCCGCGATGGCTGGCACGGGCTGGTCTATGCCTACGTGCGCGCCAACTACGTGCGGCAGAAGACCATCATGCTGTGGATGCTGCAGCACGGCCAGCCGGTGGCCGACCCGCCGACCACCTAGCGGGATCGACACTCCGCAGAAAGCCTGACGCTTGGCCGCACCGCCGCAACGCGACGCCATACGCCCGCCACTGTCAGCATCACCTCTGCTTTTTGCAGCATTCCTCATAGAAGAGGACCACAGCGGGCCCTAGCATGCCCGCCCCATGACCCCATCGACTGCCCTCGTCCGCGATGCGCGTTCGCGGCTGCTCGTTGCAGGCCGCGGCTGCGTGGTGCTGGCCCTGTTCTGCGTTCCGCTCAACAAGCCACTGACCTCCTGCCTCATCGTGCTGGCGGGGCTCGCTTCGGTGCTGGGCGCGGATGCGCGCGCGCGCTGGCGACAGGCCTGGCACGATCCCATCGCCAAAGGGATGCTGGCGTGGGCGGCCGTGCTGCTGGCCAGTGCGCTGCACGCGCTCGCGGCCGGTCGGGGTGGCAGCGCGCTGTGGGGCTCGTCGCTGTGGACCTTCCTGCTGCCGCTGGTGGTCGCCGCCCTGCTGCAGACACCGCAGCAGCGGTGGCACGCGCTGTACGGCTTCGCTGCGGGGACGACGCTGGTGCTGCTGGCATCCTGGCTGATGGCTGCCGGACTGGTGCCCCAGCGCGCCATCGCCGAGCAGATGGCCAGCATGCGCAACACCGTGTTCAAGGAATACACCCAGCAAGGCCTGGCCACGCTGCTGCTGGCCGCGCTCGCGCTCTCACGCCTGCCGCGTGCTGCCACCCGGCCGCGGCACTGGCTGGCCATCGCGATCGCCGTGCTTGCCCTGCTCAATGTCGCCCTGCTGCTGGGCAGTCGCACCAGCTACCTCGCCGCCGTGCCCCTGCTGCTGTACTGGCTATGGGTGGTGTGGCGTGCAACCGAATGGCGGTGGCGCCTGCACCTGCCGGTGATCGGCCTGTGCCTGGTAGTCGGCGGCAGTGCCATCGCCGTGTCGGACATCGGTGAGCGACTGCTGCACTCGGTATCCACCGAAGTCAGCCGCTACGCGCAGCACGGGGATGCGACGTCCAGCGGCACCCGGCTCTGGCTGTGGCAGCACACTGTCGACATGGTGGCCGAGGCCCCCCTGCTCGGGCGGGGGCTGGGCCAATGGCGGCCACAGTACCAGGCCCGGATGCACGATATCCAAGGGGCAGCGCCGTTCATCGTCGCCCACCCGCACCAGGAATACCTGCTGGTACTGGCCGAAGAAGGCACGCTGGGCTTCGCTGCCCTGCTGGTCCTGCTGGCTCTGCTGGCCCGCGTGATCCAGCGGCTGCCGGCACCGCAGCGTCACTTCTTCAACAGTGTGCTGATCCTGTACCTGGTCGCCGGGCTGGGCAATGGGCTGGTTTCGGACTACACCCACCGCAACACGTTCGTGCTGCTGCTGTCGTGCATGCCCGCGGTCGCCGCGTGGGCGCGACGAAATGCCCAGGCCGACCGCCATGACTGAGCCGACGCCCGCGCGCGTGACCGTTGTCTGTGTCACCTACAACAGCGCGTCGGTCCTGCCTGCCCTGGCCGTCACCCTGGCGCGTTTCCGCAACGTGGTGGTCATCGACAACGGCAGCCGCGACGATACGTTGCAGCAGTTGCGCGACCACGTGCCGCATGCGCGGGTGATCGCCCGCGCCGACAATGCCGGCTTCGGCGTCGCCAACAACCAGGCGATGCAGCAGGTTGAAACCGAGTACGCGCTGCTGCTGAATCCGGATTGTCAGATCGAACCGGAGGCCGTGGACCTGCTGCTGCAGACCCTGGATGCCCATCCCGATGCGGGCATCGTCGCTCCGCAGGGCTGGCGCAGCCCGACCGTGCCACAGAAATCATGGCGGCCCGCCTTCTTCAGGGCGCAGCCTCCCGGCCAGTACCGTGTGCCGGATCAACTGGTAGCCGCCGACTGGCTGCATGGCAGCTGTCAGTTGGTGCGCACGCATGCGTTCGCCGCGATCGGCGGGTTCGATCCTGCGTTCTTCCTGTACTACGAAGACGATGACCTGTGCCTGCGCATGCAGCAGGCGGGGTGGCGCTGCCTGCTGCAACCGGCCGCACGTGCCTTGCATCCTGGCGGCGCCTCGTCCGCGCCCAGCGCGCGCACGACCTTCATCAAGCAGTTCCACTACGCCCGCTCACGACAGATCGCCCTGCAGCGTTACGTCAGTGGCGGCGCAGCGTTCGCGCACCGCGCGCGCCTGCTGGCAGCCTGGCTGCCGGCCACGGTCCTGTATGCGGTGATCCTGCAGCGCCAGCACGCCAGCAAATGGTTCGGCTGGGGCTTGGCCGGGCTCTGCGCTGCCTTCCACCTCGACGGTATCGCCAACCGTATCCGTTGACGCCGTTACGCCCGGTTGCGCTGGTAACGCAGACCCTCCACGCGTGACAGCCCGGCCAGCACGCCGACGATGGACGCATAGAAGCTGGCGGTGATCTGGTGCGCGAACATCGACTGGGTCAGGCCGCACAACACGTAGCACACCACGATCATCACCCCTGCAGCCGCCGGGCCGCGGAAGGTCGCTCGCCCGCTGTGCCGATGCAGCCACAGGAACAGCCACAGCGGCACGCCATAGACCGCCAGCAGCAGCAGTGCGCCCAGGATGCCCTGGGTGGCGCCCCACTCGGCCAGATCATTGTGCGCATGCCCAAGGTGGCAGCGCGCCTCGAGCGGATCGTCACGGCACACCGGCAGGCGCTGCATCGCGTTGTCGAAATGGCCAACGCCGACGCCGGTCAGCGGGTGGTCCAGGAAGGTATCCCACGCCACCTGCAACCGCTCCACGCGCGCGCCTGCGGAGGAATCGGCATCACCGCGTTCCAGTCGCTGCACATCACTGTGCAGTTCGGTCAGGCGCACCTGGTGACGCAGCTCCGGCACACTGACAACCGCCACCACCGACAGGCCCAGCAGCGCCGCCAGGATCAACAGGCGCCGCTGCAGCGATCCCCAGCGCAGGGTCAACGCCATCACCAGGAACACCGCGAGCAATGCCAACAGCGCGCCGCGACTGCCGGTGAGCACCAGCGTGGCGCAGCCCAGCGCCGCCGCCGGCAGGCCCCACGCCCAGCCCCGCACGCCGTGCGGACGACAGAACAGAGCCAGCACCAGCAGCATCACCACCATGTCGGCGAGCACGATGGCATTGGTGAACAGGTCAGCACGCGGCGCGCCGCCCAGCACCTGCCGCAACGACAGCCCGAACACGAGCAGCAGGCCCACCACCGCGCCGCGCCACAGCCAGCGCAGGCGCAGGTCCAGCGCGCACACCCACAGCGCGATCCACGGCATCACGAAGAAACGCGAGCGGTTGTCCACATCGCGGAAGCCGTGCTCGAACAGCACGACCGACAGCACGCCGGCCGCCAGCACGGCCAGCATCAGCCAGGTCAGCACGCGGATGCTGCGCCCCGCATCGGCGCGGGCGCGCCACAGCAGGTCCGGCACCATCACCGTGCTGACCAGCAGCAGCAACCCGAACGGCAGCAGGTTGGCCGGGGTGGAGACCACCAGCGCCGGCAGCAGCAACAGCCCCAGGTGGCCCAGACCGTGGGCAAAGCGCACGCGCGGCGGCGGCGGCGGCAGCGCACGGGAGGCGGAGCAATCGGAGGGCGGCAGGCTCACGGCAGGATCATCGGATCAGGTCGGCAACGGAAAGGGATACTGCACAGTGCAGGCCCAACACGCGCTGTCCAGCCGTACCAGCGGTCAGCGCGGCGGCGTCAGCGGTCGCCTTCACTCGTTGGCCTGCCGCGACTGCATGGCGTGCTCGCGCACCAGTTCCTCGGCCGTCGCCTCGCAGGGCGCGGTCACCGCCTCGGCACGCACCAACCACCAACGGCGTCGATTGGCGATACCGGCCAGCTCGGCACGGCTGCGGTCCACGCAGGCCAGCAGGGCATCTTCCTGCACCAGCAGCCAGCGCGTGGCCGGTGCCTGCGCCTGCCACGCCACGCCTTCGCGCAACTGCAGGTCCCATTTTTTCTGGAACCCGAAGGTGGCGGCGGGTCGGTCGGCCATCAACAGGTTCTGTTCCTTCCACGCCACCAGGCCCAGCTCGGCGTCGGCACCGATGCGCTCGCCGACACGGTGCATGAGGCCGCGTGCCGAACTGGAATCATTCAGATGCGGGTAGCCCACCAGGCTGTACAGCACCCAGATCACCGTCAGCGCCGATACCACGCCGATGTGGGCGCGCGGCCGACGCCAGACCAGCAGGCTTGCCAGCGCCCAGCACCCCATCGCTACCGCCGCCCACGCCAGCGACGCAGTCACTGAACTGTCGATGCCGCGCGATCCCATCAGCTTCGTTTCAAAGCCCGGCTGGCCCGTCAGCATGGCGATGCCCGCGCCCAGCGTCAGCGCGGCGAGCAGCGCGGTGAAGCCGGTCAGCACCCACTGCACGCTGCGCTTGCGCAGCAGGCCGGGCACCAGCGGCGCCAGGGCCAGGCAGAACATCGGCAGCGACGGCAGGATGTAGACATCGCGCTTGCCGTCGGGAATGGAGAAGAACAGCACGATCAGCGCCCACCAGCCCAGCAGCACCAGATAACGGGGGTCGCGCCGACGCAGGCGCCGCCACCAGGCCGGGATCGCCCATGGCACCGCGAGGAACGCCGGAATCCACATCGACGGCATCGTGCCGAGGAAGTACCACCAGGGCTGGTGGTGGTCCCACGACTGCGAATACCGCTTGGCCGTCTGCCGGAACAGGATGTCGTCCATGTAGGCGCGGTACTCGGCCGAGCCGGTGGACAGCGCGGTGACCACCATCGGCACCAGCCACAGGGCGATCGCCAGCAGGAACATCAGCGGTGCCACCCAGAACTGCCAGCGGCGCACGCTCAGGCCCACGCCACGCCAGCCCCACACCGAAGCCAGCGCGGCTGGCACGATCATCAGCAACGCGACCACGCCCACGCCCTTGGTGATGACCCCCAGGCCAGCGGCGAACCAGCCCAGCCACCACCAGCGCCAGGCCGGCCCCAGCAACAGGTGCCGGATGAGGCCATAGTTGGCCAGGGTGATGAAGAACACGATCAACGGATCGATCTGTGCCTTCTTCGCCTGGAAGGTGAAGTGCAATGCGAACAGCAGGGTCCACGCGGCATACAGGCCGACCCGGCGGGTCCACAGACGGCGGCCCAGGTCATGCACGCACCAGAGCGTGCCCAGCGCGGCCAGCAGCGAAGGCAGCAGGAAGGCGATGCGCCAGTTGCCGATCAGCGAATACAGCGTGGCCTGCCACCACATCAGCATCGGCGGCTTGTCGGAGTACAGCTCCAGGCCGCGATGCGGGAACAGCCAGTCGCCGCTTTCCACCATCTGCCGCGCCACCAGCGCGAAACGCGGCTCGTCCGACGGCCACGGGTCGCGCAGGCCCAGGCCCGCACCGAGCACCAGCAGGGCCATGACGATCAACAACCAGGATTCGCGGGAAGCGCGTGTCTTCAGCATGGGCACGGCAGTGGTGAGGAAGGGATCAGGCGTTTTTTAACAGACGCGCGTAGAAAAAGCCGTCGCCGCCATCATCACCCGGCAGCCGCTGGCGACCAACCCCTGCGCAGTCAATGCCGAATCCGTCATCGAGCGCGCCTGCCGTGGCGTCTGCGTGCCACTTCAGGAAGGCCTGCACCTGATCCACGTTCTCGGCGCGCAGGATCGAGCAGGTGGCGTACACCAGCACGCCGCCCGGCCGCAGCATCGTCCAGCAGGCTTCAAGCAGGCGGGCCTGGATGCCTACCAGCACGTCGATGTCTTCGGCACGACGGTGGAACATCACATCGGGCTGGCGGCGGATGATGCCGGTCGCAGAGCAGGGCGCATCCAGCAGGATCGCGTCGAACGGCGTTCCGTCCCACCACGAACGCGGGTCACTGGCATCGGCGGCCCGGACCTGCGCATCCGCGCCGACGCCGGTGCGGGTAAATGTGTCCTTGACCCGCGCCAGCCGACGCGCGTCGATATCCAGCGCCAACAGGCGCAGCGACGGATCGCGCTCAAGCAGGTGTGCGGACTTGCCCCCCGGCGCGGCACAGGCATCCAGCACCCGTGCACCGGCAGGCGGGGCCAGTGCATCGGCGGCGCACTGGGCCGAGAGGTCCTGCACCGACAGCGCGCCTTCGGCAAAGCCGGGCAGCTGGTTGACCGGCGTGGACGCGGCCAGGCGCACGGCATCGGCGCTGACAGGACTGGCTTCGGCCTCGATGCCGACGGCGGCCAGCGCGGCCAGCGTCTGCGCGCGGTCACCCTGCTGCCGGTTGACCCGCAGCCACAAGGGGGCCGGCTGCAGGCTGGCGGCGAAGATGGCATCGGCCTGGTCGGGCCAATCCGCTTCGATGCTGTCGGCCAGCCATGCGGGGAACGCATCGCGCGGCGGCTGCGGCGCGAACCCTTCGCGCTGCGCACGCCGCAGGATGGCATTGACCAGGCCGGCCTGGCGCTCGCGGCCGAGTGCCCGCGCCGCATCGACGGTGGCCGACAGCGCCGCGTGGGCAGGCAGCTCCAGCACGTCCAATTGGGCGAAGCCCACCATCAGCAGCGTGCGCAGGTCGGCATCGCGTGCGGACAGCGGTTTCTGCATCCAGCTCGCCAAGGCGGCATCGTAGGTGCTGCGTCGACGCAGCACGGCGAAGCACAGCGCTTCCAGCAGCGCGCGGTCGCGTGTGTCGGCCAGCTTGGGCAGCGCCCAGTTGAGCTCGGCCTTCAGCGAACGGCCGCGGGTGAATACCTGCGCCAGCACGCGTGCAGCGAGCATGCGCGTGGCCGCACCCGGCGCGGCGTTGGACACAGACAGATCAGCTTGCTTGCTCACCGGCTCAGGCCCCCGTGCGCAGGTCGCGGCGCGCGTTGAGGTAGTCGGCGGCGGTGATCGCCTTGCCGCCCTCGCGCTGCAGCACGCGCAGTCGCAGCGCACCGTGGCCGCACGCGATGTCGATGCCCTCGCGTGCAGCGGCGATCACCGTGCCCGGCGCATGGCCGCCGTTGTCGTCCAGTGCCACCGCGCCGTGGATGCGCACGCGCTCACCCGCCAGCTGCGCTTCGGCGATGGGCCACGGATTGAACGCACGCACCGTGCGCGCCAACGCATCGGCATCGGCCGTCCAGTCCAGCCGGGCTTCGGCCTTGTCCAGCTTGTGCGCATAGGTCACGCCCTCGGCCGGTTGCGGCTGGGTGACCGGTTTCAGGCCGGCGCGCAGCAGGCCCAGGCCGTCGGACAGCACCTGCTCACCCAACGCGGCCAGCTTGTCGTGCAGCTGCCCGCCCGTGTCGGTGGGACTGATCGGCAGCGCCTGCTGCAACAGCACCGGGCCGGTATCCAGCCCCGCTTCCATCTGCATCAGGCAGACACCGGTCTGCGTATCGCCGGCCTGGATGGCACGCTGGATCGGCGCGGCACCGCGCCAGCGCGGCAGCAGCGAGGCGTGCACGTTCCAGCAGCCATGGGTCGGGATGGCCAGCACGGCCTTCGGCAGGATCAGCCCGTAAGCCACCACCACCATCAGGTCCGGCTGCAGATCACGCAGTTGCTGCTGGGCGGCCTCGTCCTTCAGCGATTCCGGCTGGTATACCGGAATCCCACGCGCCACGGCTTCAAGCTTCACCGGCGAAGGTGCCAGGCCACGACCACGGCCGGCCGGTCGGTCCGGCTGGGTGTAGACGGCCACCACTTCGTGATGGCGTGCGGCCGCGCGCAGCGACGACACCGCGAACTCCGGCGTACCGGCAAAGACAATCCTCATGGTCACCCCGTTATGCAGGTGGACACCTGCAGGCAGAAAATGGGCGCCGATGTGCGGCGCCCCTGGGTCCGTCCGCGCATGCCACTGGCGCGCAGGCGGACAGTGGGCACCACCGTCGGTGGCGCCCCGTTGTTACGGTCAGGCGACGTGCCGGCGCTGCTTGGCCAGCTTCTTGCGCACCATCTCGCGCTTCAGCGGCGACAGGTAATCAATGAACAGCTTGCCGTCCAGGTGATCCATCTCGTGCTGCACGCAGACCGCCAGCAGGCCGTCGGTGGTCAGCTCCTGTGGCTGGCCCTGGCGATCCAGGTAGCGCACGGTGATCTGGTCGGCGCGGGTGACATCGGCAAAGATGCCGGGCACCGACAGGCAGCCTTCCTGGTACACCTGGCCACCGTCTTGGGCGACGATTTCGGGGTTGATGAAGACCATCGGCTGGTTCTTCTCTTCGCTGACGTCGATCACCATGAAGCGCTGGTGCACGTCGACCTGGCTGGCGGCAAGGCCGATGCCCGGGGCCTCGTACATGGTGTCGAACATGTCCGACAGCAGGGTCTGGAAGGCCGGCGTGGTGACCTCGGCGGCATCGATCAACACGGCCTTGGTGCGCAGGCGCGGATCGGGGAACTCGAGAATGGGGAGCAGTGCCATGGCTGTAATCGTCTGGTGGGGGCCGGTCAACGCCGGCCTGCGTTGCAATTCTATCGCCAACGCTTGCCCTGCGCCCCGGTTTCTGGACTATAGTGCGGCAACCTGTTGGGGAATCAGGGCTGACCACTCTTATGTTGCTACGAATCCGCACGGTCGTCGCCGCGGCGATGTTGACCGTTGCCGCCTATGCTACCGCCGTTGAAATGAACGGGCACCCGACCACGTATGTCGTCCAGAAGGGCGACACGCTGTGGGATATCTCTGCGCGTTTCCTGAAAAAGCCTTGGCTTTGGCCGGAAATCTGGCAGGCGAACCCACAGGTGGCGAACCCGCACCTGATCTATCCGGGCGATGTACTCAGCCTGGCGTACCTGGACCGCGTTGTCGCGAGCCAGCAGCCAGGACCGCGCCAGGAGGCACCGATCACTGGCATTCCATTGTCGGAAGTCGAGCCGTTCCTGAAGCAGCTGAGCGTCGTCGATCGCATCGACAACCTGCCGCACGTCGCTGGACTGGAAGACAACCGTCTTCGGGCCACGGCCGGCCAGGTGGCCTATGTGAAGGGACTGGATCAGGCCGCCGTGGGCCAGCGCTATGCGGTGGTGCGTCCCACCGTCCGCTATGCGCTGCCGAAGGCAACCGAGGACCTGACCGCCAATGGCCAGGTCACCCCGGGCAGCGGGAACCTGTGGAAGGACTTCACCGTCCCGAACAAGCGTCCGCACCAGCTGCTGGGCTACGAGCTTGCAAAGGTCAACGTCGGCACCATCACCGCGGTGCCCTCCGGCCGCGTGGACGTGGCGACGCTGGCACTGCAGGGCAGTGGCGATGGCCGCGAAGTGCGTGCCGGTGACCGCCTTGTCCCGGTGGAAGCCACACCGTACGACCTGCAGTTCTTCCCGCATGTGCCGGCTGCCGGCACCGAGGGGCTGGACGTGCGCGTACTGGCGGTGACCGACATGTTCCTGTCTGGCGGCCCGCGCGATGTGATCGCGCTGTCTGCCGGCCGCCTGCAGGGCGTGGACAATGGCACCGTGTTCTCGCTGTGGCGCTTCGGCAGCCACGTGAAGGACCGGATGAAGGCACCGAACTCGTCGCAGATGGACGATGCACGTGCAGACGGCAACAACCGCGTCAGCCTGCCGGATGAGTACGCCGCGCACGCGATGGTGTTCCGCACCTTCGACAACGTCAGCTATGCGCTGGTGATGGAAGGCATCAAGCCGGTGCAGCTGGGCTACAGCGCGCGCCATCCGGACGCCACGCAGTAACCGCTGCCGGAGTCGTCCGACAGCAGATCACAACGGCGCCCTAGGGCGCCGTTGTTGTTTCCGCGCCACGCTGCGGGCATGAACGAAGACACTCCTGCCCTGCTGACCCTGATCCTTGCCGGCGGCGGCCTCGCCTCGCGACGCGCGCTGGCCTGCGCCCGGCCGACGGTGGCTGCGGCATTGCATGCAGGCCCCGTCGCCTGGCGTCAGGCCGGCTGTTCGGCCGCCCAGCAGCAACACCTGGCCAGCCCCGATCACGCGGCCATCGAACGCGCCCTGCGCTGGCTGCAGCAATCGGGACACCACCTGATTGCCGTCGACGATGATCGATTCCCGCCGTTGCTGCGCGCAGCACCAGAACCACCGCTGGCGCTGTTCGTGGACGGCGACCCCAGCCACCTGTGGCATCCGGCCATCGCGGTGGTCGGCAGCCGCTCGCCGACGCCCAGCGGTCGGGCGCTTGCGGCAGAGTTCAGCGCGGCGTTCTCGCGTGCGGGACTGGCGGTGACCAGCGGCCTGGCGGCCGGCATCGACGCCGCCGCGCACCGTGCCGCGCTGGATAACGACGGCATCACCGTCGCCGTGGTGGGCAACGGGCCGGACCATGTCTTTCCCCTGCACCACCGCAGCCTGCAGGCCGCCGTCGCCAGCCGCGGGGCGGTGGCCAGCGAGTACCTGCCCGGCACCCCGGCGCGGCCCGCCTACTTTCCGGCCCGCAACCGGCTGGTGGCCGGGCTCAGCCTGGCCACGGTGGTCATCGAAGCGGCAAACCGCTCCGGCGCGCTGATCACCGCCCGGCTGGCGGCAGAAGCCGGTCGCGAGGTCTGCGCCCTGCCCGGCTCGGTGCGCAATCCCCGCGCCGCCGGCTGCCATCGGCTGATCCGCGAGGGTGCCGCCTTGGTGGAGTCGGCGGATGAGGTCATGGCCCTGATCGCCCCCGCCTTGGCCGACGCCGTCCCCGACTTGCAAAGGCATCTGGCCACCCCCACTGAACAGGGACGGCGAGCCCGCCTTCCGCCCACACTGGCCTCCGACCCGGACTACCAGTGCTTGTGGAAACTGCTCGACCACGACCCAACCCCTGCCGATTCATTGATCACACAGTCCGGATTGACGGCCGCTCGGCTGTCCTCCATGCTGCTGGCCATGGAACTGGCGGGTATCGTGGTGTGCGAACACGGCCGCTACTGTCGAAACCCTGGTTTCCCAACCTCCACAGCGTCGATGACGCAGGCCGAGGGGCAATGAAAGAGAGCATTCTCGATGTACTGCTGTACCTGTTTGAACACTATTTCAGCGAAGACGCTGACCTCATCCGTGACCGCGATTCCCTGCAGAACGGCCTGATCCAGGCGGGCTTCAGCCCAGCCGAGACCGCCAAGGCGTTTGATTGGCTGGATGCCCTGGCCGCCCAGCGGCCCGCCGTTTCGCATACGCGCGTCGACGGCCCGGTGCGCATCTATCACGGTCCAGAGCTCGACAAGCTGGACGTGGAGTGCCGGGGCTTCATCCTGTACCTGGAACAGCATGGCATCCTTGATGCGGACCAGCGCGAGCTGGTGCTGGATCGGGCGATGGCGCTGGACCAGGACGAATTGGATCTGGACGACCTGAAGTGGGTCGTATTGATGGTGCTGTTCAATCAGCCTGGCTCGGAAGCCGCTTATGCGTGGATGGAAACCCAGATGTTCATGGACGAGCCAGAACCCCTTCACTGACCGTACACTGCACCCCTTGCGCATACAGGGGGCGTTCACGTGAGCGAGTGGTTCCACGCCGAGGGCAGTCGGCAGGTCGGCCCGGTTTCCAGTGAGGAAATCGGGTCGCTGTTCAGAGACAACCGTATTGGACTGGACACGCTGGTGTGGCGCGAGGGCTTGCCTGCGTGGCAGCCCCTGCGCAGCGTCGTGGCCGAGCTCGGCCTGACGGCTGTGCCACCACCTGCTCCGCTGCCACCTCCCGTGCCACCGGCGCCTGATCCCACCATACCGCCGCCGGTCTCGCCAGCGTCGATCGTGCCTGACAGCAGCCCGTACGCCGGGCCCGGCGTCAGCCGCGTACCGCCCATGGCGATGCAGCCTGCGAAGAAGGGGCTGTCCGGTTGTGCCTTGACCGCCATCATCGGCGGAGGCGCCTTGCTGGTGCTGGTGCCGGTGTGTGCGATTCTCGCGGCCATCGCGCTGCCGGCCTACAACGACTACACGATCCGCGCCAAGGTGGCGCAGTCGGTTGCCGCGTTGCAGCCGCTGAAGGCGCAGGTGGAGGAGTTCCATCAGATCCACAGCCGCTGTCCGAGCAGCAGCGACCCCGGCTTCCCGGCGCACGACGCGTTCACCGCACAGGGGCTGTCCAGCGTGCAGCTGGGCCAGTTCGAGAACGCCCACTGCGGCATCGAAGCGACGCTGGGCGTGGGCAAGCCCCAACTCGACGGCGACCTGCTGTGGCTCGAATACAGCCCGGCCGATTCCGCTTGGGAATGCAGCAGCGACACGACCGACAAATACCTTCCCGTGAACTGCCGCGGCTGATGCCGGCGCAGGCGACACGACTTTCACCAACACGATTTGACAGGAAAAAACGATGAGCGAGTGGTATTACGCCGAAGGCCAGCAGCGCCAGGGTCCGGTGCCAGACACCGAAATACGCCAGTTGTTCCAGCGCAGCCAGATCACCCTGGACACGCTGGTCTGGCGCGAAGGCATGGGCCAATGGGCGGAACTGCGCAGCGTGGTCGATGAGCTGCAGCTGCAGTCACTGGCGGCCGTTGCGGCCGAACCTGCCACCGGCTTCGACCTGCGCGGCGACTACGCGGCCATCGACAACGGCACCGCGCCGCTGCCTGGCACCGGGCCGCTCAGCGCTTCGCCCTACAGTGCCCCCGCTTCGGACGTCGGCTTTGCCGGTGCGATGCCGGTACACGGCGCCGAAGTGGTCTACGCCGGCTTCTGGAAGCGCCTCGCGGCCTACCTGATCGACTATGTGATCCTGACCGCGTCTTCCATGGCGATCGGAGCCATCGTCGGCCTGGGCATCGGCGGTGCGGCCAGCCTGGCGGGCGGCGGATCGACCACGGCCGGGGTGATGAGCCAGGTGATCGGTGCGCTGATCGGCTTCGGCATCAGCCTGGCCTACTACGCATGGTTCCATGCCTCCAGCGGCGGCGCGACGCCGGGCAAGATGGCCATCGGCATCAAGGTCGTGCGCAGCGACGGCGACCGCATCACCATGGCGCGTTCGATCGGCCGCTACTTCGCGACCCTGCTGAGCAGCCTCACCCTGCTGATCGGCTAC
>Ga0247812_10000412_pt1 | contig 28926 bp, 26 predicted proteins | sample UWRJL149409B1_FD_178011 | JGI IMG/M metagenome (GOLD analysis project Ga0247812, IMG submission 178011) | Plant litter microbial communities from Arlington Agricultural Research Station in Wisconsin, United States - UWRJ-L149-409B-1 | ecosystem: Environmental > Terrestrial > Plant litter >...
TAATTTGGATGGATCAGCAAGTAAAACGTTTACAACTGCGTCAGCGATGTCAGCTGAAATATCTTCGTTATCAAAAAAAAGCACTAAGTAATCCAATGAAAGTGAATTAAAAAAAGCTGGCTTCAATCTGCTTGACTCCTTGATACTTCGAGCAATTTGTAATTGATTCTGGTTGTTACTTAATTTATCGACCAGCCTTAAGATTGAAATTTCAGTTGTCTTTGAAATTTTAAACCTGTCTAAGATCTTTCCTTTAATTTTCGTCCTTACTTCATCAATTATGTTTTGTTCTTCCTCGCGGTATTGATTTAATTTATCGACATGTTCTTTGTAACGTTCCAAGATTCGGCGTCCTAAATTTTTTGGAAAAACCTCAGAATGAAATTGACAATCCTGACAATTGGTAATTATAAAATCCTGCGCAACCCTTTCTAAATTCATACCGCCACCGCCATTAGCCTGGGGGCAAGAAACATGATTCATTGTAGGCAAGCCCATTTGACCAATCATACCGCCATACTCGGAAACTATTTTTAAATGAGAGCACCAGTGCTTTAGTTCAGGCACAATACTTTTGCTTCTCCTTGCCAGCTCAAGTGATTCATTTAATCTTGTATCGCTATGTAGAGAATTTGCCATTGGATAAAAAAATTTAAAAGCGATCAATAAGTGTACGCGGCTTGATATCTTTGTTATTACTGGTGCACTAAGTTAATCTTAATAGTAAAAAATGCTGCAAATAAATTATATTTTTTTGAACATCCTTTTCAACTTTTATAACTTATCACACTTGATATTTAACATAAAATCTACTGTCATTATTTAATAATCTAATTGAATAAATTAGCCTTCTTGCAATTTCTGTTTTACTGCCAGCCGATATGCCAGAGCCGTTTAATATATTTTCGTTCTATATTGCTTTAGAAAAATGTCCTTCCCATTATTATCGGCTTTTAATAATTCATACCCATTGAAATCATGGATTTTGGAATAAACTTCTTGCTCTGAAAAAAAATATTGGTAGCAGTTATATTCGCGAGTTTTTTTGCTGTCAATAATAAGGTAACTTTCATGTTTGGATTCCAGCTCATGGAAATGCTTTCTGTCAAACATCGATAACAAAACATTGCTGCTTAATGGGAATATTATTTCTGAACCATATGTTCCAAACCCATGGTTAAAAGGTCTGCGGCCGGCAACATGTGGTTTGACAATTATCGGATTGTCTGAAGTGTGAAAGTTATCTTTAGTAATATGAAAAATCCATATTTTATCAAGAATTAAATCTTGAAGGTTTGCAATAAGATTTTCATCTGTATATAAATTAGAATGTTGTACTGGCTTATAATCCTTATCAAGAGCTAGTTTGATACTGTCAATAAATTCTTTATAACCTGGCCGTTGGCTTGCCAAAAAAGATTTTATGATATCTAAACTTGCACTTCCTGTTTTCCTGAACGTTTCCCAATATTCATCAATGACCGTGGGTAATCTCAAGTATTGAATTGCAATAAGAGCCGCGAATAATTGTTTTTCATTTTCCGTTAATGGTTGCGGTTTCTTGATTTTTTCATTTTCAATTTCAACCGAGGTAAGTCTACCCAGTAGTTTACTATATTCTTGCTCAACAACTTTAGCAAAAAATTCAGTTTCATAAAAAGTTGTGGGAATCTCTAAATTATTTGTCACAATAATTTTTTGAGGAATATTATAAAAATAATCTTTATAAGCAGTTTTTACGATAGCTTGAATAGGGCTTTTTCGAACATATTTTTTACTGTAAACATTTATGTTTTTTTTATCCAGCGAAAACAATCTCAAGTAACATTGAGGTATAAAGTGCTGTCTTTTATTCTGCATGGGTCGTTCCGCTAATATATTTTTTTAGGCATCTGCATTTATTTTGGACTAAACTGAGTTTTAAAATCTTCTAATGTGACCTTTTTTTGAGCACGTTTGAAGAATAAAACATAATCTAAATATCCGTCCCAGCCGGTAAAATCATACAGACGAGAACAAGTTTTTAACCTGTCTAGATCATTTAGGCATTCCCAAATAAAATCAATAATTTCTTCTCCATGTATATATTTGAGATTTTTACCATCCCATTCTGGTAATGATGGAGCAAAAAAAGTAAATTTAAAGTTGAATTTTCCAATCTCTAAATCTTCCTGAAACTCCGCAAATCCATTCCAGTTTTTAATTCTATGAAGGTTTAAATAATACTCAAATTTGTCAACAGTTTTATCATCAACCGTTTTGAAAACTCCCAGCCAGTTTATTACCTGTATAATACTTTCGCGATTTTGCCTGAGGCCTTTATTAAACTCTAAGTTTTTTACGTTCTTATAATTTTTTACGTCTGCAATTATAATTTCAATTCTAGAATCGGAAGATTGGAATTTGTCTTCAAGATTTACAAAACGATAGTCTTGCATGTGATTTGGAAATCTTACACCAATTATATCTAACTCAGACTTTAAGTCTCCCTGCACATCAGAGTGAATCATCAAATTTGAGACTAAATAGCCTTTTAGTCTCAAATAGAGTTTAACTAAATTTTCATAATGTTTGTCCATCTAAATTGATTGGCATTGCTATTAACTCACAGCTAAATATAACAAATATAACCAATACAATCTTTAAAGATTTAACTGGCAAAAAAAAAAGCTAAGAATCATGGAGTGGATACCTTTTTTGCCACAAAACTTAAGGCTGTTTTTTAAAGATATTTCACGAGGGAAAGTTTTGTGGCACAATCGTGGCACAAGCTATTTTGTAAAGAATAAATATCCTGAAAATCAAACTCTAAAAGGTTTAGGTTCGAATCTGCAGCTGATCGATCAATTTATAAATAACACTTTAGTTTTTATTACTAAATTTCCAAGAAAGACTATTAATGATTTTTGGAATCCATTAAAATTATATTAATTAAAAATAACTGTAAGGAAAGATAATTTATAAGCTTTTTTTGTTAATTTTATCACTTCTTAAATCAGGGACTGCCCTTCCTGTTTCAATACCGCATACTTTATTAACTTCAAATAATACAGGAATGACCAAAAGAAACATGTTTTTTCTATTGGTGATGGTTGCCGTACATTATACTCAGGGGCAGATTAAAACTACAAAACCATCACATCAAATTTACAGCAGCGCCCGAAGCGCTAAATCAGATTCATCAAAAGTCAAAGCACTTTTAGAACTGGCGGATTATCATCTTTCACAGTCGAAATTGATAGCCAGACCAAGAGCATTGGACAGCGCTTTTTTCTACACTAAGAAAGCTTCCGCACTTAGCAACTCCGTGGCTTATAATAATGGCCTTGGAAATTCTTACATCCTATTTTCACAGATTGCACGCCAAAAAGAACAGCCACGCGAGGCTGAAAAAAATGCAGAAAAAGCAATAGCGCTTTTCAGCAAAACAAGTCAGAAAGAAAATCTGGGAGATGCCTACACAGCACTCCTTCTGGCCAATACAGACGACAGAAACCCTAAAGAAAGCCTATTAATAGCACAGAAAGCAACTAAACTTTATACTGAGCAGGGAAATGTGTTAAAACAGGCGATGTCAATTGCAAAAGAAGCTGAATGGACTGCCAACAGCGGAAAGATCAAACCTGGCATTGAACTGTTTAAAAAGAGCATTGCACTGAATGAATCTGCCGGCAAAAAAGACAATCAGTTCCTGAATTCCTGGATCAGTATTCTATATGATGCGACCGGCGATTATAAATCTGCTATTGAGTATATACTTAAGGCGCTTTCTCAGGTTGAACAGTATAATGATAAAAGTCCTGACGCAGTTCAGGTATACTGGTACGCTGGCGGAATCCACGACCACATCAACGAGAAAGATAAGGAAGTTGTTTTTCTTCAGAAAGGGCATATATTGTCAAAATTGTATACAGACTATGGAACCACAATACAGCTAGAAGCAATGATATTCCGCCTCTACAAGTTAAGTGGCAATAGAGCTGGAATGAATTCTTTAATCAAGGATATGGAGCATACTTATTCCAAACTTTCCCCATCGGGAAAAATAAGCAATATCAGTACGCTACTCAAAGCCTATACCTCCTTAAAACAATTTGACAAAGGGGAAAAATATGCAAAGATTGCTATGAAAATATCAGACGGACTTGCTCCTGACGATGAAAGGCAGGAGCCATTGTACCGGGGGCTTGTTGGTTATCTTTACAACAGCAAGCAATATGAACTTGCAAGAAAATACGCCAAAGGCTTTCTCAAATACAATGAAAAATATAAGAACCCTATTGTAGAAACCGATATGCACCACGCCCTTTTCAGGATTGATTCCGTACAGGGGAACTATGATGCTTCATTGGAAAGCTACAGAAAGGAAATGAAAATTAAAGGGTCACTGCTTAACTCAGAGAAAAATAAACAGATTGCAGAACTGCAGATAAAGTACGAAACCGACAAAAAAGATAAAAATGTCCAGCTTTTGAAAAAACAGGGAGAATTGCAGAAAAGCAAACTAGAGAAGTCCAACCTCCTAAAAAACATTGCTTTTGCAGGAGCACTGCTTTTTTTGATTATCATCGTACTGCTGTTCAGCCGCTACCGGGTAAAACAGAAAATGAACAGAATTCTCGATACACAGAAAAATGAAATCAAACAAAAAAACAGCAGTCTTGAAAAACTAGTTGTTGAGAAGGAATGGCTTTTAAAGGAAATACACCACAGGGCTAAAAACAACCTGCACATGGTTATGAACCTTCTCAACACCCAAACGCATCACTTAAAGGACGGCGCAGCTATTGAGGCTATAAAAGAAAGTAAAAACAGGATCAATGCCATGTCGCTTATTCATAAAAAACTTTACCAGTCTGAGACCCTCCAGTCCATCAATATAGAAAAATATATCAGGGAACTTATTGAATATTTTAAAGATTCCTATCTGGCAGGAAAAAAAATAGATTTTATACTGCAGATCCAGCCCGTCGAACTTGATACAAATGAGGCTGTTCCATTAGGGCTGATAATCAATGAAGCAATAACTAATGCCGTAAAACATGCCTTCCCCGATAATGTAGGCACCATCACAATTGTATTGAATATGTCAGGCCAGAATATCATTCACCTGATGATCAAGGACAACGGAACTGGAATGAAAGAAGATCCTGCTGACAGCCATTATGAAGGCATGGGAATGAAACTTATTAAAGGTCTCAGCGAAGACCTTGACGGGGAGCTTTCGGTCGTAAATAATAAGGGAATGGAAATAAAACTTCAGTTTGTTTCTCATAAAACTCTTCTTGAGACTGCTAAGGCTTCAATAGGCTGATAATACTTTATAGTATTGTCTGCTGCCGGCGGATCTGTACAACTTCTTCTATTTTACAGAGGATGCTGTACAGATCCTCTTTTTTGTCTGCAGCTCTGATCGTTAAAACGGCAACCCTACTTCGGACTTCGTATTCTACTTGTTAGCTTTATCTGGCATTTCAATGCTCCCCTTTCCTTAAATACTTAACGTTAATTCATATTGCAATTTGTCTAAATCGAAAAATGACCTAAAAAGTGTTTTTACACTGTTCTGCTTTTCGGTCTCCTAAACCTTTTTCAGCATCTATATTTAGTAAAAATTGATATTCTGCTTACTAAATATCACTAATAACACTTTCCTACTTACGATATTAAATAAGCAATAAATATCAATTTTTCCATAAATCATTAATTACCAAATACTTACCTAAAAGGCACGCTGATTGTCAAATGTGATGTTCAAGTAAAACTGCATATTACGCTTTGGAGATAGGGCAGATCGAAAGAGCGTAATAAAGTATAATATCAACTACCAAAAATTAAAATAATAATGGAAACAAAATTTGACATTGTTGTAATTGGATCAGGACCGGGAGGATATGCCTCAGCAATAAGGGCATCACAATTAGGCTATAAAACAGCACTTGTAGAAAAATACAGCACTTTAGGAGGCACCTGCACCAATGTCGGCTGCATACCGACCAAAGCACTGCTGGACAGTACGGAACATTATCATACCGCTGAAGTTAAATTCAAGACTTTCGGCATTGAAATCGGAAAACTGCAACTGGATTTCACGCAGCTCATTAAACGTAAAACAGAAGTAATCGAGCAGAATACAGCAGGTCTTAATTACCTGATGAATAAAAACAAAATAACTGTTTTTCAAGGAACAGCTTCCTTTACAGACAATACCAATATTAATATAACTGCAGCTGACGGATCCCAGTCTGCAGTATCCGCCACACACTATATTATTGCTACAGGGTCCAAACCAGCTACTATTCCTGGAGTTATAATTGACAAAACCAGAATAATTACCTCTACTGAAGCACTCTCGCTTTCAGCAAAACCAAAAAGTATGGTCATAATCGGAGGAGGTGTGATCGGTGTTGAAATGGCATCTATTTATGCAAGAATCGGTGTAGAGGTTACAATTATTGAATATGCCGACAGCCTGATTCCGACGATGGACAGGGAACTGGGAAAAGAACTTAAAAAACTCTTCACAAAGCAGGATATAAAAATTCTTTTGAGCCATAAAGTACAGTCTGCACAGAATAATGGTGACAGTGCTACTGTAAAGTTTCTGGATGCCAAAGGAGAACCCCATGAAATAACTGCGGAATACTGTCTGGTAGCCGTAGGGCGTAAACCGTATACCGAAGGCCTTGGACTTGAAAATACTTCCGTTAAACTGGATGATAAAGGCCGCATATCCACCAATGAACACCTTCAGACCTCGCAGGAAAACATTTACGCCATCGGAGATGTTGTTGCCGGCGCAATGCTTGCGCATAAAGCAGAAGAAGAAGGCATCTTTGTGGCAGAGACGATCAACGGACAGAAACCGCATATCAATTATAAACTGATACCAGGAGTGGTATATACATGGCCGGAAGTAGCCTCTGTAGGATATACCGAAGAGGAACTTAAGGAGCTAAAAATGGAGTACCGCGTCGGAAAATTTCCATTCTCTGCAAGCGCCCGCGCCCGAGCCGCAATGGAAAAAGATGGTTTTGCCAAAGTTTTGTCTGAACCAAAATATGGAGAAATTCTTGGAGTGCACGTAATTGGACCCCGCGCAGCAGATTTAGTTGCTCAAGGTGTCATTGGAATGGAATACGAAGTTACTGATGAAGATATGTTTCGCATTTCATATGCGCACCCCACCTATTCCGAAGCCTTGAAGGAAGCCTACCTGATTGCATCCGGACAAGGAGCAATCAATATTTAAGAAAAGTAATTTATGAATTAAGATCTCAATTATGAAAACTTCCAAAAACACCATTTTGATCACAGGCGGCATTACCGGTACGGGATTAGAATTAGCAAGACTGCTTTCAGCCTTAGGCAACACCGTTGTGATAACAGGCAGAAACAAATTTGAACTGCAGAGAATAGCGTCTAAAAATAAAAATATACATACAATATTCTGCGATTTGACATGTGATAAGGAAATTGCGAAAATGATTTCCAAAATTCATAAAAACTTTCCCGAACTCAATGTTCTTATAAACAACTCTGGGCAGTGCTACTTTGAATCTGAAGAGTTTATAGCCACTCAGTGTCATAATACACTTGTCTCGCAGTATCTTGCCGGAATCAGGGTTACCGAAGAACTGCTTCCCCTGTTTGAACAGCAGCAGAAGGCAACCATTATTGATGCGTCACTTCTCACCATCGGCTTTCTGCAGAACAGCAAATTATTCAGCGCAATTCAGGCCATTACCGGGTCATATGACAAAGTGCTGCGACACAAACTGCGCAACTCTAAAATTCAGGTTCCCAATCTGCAAACCTATCTTTCATTTGATCAAAATTCAAATCCTATAATGGTAGCGCTGCGATTAATTGAAGCGATTTACAATAAAAATGCCAACCTGAAGTCCACATCGGCAGACCAGTACAATTTTGTTAATACTGTCGGATTTTCTCAAAATTTCCTCAATAATCAAATAACTAATTAATATTTATATTATGAAAACTTCAAACAATACCATTCTCATAACTGGCGGAGGCTCAGGGATAGGACTTGAAATGGCAAAATTATTTTCTGCCGATAATCAGGTAATCATCACAGGAAGGACAGCGGAAAAACTCGAAAATGCAGCAGCCGGTCTAAAAAATGTAACGGCCATTACCGCGGATATAAATAATGCTGCTGATGTGGAAAAACTTACAGCAGACCTTTATAAAAATTATCCCGGCCTTAATATTGTAATCAACAACGCAGGTCTTGCCAATTATTTCAAACTGACAGATGAAAATGCCAATGCATTTGAGAAAGCCAGCGAAGAAATCCTGACCAATTACCTTTCGATAGTAAGGCTTACTGAAAAACTGCTTCCACTTTTGCAGAATCAAAGCGAAGCTGCTTTCGTAAATGTTTCCTCTATTGCAGCCTTTTCACCTGGAATAGTGCTTCCCGGCTATGCTGTCAGCAAAGCTGCCCTTCACTCTTATTCACAGGTGTTGCGCATCTCGCTGGAAAAGCATGAGAAACGTCCTGTTGTAAAAGTTTTTGAACTTATGCCACCTCTAGTGAACACTTCTTTTTCCAAAGATATCGGAGGAGAAAACGGCATCAGTCCCGAAGAAGTTGCAATGGATCTCAAAAAAGCCTTTGAAACTGATACCTATGAAATACATGTGGGAGGCACTGCAGAATTTTACAAGCTGTACCTGTCCTCGCCTGAATCAGCCCTGCAGGCTATGAACGCCAGCAGATAAAAAATATTACAATTAATTCAAATTTTATATATTATGAAAACTACAGCAGTAAATTCTAAGATCAAATTTGCAGAAAGCAAAGGAAGAAAAATCGCTTACCGTTCTATCGGAAAAGGGGATCCGTTTATAATTGCCAATCGATTCAGAGGCAATCTTGATGTATGGGATCCTTTGTTCCTTGACAGTCTTGCAAAAAAATTTACCGTTATAACCTTTGACTACTCAGGTATGGCATCCTCTACAGGGGAACCCGGCAAAACCATACTTGACTTTGCTACAGATATAAAAGATCTTGCAGAGGCATTGGGATACAGCAAAATAATTACAGGGGGATGGTCTTTTGGCGGACACGCAGCAGCAGTAGCGGCAACAGAATTTCCTGACCTTATATCCCACACAATCATAATTGGCGCAAATCCTCCAGGCGCAAATCTTCACCCTATTGAAGAAAAGTTTTTTGATGTTTCCAGAAGACCAGATTATACTGTGGAAGATGAGACTTATCTTTTTTTTGAGCCCGCTTCTGAAAGCAGTAAAAAAGCAGCACAGCTGAGCCGTGACCGAATGGCTCAAAGAACTGAACACCGCGACGTGCCATTAGTTCAGGAGGTATGGGACAACTTTACACTTGGTATGGTCGACTTCGCTAAAGATCCTACTAATTCTCGTGAAAAATTATTGACTCTTAAAAATCCCGTCCTAGTAATTATAGGAGATCATGATGTGTGCTTTCCTGTTGAAAACTGGCATGTACTGAACAGACAGCTTCTCACTACACAATTCATTGTTTTTCCCCAAGCGGGTCATGGACCGCAGCACGAGCATCCAGAACTTGTTGCCAAATATATTAAAGAATTTGTCAAATATATCAAGTAAATATTTAAAGCAGCATTTCTCATAGAAGTGCCTGAAGGTCGAAAAGCAGTATTTTTTGGGGAGATACTGCTATTCCCTTTTTGATATTTTGATGCCAGATTCTCCTTTTTTATTATTGCGAGAAGCCTGGCATTGTAAAATAAAACTGAAGTTATTCCTCATTTAAACACCAATTGTTATGAAAACATTAAAAACATTATGGCATACTCCCTCTTATCTTCAAGTCAGTATTGACAACGGGCCGATAAATATCTTTGATCAGGCGCTGATTGACGATCTACAGGAACTCGCAGGAGAACTTGAAGCGAACCAGGATGTAAAGGTAGTTGTATTCGACAGCGCCAATAAAGACTTTTTTATATCGCATCTGGATATTTTAGGCGCACACAATTTAAACCTGACTCCTGCGCCAACTACAGGACTTTCCTTATGGCCTGACGTAGCAGTTCGTTTTGAAAAGGCCTCTTTTGTAACTATAGGGCTTTTGCGCACAAGAGCCAGAGGGGTTGGAAGTGAATTTCTTCTTGCACTTGATATGCGGTTTGCGAGCAGGGAAAAAGCATCGTTATGCCAGATTGAACTAGGTACAGGAATTGTTCCCGGAGGAGGCGGACTCGAACGTCTGCCAATAAATGTTGGAAGATCAAGAGCAATGGAAATTATCTGTGGCGCGCAGGAATTCGATGCTGATACCGCAGCTTTATATGGCTGGATCAACCGGGCTGTTGCCGATAAGGACCTTGATGCATTTGTAGATAATCTCGCACGACGTATCGACAGTTTTGATAAAAAAACAATTGCGCTGGCAAAAGAAATAATTAATGAAAGAACAGGAACAGCATCGATAGAGGATCTTGCATCTACAGAAAAGAGGTTTTTCAGCACACTCACATGGCCGGAAACACAGGCACGCATCGGATCACTTATTGAAAAAGGCCTTCAGCAGTTCGACTTCGAAATTGACCTCCCTAAACACTTGTAAATAATACCTATCATCCTACACCGTTTATTATGACAACACTACATCTTACCTGGCATACTCCATCTTATCTTCAGGTTACCATCAATAACCCTCCTCTTAATCTCTTTGATCAGAACATGATTAATGATTTTCAGGAACTCGCCGATCAGCTGGCTGAAAATAAGCTGGTAAAGGTTGTTGTATTTGACAGCGCCGACAGTGATTTCTTTATCTCACATTATGACATAATCGGAGCAGCACAGCAAGGACCTGATAATACTATCAATGGAAACTGGCCTGATACGGCGATGCAGTTTGAAAAAGCTCCGTACATAACCATCGGCAAACTGCGAGGCCGTGCTAGGGCCGCAGGAAGTGAGGTCCTTTTAGCACTTGACATCCGTTTTGCAAGCCGCGAAAAAGCAGTTATAGCACAGATCGAAGTTGGCTGCGGACTAATTCCAGGAGCAGGCGGTCTTGAACGTCTCCCAAAACTTCTGGGACGGGCCAGGGCACTAGAAGCTATTATCGGTGCTATGGATTTTGACGCTGAAACTGCTGCGCTGTACGGATGGGTGAACCGTTCAGTTCCTGACGAAGAACTTGATCAGTTTGTGGACGACTTTGCCAGACGAGTGCAGAATTTTGACAGCAAAACAATTGCACTGGCCAAAGAGATTATTAATGAAAGAACACAGCCTGTCAATCCGGAAGATCTGCAGTCTACTCAAGTTAAATTTTTCGATGCCCTAAACTGGCCACAAACCAAAGAGCGTCTTGGCTTTCTTATTGCTGAAGGATTTCAGCAGAGAGATTATGAACTAGACCTAGCTTCCAACCTATTTAAACCATAAATATATTTATGAAAAATCCAAAAATAATTGTCTTTGTTACAGGTGCTTTTGTTTCACATACGGGATGGTCCAACTGGATCTCTTACTTTGAAAAAGCCGGTTATAAATGTATTGCTGAACCATGGCCTGAAAAAAATGGCACTGCGGAAGAATTGCGAAGAAAACAGCCCAATGACACAGGTCTGGCAAATCTGCGTTACGCGCAGGTGCTGGAACATTATGCGTCAATATGCAGGCACCTGCCTGAGAAGCCTATCGTAATCGGCCATTCGCTGGGAGGGCTTACAGTTCAATTACTGCTCCAGAAAGATCTTGCCGCTGCCGCAATAGCCATACATTCTGTTCCGCCCCAAGGGGTCTTGTCGTTTAAATTTTCATTTATCAGATCACTTTGGAAACCGCTTGGGCTTTTCAGTTCACTTAAAAAAACTCACCTGATGAGTCTATCGGAGTGGCAGTATGCATTTACCAACGGAATGAGCTATTACGACCAGCAGGCATCTTATGCGGCGTATACCATTCCCGAATCCAGACGCGTCATGAGAGATCCTTTGGGAAGTATTGGAAGAATAGATTTTAAACAGCCTCACGAACCCCTTCTGTTTATTTCAGGAAGCAAAGACCACATTATGCCTGCCTCTCTGAACTACAGCAATTTCAAAAAGTACAAAGACAAAAGTTCGGTTACCGAGTATAAGGAATTTAAGGGGAAAAATCATTTCGTTCTGGGTCTTTCCTCATGGAAAGAGGAGGCTCAATATGCACTAGAATTTATTAACGCTAATTTACAGAAATCATGATTAAAAGAAATGCAACCGCCGTATGGAATGGCAACGGCCAGGACGGCGCAGGTTATATAAGTACGCAGAGCACCGTTCTGGATAAAACCCAGTATTCTTTCAAAAGCCGTTTTGCAGACGGTCCGGGAACCAATCCTGAAGAACTTCTTGCAGCCGCACATGCCGGATGTTTTACAATGAAACTCACTTTTTCGCTGCAGGAGATGGGCTATACTGCAGAAAAACTCGAAACAAAAGCTATTATTACCCTGGAAGACGGCATCAAAGAATCACACCTGATCCTCGTTGCCAAAGTTCCTGGAATCTCCGCAGATGCATTTAATGAAGCTGTAAAAGATGCAAAAACAAACTGCCCTATCAGCCGGGCCCTGACTGCAGAAATTACCATTCACACTACTTTGGAAGGATAGCAGTCATCAGGTTTCTACACTGATTTACATCAAAGGCAGGGCATTCTTCTTCTCCGGTCATTTGAAACGCCAAAAAAACAGTATTATGAAAACAACTTCTTTATGCGCGGCTGTACTTTTTTTACTGCTCGCAGCCTGTGCTTCACTTAAAGAACGCAGCATTGAACCAAGCACAGAAGCTCCGAAAAAAAAGATTACTGCTGCTGTATATCTTGCCGGGGGGCTTGGAAACAGCAGTAATTACCAAAATAAGCTTACTGTATTTCAAAAGGTTCTCGCCAGCGCTGGCGACAGTACTGCCGTACTTTTTTTAGGCGATAATCTTCTGCCTGTGAAAGACCCTGGATCCGATCAACAGATAGCAGGTCACTCCAGTGCACTGAAAGATTATAAAGGAAAGGCATGGTTCCTTCCCGGAGATTACGAATGGAAATATAAGGACAATAATAAAATGGCAGCCATACAAACCGAACTTTCTGTTTCTTCCGGCAACAGGAAAATTTATCGTCCTGAGAACGGCTGTCCCTTAAGTTCGGTTTCTGTTAATGAAAATCTTCAGGTAATTTTCATTGACTCAGAGTGGTATCTTTCAGATTGGGATGAAATAAAAGGCATCAACCAACAGTGTCCGGATATCAAAACACGAAGACGGTTTATTGATGAACTTGAAAACATTATAAAAGACAATGCTTTTAAAAATATTATCATTGCTATTCATCATCCTATTTTCAGCAATGGAAAACATGGTGGAAAATATAGTGCCGCGGATCATCTGAAACCTTTTCCAGTGGCGGGGTCAGTCTCGATCAGTTTAAAAAAACTGGGAGGCATTGATTCACAGGACAATTCATCAAAGCGGTACAGGGAACTGATTTCAGAAGTTGCAGCACTATCCAAGTTATCAGACAGAATCACTATAGTTTCAGGCCATGAACAGAGTATGCAGTATCTTGAAGGAGGAGGAATCCATCAGGTAATCAGCGGTTCACTAGGAGGATCAGAGGCAGTAAACCTTTCTAAAGGAACTGTAAATGCATTGGGTGGCAATTTGGAATATCATGGAGTCTATGGGACATCGCAAAATGGATATGCGAAATTAAATTATTATGATGATGGCTCTTCTACGGTGGAATTCTTTTCCGCCGGTGGAAATATGCTCTACCGCCACGGTATTCTAAAACCGCTCCCCATTCTGAAACATACAGAGATCAGCGACGAGGCCCATAAACTTCCTTCTTCTTTAAAAGCACAAATTCTCTCTGATAAAGAAACCGACAAATCGGGGTTCTACAAATTTCTGTGGGGCAAACATTACAGATACTATTACTCTTTGCCTGTTACAGCCAAAACAGCCTTGCTGGATACGCTTTACGGGGGCCTGCATATCGTCAAGGAAGGCGGAGGACATCAATCGCAGTCCATCCGTCTGGAGGGTCAGGACGGGAAGCAGTATATAATGCGTTCGCTCCGAAAAGATGCAATGAAATTTCTGAGATTTAAAATCAAAGGTTCAGCGTTTGATTCAGGAGCCTATGAGAACACAGCTGCTGAAAATCTTGTTGAAGACTTTTTCACGACAGCCCATCCTTACGTACAGCTCTCTGAAGGCATTCTGGCTCAGGCTGCATTGATAAATCACACCAATACCAATCTTTATTACTTTCCACAGCAGCAAGCACTTGGCGGACTGTCTGATAAATATGGCGATGCGCTCTATTTTGTACAGCAAAGGCCAAGTTCGGCGAACAGATTTTTCGAAGGATTCCAGTTCGCTACCGAGCACAAAGAACTGCCCATCAAAGAATTTGTCAGCACAACGGAGGTTTTTGAAAAACTCAGACTTACCGACCAGTATTCTGTCGACCAAAGACAGTATGTGCGTTCCCGAATCTTTGATATGCTTCTTGGCGATTGGGACAGGCATGAAGACCAGTGGAGATGGGCCTACAGAGAAACAGGCAAGAATCAGGGTGTCTTCTCTCCTATACCTCGTGACCGCGATGCCGCATTTTCTAAGTTTGACGGAGTTGCTCTGGGAATCATTAAACGCAGAGTTCCCGAAACCCGTTTCTGGCAGACCTACGATGGTGATCTCCATGATGTAAAATGGTTTAATTCGGAGGCTTATATGCTTGACAAAATATTTTTAAGCAAAGCAGGCAAAAACATGTGGCAGGAAGAAGCCAGATCGATCAGACAAAAATTAAATGCCGCAGTAATTGACCAGGCATTTAAAACACTTCCACCTGAAGTGCAGGACAGCACACTTGATAGTATTAAAAGCAAATTAAAACAACGTCTTTCTAATCTGGAGAAAATTGCAGTGCGATATGGAGAGTTTATCGGAAAACAGATTGTTGTCTACGGTACTGAACAGGATGATGTTATAAATATCATCAGGACAGGAGATGGAAAAACACAAATTTCGATTTATACGGCGTCAAATAACAAACTTCAATATTCCAATACATTTAATACGGATGATACAGAAGAAATTCTGCTGTACGGGCTTAATGGTGATGACCGTTTCACTGTAAGCGGAGAAGGCAGGAAGGAAATTATGCTGCGTATGATCGGCGGTTACGGAACGGATCATTACACAATTTCCGATGCCTCCAAAACAAGGGTTTATGACTATGATTATGAACAGAATATTTTTGCAGAAAAAAAGCCTGCTAAAAAACAGCTTTCTTCAATATATGAAACCAATAACCTTCATTTTCGTTTTTTCAGCCCAAACAATAATGTCCTTCTTCCCTCACTTGGGTATGCTACTGATGACGGCTTCTTTTTGGGCTTTAAGGATATTTATACCAATAAAGGTTTTAATGGCAGCCCGTACCGCCAGCAGCATAAATTCTATGGGCATTACTACTTCAGCTATCAGTCTGTAGAAACAGGTTATAATGGAATATTTGCCAATGTTTTTCCAAAGGTTGATTTCTTTGCTGATGCTTACTATACCGATGACCATTTTTCAAATAATTTTTTCGGTTATGGAAATCAGACCCTCAATAATGATGATGTTCTTGGCAAAGATTACAACAGGGCACGCACAAGGCAGGGTAAACTTAACGCAGGTCTGTCAAATAAAAGTTTTAAGCTTGCAGCCACATTTGAATCTTACAAAGTACAGCAGACACCCGACCGCTATTTTAGTACGGCTAATTTTAATCCCTCTGTCTTTGAAAATCAGAATTATCTCGGCAGTGAAATTTCTTTTAATTACCGCAACAGGGACGCGGAAGATTTTCCCACTTCGGGGCTATACAGCAATTTTACTGCGGGATGGAAAACCAATATTGAACAGGGAGGAACAGACTTTGGATACATTGACGGCAAGGTTGGTTTTGATCAGAAGCTGACCTCAAAAGGAAACCTGGTGGTTCAGTCCACTATCGCAGCAAAAATACTTTTTGGGGAAGGGTATAATTTCTATCAGTCCGCTTCCATTGGCGGTGACAACGGACTTAGGGGCTACAGAAATGAGCGCTTCAGCGGCGGCAGTTATCTCTACGACAGTTCCAACCTAAAACTGCGCATACGCCGTTTCAGAACAAGTTTCATCCCTTTTGATTTCGGTATTTACGGTGGATTTGACTGTGGAAGGGTCTGGGCTGATGAGGAATCGTCACATAAATGGCACACCTCACAAGGCGGCGGGCTTTGGATTGGCGGACTGAGCATGAGCAGTCTTCAGGCGGGGTTTTTTAATTCCGACGAAGGCAACATTGTATTCATAGGCCTTAATTTTAAATACTAGCCAGTAAGCCTGGGCGCTTACATATTAAAAAATGCCAGCGGAAAAAAATCCGCTGGCATCTCACCAACCCAAAAATAATTAACCAAAATCAACCTTACTGTTTTAATCTTTTAAACCAGCCTGTGGCCAGATCAATATCATCCTGTGTCAGGTTATGTCCTGCATCAAGATCAAAATGTGTCACCTCAAAACCGCTGTCAGAAAGAAGTTTTACATAATTCTCTGTATCAGCTGCCTTAATGGTCGGATCGTAAGTCCCGGTACTGATAAAAACTGGAGTTGCAATTCTATCTGGAAGCGGTCCCTTTCTTTTAAAAGGCCGCATCGGCCGCAGCAGAATTGCACCTTCTAAAAAATCAGGAGACAGTGTCAATACTGCACCAGCTATATTAGCACCGTTGGAATAACCTAAGGCCACTATTTTTGCGTAATCAAACTGATGCTTGACAGATAATTTTTTAATAAACTCCACCATCTCGCAGGTACGGAATTCCAGATCCTGCTCATCAAAAACCCCCATTGCAAGTCTTCTGAAAAAACGCGGCATACCATTCTCATTTACGTTTCCGCGAAGGCTCAGTATATTAAAACCTGAACCAAAATAAGATGCCAGCGACAAAAGATCATTTTCATCTCCTCCTGTGCCATGCAGCAACAGCATTGTTCTGGCTTTTGGATTACCGGAAGGCTCGTAAATATATTCTAATGGCTCGTATTTCATATTAAAAGTTTAGTTTTCGTTATACAAATTGCTTCTATCTGTTTTTTAAGAGTTCATGCTGCAGCTAAAATTTAAATTTCATCATTGAAATCTCTAGTGTTCCGCTGGTCAGAAAACCAGAATTGGCCGTGACAGCTTTGAGCCATGTTAATTTCACAAAAAAATTATAAATTATATCTCAAAATTACTCCTTGGAATGTTGGTAAGCATTGAACCAGAACAAGAAAATATTTTTAGAATTTAAAAAACAGTATTGTAGCGGAACCCCATAATTTTCTGCTTATTGTAATTTTATTGCTGCTGGCAAAATAATTGTCCAGAGAATATCTTCCGGCTCCTAAAAAGAAAATAAGCAGGAAGCATATGCTGTACATGAATGGCACGTCCCTTATTAGGATGGGATCATGAAAGTGCAGTACAAAAAAACCTGTCAGGGTTACGGCCAAAATGGGTACGGCCGCCAGTCTGGTCATAAATCCAAAAATTATAAGCACCGGCATTATTAAATTTGCCCCTGTAGCAAATGCCTGATTAAAGGCCTCCGGCAGTCCCAGCGGATTTGGGACTACCTCAGCAGAGGAGATTCCGACCCCAATTTTTTTTAATCCGTGGGCTGCAAGGAGCTCTGCTGAAACACCTATTCTAAAAAAAAGCAATGTAAAATTATTTAATTTGCTGCCCGCATCACTTCGCATGAAGGCTAATAATAGTTTTTTCATAGTGTGGGTTATTTGTTTTGATAGCCGCCATAGAAATTCACAGGACTCCACTCAGGCGCAGCCTGCAGTACTTGGGGAGCGAATTTTGCAAAAGACCCGCTTCCATAAACTGCTTTTCCATCCAGTATCGTCAAATTTGATTTTAGGTCTTTTATTTTTTCAGCATCTACCTTAAGATAATCCTCTGACAAAATAACCAAATCGGCAAGATAACCAGTTTTGATTGTTCCTCTGTTTTTATCCTGCTTGATTAAGGAGGCGCTTCCCTGAGTATAGATTTTAAGCGCCTGAATCCTGTCGAGCTGGTTTTCCTTGGCCGCAAATTCAATTCCACCTACAGATTTTCCCGTTACAAGCCAGTAAAGTCCTATCCATGGATTGTAGCTTGACACGCGGGTTCCATCAGTACCTCCTCCTACTTTTATGCCCATATCCAACATTTTTCTAATTGGAGGAGTGTTAAGGGCTGCTTTTTTCCCATATCTCGAAATAAATGTTTCAGCCTGAAAAGCCATACGGTCCTGAATTGATATTCCACCACCCAAAACCTTTATCCTCATAAGGTTATCATCTGACACAGTTTCGGCATGATCAAAGAACCAAACCAGTCCATTAAGAGGTGTTTCTTTATTGACCTCTTCTATAACATTTAAAAAACGGGTAATGCTTTCATTGTAAGTGGCATGAAGCCTGAATGGCCATCTGTTTTTTACAAGGGTTCCAATAACTGCCTTAAGTTCAGTTTCCATCTTTGCGGGAAGTTCAGGTCTGGGTTTTGTAAAATTTTCAAAATCCCCGCCCGACGCTACAAGATTTTCTCCTCCGCCCTGTACATAATACTCTGTAGGCTTATCATCATGATCATGCTCTTCAATATCAACCATACCAATCCATTTCTGATAGTCTTCCAGTTCCTTGCCTGGTTTTTGTGCAAAAAGATAATAGGGCAGTCTTACAGTAAGCTGTTTTAATTTCGACAAAGAATCCGTAATGGCATAGTCATCAGGAAAATTCTGAAAACCGCCTCCGGCATCCATTACACTTGTTACGCCGAGCGCGTTGAGCTCAGTCATAAACAATTTTGTTGAATTTATTTTTTCAGCTGCTGTAAGCTCAGGAAGTTTTGCCAAAGTGGAATACAGAATAAAAGCATTGGGCTCTGCTACCAGCAGTCCGGTAGGCTGTCCGAATCTATCTTTTTGAATCAGGCCTCCATTTGGATTGGGCGTCTCTTCGGTTATGTTCAGTTTTTCCAAACCAGACTTATTTAGATAGGCTTCTCCATATAATTTTAAAATGAAAGCAGGCGTCCTACCGGTTGCATTGTTAATTTCTTCCAAAGTAGGCCCTCTCTTTTCCGCAAACTGATACTCAGTCCAGCCTCCTACCACTCTTACCCATTGTCCTTCAGGAGTTCTCTGTGCCTGCTCCTTGAGCATCTCCAGTGCGCGGGCAAGCGTTTTAACACCGTCCCAACGTAATTCAGTGTTGTAAAATCTTCCTCCCCTTATCACATGCAGATGCGAGTCGTATAATCCAGGGATCACCGTTTTCCCTTCTGCATCGATTAGAACTGTCTTTGATTTTTTCAGCTTTAAAATTTCTGAATTTTTTCCCACTGCAATTATTTTATTGCCGGCAATGGCAACTGCCTGAGCGGCTGGAGTACTGTTATCCAGAGTAATTACTTTCGCATTTATTATAATCATGGTAGCTTTCTGCTGTGCAGATGACTTGACGGCGAAACAAAAAACAAGAAACAGAATAAAATATTTACTGACAGTTTTCATAATATGATGATTTAAAAAAACCGAGGATCTTAATCCTCGGTTTACATTATTTAATAATTAGTGTTTGATCACTGCACGAGAATACTGAATTCCGATTCCGTAAGCCCCTCCGTATCTTTGAACGAGGTCAGTAACAGCCTGATATGTTTCACCTCTCGCCCAGTCACGTTGCAGTTCTAAAAGATACTGCATTGAAGTAATAGGTCTTGCACCAGCCTGAACCATACGTGTAACCGCCTGCTCATGCGCTTCTTTGCTTATATCCCCGCTGGCGTCTGTAACCACATAAACGGTATAACCATCGTTAATTGCAGACAATACAGGTCCGACAATACAAACTGATGTCCATAATCCCGCAATTACCAAAGTTTTATTTCCTTTTGCTGCAACAGCTTTGTATGCATTTGCATCTTCCCAGAAGTTCATGGTTGTGCGGTCAATATAATTGCTTGAAGCTTTAGGATATACTTCCTGAATTTCAGGAAAAACAGGTCCGCTGAAAGAAGCCTCAGCCACAGTCGTTACAATAGTAGGCACTTTAAAAATTTTAGATGCGCCTGCCACTATAGCAGTATTATTACGCAGATTATCAATGCTGATAGAGGTTACTGGAAAAGCCATCTGGCTTTCATGATCCACTAAAACCAAAGTATGGTTTTTAGGGTTTAATAACTGTGGACTTGGTTTTTGTGCAAATCCAGTTAAAGAGCTCAATGCAACTACAGTTGCTAAAAATAGTTTTTTCATGATACTATTATTTAATTTTAAAAATGTTTGTGAATGTATATTTGATTTATTGTAAATCCTTATTTTCTAATAAACTGAAGATCAATGTTGAGCCTGACTTCCTCACCGATCAGTATTCCGCCTGAATCAAGAGGCGTATTCCAGTTCAGGTTCCAGTCCTTTCTGTTAATGGTGCCCCTAATGTTAAAGCCCGCTTTGATGACACCCCAAGGGTCTCGAAGAAGTCCACTGAATTCAGTGTCAAGTGTAATTAATTTGGTAACACCATGCATGCTAAGACTGCCGGTAAGCTTATAATTTACCTCATCAATTTTATCAAACGCAACTGCATCAAAATTAACCTTGGGAAATCGCTGTGCATCAAAAAAGTCTGCACTTAAAAGATGCATATCGCGCTCTTCATTATTTGTCGTAATGGAATCGATATCACCATCGAATTCAATTTTTGCATTTTCAAAAACGTCGACACTTGTGGTAATCAGCGAATTGAATTTTCTCAGCTTACCTGATACATTAGTAAACATCATATGTTTTACTTTAAACCCGATTTCAGAATGCGACTGGTCGATAACCCATTTAACTTTTGACATACTTTCTATATTTTTATGTTATTACTCTTCGTAAAGACATCTTCTATGTAAGCGGCATAGTCTTATTATCCATATTAAACCATAGCCAGTTATTTTTTTTAGTATCAATTAGCTAGTTTAATTTCTTTGACAAAGTTCTTATTTACTCATTATCAAAACATTGAACTGGAACAAGAAAAAATCTGCAAGCAAACGCTCTAATTTAGGCCGTATTAGCAGCTTAATTTTCTCTTTAAATTCCTTGTCAAAATTATAAGCAAGTACTTTGATAAGCATTGAACTGGAACAAGAAAACTTTTTACTGCAATGCTATTTTACAAACAGCATACCTTTTGTATAAAACACTAAAAATCAGATATTTAAACATTCAATAAAAATAAATGCTTCCTATATTTCGCTAATGATTCATACTATTCTCCGATATTTAACAACAGGTTTGAATATCAGGTTCTTGCATAAAATAAAAAACCTGCAGTTTCCTGCAGGTTAATGAGATTCCAAAAACATTCAATTTAATTACTAATTAAGTTAACTATAGTCATTATAGAATCCCCTTCCTGATTTTACTCCAAGATATCCGCTGTCAACGTACTGCTTCAGAAGTTCGCGCGGACCTGATGGAAGATGAGGGTTTTCTGCTGCATAATGATTTTCAATATCAAGCACCACATCGAGGCCTACTTTGTCCATAAGCCTGAATGGTCCAATGCTTGTATGCATATTGATCATACTCATGCGGTCAAATTCTTCGGGGGTGGAAACCCCTTCAGCAACGAGCGCTAATGATTCACGTTTGATGGCAGCCCATACACGGTTGAATATAAACCCGGTACTCTCCTTTCTTGCTTCAAATGGGAATACTCCGTATTTTGGAAGTTCTTCAAGCAGAAGATCCAAAACACCGCGGTCTGTTTTTCCGCATGACATTAAATCAATCGCATTCTGTGCAGGCGGCATATAAAAATGCGCGTTGACAACCCGTTGTGGTGATTTAACATCATCTATAAACTGACTTGTGGGATAAGATGATGAATTGCTGGCCAGGATTGCATCAGGGGACGAAATACGGTCAAGTTCAGCAAATACTTTCTTCTTGAGGTCAAGCCGTTCCGGAATTGCTTCTATAATCAGCCATGCATTCTCTAAAGCCTCTTCGAGATTTCCTGTAGATGAAACTCTTCCTGGAGTTCCTCCTGGTACAGTAGATACAACTCCTGGGAGTTGTTCGGTTACAAATGCCACTGCAGCATCACGCTGTTCCTGCGAAAGATCATAAATACGCACTTCCCCGCCACGTGTACTAAACATCAGGGCAATCCTGCGCCCCAGGGTTCCTGCCCCTATAACCGCGACAGGCCGGTTTATTATATCTGAAGGTAAGTGGAAACTTTCTAAATTTGCCATTAGATTAAATTTAAGTTATTGAAATTGAAGTTTTTCGTCCAAAAAAGCAATACCGGTAAATCGTCCTTCATCCCTGAACAGCAGGCATGAGGAAGTGCTGCTTAAGCGCCTGCAGTATAGATGTCCCCCAAGGTCTCCAAAGAAAATCCTTTCGTTTTTTAGATCCAGCGCAATACCTATCGCTTCATCAAGAGCACCTGATAAAATTTCAGGGTCCATCAACGGAAGAGCGTTGACATCTGCCCTGTTTATGGTATTGCCCTTTGGGGCTGCTCCCCGATCACTCCAGTAAAGAAAGCCGGTCGAAGCATCAAAATCGAGATCAATCGGTTCTGGCAGATTTTTCCATAGCAGCTCTATATCGGTGCGGGTCTGAGCTGTCATGTTTTTCGGAAGATCCAGTCCAGCACGAAATATTCTTCCTTTTCCTCCTTTTGAAGGGCCTTTTTGGGTCCAGTATAAATGCCTCTTTTCAATATCTATTGCAATACCTACACAATGGTTTTGTTCATCTTCGCGGTCATCCTCAGTTATGCCGGCTTCTACCAGTGTTGTAATAAAATTTCCATCGAGATTGGAACGCATAACACGCATGCCTTCACGATCACACCAGTAAAGATGTCCATTCTCCAGATCAAGTTTTATCTGTTTTGGCGTAAAGGTCTTACCCTTGGGCACTATTATAGTCCGGTTGTTGCCGTCAAAATCAATGCGTTCGATCCAACCGTCATTTTCATGATAAAATTCTCCCATGTTGGTCCAGTAAATATGACGATTGGTCTTATCAAGAGCGATACCATCTGGTGTTCCACCGCATTTTTCTAAAACTGTTCCGATTAAAAACCCATCTGTGCTGACAGCAAGAATCTTTGCATTTTCGCCATCAAGCACCAGTAATGTAGAACTATCATCCAAGCAGTCCTGATTTTCCATGTTATATTATTTTAATTTTAATTTTTTTCTATCTTAAATTCAAACCCTTTTTTCCCATTCAGGTTTATTGGAGCCTCTTGGCACTAAAACATGTTTATAGAATCCAGGTGTTCTTGACATTTTTACCTGTTCCGTGAGCCCCTGATAAGTTCCCATTGGCGTTTCTGCAGTAAATAATTCAGGATCAAGAAAAGAATGCTCAGAAGAGGAGCCGGCTTTTGCTGCTGCATATTCTTTATCATAGATTCCCAAAGTATACATCCACATAATAATCCTCGAAAGACTTACATGAATCTTATAGCTTCCCCCCTCCTCTGATCTTCTAATCAGGGCAGTTACTATTGCTGTTGTAATAATCCATGAGGCCAGATAATCATCAACTACCATAATGGAGGGAAGTTTTGGATCTTTTAAGGAACCTTCTAATGCCATAACTCCCGTTGCAGTTCCTGCTGATACATCAAATCCTCCATAAGAGGCCCAAGGCCCCTCTTCTCCAAATAAGGAAACTGTGGCATGAATAATTCCAGGTCTGCTCTTTGCCATTTCTTTGGCAGACAGACCGTAACGTTCCAAATAACCAACACGTCTGTTAGCAAAAAAAACATCTGCACCGCCAACAAGCTCATTCATTTTGGTTTTGCCCTGGTCAGAACTGAGATTCAGCTTAGCAGAACGCATTCCAACGTTTGCAGTGGCATACAGACTTTCCATTTCCATATCATTAAGTGACCATATATTAAGTACGTCCGCCCCATGAAGTGCAAGCGCTCGTCCTGTACCTGCACCAGCGATGACGTGTCCCATCCCAAGAGCACGAATACCGTCCAAGGGCGTTTTTGCATTTTTTGTAAATGGAACTGGATCGCTTTCAGCTATTTTTTCAATAGTAACTATGGAAAGTTTTTCCAGTACCTTGAACTGTTCGGTTTCCAGAAATTCTTCAACTGTCCTAAGTTTGGTCATCACAAGCCCTTCATTATTTGCTTTTTTCTCCAGATCATCTGAATCCCAGTTTAAAATTGCCTTGGTAATTGCCTTTTTGTCCTCTGGAACATTTAAAAAAATAAGTGTTGCTACACGAAGCCTGTTGTAGAAGTCAAGGGGCATAACATGCCTGCCATCTTTTGTGGGATAAAAATTAGGCGAAAACGGACTAGCCAGTTCTGTAGGAAATCCCGGGCTGAAGCCATTAATTTTCTCAAATCTTCCCTGGAAAAAAGGAGAAAGCCTGTGGACAACTCTGCGCAGGTCAATCTCAATATCCTGTCCCTCACCAGTCCTGAGTTTCCATAATTTGGCGATGGCCGCCGCTTTTGCGGCAAGCCCGATTCCTGATGCTGTAGCAAACTTAATGCTGCTGGGCACTATGGGATCACTGCCAATAAAGTTTATATGTCCTCCAATGTCTTCTGCCTTAAGGTCAAAACTCTCCAGAAATTTATCAAGTTCTTTATGTATGTCAAATTCTTTGTCTGAATCCACACGATTGTTGACAGCTTCGAGAATGGTATCTTTTAACATTGCAGTTACATTTAATTATTTAGATGATCCGGCAGCAGCCGCTATTATAACATCCGCAGTCAATTTTGGCTGCGATATAAAAACAACATGGCTCCCTTTAATTTCTGTAACTTTTGCGTTGGCACGCTTAGCCATAAATCGCTCTGCATCAGGCGGTATAGTCTGATCCTCAGTGGCCACGATATACCAGCTAGGTTTTGTTTTCCATGCAGCATTTGGTATTGAGGCACCAAAAACAGATGCTGAACAGGGAACTTGTGAATCTGCCATAAATTCTGCTTTCTGTTTTGGGAGATCTGCACAGAAACCTGAATGAAATTTGGCTTTGTCATACCAAACGAAACCGTCTTTTGAAGGAGGAAGGATTCCTGAATTAGGAGCAGGAGGACCAGACTGTAAAAGTGAAATCAAGGTTTCATTGGAATCCGGTACAAAAGCTGAAATATAAACCAGTCCGGCTACTTTATCTGAATTTCCAGCTTCGGTAATGATTGCGCCTCCATAGGAATGACCTACAAGAATTGCCGGACCGTCAAGCTGGTCAAGTGCTCTTTTAACTGCCGCCACATCATCAGCAAAGGAAGTATTTGGATTTGCAGCTACAGAAACATTGTATCCTTTCTTTTTTAAAATAGAATACACTCCTTCCCACCCTGATCCGTCAGCAAAAGCACCGTGAACCAGTACAACATTCTTAACCTCCTTTTTTTGTGCAAAAGCTGCAGTAGTGGTAATAATTAGAAGGACTGCCATTGAAATTTTTACAGCATTCACAGCTGCCTGTTTTAAATTTTTCATTTTATTTTGTTTTAGATTAATAAGTACATTTAAATTGTTTTTTAAGATTGTGGCTTAATTAGAACATTACCTTTCCCATATGCATTTTTTTTGTAAGGGTTGTTTTTAATAGTTTTTGAAATCAAAACAAAGACGTATTTTTTGATTTGCTAATACAAACAAGCAAAGTGGATGCCCTGCTTGTAACATGCTCTTTACAAGGTAATTAGGTGTTGTGTAAAAAAAGCCCAAAATCGAAATATCACTTCCTGCTCCTGTAGATTGCGATATTTAACAAGTGACAATTTAATATTTGACAATACGCAATTAAAAACAATCTTACAAAATACTGTTATCCAGTATTTTACAATTATTATTCTATTAAAAATTCTTTTTGGATCAAAAACTGCTTACATTATTTGAGAACTTTAAATAATTAACCTTGTAATACCACCTATCATCGAAACTATAAATCATAAAGAAAAAAAAGGAAATAAACTGAAGGCAGAAAAAGAAAAGCCGGACCGAGCCATGGACACGATGCTACGTGTTACTATAGGAAATCATGCGAAACTCAGTGAGATAGCAGACAATAAAGCAAATATCCTATTGTCAATTAACGCTGTCATAATCTCTATTTCACTTTCCTCACTGATTCCTAAGCTCGCGACAGCAGACAAATCATATTTGATTCTGCCTACTCTTATTATGATCTGCTTCTGTGTTGTAGGAATCGTTTTTGCAATATTATCGACAAGGCCAAAATTGAGCAATAGAAAATATTCTAAAAAGGATCTTGAACAGTTAAATATAAATTTGCTGTTCTTTGGAAATTTCAGCAAACTATCGATAGAAGAATATCAGAGTGCAATGCATACTCTAATACAGGACAAAAATGAAATATACAATGCCATGATCCGGGATTTGTATTATCTCGGTGTTGTGCTTGACCGGAAATACAGGCTGCTGAGAATATGCTACACGCTCTTTATGATAGGGACAGTTGTAAGCGTTATCTCGTACCTGATTGCCTTTAATTTAACTGTATTATAAATTAAATTTATCACTCATGTTTACACAGATTAATTCCTCAATTTCACGATATGTGAATTTTAGCCCTGAAGAACTTGAGATCTTCAACAGCCTTCTGTCTTATAAGGAGATTGCAAAAAAGACTATTATGCTTCACGAGGGTGAGAAATGCACTTTTGAAGCTTTTGTAGTCAAAGGCTGTGTGCGAAAGTATTATATTGATAAAAATGGATTTGAAGTTATACTTCAGTTTGCGGTGGAAAATTCGTGGATTAGCGATATTTCTTTCAGCATATACGAGAAAGATGTGAGCCATGTTTTTATCGAGACTCTGGAAAACTGTGAATTTTTTATGTTCAGTCCTGAAAGCAAAGAAAAACTTTTTGAGCAGGCCCCAAGATTTGAAAGGGCATTCAGAATATTGGTTCAGCGTAATCTAGCTGTTACCCAAAATCGTCTCTTCCATAGTATAACCCATTCTGCTGAGCAAAAATATGATGAGTTTCTTGCAACATATCCAAGCATTCCACAGCGTGTAGCACAGCACTATATTGCTTCTTATCTTGGCATTTCTGCCGAGTTCCTCTCCAAAATCAGAACAAGGAGACTGAAATCATAATTCTAGCTAAAGTTTCAAAAAAATTTAAAATCTTGTCCCAGTTCAATGCATGGGTTTTGTTTGTGGCGGAAATTTGCACCATAATTAATCACTCAAAATTATGGACCGTAAAGATTTTATCAAAAAAGGACTTCTGGGAACAGGAATGTTTGTTGCTTCGGCAGCAGTAGCCAATATTATGCAAAACGATATTGACGAAATTAAACCCCTCGAACCGGTAGGATTTAACCATCTCCCATCAACCGATACTCCGATCACAGGAAATTCCGTCCTCCACAAGGCAGAATCACGAGGACATGCCAACCACGGCTGGCTCGATACACATCAGACTTTCAGTTTTGCAAGCTATTACAATCCAGACAGAATGCATTTCGGTGTCCTGCGGGTACTTAATGATGACGTTGTTGATCCTTCACAGGGGTTCGGCACGCATCCTCATGATAATATGGAAATTATTTCAATTCCCCTTGAAGGTGATCTTGAACATAAAGACAGTATGAATAATATTGCCATCATTAAAAACGGGGACATACAGGTCATGAGTGCCGGCACAGGAATTTATCACAGTGAGTTTAATAATAACAGTGACAGACCTGTGAAATTCCTGCAGATATGGCTCTATCCAAACAAGAAGAATGTTACCCCGCGCTATGACCAAATCAGCTTAAAATTAAAAGACCGTCACAATAAGTACCAGCAGATTTTATCTCCCGATTCAAAAGACTCAGGTGTCTGGATTCATCAGGATGCATGGTTTCATCTAGGTACTTTTGATAATGAGTATAAAAGCATCTATAAAATAAAAAAAGCTGGAAATGGCATTTATGCTTTTATTATAAAAGGAAGTTTTATTGTCAATGGAACCTCGCTTTCCCAAAGGGACGGTTTAGGACTATGGGATTTAAATTCTCTAGAGATTACCTCTCAGGCTGATGGTTCAGAAATCCTTTTGATGGATGTACCCATGACTATGTAAAATCAAATAATTGTTCAATATAAATATATTTAAAATGTCTACAACAAAATGGGTTATTGACCCTACACATTCAGAAATTGCATTCAAAGTAAAGCATATGATGTTTACCAACGTAACTGGAAAATTTCAAAAATTTGATGCAAATATTATCACCACAGGAGATGACTTTACAGATGCAAAAATTTACTTCACTGGAGCAGTCGATTCAGTTACTACTGGCAATGCCGACCGTGACGCACATCTCTTGAGTCCCGATTTTTTTGATGCTGCACAATTTCCCGAAATAGAATTTCTTGGAAATTCATTTACTAAAAATAATGAGGGAGAATTTACTCTAACAGGTGAACTTAAACTGCACGGTGTGTCCAAAAGTGTAAGTTTTACTGCAAATTACAGCGGACTTATGAAAGATCCATGGGGAAATATAAAAGCAGGATTCACTATTTCTGCTAAGATAAATCGTAAAGACTGGGGATTAACTTGGAACTCTGCACTTGAAACGGGAGGTGTCTTGGTGGGAGAAGATGTAAGCCTTGAAATTGAACTTCAGTTTGTCAAACAATAATAACCAGAACAATTCATACAATGATCAAGATTCTATACATCGGAAGGCATGAAGATATTCTACAGACCGTCGTGCGCCTGATAAATAAAGAAGATGACTGGTTTGGTATAGGTGCAT